>ENA-OQJX01000047-OQJX01000047.1-human-gut-metagenome-genome-assembly--contig:-NODE-47-length-77793-cov-3.453017_pt1 | contig 77793 bp, 85 predicted proteins | sample MGYA00242615_ERZ504782 | MGnify/ENA primary metagenome ERZ504782 (study PRJEB26092, sample SAMD00036354) | human gut metagenome | host: Homo sapiens | study: EMG produced TPA metagenomics assembly of... | reverse complement strand
AGTTAAAATGCTAAAATATTCTATATGTGCTTCTTGGGATCGCAGCTTCCCATCAGCCAGTTTATTTAGAAAGGACATCAAACTAATGCAGACAAAAACAAGCACTACCATCGGATTTATCGGGCTGGGACTAATCGGCGGTTCTATCGCCAAGGCAATCCGCCAGTATTATCCGGACTATCAGATCCTGGCTTTTGATAAAAGCAGAGAAACACTTGCACTGGCCATGCAGGACGGAACGATCGACATCTCCTGTACTGCCATTGACGAACAGTTCTCTCACTGTTCCTATCTTTTTCTCTGTGCGCCGATTTCTTACAATAATGCGTATTTATCTCAGTTAAAGGATTTGATCCATCCGGATTGCATCCTGACAGATGTCGGCAGTGTAAAGACTGCGATCCATGAGGAGATTACCCGGCTTGGTCTGGATGCAAATTTCATCGGAGGACATCCTATGGCAGGTTCCGAAAAAAGCGGATTTGCCAATTCCAAGGCTCATCTGATTGAAAATGCATACTACATCCTGACGCCGTCTGACAAAGTCTCTTCTGAGAAGCTGGAAGATTACCGCTGCTTTGTACAGTCTCTGAAGGCGCTACCGATCGTGCTTGACTACCGGCTGCATGATACGGTCACCGGAACTATCAGTCATCTGCCGCACATCATTGCCTCCTGCCTGGTCAACTTCGTAAAAAGTACGGATACGAAAGAGGAACTGATGAAGCTTCTGGCTGCGGGCGGTTTTAAAGATATTACAAGGATTGCATCTTCTTCTCCGATCATGTGGCAGCAGATCTGCCTGAAAAATAAAGATAATATCTCCCGGATCCTGGACGCTTATATCGAAGAACTGAACCGCGCAAAAATTTCCATTGATGCCGGCAATGAACGGGAATTATTTTCATTCTTCGAGTCATCCAGAGACTACCGGAATTCCATGCCGGATCACTCTGCAGGACCGATCAAAAAGATTTTTGCCCTGTACTGTGACATTATCGATGAAGCTGGAGGAATCGCGACCATTGCCACGATTCTGGCGAGCAATCACATCAGCATTAAAAATATTGGAATCATTCATAACCGGGAATTTGAAGAAGGGGTACTGCGCATCGAATTTTACGAAGAGGACGCCTCTGTAAAAGCCGCCGCACTTCTGCAGAAATACCGGTATATTGTATATGAAGTTTAAAGAAAGGAATATATGATTATGGAATTGACAAGCATTACAGGATTAAAAGGAGAAGTTTCCATTCCGGGAGACAAATCCATTTCTCACCGCAGTGTGATGTTCGCATCTCTCGCCAACGGAATGACAGAGATCCACAACTTCCTAAATGGTGCAGACTGTCTTGCCACCATTGACTGCTTCCGGAAAATGGGGATTAAAATAGAGGAACACCAAAACCGGATTCTGGTACACGGCAAGGGACTGCACGGACTGACTGCGCCTTCGGAAACATTACAGGTAAAAACAGCGGAACAACTACCCGCCTGCTCTCCGGTATTCTTGCAGGACAGCCATTTTCCACTTCCCTTTCCGGAGACGAGTCACTCAACTCACGTCCCATGAAACGGATCATCGAACCACTGACACAGATGGGCGCTCATATTTCCAGCCTGCACGGCAATGGATGCGCACCGCTGGTCATTGAACCGGGGAAATTGCACGGAATCCACTACACGTCACCGGTTGCTTCTGCTCAGGTAAAATCCTGTATTCTTCTTGCAGGACTTTACGCAGAGGGGGAAACTTCCGTGACAGAACCGATCCTGTCCCGCAATCACACAGAGTTGATGCTCAAAGAATTCGGTGCGGATATCCGGACCGTTCATCAGCTGGCTGGTTCTGAGGCAACGTCCGTGATCCAGCCATGTCAGGAATTACATGGACAGAAGATCACTGTTCCCGGAGATATTTCTTCCGCTGCCTACTTTATCGCAGCAGGACTTTTAGTTCCGGATTCCGAGATTCTGGTCAAAAATGTAGGAATCAACCCGACTCGTGCAGGTCTTTTGAAAGTATGCGAAGATATGGGCGGTAATATCACACTGTTAAATGAACGTACAGAAGCCGGGGAAAAAATGGCCGATATTCTGGTTCGCAGCAGCCAGCTTCATGGAATTTCGATTCATGGTGATATCATTCCCACACTGATCGATGAGATTCCGATCATTGCCGTTATGGCAGCCTGCGCTGAAGGTACGACCATCATCCGCGATGCGCAGGAACTTCGTGTCAAAGAGACGGACCGGATCGAGACGATCACTGACAATCTGATCGCCATGGGATGCAGCGTTCTCCCGACAGAAGATGGAATGGTGATCAAAGGAGGGGAGCCTTTAAAAGGCGCTACCATCCACACACTGCTCGATCACCGGATCGCCATGGCATTCAGTATCGCAGCTCTTGTAGCTGACGGACGCACGAAAATTCTGGACAGCCACTGTATTGACGTTTCCTATCCGGGATTTTATGATGCATTTGAACATCTTTTATAAGAAAGACGAGGGCACTTCATCCAACCAAGACGAAGTGCCCTTTCTCAATATTGTATATTCTTTTGACGGATCAGATTAAATTTGATGATTTCCGTGTTAAAATATTCATTCGCATAGACCAGTGGTTTATCTTTCTCACTGTAATTTAATGTCTTCAGGTAAAGATATGGACTTAAACCCAGTTCTTTCACAGATACATATTTTTTTAATCCTGCAATTTCTGCCGGATTCACTGTATCGATCTCAACTTTATCCCATTGCGCCTTTTCCCCGGACAATTCATAAATATATTTGTAAATCGAATCTTCATACTTTGAAAACATATCAAATGCCTCTTCCCCGCCGATCAGATTCATTCCGAAATAATCTCTGCAGAATGCACAGATCTTATCATCTGCCAGAAACAGCTTTTCTGCCACTACCAGCTGTTCGTCCGGCTGCATCTGAAGAAGAGAACAGATTTCTTCCTCCCGTTTTACTTTTTGAATATTTAAAAGTCTGACGGAAGGAGCATACCCGCTCTTTTTGATCATCTGCGTCAATTCCATACAGGGACTGAACGTGACCTTGATATTGAGAGAATCCACATTGACAAATGTACCCCTTCCCTGTCTGCGGAAAATAATCCCTTCTGCCGCAAGATCATTCAATGCCTGACGGATTGTGATCCGGCTCACTCCAAGCATCTCGGCAAGTGCCTCTTCTCTTGGAAGCTTATTGTCTGTTTTTAGATCCATCTCTTCTATATATTGAAGAATGGCCTCCTTTGCCTGTCCGGACAAGGATTTTACACGTAATTTCTGCGTACTCAAAGCGATTCCTCTCTTTCTCTTAACCTATGTATGATGATAGAAGAATCCCTTTTCTTTGTCAAGAAAAAGCTTTTTTCCCATTCAAGATCAAATTCAGAAAAATCGCGCTGATGCTGACCATAAACAGACCATTGCTTAATACCATCTGCAATGCATTCGGAATATTCACAAAAACATCTGATGCAAACGCTGCGCCTACTCCGATCGCAATGCTGGTCCCTACAATCTTGAAATTGTTATCTTTTGAAAAATCCAGTTTGGATAAAATGGAAATTCCAGAAGAAGTGATCACCCCGAACAATGCCAGTGTTGCACCTCCCAGCACAGATTTAGGAACAGCCGTAAATACCGCGGAAATCTTCGGGAAAATTCCTGCCAGAATGATCATAATGCCGGCTGCTGCAACAACGGATCTGCTTTTAACTTTTGTCAGTCCGATCAGACTTACATTTTCATTGAACATGGTAGATGGAACCGAATTGAACATACCAGTCACCATCTGTGCTGCTGCCTGACCTCTGATTCCTCTCTCCTTTGTCTTATTGTCTGTCTGGATTCCAACAATTTCATCCATTACGGAAAAGACTCCGATACACTGAATCATGTTGATGATGCAGAAAATACTCATAATAAAAATCGGCCATATTTTAAACTCCGGCATTCCATAATAAAATGGTTTCACCGGCTGGAATACTTCTGCCTGCGCGATCGATGTAAAATCGACCATGTGCAGACCACATCCCACGATCGTTCCCGCCACGATTCCGAGCAGCAGGGACATACTTTTCCAGATTCCTTTTGCATACTTTTCTACCAGAATGATAAAGATCAAAACTGCAGTACCCAGAATCAGATTTTCAACAGACCCAAAGCTTTCGCTGCCTTCTCCGCCTGCCAGATCCCGCAGTGCAGTCGGCGCCAGTGTAATTCCGATCAACGTTACAAATGTTCCCACTACAACCTGAGGGAAAAGTTTTAAAATCTGATCCATAAAAAAGACAGGATAAAAATTATCGCACCAGATGCGATCACTGCGCCAAAGAGTGTCTGCATCCCATATTCTTTTCCGATCAGGATCATAGGGCTTAGAGGTGCAAAAGAAGAACCCAAAATAATGGGATATTTGGATCCTGCCAGTTTTCCGATTCCGATCACCTGAATCAGAATGGCAATTCCACTTGTAAAAAAATTGGCTGCTACTAAAAATGCAGTTTCTTTTTCCCCCAGTCCCAGGCTCCTGCTAAAATCAAGGGAACCGCGATTGTTCCCGGACACATGGTAAGGACATGCTGAAATCCGATCAGCAGCGTCTTTGTCCATCCTACTTTTTCATCAAAATATTCCGCTTTCATACTCTGCTCCTGACTGAAACTTAATCCCAATATCCTCATGCACCTTTGCTGCTTCTACTTCAACGGCCTCTACCGGTCCTACTACTTCAATTGCTTTCTGCCCTTTTGCAAATACATCTCTGCATGGAAGATCAAAAGTCGGGTTCTGCTCATTACTTCCTGTCAGCTCCAACAGTCGTCTCTCTGTCATTCCGTATACAACTCTTCCGATATTCGCCCAGTAAATAGCTCCTGCACACATCGCACATGGCTCTGCAGTCGTATATAATGTACAATCCCACAAAAACTCTCTGGAATATTCATGAGATGCTCTTGCTGCAAGTGTCGCTTCCGCGTGCCCTGTACAGATTTTCTCTGTAATCTCAATATTTCCCTGCTCCATGATGATCTCTCCCTCTTTGTTGACCAGAAGGGCTCCAAACGGAGTATTTCCTGCTTCTCTTGCCTCTTTTGAAATTTCAATCGCTCTTCTCAAATAAAATTCGTGACTCTGATACATCTTCTCTTCTCCTTATAAAGTATTATGTAATAGGTATTACCTTTTGTTGTTTTCAATATAACACACATCTTTTTATTTGTAAAGAATCAGTTCAAAAATTTGTAAAAAAGGATGCCGCAAAATCTCTTTGCGACACCCTCTGTAATTCTTAAAAAACATTTCCAAATAAGGCTATAAACATCACTCCAATCGTTCCGATTGCAATAAAACTCAAAGATAGCGCAGCCCGCCTCTTGCGGGAATCAAATTCCACTCTGGCAGCATCTGTCATATTGGACACATATCGATTTCTGCCAATCAAATATAAAATCAGTCCGCCTCCACCCTGATTTCCGGAAAGTGAAAACATTCCCCATAATTTCGGATGCTTCAACCCTCTGCTCTCTGCATCAAGAGCTACCAGTTAAATATCTGATAGGATAATGTCAGTCCGCCAAGCAAAACCATAAATACAAATATAATTGCAAAAATAAGCATTTTCCATTCCTCCTAAAGTTTCTTTATAATCTGATAAAATAGCATACAAGTTGCTGTAATGCCAAGAATCGAGCTGCCCATGATCAGATAATGATTCTCAATGATCAAACCATTAAATAATATAAACAAGATCATCAACAATACATTGGCAATAATCGCAGCAATCAATTTCTCATTACTTTTTACAATGTTTGTACTTTTTTCCAAATGTTCTATCATTGCTTCATCTCCTTTCAATAATTGATCAAGGCTGATGTTATACAGGTCACTCAATTTGATCACATTCACAATATCCGGAAAAGATTTTTCATTTTCCCAGTTTGAAATTGTCTGGCGGGAGACCTGAATTTTTTCTGCAACATTCTCCTGTGTCAATCCACTCTTGATCCTTGCTTCTTTTAATTTTACACCTATTTCCATAACATCCGTCCTTTCCTCTGCACTATCGCAGGTTTCTCCTGATTTGTCTATCAAATATCCTGTACATCCACAAAATATCTTTGTCAAAATCTTTTTACATACCTTATATAGTATTATATTTTTCTGTTTACTGCCAGATGTTTGTGATTCATTAAAAAAAAACAGCCGGATTTTACCCGACTGTTTTCTCTTTAATTCTTTTATACTGACAAATAAATCCTACCGGATTTCCACAACGGTATAATCTTTCTCTTCCACTGCCTTTTTCAGTACTTCATCAGAAACCTCCGAGCGCAGTGTCACAACCGCTGTGCCTTTCTCATGGCTTACTTCTGCCGCTTCCACCTCTGCAAGTGCCTCCAGTGCTTTCTTTACAGACGCCTCGCAGTGTCCACACATCATTCCTTCAATTTTCATTGTTTTTTCCATTGTCATTTCCTCCTGTTTCTTTCTTGTTTTTATTTTTCGATCTCTTGTGGCGTCCTTCATACGGAACCAGTTGAGACGAAGTGCATTGGTAACAACACAAACGCTGGACAAACTCATTGCCGCCGCTCCGAACATCGGATTTAATTTCCATCCAAACAATGGATACCAGATTCCGGCTGCCAGCGGGATTCCGATGACATTATAAATAAATGCCCAGAATAAATTCTCATGAATGTTGCGAAGTGTCGCACGACTCAGTCGAATCGCTGCCGGAACATCCGTAAGTCTGCTCTTCATCAATACCACATCTGCAGCATCTATCGCAATATCTGTTCCTGCTCCGATCGCAATTCCCATATCTGCTCTTGTCAGTGCAGGAGCATCATTGATACCGTCTCCGACCATGGCTACTTTTCCCTGATTCTTCAGTCTGCGGATCACTTCTTCTTTTCCTTCCGGCAGTACCCCTGCGATAACTTCGTCCACTCCAGCCTGCGCTCCGATGGCACGGGCTGTCTGTTCATTGTCACCTGTAAGCATGACCACCCGGATTCCCATATTCTGCAGTTCCTGCACTGCCTGGGGACTGTCTTCTTTGATCACATCTGCAACTGCGATCATCCCCAGAAATCTTCCGTTTCTGGCAAAGAATAACGGGGTCTTTCCCTGATCTGCCAGTTTTCTCGCCTCTGCCTCCACATTTTCTGATACTTCAGCATGCTGGCGGATAAAGTTCAAATTTCCTCCGGTCAGATTCTCTCCATCATTCAGCCCGGAAAGTCCATTTCCCGGCACTGCCTGAAATTCACTCACTTCGATGCCATCTGGCACTTTCTGCTCCTTTGCATAGGATAAAATTGCTTTTGCCAGCGGATGCTCACTTTTCTTTTCCAGAGCATACGCAATCTCCAGCAGTTCTTCTCTTGCAATTTTACTATCCGGAATAACATCTGTCACTTTCGGTTCCCCGCTGGTAATCGTTCCTGTCTTATCCAGCGCCACGATCTGAACTTTTCCGGTCTCTTCCAGAGAAACCGCTGTTTTAAACATAACACCGTTTTTTGCACCTTTTCCGCTTCCGACCATGATCGCTACCGGAGTGGCAAGACCAAGCGCACATGGACAGCTGATCACCAGAACAGCAATTCCTCTTGCAAGCGCAAATCCCACACTCTCTCCTGCCAGCATCCATACGGCAATGGTAATGACCGCAATCACGATTACAATCGGAACAAAGACTCCGGATACTTTGTCTGCAACTTTTGCAATCGGCGCCTTGGTTGCTGCTGCATCACTGACCATCTGGATAATCTGGGACAGTGTCGTGTCCTCTCCCACACGGGATGCCTCACAACGGATATACCCCGACTGATTGAGTGTCGCAGCAGAAACAATGTCTCCTGCTTTTTTGTCTACCGGAATACTTTCTCCTGTAAGCGCCGATTCATCAATCGCACTGCTTCCTTCCAGCACAATACCATCCACGGGTATATGCTCACCCGGGCGAACCACAAACACATCCCCTTTTCTCACCTGCTCGATGGAAACTGTCTGTTCCTGCCCGTTCCGGATCACAACCGCCGTCTTTGGCGCCAGGCGCATCAGCTTAGCTAGCTCTGTAGTCTTTCCTTTGGAACGTGCCTCCAGCATCTTACCGACAGTGATCAATGTCAGAATCATCGCTGCAGATTCGAAATAAAACTCATGCATATAAGTCATCACGCCTGCCATATCCTGACGCATCTGTGCATCTGTCATGGCAAACAATGCATAGGTGCTGTAGCCAAATGAAGCGCCTGCTCCAAGTGCTACCAGCGTATCCATATTAGGCGCGCCGTGCAGCAGACTTTGAAATCCACTGACAAAAAACTTCTGATTGATGATCATCACACATCCTGTCAGCAAGAGCTGTAAAATTCCCATTGCCACATGATTCTCTGCCAGAATCCCGGGAAGCGGCCAGTTCCACATCATATGTCCCATCGAAAGATACATCAGCGGCACAAGGAAACAAAACGATAAGATCAGCCGCTTTTTTAAGACCGGAGTCTCTTTATCTTTCAGAAATTCCTCTTCTGCATGTTCTGCCGGCTTTGCGGTATTCTCTCCCTTTACAGAAGCTGAATATCCCGCTTTTTCCACTGCTGCAAGAATGTCTGCTTCTTTCGCATCTCCCTCCACGCCCATGGAATTCGTCAGAAGACTGACTGAACACGAAGTCACTCCCTCAACTTTGGAAACTGCCTTTTCCACTCTTGTACTGCATGCCGCACAGCTCATTCCGTTCACATTGTATTGCTTCACAATATCACCTCACTTTACTTCATCAGTTTTTGAAGCGTTGCTACTAACTCTTCCACTGTCTCTTCTTTTCCCTGACGGATATCCTCTGCCACACAGGTCCGGATATGATTGCCAAGCAGCACTTTACTAAAGCTGTTCAACGCCGCATTAACTGCTGAGACCTGGATCAGAATGTCCGTACAATACGTATCACTTTCTACCATTTTTTTGATTCCCCGCACCTGACCTTCAATCCTGTTCAGACGATGGATCAAATCTTTATATTCTTTTTCTGTGCGTTCTTTTGTCTTTGTTGTATGACAGCACTCTCTTTTTTCTTCCATTTCTTTCACCTCATTTCATACACGCATTATATACCCTTATGGGGTATATTTCAAGTAAAATTTTATAGCAATTTTTTTCTTTCCGCATTATAATAATTTTACATTGTTTTCAATCATCAAAATAAAACAGCCGGGGAAAGAACCATTTCTGATTCCTTCCCCGGCTATTTTCTTTTCATATTATTCATAGTCTTTCACAAGAAACATCGGCTTGATCGCCATGACCTCATCGTATTCTTCCTGCTCAAGCTCCACACTGGAATTCATTGCTTTCAAATCCTGCTTCAGCAATTCCAGAGCTTCTGCCACAGACCGTGTCCGTTCTTCTGCAATAATATCAATCATTCTTCGAAGTACTGCCGGATGTGCATAACACGCCGGAAGAGGAAACTTCGGATATTCTGCAATGTAGCGATACATCGCTTCTGTCGCCTTCTTCAGCCTGTCTTCCACATACCGCCTGTTATTGCGGGCAGTAGGAAGAACATTCGCACTGGAGAAGAAAAAGATGGCGGCCAGTCCGAACAACAGAAAATAAATTCCGAATCCCGCTTTTGTGACCAGCGCATAAATCCCGTAAACCAGTGCCGCAATCCCCATCAGGGTAATGAAAAGCGCTGCCCATTTATAAGCAGGATTGCTCTTATCATAGGTTCTTTTTCTCTTCGCACAGCTGCTCAGTTCCCGATATAACTCAGGTCTTTTTTCCAAAAACTGCGCACATTTTTCTAACCATTGGATTTCTTCCCGCGCATCCGAAAAAGCAATCCTTGCTTTTTTCTGTTCAAGTATCCGCTGTTTCTCCAGCAGTTTTTTTTCTGCCTGCACGCTGTGCACCGGCATCTCGGGACGGATACTTCGGATATGGTCAAGCAGTGCATCTACCTGCTCTTCTCTTTTGAAAATACACTGCTTTTCCTCTCCGCCGTCATACTGCACGACTAGATATGGAATCGTGGCAAACATTCCTTTTCCCGAAAAACCGCCTTTACTCATGGCTACTCTTTTAAATACTCTTGATACCGAGTCCAGAGCTACATAATATCTTCTGTCAAAGTAAAAGCTGTTCAGATAAAGAGCCTTTTGACCCACTCCACAGGGCCGAATCTCCTGCAGTTCTTTTTATCCGCTTCCAGCTCCCGCTCTTCTATTTTCTGTCTGCCCAACTGCTTTGGTTTCCATATCATCTCGTGTCAGTCCTTTCTGTTTGTGTTTTATGAAAACACTTTATTTTGCTGCTTTCGCAGGTTTTCTCGTTGCATACAGGAAAATGGCAAGGAATCCTGCTGCCAGAATGATACCTGCCGGATACGCAACAGCTGTTCCCAGTCCCAGACATTCTTTCGCATAGAAGAAATATGTCATGGAGACTGCACTCATAAAGGTAGCCGGAACTGCTGTCAGCCAGTAATTCTTCTTCTCACGGAACAGATACATACTTGCTGTCCAGAGAACGATCATTGCCAGTGTCTGGTTGGTCCAGCTGAAATATCTCCAGACGATCGTATAATCCAGATGTCCGATAATAGCACCTGCACCTAACAACGGAACACAAAGCAACAAACGTTTGCTGTATTTGGACTGCTCGATCTTAAACCAGTCCGCCAATACCAGTCTTGCACTTCTAAATGCCGTATCTCCGGATGTGATCGGGCATACGATAACACCGATCATCGCCAGTGCAACTCCGATTCCTCCCATTGTCTTTGAGCAGACATCATAAATCGCTGCTGACTGGCCATTTGCAAGAATCGCGCTTAATCCTGTACTCAGACCGCCTGTCACTTCATACAATGCGCATCCTGCAGCAGCCCAGATCAGTGCGATCACACCTTCCGCCACCATAGCTCCATAAAATACAAAATGTCCCTGACGCTCTGATTTCATACAACGTGCCATCAGCGGTGACTGTGTAGAATGGAATCCGGAAATCGCTCCGCAGGCAACTGTGATAAACATAACGCTCCAGATCGGCGCACCGTCCGGATGCATACTGGAGAAGTTATTCCAGATTTCCGGGATCACAAACTCGGAATGTGTAAAGATTCCAATGATAACTCCTACCGCCATGATGATCAGGCAGATTCCGAATACCGGGTAAATCCGTCCGATGATCTTATCAATAGAAATAAATGTTGCGATAAAATAGTATGCCAGAATGATCCAGAGCCAGAATTCTGTACTGGCAAGAATTCCGCCGATTCCGCCCTCCTTGAACAATGTCACGATCAGACCTGCAGGTCCGACTGCAAACACAGTTCCTACCATAACCAGCAGAACCACACTGAATACACGCATCACATTTTTCATTGCATTTCCAAGGTAAATACCACAAACCTCTGAAATTGATGTACCATTATTTCTTTCAGAAAGCATACCTGAAAAGTAATCATGGACACCGCCTGCAAAAATCGTACCAAATGTGATCCATAAAAATACGATCGGTCCCCACAGGGCTCCCTGCATGGCACCAAAAATCGGTCCCAGGCCTGCAATGTTTAAAAGCTGCACTAAAAAGAGCTTCCACTGCGGCATTACCACGTAATCCACACCGTCATTGATTTTGACAGCAGGCGTCTCCCTGTCATCCGGTGCAAATGTGTTTTCTACGATCTTCCCGTAGACAAAATAGCCTCCGATCAACAGAAGCAGACATAGAAAGAAACTAATCATAGAAATCCCCCTCCTTCTCTTTAGAGAATTTTAATAAATTTATTTTTCTTTTATAATTATATGTTTATTTTAAACAATTTTCAATAGTTTCCTTCTACTTTTTATTACATTTTTTACATTTTCAAACCCGGAATTTTTTCTTAATCTCCCGAACGAACGATTTTCCACGAAAAACTACGATTCCGGCCAGCAACAGAATGCTGATTCCTGTACAAAGTAAAGACGGATACCGGATCCGGACTGCCCCTGCTGCCAGAAGAATTCCCGGAATACATCCAAAGGCGCCGATCTGAACAAGATAAAACAAATATTCGTTTTCCTCCAGCCTGCACACCCTTGCGACCACTGTCATTGCTGCAAGAATGACCAGCGATGCAAGCGGGAGTACAAAATCCACTGCCCATCCATGCCATCCGGTAAAAACGTCCCACAAAAGCCCCGCTGCCGATATGAGCAGAAGCTGCCACATTCCATTTTTCAGAAGGTTCCTGCGCTTTTTATAGCCTACCATTACAAACAGCCAGGTACAAAGTACTCCCCCGCTCACAAAGCCTGCCCACAAAAATCCGGAAGGAAGCATCAGATTGACCACCCAGCTGATCACAACCGCAGCAATACACAAAAACGTAAAAATCTGCATACTCTTCTGCATCAGTCCCAGCTTCTTTTCCTGATATCCGGGGAAGTCATTCTCTTGTTCTGTAACGTGAATCCCTTCCTCTTTTAAGATCCGCAGAAAATTCCGCTGGATATTATGACTCAGTATTTTCGAGGTGATCCCTACTCTCATTTTATCCCCGTAAGAGCAGGAGCACATCTGCAGTTTGTCCGTACTTGTAAAAAATCCAAACGAATCCACATAGGTCTCAAACACATCCGGAAGCTGGATTTTTCCGATATTGGAATAAATCGCGGAAATACTTCTCCCGCCAAGCGTCGTTCCAGCCAGCAAAAACAGGTTTTTAATCTCCAGAGGCACGGCCCGAAGCAGAGGATTTTTTTCCAGACGGACAAGCCGGTTCATATTGTCTGCAATCCGCTCTTTTACAAGTTCTGTTCGAAAGACATGCTGCAGATTCTGCAAAACTTCCTCAAATCTCGTATTTTCTTCAAACACCTGACCAGCTTCAATCCAACCAAAAAAGTTCGTCATGGAATAGGAGGGAAAATAATTTCTCAGATTCACCGGCACCATCAGAGTGACCGGCTTTTTCATCTGACTTCTCGGCATCTCCTCGTGAATCGCACAAAGCAGTGCGGCAGAGAGAAATACCGTGACTGACACCCCGTATGATTTTGCCTTTCTGTATACTTCTTTCGCGGAAAGAACCACCTCTAAAACAGACATCTCCTCCTGCTCCAGCCTTTCCCCCTTCAGCTGGAATGCAGGTCTGCTCTTTTTGACACTGCCATAATCTGATTTTGAATAATACTGCGAAAAGCTGTCTTCTTCGTGATCACTGGCTGTGGAAATCTCTTCTTCTGAAACAGGCGGAAACTCCACCTGTGGATAGCAAATCATCAGGTAATTCCGCACCAGTTCTTTTAAAAAATTCAGCGCTCCCGTCCCATCAGTCAGACAATGAAACACTTCCAGATTTATTTTCTTTTTATAATAAGAAACCTCAAACAGAAAGCTTTTCTGATCAGGCACATACAGTCCGCTGCAGGGCGGCCGATCTTCTGCCTTGACTTTTGGTTTTAAATTCCGCTGCTCCATATAGAACCAGAACAGCCCTTTCCTGAGAACCGAACAATACAGCGGATACTTTTCCAGCGTACATTCCACTGCTTTTTGCAGAACTTCCTCTATGACATCCTCTTTCAGTTCACAATACAGCCGGAATACCCTGGTATCTTTCTTCCCGGTTGCTGCCGGAAATGCCTGTGCTGCATTATCCAGCTTTCTCCACTGTGAACGTTTCTTTTTCTGCATCGTTACCCCTCCCGTAAAAAATGGTCAATATACGCAAAACTCTCTTCCACATGAAGTCTTGAAACTCCAAGTGCAAAATACCCGTGAAATGCCCCTGCGATTCGATAGCATGTCACCTTATTTCCGGCTTCTTTCAGTCTTTTGGCATAATCCTCGCCCTCATCTCTAAGCGGATCAAACTCTGCACTCAGCACCAGCGTTTCCGGCATATTTGTCAAATCTTCTGCAAGAACAGGCGCCACATACGGACTTTTTAAATCCTCCTGCTTCCCGATATAAAGCTGCAGATAGTCATGCATCTTTCCTCTGGTAAGCAGATATCCTTCTCCGTTCTCCCGAATCGAATCATATGCAGAATCCAGTGTGTAGCAGTTGTTTACTGCCGGGTAGACCAAAATTTGCTTATGAATTGAAAATTCCCCGCGGTCTCTTGCCAGCAGACACAACGCCGCCGCCAGATTTCCTCCGGAGCTGTCTCCCATAACAGAAATCTGTCCCGGCTCAATCTTTGGAAAGATTTTCCCCTGATACAGTGCCCTTGCAGCCAGATAACAATCCTCAAGCCCTGCCGGAAACGGATACTCCGGTGCCAGGCGATATTCTACAGATATGATGGTCTTGTCAACAGATTTTGATAGCATACTGCAGATTCTGTCATATGTTTCTACACTCTCTGTAGACCATCCTCCTCCATGGATAAAAAAAATCGCGGAGGAAATCTCTTCTTTCTGCCTTTTTGTCTCTTCTGATGGGAAATATAATCTCAAAGGAATCTTCCCACACTCTGTTTTTATCACAATATCTTCTTTCTCCACCCAGAGATGAAGCGGATCTAATTTTTTTAGATTTGCCAGTTTTCTGGCTGTATTTATCTCAATATTCTGGTTTGAAAATGCTGCCAGAACTGTCTGTATTACCTGATTCATAAATTGCCATTCTCCTGTTGTATTTCTGAGCTTTTATTATAGCACAGAAAAAGGCGAATGCCATCCTGACTTTCGCCATGGACAGCATCCGCCGTCATTTTTTCTGACCAGATACAAGCTTACTCTCCGAGAAAATAATGTCCGTATGCATCTGCCGCCTTGATTGCATCTGCCACTTTCTTCGGTGTCACTTCAAACGGCATATTGTGCAGAGTATCTGTCTCGGCACAGGCTGCCTCTGCCACTTTCATCAACTGTTCTTCCGTAATCTTACCTGCCCCCAGCTGTTCCAGTGTAACCGGAAGTCCACATTCGATGCAGAAGTCGATCACCTGCTGCAGCTCTTCTGACGGGATGTTCTCAAGCACCAGCTGTGTGATCGTTCCAAATGCCACTTTCTCTCCATGGTACATATGATGACATTCTTCGAGTACTGTCAGACCATTGTGAATCGCATGTGCTCCTGCAAGACCACCGCTTTCAAAGCCAATTCCGGACAGCAGTGTATTTGCCTCGATCACTTTTTCCACTGCTTCTGTACAGGCACCTGCTTCCAGTGCAAGCTTCGCCTTCACGCCTTCCTCCATCAGCGTATCAAAACACAATTTTGCAAGAGCCATAGCTGCCCCGGTAATCTTTCCGCCTGCACAGGATGCGGCATCTGATCTCTGACATGCTCTTGCTTCAAAATAAGTTGCAAGAGCATCTCCCATTCCGGCAACGGTAAGGCGAACCGGTGATTCTGCAATAATCTCTGTATCCATCATGACCATATCCGGATTGGACGGCAGGAACAAATACTCCTCAAACACACCTTCTTCTGTATAAATTACAGAAAGTGCGCTGCACGGTGCATCTGTAGATGCGATCGTCGGACAGATCAGAACCGGCGTCTTTTCATAATATGCCACTGCCTTTGCAGTATCAAAAATCTTACCTCCGCCGATACCGATCACGACATCACACGCTTCTTTTTTCACGATTTCTCCAAGACGTTTGATTTCTTTTTTACTGCATTCACCATTGAAGTAATCAAAAACATATCCACATTCTTTTCCTTCAAAGCTTTTCTCCACCATTGCTCCGATTCGCTTGTATCCGCCCTTGCTGATCAGGATCAGAGCCTTCTTTCCATAATTCTGAGCATATTCTCCCAGTTTTTTCATCTCTCCTGCGCCCTGCACATATTTTCCCGGCTGATCAATACCTTTGCCATTGTCAATTCCTCCTGTCATCATTTGCTGTAATTCTTTTGTTAATATTTTATCACTAAATGCAGTGGAACGGCTACTGTTTTTCTGTTTTTTTATATTTTTCTGTTGCCAGTACATCACTATGGCCAAATAATTTTCTTCCATTCGGTATTTGAATGAACTATAATGATGATATGAATGATTTTGTGATTATCAGATGAAAAACGGAAAGCCGATTCGATAGATTTCAGTTTCTCTGTGAGCAATTCCGTGGAAATTTGACCCACAAATAACATGATTTAATTTTTCAGAAAAGGAGACAACTTATGAACATCCGCCCACTGATCCCAGAGGATTATCCTGTGATCGATTCTTATATGCAGGAGCTTCACGACCTTCATGTTCAGGGACGCCCTGATTTATTTATTCCTGCAAGTCACATTTATTCAGAAGCCGACTTCCGTGAAATAACAACCGACGGCAATCACATAGCTCTTGCAATGACAGACGACCATTTTATCGCCGGTTTTATCATTGCCGCGCTCCGGACCAAAAGCAATATGGTGACCGGAACACTCATCGCATATGTAGATGATATGTTTGTACACCCTTCTTACCGTGGTCAGAAAATCGCAACGACTCTTTTTCATGAAATGGAACGAAGAGCCAAAGAACTCGGAGCCGGAAGAATCGATCTGATGGTATGGGAATTCAATGAATCTGCACAGGAATTATACCGATCACTGGGTATGACCCCTCAGAGATATATTTTAGAAAAATTACTGTAATTAGGAGCACTGATTATCTGGAATGGTTGGAAGAGGATGATTTGTATCAGGAGTAAATCACTCCTGATACAAAAACTTTACAGACTCATATATTTCGGAAAAATCAATCTCACATTCCCCCTGGAATATTCCCACAGGTACACGATTTTCAAATCCATAGACAACCGGAAGTTCTTCATTTTCCAGATCATACACTACAATTTTTTTCTTATCCGGGTCGATAAGCCAGTATTCCCTGACTCCCGCTGCCGCATATTTGCTATGTTTGATATTCATATCAATTTTTCTTGTAGCAGGGGACAAGATTTCCATAATCAGATCCGGAGCTCCATACACATGTGTCGGAACTATTTTCTCACGGTCACATACCACCAAAACGTCCGGCTGTACCATTGTCTTTTCATCACAATCAAGCTGTACATCTACCGGTGCAGAAAAAACCATGCATGCTCCCTTCTTTTGGCTGATGAAAGCATGAAGCCGTACACTGATTTCCAAGCTGATCTTCTGATGAATAATTGTAGGCGCAGACATATCATAGATCACACCATCAATCAACTCTGCTCGTCTTTCATCCGGAAGTTGATAGTAATCCTCAAGAGTACACTCTCGACTTTTTTTTGATACTCCATATTCCATCTTCGATTCGCACACAAGAGAAGCTGATATTGTATTTGAATCAATCACATTCTCCTTAAATATCTTTTCCAGCTGTTGAAGTACATCCAAACTCCATTCCTTCTCATTGCCGCTAAAAATATTTTGAATGATTTCTAACGATATTCCTGATAATTCCGACAGTTGCTCACAACTATAACCCAGCTGTTGCTTTTTTTGTTTCATTTGCTCTACAGTCATGTTCACACCTCACTTTACAGATCATATTTTGTATCTCTCTTAATAATATAACACCTTTTATGATTCCTCTGCAAAGCTAAAGTGCCGTACACTACGGTTTAAAATTCATCATTCATTCTTATATTCATATGATTCACGATAACCTTCCAGATATTCCCGGACCTTACGCACCGTCTTCGGACTCTTCCCACCGGAATTCATTCCAATCACGACACCGTCTTTTTCAGTCACTGCAGGAAAGTAAAAATCACACAGGGATTTGTCATCTGCAGTATTTACCAGAATCTTACGCATTCTGCACGCACTTACGATTTTTTGATTCAGCTCTCGGTCATCGGTCGCAGTCAGCACAATGTCTGCCCCATTCAAAAAATCAGATGTATCTTTCAGATCTTCTTCCAAAACTTTTCGAGAACTCCACACTGCCTGGGGCACTTCCTTTTTTTCCTCTTCTTTCAGAATGTCCTTCATTTCATCACAGATCTCAGGCGCTGTCACCTCAATGTGCTCTGCAAATTTTAACAGCGTACGCACCCTTCTTGCCGCAATTTTCCCCCCGCCGATCACAAGAATCCTCTTTGTCGAAATATCCACAAACATCGGAAAATAATATCCGCCCATGCTCTTCTCTCCCTCGTCACTTCTTTTCATCCATCATATACAACAACGCATTGCAGATACATGCTGCGATATTGCTTCCGCCTTTTCGTCCTCTTGCCACGATATACGGTGTGTCGTTCAGTGACAGGATCAGTTCTTTTGACTGTACCACATTGACAAACCCCACCGGCACTCCAATGATCAGCTCGGGTTTTAATCTTCCTTCCTGAATCATCTCATACAACCGGATCAGCGCAGTCGGCGCATTGCCAATGGCAAAGATCAGTTTTTATCCAGCTTGGCCGCACGCTCCATGCTGGCAACCGCGCGCGTTGTTCCCTGTTCTTTTGCCATGTTTGCAGTCTCTTCGTCAGACATAAAACAGCACACTTCGCCTCCGTACTGTGCCAGTTTTTTCTTGTTGATCCCTGATTTTCCCATCTGCGTATCGGTCACGATCCACGCTCCGTCACGGATTGCATCCATTGCCCTTTGAACTGCGTCTTCTGAAAATTTCAGACTCTTTGCATACTCAAAATCTGCGCTTGTATGAATACAGCGCTTTACGATCGGTTCTGTTCCCGGAATCAGACTGACCTCTCCCAGTTCTTGTGTAATGATCTCAAAACTTCTTTTTTCAATATCCTGCGGCAATACATTTTCCAACTCTGTCTTCATCTTTCTGTTCTCCTTCTCACTTGATCCTGGTCCCGATCCCGCACTGTACCCGATCTACCCGATCTGCACAGGCTGCAAGATTTGTACAGATTCTTCCCACAGCTTCTCTGTACTGTCTTTCAAACGCATCCACAGGAACCAGTCCGTATCCGACTTCCGCAGTCACTACGATCAGCTCAGGATTTTCCTGTAAAATCTGCTCTGCCAGATCCGTTGCATGCTCTGCTTTGTTTTCCCGGATCCAGCGCCTTACAAATTCTTCAAAATGAACAATTCCCGAACAGGAAAAAATGTCTTTCAGGTCGCAGGATGCCCCGTCACTCCACACAAGGTTTGGATATACCTGTTTTGCATAGTCTGTTTTCCCCTGATAAGCTCCTCCGATTACCATTTTCATCCCTTTTTCACCTCCACCGGTATTCCATAAACAACTTCTGTCACCTGATCTGCCATTTTTGCCATCCGGCAGTTGATCGTTCCCAGTACGCTTAAGTATTCCTGCATTTCTTCGTCAGCCGGAGGCAGATCACAAAACACTTCATTTGTGACTGCCACAAGTCCCCGGCAGCGTTTTTCTAATTCCCGGATTCCTTCAAGAACGGCTTCCCGGGTCCGTTCTTTTGCGCCTGTATCCAGATACAACTCATTTGCAGTCAGATTCGACATACATTCCAGAAGTACACAGATTCCCTCTTCTGTCGCATCCGCGCGAAAACCCGGCTCGGTCTGCACCAGCTTCTTAAGATCTGTAAAACATTCCAACGTCTCAAATCCTTTTCCATTTCGCATCTGTCTGTGGCGCAGGATCTTTTGTTCTGTCTCTTTCCCATAAGGGACCATGGTTGCAATATAATACAGATGACGGGAATTTGTCTTTTTTTTGAGCATACAAATCTGTTCTTCTGCATATGCGGATTTCCCGCTCCCGCTTCCGCCTGTCACTACGTGAAACATTTCAGTCTCCTTTCACATCTGCATACCGGTATTCCAGTGCTCCGGTTGCCGGAATCTGACTCACTCCTGTGATATCCGGCCGAATCAGATTACAGCTTTTCATGGAAAACAAAGGAATGATATAAAACTGCTCTCCCACTGCCCACTGCTCTGCCTCATGAAGCAGTGCATTTCGTTTTACAGGATCCGTTTCCACATCAGAGGCTTCTACCAGACGGTCGTATTTTTCATCCCGGACTCCACTGCAGTTATACGTTCCATTTGACAAGAGCATAGACAAGTAGGTATACGGATCTGCAAAATCTGCCGTCCAGTTCATCCGGCAAAGATCAAAGTTCCCGGCTCTTCTGGTCGCATAATTGGTCTGTAATTCCTGCGCCTCCAGCTTGATCTCTATATTCAGATTCTGCTTGAGCTGCTCCTGGATCACCTGTGCCGTATCTGCATCTAATTCCAGAGACGGATATTTGTAGGTCAAAACAGGAAATCCTTTCCCATCCGGATATCCCGCCTGAGAGAGCAGCTCTCTTGACTTTTCCACATTTTCCTCAAACGGAGGATCTGCCTCTTCCACAAAATACTCCCCGGTCGTATTATTTTTCATACGCTTTGCCACGAAATTCACAGTCGGCTCTGTGTCTTCTCCTACCATTTTACAAAGATCCTCCCGGTTGATGGCAAGATTGATTGCCTCCCGCACACGCACATCATCCAGAGGCTTCACATCCAGATTCGGATAAATATAGCGCGTCGCGATATTGTCTGTCACTACCAGATCGTCTTTCCCCTGATACAGTTCCATGACGACAGAAGGAAGGGAGACTGCCACATCGACCTCTTTAGTCTCATAAGCACTTAACATTGCCTGCTGTTCTTCAAAAAAGCGATAGGTGATCCGCTCCAGATGCACCGCATCTGCATTCCAGTAACGCTCATTCTTTTTCAGGACAAAATATTGCTCGGGTACATATTTTTCCAGATAAAACGGTCCGTTTGACAGACTGGTCTCTGGATTTTTATCCCATCCGCTGCCTGTCTCTTTCGCATATTTACTGCAGGACGGTGTGTAGACCGGAAGACGCAAAAGCTCCAGAAAATACACACACGGCTTACTCAAATGAAAAATCAGAGTATTTTTATCCGGTGTTTCAACACCAAGGCTCTCCATATCAGCCGTTCCTTCATAAATTTCCTCTGCGTGTTCAATAGGAAACAGATAGTTCGCATATCCACTTCCACTTTTAGGATCCAGTGCCCGCACGATGGTATTTTTAAAGTCGGCCGAAGTCACCGGTGTTCCATCCGACCAGCAGGCCCCTTCTCTTAAATGAAATGTCCATTCTGTAGAATCCTCATTCACCTCATAGGACTGTGCCGCCCGGTATTCGATTTCTCCATTTTCATCAAATGTCAGCAGTTCGTCCAGTGCTGTGACCGAATAGGAAAGATAGGTCAGTGCAATATTTCCCGCCGGATCCATCCCTCCTGTTTCACTGTTTACTGCAATCGTAATTTCTTTTTTTGTACGTGCTTCTGTCTTCTTCTGATCCGAAGCATTGCACCCTGTTATCATGCCTGCCAGAATGCAGATACACATGGCAATCGCTGTCATTTTTTTCTTCATGCTCTTCTCCATTCTCTTCTGTTCTCAAATCTGAGAAGTCATATGGTAATCCTTTGCACGCTTTTTGGTATGCGCTTCCGAATACAAAAAGCACCGCACTTCTCTTTCACCAAACCGATAGTTTCCAGGTTTTTCTTTGTGGCAGCACTCCATTGCATACCGGCATCTCGGTGCATATGGACAGCCGTTTTCTGTATCCTGAGAATGATTTCTCGTTTCCTTCAGGATCAGTCGTTTCTGTCTGGCTGCTTTCTTCGGATCAAGCGGCAGCATTGCTCGCAGCAGTTCTTTTGTATACGGATGCCACGGCTCCTCGTAAATCTCCGCAGTCAATCCCTGCTCTACCATACTTCCAAGATACATAACTCCCATCCTCTGGCTGATCCGTCTGACTACCTGCAGATCATGGGAAATAAACAAATAGGACAGCTGTGTCTTTCTCTGAATCTCTTCCAGAAGCTCCAGAAGCTGAGACTGCGTAAGGATGTCCTGCGAAGAAAACGATTCGTCACAGATTAAAAGCTCCGGATTTAAAAGTAATGCCCTTGCCACTGCAATTCTCTGACGCTGCCCTCCGGAAAGAGCCGCTGTCGTTTTTCTGACGTCGATTTTTCCATCTGAACCAGTCCGAGCATTTCTGCCACACGTTTTTCCCGCTCCTTTTTGGAGCCTTTTTTCTGAATCACCAGAGGCTCCTCCAGGATCCGTTCCAGTGAAAATTCCGGATCAAAGGATGCCGATGTCTCCTGAAAGATCATCTGGATCTTCCCTTCACAGGAAAAACTGCCGCAGCTCGGAGGAATAATCCCTGTCAGCATTCTTGCAAGAGTCGTCTTCCCGGATCCGCTCTCTCCTACCAATCCAAAGGTCTCACCCTTATGAATCTCAAAAGACAGCGGTTCCACCGCTTCCAGAGATCTGGATTTTCCAAACAGGGAATTTTTTACAAAGCTTCTTCCCAGTCCCTGTGTCCTTAAAATAACTTCTCCGGTCCTTTTTTTCTCCGGCACCTGATAAAGCTTTCTTGCCATGTCCGAGAGTTTTTTCGTATAAGGATGTACCGGTTCATAAAAAATCTGCTCCATACTTCCCTCTTCTACGATCCGCCCCTCTTTCATCACCAGCACCCTGCTGCACATGGAGGCGATCACACCCAGATCATGGCTGACCAGTACGATGGCTGTATGCGTCTCTTCTGCAATTTTTTTCAATAGATCGAGGATCTGTCTCTGTACGGTCACATCCAGCGCTGTGGTCGGCTCATCCGCAATGATCAGATCCGGATTACATGCAAGTGCGATCGCGATTGCCACCCTCTGCTTCATTCCGCCGGAAAGCTCAAACGGATACTGCTTCATTCTCTGCCCGGGATCTTGAATTCCCACTTCATCCAGAAGTGTTTCCGCCCGCTCTCTGGCTTCTTTTCCGGTACACCTCTGATGTGCCAAAATGGTCTCTGTGAGCTGCTTTCCCACACGGACCAGCGGATTTAAAGATGCCGAAGCATCCTGAAAGATCATTGCTTTTGTCCCGTGCTGCTTCAATTTTTCGCTGGTGATCTGTACCTGTTCCGGCAAAATCCCCATCAATGACAGCATTGCCGTGCTTTTCCCTGCACCGGAAGCCCCTGCGATCCCAAGCAGTTCTCCGGATTCTACCTGAAAAGATACCTTGCATGCCGGATTGGTGCTTCCCGGATACTGTACAGTCAGATTTTCTACTTCTAACAGCTTCATCTTACATTCCTTCCCTTCTTCTGCGGATTTTTGCTTCCAGTCCTGCCCCGATCAGATTCAGCGACAGTATCAGGATACACAGCACTGCTGTCGGAATCAGCATCTGATACGGATGCACGAAAATCTGGCTTCTGGCTGCCTGGATCATGGTGCCAAGACTGGCTCTTGCGCCGGAATCCCGACTCCCATAAAGCTCAAAAATGCTTCGGTAAAAATAGCCTGCGGTACCAGAAATGTAAGACTTACCACAATCGGTCCTGCAGCATTCGGCAAAAGATGGGTCAGAAAAATCCGAAGAGGGCCGGCTCCCGCAAGCCGGGATGCCAGAACAAACTCCCGTTCTTTGATCCGCATCACTTCTCCTCTTACAATTCGCGCTGTTTCAATCCAGCCGGATATACAAAGTCCCACAAGGATGCTTACCTCATTCGCTCCCAGTACCATCATGATCAGGATCACATACAAAAGAGACGGAACCGATGCCACAATATCCGCGATCCGCATCAGAATATTATCTGCGGTTTTTCCCGCATACCCGGATGCCGCTCCATATAAAACACCCAGCGCGCCGTTTAAAAGTGCACTTGCAAGTCCGACACACAAACTGATCCTGACTCCGCACCAAACCCGTACAAACAGATCTCTTCCAAACTTATCTGTCCCGAAGGATGGGAGAAGGATATTCCCTGATTGCGGATATCCGCATGCATTTCTGTAGATGTCCAAGGTGACAGGGCCGGAACCAGTACTGCTAAAAAAATGCAGAGCAAAAGCAGGATCAGTCCCACTGTTATTTTTTCGTTTTTTCTAAAATTTATCTGCTTCATTGCTTCTCCTTTGCACTGCTCTTACTCCTCATCTACATAGCTTCTTCGCACTCTCGGATCAATGCACGCACTAAGTAAGTCCACTGCCAGCTGAATCAGGATCACGACTGCCCCCATAAAGATCGTCAATCCGAGAATGAGTGTATAATCCCGGTTTGCAATGGAACTTACAAACTGTCTGCCAAGCCCCGGAATGGTAAAAATGCTCTCCACCACAAAACTTCCTGTCAAAAGAAACGCGCTTGCAGGTCCCAGATAATTCAGCACCGGAATCCAGATATGCGGCAGAATGTGCGTAAACAGGATCTGTCTTTTTTTCAGTCCTTTCGTTCGCGCCAGAAGTACATAATCTCTTTGTTTCTCCTGGGCAAGAAGTGTCCCGGTCAGCCGTGCCAGCGAACAGGCGGGATACAGCGCCAGAGCGCATACCGGGAGAATGTAATTTTTCCAGGAATCCAGTCCACTGACCGGCAGCCATTTCAGCCAGACTCCAAATACAAGCATCAGCAAAAGTGCTGCCACAAAATTGGGAACTCCTCCGATCAGAAGTGTTCCAGTAAAAAGCCCTCCCCGAAGCAGCTTGTGTCTCGAAAAAGTCTGCCAGACTCCAATCCCGATTCCGACAATCATTGCCAGAAGAATCGCCAGAACTCCGATCACCGCAGTCACCGGCCAGGATCTTTGAATGATATTTGCAACCGATTCGGACGGATTTTGATAAGAATATCCCAGATTTCCGCGAAGCAGATGCTTCATATATGTGACATACTGGACCCCTGCCGGCTGATGTAATCCATATTCTTCCTCCATCATCTGCAGCACACTCTCCGACACATTTGCTCCCTGAAAAGGACTTCCCGGAATTACCCTGGTCAGAAAAAATGTAACCGTTGCCAGAACAAACAAGGAAAGAATCCCTGTAACAAGCCGTTTTCCTATGTATTTTGCCACTGTATGCTCTCCTCTCTAGTCTTCTGCCAGCTCCAGAATCTTTAAGACCATGCTCTCCACAGATGCTTCTTCTGAAATCTGTATCTGCATTCCATATCTTTTTGCCTCATTTGCTGTCTGTTCTCCAATGCAGACAGCCCGTATTTTTGTAGTATCGATTCCCGGAAGTGCCTGTACAAATCCACGGACCGTGGACGCACTGGTAAATGTCACCAGATCAATTTCTCCCTGCCTCTGCTGCTTCTCGATTGTTTCCTTTAAAGTCTCCTGCAATTTGCAGACCGTTTCATACAGAGGCACATCTTCCACCTTCAATCCGGCGTTTTTCAGCGGCGGAAGCAGCTCTTCGGATCCCTGCTTTGCCCGCAGCAGTACAATCCGGCTCTTTGGTGCCGCTTCTCCTGCGATTGCCTCCCCCAGTGCCGCTGCACAGAATGTCCGGGGCATGACATCCGCAAACACGCCAAACTGTTCCAGTTCCTTTGCTGTACCGGAACCAATTGCGGCAACTTTTACATGGGGAAGAAATACATTGCGTACATCCATTTTCAGCATTCTGATCTGTTTCCAGAACGTCTGTACCCCCATGGCTGGTAAACACAAGCCACTGCTCGCTTTCCTGTTCTCTGATACTCCCCAGAATTGTCCCAAGTACTTCATTCGGCCAGACAGGCTTTGTTGTAATAGACGGCAGCTCAATTACCTGTGCCCCCAATTCCCGAAGCCTTCCGGCCAGCCTGGAACTGTTCTGCCTCGGGCGGGTGGTCAGAATCTGTTTTCCCCACAGAGGGAGATTCTTTACCCAGTCAAATTTTTCAGACAATGTACAGACTTTTCCCACAAGAATGATCGCAGGCGTCTGCACCTGAAATGTTTTTGCATCCTCAAAGCCTGGCAAGTGTGCTGACAAGCCTTCTTTGTCTTGCCGTAGTTCCTTTTTCCAGCACTGCTGCCGGTGTATTCTCATCCATTCCCGCCTGGATCAGTCCACGGCATATTTCTTCCATGGCAGTGATCCCCATCAGAAAAATAAGCGTTCCGTTCAATTTTGCAAGGGCGTCATAAGGAATCTCTATTTTTTTGCCTTCTTTTGCATGCCCTGTGATCACATGAAAGGAAGACGCAAAATCCCGATGCGTGATCGGAATGCCTGCATACGCCGGAACTGCAAGAGCAGAAGTCACTCCGGGGATGATTTCAAACGGAATCCCTTCTGCCGCCAGACACTCCACCTCCTCGGCCCCTCTCCCGAATACAAACGGATCTCCTCCTTTTAAACGAAGGACATTTTTTCCTGCTTTCGCCTCACGAAGCAAAATCTGATTGATCTCTTCCTGACGGACACAGTGATGTCCGGAACGTTTTCCCACGTAAATCCATTCTTTTCCATCCGGGATCAGACTCAGGATTTCTGCACTGATCAGCGCATCATAGATGATCACATCCGCCTCATCCATCCATTTTTTACTTTCAGTGTCAAAAGAGATGCATCTCCCGGTCCTGCTCCCGCAAGCCATACTTTGCCGGATGGAGATCCCTTTCCTGTCTTTTTTTCTGCTGACTTTCCATATGCGCTCCTTTTCTATTTTCCATACTTTTTCTGCATATTGTGTGCAAGAGTCTCCCCCAACAGCTCTGCTTCTTTCTTATTGCCGCTTGTCTTTTCTACAAACCAGTTCTCATCCGATTCTCTCCAGTACAGCCCTGTAATATGACACTTTGATCCTCTGATTTCTGCATATGCTGCCACAGGTGAAGTACATCCGCCATTCAGTACTTTTACAAAGGCTCGTTCTGCCTTCGCCGCGGCCTCAGACCGGGGATCGTTGAGCACTTCTAAAAGTTCCTGATATTCCCCAGCTCTTGCCTGCACTGCCAGAATTCCCTGTCCGGCTGCCGGGATCATTTCTTCGCAGGAAAAATATCTCCCGATACAGGAATCCATTCCCAGTCTTTTTAATCCGGCTGCTGCCAGAACCGTAGCACAAAATCCTTCTTCCTCCAGTTTGCGAAGTCTCGTCTGCACGTTTCCGCGGATTCCCTGAAAGTGACAGTCCGGATACAGTCTCTCCAGCTGCAGTCTCCGCCTCTTGCTGGAAGTCCCAATCATCCCGCCGGAAATGCTTTCGGTCTGTCCCTGCCGAAAGATCAGCACATCTCGCGGATCTTCCCGTTTGCTATATGCAAGAATCGGAAGATCTTCCGGGATGTCCATCGGCATGTCTTTTAAGCTGTGCACAGACAGATCGACCCGTCCCTTTCGCAAAGCCTGATCCAGCTCCTTGACAAACAAACCTTTTCCTCCGATCTGCTCCAGACTCCGGTCTAAAATCCGGTCTCCGGTCGTCTTCATTGTCACGATCTCCACACGGATATGCGGAAAATGCGCCTCAATCTGTCCTTTTATGATCTCGGTCTGTGTCACCGCCAGCCTGCTTTCCCTGCTTCCGATCCGTATTACTGTTTTCATGGCATTCTCGTTCCTTTCCCCAGAATCTGATAAATATACTCCATATCCAAACTTTCCCGGATAATCTCCGCCAGCTTATTGTACTGGGTTTCCTTGTATGCCTTCCAGTCCAGACGCTCAAGCTGCCCGGCATCATATCCTTTTTCTTTTAAAAGTGCCGAAACAAACCCGGATGCGACACAAGCCTGATCAAAAATTCCGTGTACATAGCAGCCGTAACAGTTGTTTTTTCTGGCGCCGTCATATCGAATCCGTCTTTCGCCTGTTTCCTCCTGAATCTGCACCAGCGGACAAGGCTCCTCTGTATACGTTGTCACTCCCATATGGATTTCATATCCTTCTAATGGCACCTGACTTAAACTGCTCAGACTTCCAGACAGCCCTTCAAAAGTTCCCTGTACGCGGGTTCTCATCTTTTCCCCTGCAAACACAGTCTGTATCGGAAGCAAGCCCATTCCTTTGAGTTCCCCGCCCGCTTCCACACCTTTGGGATCCTGCAAAAGCTCTCCCATCATCTGATAGCCGCCGCAGATTCCAAATACAGTTTTTCCGGATGCCGCATGGCGAAGGATCTTTCCTTCCAGTCCGCGCTGACGAAGCCACTTCAAGTCTTCCATCGTGTTTTTACTTCCGGGAAGAATGACCGCATCCGGAGTGCCGAACTGTGACGCACTTGTCACGTACCGGACACCGACTTCATCCATAGATTCTAGCGGCATCAGATCTGTAAAATTAGAAATTCTCGGAAGCCGGATCACGGCAATATCCAGAAGCCCTTTCTTTTCTCTGTGCGTGAACCGCTCGCTTAAGCTGTCTTCTTCGTCAATATCCAGGTGGAAATAAGGAACAACCCCACATACCGGAATCTTTGTCTTTTCTTCCAGCATATCAAGCCCGGGACGTAAGATTCTTTGTCCCCGCGAAATTTATTGATGATCGTTCCTTTGATCCTTCTTCTCTCCTGCTCCTCTAAAAGCTCAATGGTTCCCACAATCTGGCAAACACACCGCCTCTGTCAATATCTCCGGCCAGAAGCACCGGTGCATCCACCATCTCTGCCATTCCCATATTCACGATATCTTCACGTTTCAGATTGATCTCCGCCGGGCTGCCCGCACCTTCGATGACAATAATGTCAAACTGTTCATCCAGTTTCTGATAGGCGCTTTTGATCACCGGAATATATTCTCTTTTCCTGCGAAAATATTCCATCGCTGACATCACACCCTGTACTTCTCCGTTTAAGATCACCTGAGAGCCGGTGTCATTGGTCGGTTTTAACAAGATCGGATTCATGATCGCAAGAGGTTCGATACCCGCAGCCTCTGCCTGCATGACCTGAGCTCTTCCCATTTCCAGACCTTCTCTTGTAATAAAGGAATTGAGCGCCATATTCTGGGATTTAAAGGGCGCTACCTGATATCCATCCTGATGAAATACCCGGCACAGTCCGCCTGCCAGAACACTTTTTCCTGCATTTGACATGGTTCCCTGTATCATGATCGGTGCTGCCATTCTCATTCTCCCCCTTCATAAATATATTCCAATGCTTTCAGTAATTTTTCATTGTCTGTTCTCTGTTTCACCGCGATTCGGTAATACCCCTTTTCCAGTCCCTCATAATTGGAGCAGTCCCGAATCAGGATGTTTTTCTGAAGCAGCAGAGAGAACAGCGGATATGGACTCTTTAAGAGCAGATAGTTCACTTTTGAAGGGAACCACTCCACCCCAATCCGGGTCAGACTTTCTTCCAGCCATGCCCGTTCAGTTTCCAGCCATTTTCGCATTTCCTGCCATCTTTTCATTTCCTTTAAAGCCGCACACCCGGCTGCCTGTGCCACACTGGACACGCTCCAGGGCTGCCGGTTTCTTTCCATCTTTTCAAGCAGCTCCAAATTGGATGTGATCCCGTATCCGAGCCGGATTCCCGGAATCGCAGAAATCTTTGTAAAGGCCTGCAGAATCATCAGATTTTTACTTCTCTCGCATTCTCTGCAGAGTGTCTGTTTTTGCGGTTCTGACAGAAATTCCACAAAACACTCATCCAAAATCATGAGAATCCCTTTTTCTTCACATGTCTTTAAAATCTCAAGCAGAAAGTCCTTTGGGATTACCGCTCCGCTTGGATTATCCGGAGAACATAAGAAGAGCAGATCCACATCTTCTTTCAAAAACTCCAGATAAGACGTTTGCGGCACAAACCCGTGTTTCTCACTGAGCGGATAGTACACACATTCACAGTCCACCGCCTGAAGCGCTCTGTGATATTCTGCAAAAGACGGGATCGTCAGGAGCGCTTTTTTCGGTCGAAGGGAATGGATCAGCAAAAAGATCAGTTCTGCCGCTCCATTTCCAAAAATCAGAAATTCCTGGGGAACCTGCAGATGTTCTGCCAGTGCACTTCTGAGTTTCCGGCTTTTGCTGTCCGGATACTCCCCTGCATGCTTCAGATTTTCCGCCATCGCCAAAAGCACCTCTTCTCCTGGTCCGAAAGGATTGAGGTTGACAGAGTAGTCCGTCACGTTTTCATAAGTATAAATATCTCCGCCATGCATATATTCCATGATTTTGTCTCCTTTCTTACCAGAAATACCAGAACCGGATCATTCCTGCAAACAGCAGGGTAAGCACTGCTGTCACATACATCAGCCTTCCTGCCCGTTTGATGTCTTCGGCCTCGACAGGACGGATCGGATCTCCGATCGTCTCTTTTTTATGCAGTACACCAAAATACCATGCATCTCCTGCCAGCTGCACCTGAAGCGCCCCTGCACAGACTGATTCCGTCTGCGCAGAATTCGGACTGGCATGCTTTCTCCGGTCTCTTTTATAAATCTGCGCTGCCTTTTTTGCATCCATTCCTGTCAGAAATGCCGCCGCGATCATCAGAACTGCCGATACTCTGGATGGCAGATAATTAAACACGTCATCCATCTTTGCCGCCACTCTCCCGAAATAGAGATTTTTTTCATTCTTATATCCCAGCATCGAATCCATCGTATTGACCGCTTTATAGAGGAATCCAAGCGGTGCACCGCCAAGCATCAGAAACATCAGCGGCGCAGTCACACCGTCTGATGTATTTTCTGCCACAGTTTCCACTGCTGCCTTTGCAATCCCTTCTTCTGTAAGCGACTTGGTATCTCTTCCTACAATCATGGAAACTGCTTTTCTTGCCCCCTCCACATCCTGTGTTTTCAGAGCATGGTATACCTTCTTACTCTCCACAGAAAGTGAACGTGCCGCCAGGATCTGGTAACACCAGAAGCATTCCAGAAGAAACGAAACAGCCGGATGGATCTTCTCTGCCGCCCACAGCATCAGACATGGAATCCCGGTACTGATCAAAATCACCAGGAGCCACAGAATTCCCCCTGCCACAATCTGTTTTTTCGGTGATTTTCCCGCCGCACTTCGCAGCGGTTTTTCCAAAAAAGAAATCAGATGTCCGATCAGCCTTATCGGGTGATACAGCCAGTAAGGATCGCCAAAGATCAAATCCAGTCCAAATCCTGTCATACATGCAAGTAATATTCTCATAATCTTTCTATCTCCGTCAGTTGTTTTTCCCCTGTCTCCAGCTTCCCTCCTCTGCGATTGCAGAATATCCGCTGCCATTTGAGACCTGCCAGTCATAAAATTCTCCTCCCGTTTGAGAAAACGCTGACAAAACCGCCATGATCGTACCGCCGTGTACGACAAATGCTGCTTCCCGGCACTGCAAATCCATCAGATGCTCCATCATCTGTTCAAATCCAAGGCGTGTTCGCTCAAAAAATGCCTCCTGTCCTTCTCCTTCCGGAAAAGGAATCGTTCCATTGGAATCCAGCCACCTCTGATATCCGGGATCGTCTTTTAATTCTTCATAATTTTTTCCTTCAAAACGCCCGAAATCCTTCTCCCGGAAATTTTCACAGATCAGATCCGGCTCTTTTTGAAACAACAACCTAGCTGTCTGTCTGCAGCGAAGCATTGGACTTGTGATGATCTTCTCCGGACAACACAGGATATTTCCTGTCTGCCCCGGCAAGATGGCTCATCTGTTCGTCCGATATACCGTCTTTCCAGATTCCCCTGTGTCCGAAAATGGCGGATCAGCCAGATTCTCATAATGCACCTCCTGCCACGATAACTGCTGCCAGTATCAGAAGTTCGGCAAGCTGCAGAAAATATCCTGCCAGATCGCCTGTCATCCCGCCAAACTGTTTCATCGCCATGTGATGGTAATACCAGAATACCAGAAGAGCGGTGCAAAGAGCCGCCGCGCCCATCTGCACAGAAGTCATCAGCATTACTGCCAAAGCCGCAAAAAACCAGCACACCATCACAACTGCCACCCGTTTCCTGTGTGCCTGCTCCTGAAAGGTTCGTCCAAGTCCGTCTTTTTTCGCAGATGGGAACACCATCACAGAGAATCCGCTAAGGGAACGTGACATTACATATCCTGCCCCGATCACCGGGAGCATTTCTGTTTTTGCTTCACTCCACAATGCCAGACTTGCCACAAGGTATAGTCCAAATCCGATCACTGCGAAAGCTCCGGTGCGGGAGTCTTTTAAAATTTCCAGCTTCTTTTCTTCTGCTTCCATAGGAATTCAGAGCATCCATCGTGTCCAGGAATCCGTCCATGTGGATTCCGCCGTTAACCAGTACCGGAAGCAGTGTCATCACTCCTGCAAAAAACAACGTTCCGCATGACGTATACACAAGAAGCGCATTTCCGAGGATGACCTCCAGAATTCCTGTCACCACTCCTACCAGAGGGAAAAAGCACATGGCATATTTCATATTTTTTTCATTCCATTCCACCCGGGGCATCGGAATTTTCGAGTACATCGCAACTCCGATTGCCAGAGACTCAAAGAACCTCATTTTAACACCTCGTATTGTTCGATCTTTGCTTTTTCAAATGTGGTCATCTCCCGGTAAACCGAAAGCCCCATCTCCAGAACCGGAATCACTGCCACTGCGCCGGTCCCTTCTCCCAGACTCATATTACAAGTCAAAAGCGGGGAAAGCTCCAACGCCTCCAACAGCATAGCTCCTGCCGGTTCTTTGGATACATGGGAAGGCAGAAAATAAGACTTTGAAACCGGCACCATGCGCGCGGCACACAAAGCCGCTACAGAAGAGATAAATCCGTCGATCACCACCGGAACGCGGTACAGAGCTCCTCCTAAAAAGACACCGGTCAGACCCGCAATATCCAGGCCTCCTACTTTTGAAAGAACATCCACCGGATCTTCCTTGTCCGGCTGATAGTTTGCAATCGCATCCTTAATAACAGAAATCTTTTTCTCAAGCCCTGCGCTGCTAAGGCCTGCCCCGCGCCCGGTTACCTGTTCTGGTGCAACGGATAACAGCACCGACGCAACAGCACTGCTGGTCGTCGTGTTACCGATTCCCATCTCTCCCGTAGCGATCATCTCATATCCCTGTTCTTTGAGCTGTTCCACTTTTCGGATGCCGATTTCAATTGCCTGCCATACCTCTTCTCTTGTCATTGCAGGTTCTTTTGAAAAATTACGTGTTCCGTAGGCAACTTTTTCTTCCTTGACTGTCACTGACGGAACATCCACCGCCATTCCGATGTCTACTGGAAAGAGATCCACCCCGGCCACTTTGCTCATCGCACAGACGCTGGTACTGGATTTTGTGAAATTATCTGCCACCACAGCCGTTACTTCCTGACCGGTCTGTGTGACACCCTCCTCCACAATTCCATTGTCTGCGCACATAATGACCAGTGCTTTTTTCTTCAGCTCATAATCCGGGGTCTCTTTGATCCCCGCCATCTGTATCACTGCATCCTCCAGCTTTCCCAGAGAAAACAGTGGTTTTGCAATCTTTATCCAGTGCTCTCTTGCCTGTTCCATACTTGTTTCATCCAAAGGTCTGATCTCTTTTTTCAACTCTTCCAGTGTCATTTTCTTTCACTTCCTTCTTTTTGTGACTGCTCCCATCTGATTGCTTCCCGCATGAACCGCTCTGCGAATACCGGATTGGACGAATAGGAAAGATGCGGAAATCCCGCAAACAGATTCTGCTGCATATGAACGCATTCCCAGCTTCTCTTTCCGTCCGGTTTTAACGCTTTTGCATCTGTTCCGTTATTTGTACTGTCCCAGTAGTGGAATTCATGACCGCGTATCCTCTCTCCTCGCTTCAAAAACGTACCGTCCACCACTCCTGTCAGATTGATGTAACCAAACCGTACCAGTTTTTCCTTCGGCGCTGCCTCGCCTCTAATCACGCCGGCCATCTTCCAGAGTTTTCCTTTCGGATCCGCAAGCTTCTCATGAAGATACAAAAAACCGCCGCATTCCGCATGGCAGGGCATTCCATTTTGAATGCTTTCCCGGATTTTAGCAAGCATGGTTTTGTTTTCACTTAATTCTCTGGCATATAATTCCGGATATCCGCCGCCTAACAAAAGACCGCTGACTCCTTCTGGCAGGTGTGTATCACGAATGGGACTGAAATACACCAGATTGCATCCATATCTTTCCAGCAGTTTCAGATTGTCTTTATAATAAAATCCAAACGCCTCATCTCTTGCCACTGCAATCGATACCCTTGGATTTTCTTTCTCCTCATCCTCAGGTACGCTTATTTCCAGAGACGGTGCTTCTTTGGCCAACTCATAGAGACCTTCCAGATCTACCGTCTCTGAGAGGATCTCTCCTGCCTGCTCCAGCTGTGCTTTCAGATGTTTGATCTCCTCCGGTGTGACCAGACCAAGATGCCGGCTCTCCAGATGAAACGCTTCATGTTCCGGAATATACCCGAGCACCTTGATCGGATGTCCTGCCTTTTTCAGCTCGTTTTCCAGCATTTCTTTCAAACGGGGATACAACATTGCCGATACGCGGTTTAACAAAATTCCCCGAATCCGGCTCTCCTTTTTAAATTCCAGAAACCCTTTCACCAGAGCAGCCAGAGACAGAGCGGAGCCTCTCGCTGAAACCACCAGCACGACCGGTATCTGCAAGGCAGCTGCCACATCATAGGAACTTGCTTTTGCCGTATCCAGTCCCATGCCGTCATAATATCCCATAACACCCTCTACCACTGCCAGATCGGCATTTTTGGCATGCTCTGCAAAAATCCCGGTCAGCTGCTCTTTCTCGCAGAAAAACAGATCCAGATTCTGAGAATCAATCCCGAGCACCTCCCGATGAAACATCGGATCAATATAATCCGGTCCGCATTTACAGGAAACAACATTTTTCTGCTGTCTGCAAAACGCTGCCATCAGCCCACAGGAAATCACCGTTTTTCCGCTTCCGCTGGACGGTGCGGCAATTAAAATTCTTGGAATATTCACGCTTCTCCCTCCGAAATAATATAGATCGGGTTTTGTCCTGTCATCATGTGATGACGTCCCAGTTTTCTCGCTTTTGCCGCTGTAATCTGTACAATTTCCGGTTCCCGCAAAAGCCCTTCATCCACTGCTTCCATTACTTCCGCCATCGTATCCAGAGAAATCGCTGTCAGTACGATCTGTACATCCGGGTTCTTCTTTTTAACTGCCAGCAGGATTTCCCTCAGATTTCCGCTGCTTCCCCCGATAAATACATGGGTCGGCGGTTCCAGTTTCCTGAGTGCTTCCGGTGCTGTTCCCTCCACGATCTGCACATTATCTGTCCGCAATTTTTGCACGTTTTTACGGATCAGCTCGATCCCTTCCGGATTCTTTTCAATAGCATACACTCGAATACTGCCGTCCTGGCAGGCTGCTTCAACAGCAACAGAACCTGTTCCCGCACCAACGTCATAAAGAACCGCATCTTTTTCCAGATCAAGCTTTGCGATACAGATTGTCCGCACTTCTTCTTTCGTCATAGGAACGTTTCCTCTTGTAAAGGCTTCATCCTTCAAATGCCGGCACACCTTCTGTGATGGATGTGGATTTTCCAGACAGACAATGCAAAGCCCCTCTGTATCCTCCTCCGTCAGTTCGCTTACCGTTTTTGAAAAAATCTGCTCTTGCGGATAGGAAAAATTTTTTCCGATATGTACCGTCAAGTCTTCAAGCCCATAATACAAAAGCTTCTCTTTCAGATTTTCTTTTCTTCCGCCCAACAGCAGAAAAGTTTTTGCATGATGTTCTGCTTCATAAATCCAGTTCTGCCATCTTCCATGGAGCTGACAAGGGCTGCATCCTCCCAGGAAGTGTGTAGCACAGCTGCAAAATACACAACAGACGAAATTCCCGGAATCCTTTGGATTTCATACCGTTCTTCACTGCCATTTAGAACTTCTTCCAGTTTTTTTGCCCCGCTGTAAAATCCTGCATCCCCGGAAAGTACAATCCCGATCCTGCAAAACTGCGGATGCTTTCGAAGGTACTCTTCTATTTTTTCCGGCAGATATTCTGCATGGCAGACACAATCTGCATCGGATACCTCTTCCAGAAGCCGTTTTGCGCCAATCATACAGTCACAGCCTTTTAAAGACTCTTTTGCCTGGACAGTCATCCCCTCTTTCGTTCCCATTCCGATCCCGGCCAGATAAACGATTCTTTTCTCTTTACACATCCCGATATCCTCTCGGTGTCACCATGTGACCATCCATTTCCTGTGTCTGTTCATTTCCGATAAACACCGTTGTAAACATATCCACCTCTGTGTCTTTAATTCCTTTAATGTAAGGATCCGGCTCTCCTGCCCGTCTCTTCCGTATCTGTCTGACAATTCCGCAGATTGTATCTTCTGCTTTGTATTCCAGCATCATATTACATGCCTTCTCCAGATAGTCATGACGTTTTCTGCTGGAAGGATTGTAAAGACAGATCACAAAATCTGCCATGCTGCTGCCCTGACTCTCTTTTCAATCTTCTCCCATGGTGTGAGCAGGTCACTTAACTGATGACTGCAAAATCATGAATTAACGGAGCTCCAAGCACGGCTGCACCGCCGATTGCCGCCGTGATCCCCGGCACAATCTCAAGCTCTGCCTTAGGAAACTCGACACCGACCTCATACATCAAACCAGCCATTCCATACACACCGGCATCCCCGCTGCAGATCATCGCCACTTTTTTCCCTTTCATGGCCTCCTCAAATGCCATCTTGCACCGCTTCACTTCCTGCTTCATCGGCGTGGTCAGAAATTCTTTCTCGGGAAACTGCTCTTTCACCAGATCTACATACACCGTATATCCGATGATTGTATCGCAGGCATTCAGCACTTCTCTCGCCTCTTCTGTCATCTGTTTTCCCGCTCCGGGACCGATCCCGACTACATACACTCTATTCATCTGCCTGCTCCTCCTGTTTTCCCTGTCGAAATTCTGTGGTAAATTCCGGATGGTACAGAAGTGATCTCTCATATTCTCCTTCCAGAATTCTTCCCACCACGATCAGGGCTGTTTTTGTCACCTGTGCGTCTGCCGCTATTTTTTCCAGTTCTGAGACCATGCATCGCAGCACTTTTTCCTCCGGCCAGGTTGCCTTGTACACGATCGCTGCCGGAGTGTCTGCCGGATATCCCCCTGCCATCAGCTCTTCCTGCAGTTTTCCAAGCATTCCGGTGCTCAGAAAAATCACCATCGTCGCCTGATGCGCCGCAAAGCTGCGGATGGACTCTTTATCCGGAACCGACGTTCTGCCTGCCATTCTTGTAATCACCACAGACTGGGAAATATCAGGCAGTGTATATTCTGCATGCAGCGCTGCTGCTGCTCCGCAAAAAGAACTGACACCCGGACATACTTCGTACGGAATCTGACGCTCTTCCAAAGCATCCATCTGCTCTCTTATCGCTCCATACAGACACGGATCCCCGGTATGCAGCCGAACGATCCGTTTTCCTTCTTTTTCCCCTGCATACATCACTTCCAGAACTTCTTCCAGCGTCATATAGGCGCTGTTATATACTTCACAGCCTTCTTTTTTTACCTGCAAAAGACTCGGATTTACCAGTGACCCTGCATAAATGATAATGTCCGCTTCTTTTAAATACTGCTGTCCCCGCACTGTGATCAGATCTTCCGCTCCCGGTCCTGCTCCTACAAATACGATCATTTCGTCTCCTCCCCTTCTGCTATTTTTTCTCTTTTACAATAAACAATGAATAATAACTTGCCTCATCCGGAATCTCCTCTGCCGAATGGTAGATTGTCTCATTCTCCATGCCGCAGTTTTCTACCATCGTCAGATTTAAGTTCTGCTCTTTGATCACCTGCTTGACATAAGGAATCTTTCGCCCGGCCTTCATCAGCACCTTTGTTCCCGCCATCTTTAATCCTTCTTCAATCTCATAGGACGCAGGGATGACATGCAGTTCTTCCTGGTTCTCCACAAGGCTCTGATCCAGTCTTGCCGCTGCCGCACAAAAGGAAGGAACTCCCGGTATGATCCTTGTCTCATATCCCTGTTTCCGAATTCTCTTGTGAATATACATACAGGTCGAGTACACGGTCGGATCTCCAAGCGTGATAAACACCACATCCATTCCTTTTTCCAGAAGCTCTGCTGTTTTTTCTGCACCCTCGTCATGTACCTGACGAAGCCGTTCTTTTTCTTTCATCATCGGCATTGGCAGATACAACTTGGCTTTCTCCCCGATTTGTGCATCTGCCTGCACTGCAATCTGATAGGCAACACATTTTTCCAGATAACGTTTATATGCAGGATCTGTTCCTGTCGGATCATACGCCGCCTCTGTAAAATTTTTATCCGATACCGGGATTGCAATCACCGGACACTGCTTCATGACACGCAGTGCCTTTACTGTCAAAAGCTCGGGATCTCCCGGCCCTACACCTGCTCCGTAAAATATTCCGCTCATTCTTTCTCTCCTGTTCGTTTCTCTTTCACTGATTCTGCGCGTATGATTTCCAAAAGTTCTTCTGCACCGGAAGTCTCTCCTAATATCCCGTTTTCATTCGAAAACACGATTGCTTCCACACGAAGAGACTCCCCTCCTCTGTGCTTCAGATAAAATGCGATCCGTTTCATTACAGAATCCATAACCTGTCCCAACAGCTGTTCTTTTTCAAGCAGTTCTGTCATTTCTGCTGTTGTAATACTTTCCATAATTTTTTTTACGGTTTCAGGATCAGCCCCGCCATCGCCGCATGCGAAGCAAACACTTCCATCCTGCAGTCCGCCTGTCTGGAGTGCGTATTCATCACTCCTGCCGCCACCTTGATCAGTTTGCCCACATGTCCGATCAGCAGAATTCCTTTCATCCCGAGCCGCACCGCATGATCAATGGATTCTCCGATGTAATTGCTGCACTTGACCGCAAGATTTCCATCATAACCAAGTGCTTCTTTCAGAAAATCACTTCCATAATTTCCCGGTACCAGATAACAGTACTCGTTTCCATTTTCTCTGAGCATCTTCATTTCCAGGAAAATCGTATCTGTCAGAGCTTTCTCACTCATTGGCTCTACAATGCCTGTGGTTCCAAGCACAGAAAGTCCTCCTTCGATACCAAGCCTCGGGTTGAATGTTTTTTTTGCCAGTTCTGCTCCGTCAGGAATTGAAATGATCACAGAAAGACCGCCTGTGTACCCACCGCGCTCTTTCTCTTTTTCCACTGCTTCACGGATCATGCTCTTGGAACTTTATTGATCGCGGCATCGCCGATATCCTGCTCCAGTCCTTTTCTGGTAATACGTCCGACACCAACGCCGCCATCCAGTGTGATCTGCTTTCCCTCTGTTTTGGAAACCTCTGCATAGACCAGAATCTGATCCGTCACATCCGGATCGTCCCCTGCATCCTTTCGGATCGCACAGCGTACCTTGTCTTTCATACGCAAAATGTCCTCCACATCCAGATACAGCCGGATCCCTTTTGGTGTCATCAGAGAAACCTGACGGATCTCTTCTCCCAAAAACAGCATTCTGGCTGCTGCTTTTGCCGCAGCCGCAGCACAGCTTCCGGTGGTATATCCCATTCTCAGTTTTTTCTGATCTTTCCACACAAATGCCTGTTCTGTCATTGTGCCTCCTCTAAATGCTCCATGAAAATCTGACCGGATTCCCGGAAGTTCTCCAACGTCCCCTTAAGATCGGGCGAACTTCATATCCGGCTTCTTCCAGCTCACATTTCCAGGAATCCTCATCTCCTGCCATGTCATTTTTTGCATGATCTCCTGCCACAAACATAAACGGCAGCAGTGCCACTTTACGATACTGCTTTTGTTCAATCCGATGCATCACGTCTTTTAATTCTGGAAAGCCTTCTACAGTCGCCACATGAATGCGGTCATATCCCAATGCCTGAAGTGTATATTCCAACGCCGGATAGGCACTGTTTGCATGGTGATCTGTTCCATGTCCCATTAAGATCAGGCATTCGCCCTCTTCCAGATCCACATCCTCCATCACTGCATGCACTGTCTTTTTATAATCATCCGGTTCAGACAGAAGTGGTTTTCCCACCAGGACTTTTTCAAAAGACGACGCATGTTTTTGAATCTCCTCCAGCATTTTTTCATTTTCAATGCCGTTGATAATATGTGTCGGCTGAACGATCACCCTTGTGATCCCGTCCTGCTTCATACGCTCCAGTGCCTGACGGACATTATCATACTTTTTATGTTCTGTCCGTTCCAGTTTGTTCAAGATCATCTGACTTGTAAATGCCCGGTATACCGTATACCCGGGAAATGCTTCTGCAATCTGCTCTTCCATTACCTGTATTGTTTTTGCCATCGTATCCAGATGACTGGTTCCGAAGCTTACCACAAGAATTCCTTTTTTCTCCATTTTCAATCCTTCCTCTCCAGAAATTTCTATCCGATCAACTGCTCCAGTTCCTTCCATGTCCTTGGAGCTTTTCCTGTTGCTTCTATTATTTTACGTGCTTTTAAACGGTCAAATAACCGTAAAAGAGCCGGTTCTTCCAGATTCGTCTCTTTCAGCTTTTCTGTTTCTCTGCACACTGCTTCCGGCGCGCCTGACAGAGCACTTTTCCATCTTTCATCAACACGATCTCATCCGCCCAGGCATATGCATAATCCATATCATGAGTCGCCATGAGTACTGTGATTCCCTGCTCTGTGAGTTTGTCTACCATCTCATTTACCATACGGGTATGCTTCGGATCCAGGGCTGCTGCAGGTTCATCCAAAATGATGATCTCCGGACGCATCACTAAAATATCCGCGATCGAGACCTGTTTTTTCTGCCCTCCGCTTAACGCATGTACCGGCCGTTTTCGAAAGGGCACGATCTCCAGTTCTTCCATCACCTGCTCCACTTCTGTTCTTGCCTGTTCTTTTGCAACACCCAGATTCAGGATCCCGAATGAGATTTCCTGCTCCACGCTGGCAGAAAACAACTGTTTATCCGGGTCCTGAAACACGATGCCCACCTTGGCCCGAAGTGCCAGAAGTTCCTTTCTCTTGTAGCTCACAGGTTTTCCATGAAACAAAATATCTCCCTTTTGTGGTCGTAAAATTCCGTTGCAGCAGAGAAAAAAAGTAGATTTTCCAGAACCGTTGGCTCCCATAAAAGCAACCTTACTCCCCTTTTTTACTTTTAAGTCCAGCCCCTGCAGAGAAAACCGGTCATTCTCTTCATAAGAATGCCAGATATCTCTCGCCTCTAAAATAATCTCTTCACTCATACTATTCTCCCCCAAACCGCAAGCAAAATCAGGACTGCCTCAAAAACTGCTATTTTCCGGAAATTGCTCTTGTTTTTTCATACTCTCCTGAAAGTACCCGGATCTCACCGTCATAACATCTGGATTCCATCGCATTGTACAATGCATCCGACTGCTTCAGCGCCCGCACAAACACAACCGATGCCATCTGCCCGAAAGACTGGATCGAAGTTTTCAGATCCCGGTTTCCAAGCCTTGCTTTCTGTGCCGTCATAATTGCAGATGCCCCTTCCATCAGAATAAAAATAAACCGATATGTCAAAAGCATCAGCTCAATGAACAATCCCGGAAAATGCAGTCGCTTTAACACATCCAGAATTTCCGTCATCGGCGTGTTAAAAGACAGGACATACAGACTGGAAACACTTGCAAGCGCAGTCAGTATCATCTGCCCGCCTTTTTTCAGCCCCATCCAGCTGGATGTCACATAATACTGCCCCACCGGGATTGCATAGCATCCAGCGGCTCTTTGGATACATTGACCAGGATTGCCAGTGTACTCAACAGCAGAAATATCAGGGGTACCATCAGGTATTTCAGGTACAGGTGAAATGGAACTCTTCCCTTTTTTACATTGAGAATTCCATTGACCGCCAGTACGATCACTGCCGCTGTAACAGACCGGCTGACCACACAGACCAACAGGGTCAAAACCGCATATGCAAACTTCTCCTCCGGACTCACATCTGCAAGTCCGGAGGAATAACTTAATTTATCAATGATTATCATTCTGCCACTTCTTCCGCTCTACGAGACGACCCATGCAAAAAGCGATGATTCCCACGCCGATTCCGGTCTGTACACAAAACAGCAGGGACTCCACCTCTCCCGGGATTTCTTTTCCAAGAAAATCTTCCAAAACAGGGGTAAACCACGGTTCATATTCTCCATGGATCTCTTCTACCATCACACTTCCCGCATCATCTGATCCGCCAAACTCTGCATCTTTCAAAGTCAGAAACGGAACTGCCGCCAGCAGGACCACCGCGAGCAGCAGAACCAGTACCAGTGTTTTATTTTTCTTACTCATCCTACTTTTCCTCCTTTAAAAATCCAACGGCTTTGAGTTCCGGTTTTGCATAAGACTCCAGTGCGATCACGATCACAACCGTAAGAAGTCCTTCCATTACTGCCAGCGGAAGCTGTGTCGGAGCAAACACTCCAAGGAATTTCACTGCGGAAGCTCCCGCCCCGCCCGCTTCAGACGGATATGCCATAGCAAGCTGCAGACTGGTTACACAGTAAGTGAACAGATCCCCGAAAAATGCTGCCAGAAACACTGCCACCTTCCGGTTTACATTGAGTTTCTGGCAAAGCTTATAAATCCCATAAGAAAGAAACGGACCTGCGATCGCCATAGAAAATGTATTGGCTCCCAGCGTGGTCAGTCCGCCGTGTGCCAGCAGGATTGCCTGAAATAATAACACGATCAGCCCAACACGCCTGCTGCCGTCGGCCCGAATAAGATCGCACCCAGTCCGGTTCCTGTCATATGGGAACAGCTTCCGGTCACAGACGGGATCTTCAAGGAAGAAATCACAAACACAAAGGCTCCTGACATTGCCAGAAGGATTCATGTGTTTTCTGTTTCTGTTTTAATGTTTTTTGAATGGAAAAAAATCCTGCGACGATAAACGGCAGGCAGATGACTCCCCACGCAATGCAAAATGTTGCCTGAAGGTATCCCTCCATAATGTGCATAGCATTTGAAGCCGGTGCAATGGCAAATAACACCGCGATTGCGATGCTTGCCTTCAGTAAGATATTTTGTTTTTTTGTCATGTTCTTTTCTCTCCTTTTCCTTTGACAAAATTTTTCTGAAATATTCCAGGCTGTCAAAAGGTCCTAAAAGGAGACTGTTTTGCATACACCTGGTCATATTCCCGTAACCTTCCAGATTCCTTTAAAAGCGGGTGTTCTGACTTAGGCATCAAACACAGTATTTCGCCTTCCCATAGAATTTCCTACAGTGACCTCATGAAATACCACTACTCCAATACAGCAACGGGCATTGTCCGGGATTCTCACCTGGTTCCCCTGCCGCCTTTTTTCGGACGGCATCTTTTAAATCTGCTTTGAATCTGAATTTATGTAGAAACACCTGCTTCTTCTGTCACAAAGAGCAGCGTCCATACATACAAAATAATATTTAATATTCAATTCCTCTGCGGGCATAAACGCCGCAATCAAACGGATGCTTTACTTTCCGGATCTCAGACACATAATCCGCTATTCTGATCAGATCCTCTGACGGATCCCGTCCGGTCAGAACCACTTCCAGACCTTCTGGTTTCTCTTTCAAAAACTGAATAGCCTCTTCATGCGGGATCAGACCATACCTGTCTGCTGCCATAAATTCATCCATGACAAGCATGTCACACGCTCCATTTTTCGCCCGATCCAGTGCATACTTCCACAATTCTTCATACATCTGCTTTGTTTCTGCCTTTTCTTCCTCGGACTGCGTGTTATAAAACCCATAGGACTTCGGTAAATGGATCACTTCTATCCCCGGAATCTGATCTAACACACACAATTCTGCAGAGTTCTCATTCTTCAAAAAACGGGCAAACAGTACTTTCATCCCGCTTCCGGCCGCCCGAACTGCAAGTCCCGTAGCTGCCGTGGTCTTTCCTTTTCCGTCTCCACAGTAAATGTGAATCATTCCCTGCCTCATATTCTGTCCTCTTCCTGTTTCAGCCTTTCCTTAAATCTTTCTAAATTTTAGCACAGCCCTGCCCATATTTCTAGGAATTTTTTTGTTTCTTTTAGTATTTTTCCAACTTCAAACGGCCTTCCTACTACCACCAGCACAGCCTTTGCCTCTTCTGCAGCCTGTACCTTCTCCAGAAAACCACCGGATTTTCCGGATTCTTTTGTCACAAAATACCTGGCATCCACAGCTCTTAGCATCGCTAGATTTAATTCTTTTGAAAACGGACCCTGCATGGCGATCAGATGCCTTCCTTCGAATCCAAGCCGAATGCTCTCTTCCACTGAAACCTGTGTAGAAAGGACACGGGCATAACATCGCTCTTTGTAGCCTGCTATCCTGGTATATTCTTTCAATTCTTTGCTTCCGGTAGCAATCAGAACATTCCCTGTTGTATTTTGCAGGTATTCCACCGCCTCAGGTACACTTTCCACACGCACAACACGCTCTCCTTTGTCATCCCAGTTCTGCCGCTCCCGCACACATCTGATATATTCCGTACCTGCCATCCTGCATGCCTGCTCTACATTTTTCGTCACTTCTGCTGCAAACGGATGTGTCGCATCCACCACCAGATCAATTTTCTGCGTCATTAAAAACTGCCGGATCTGTGCCTCATCCATCCGTCCGGTACGCACGCTTACATTAGAAGAACTCTCAACATCCATACAGTCTCTTCCATACTCTGTGGCAACACTGACGATTACATCCACCTGCCTGTTTCTCAGAAATTCTGCCAGTTCCCGACCTTCTGTAGTACCTGAAAAATCAAAGATACGCTTCATCTTTCTTCCTCCTCTTTCCTAAATTTTACCATAACTTCACCACAGACAAACGCAGCCGTGCACTGATTCAGACAGACCTTTTCCTGAACCATCACTCCATCCGGACACATTTTTTTCGCCGCTCTCTCACAGACATTGTCTACCCCTGTCACTCCTCTTACAAATTCCGAAGAACTGCTGACTGCCGAAATTTCCTGAAGTGATTCTGCGGAATAAGTCAAAAACTCCACTCCAAGAGAATCTGCCAGCTCCAGCAACCCAGCCTCCTCCCTTTTCAGATCGATGCTTCCAAGTGCACGAATCTGCTCCGGTAAAAATCCATGCTTTTCCAGAGTTTTCAAAAGCTCTGCCTCCAGAATTTCTTTTGCTGTCCCTTTTTTGCATCCCATTCCCACATACAGATTTCTTGGCAAAAGATATAATACACCTGATTTTTTATTTTTGGGATTTCTTTCACAGATCACGATCTTCCCACAGCATCCCTCCAGTTGTTCTTCACTGCCACATATGGTCAGTTCTTCGGGTACATCCCCCAAAAGCGGAAACTCTGAAAAAATTCCCGTATTCTTTTTTTCAAGAATCCCTGCCGAGATTTTTTTCGCCTCTTCCCGGTCTGTAATGACGAGCCCATTCTCCATGCAAACACGTCTGCCGCAAACTTTTTCTGCACATCTGTAGCCGTTGTGATCACCGCACTTCCTCCTGTGTATTCTGCAATAACCTTCGCCAGCGTTACTCCTCCGCCTACATGTCCGGACAAAAGCGGAATGGCAAATGCACCCTTCTCATCCAGAACAATAACCGGAGGATCTGTAAACTTATCTTTTACAAACGGAGCGATCGCACGGATCGCGATTCCTGCCGCCCCGATAAATACCAGTGCATGTTCTCCCCAGGATGCCCCGATTTCTTGTTTCCAGCCGCCATTTAACCTCTGCAGTCTTCTATCCTCTGCAAAACGTGCCACAGTATATCCTGTACACACATACCCTTCCTGTTTTAGTTTTTCCGCCAGATTTAACGCCAGACGGCTTCCAGTCCCGGTAAAACTATAAATTCTCACACTTTTTCTCTTCATTATTTTCTTTCTCTTTTCACTTTCTTTTCATCTACTATACTATTAGCCGGCGTTTCCGTCAAAACTTAGTTTGATTAGCCGGAACAATAACAATTACAATTTTCTGCCTGTTTGTTAATTTTGAGTATTTGCATTGATTTTCCAAAATTCTTTGTTTAGTTTTCACTCTTGTCATTTTTTAGCTTTCTCTGCTATTCTGTTTGCAGACGAAGATGTCTGAAGGATTTTTAAAATCTCTCAGGCATCTTTTTTTATGGAAAAGGCCTTTTATAGCAGAAAAACAGTTTTTGTTTCAACTAGGAGGAGATTTTATGAGTTCAGGAGATACTGGCTTTATCATGCTTTGCTCTGCCCTTGTTTTTCTTATGACACCGGGCCTTGCTTTCTTTTATGGCGGATTGGTCCGCCGGAAAAATGTGGTCAACACAATGATGGCCTGCATCGGCATTATGGGGCTGTCCATCGTTATGTGGGTACTGTTTGGATATTCCCTTTCTTTCGGCGGAAACCATGCCGGAATCATCGGTGATTTTCGATACTTTGCTTTTCAAGGTGTAGGAGCCGATCCCGGTCCTTATGCTGATACGATTCCACATCTTGTATTTGCCGGTTTCCAGATGATGTTCGCAGTCATTACCCCTGCGCTGATCACCGGAGCTGTCGTCGGCAGAATGCGTTTTAAGGCACTGTTTCTGTTTATTGCATTCTGGTCTTTGATTGTTTATTATCCGATGGCACATATGGTATGGGGAGAAGACGGTTTTCTCGCTGCTTTAGGCTCCGTTGATTTTGCCGGAGGAAATGTCGTCCATATCAGTTCGGGAGTATCAGCTCTTGTTCTTGCCATCTGCCTTGGCCGCAGACGCGGGTACGAACACACTTCCTATCGCATTCATAACATTCCGTTTGTCGCTCTGGGAGCATCACTGCTCTGGTTCGGATGGTTTGGCTTCAATGCCGGAAGTGCTCTTGCGGCAGATGGACTTGCAGCTCACGCTTTTATGACCTCTGCGATTGCTTCTGCTTCCGCAATGCTCATCTGGATGCTCATTGATTATCTGAAAAGCAAAAAACCACACTTGTCGGCGCTTCTACAGGACTGGTCGTAGGGCTTGTGGCCATCACACCCGGTGCCGGATTTGTTCCGATCTGGTCTTCCTTCCTGATTGGTGCACTTGTCAGTCCGATCTGCTATTTTACTGTGGTGCTCTTAAAACAGAAATTAAAAATCGATGATGCTCTCGATGCGTTCGGATGTCATGGAATCGGCGGTATCTGGGGCGGTATTGCAACCGGACTTTTCGGTAAAACTTCTGTCAATTCTGTTGCCAGATGGGATGGATTAGTCTTCGGAGATTTTCATTTATTCACTGCACAGCTGATCAGCATTCTGGTCACCATTGCAGTTGCTGTGTGCGGAACCTTGATCTGCATCGGTATCGTAAGGATTTTCACACCGCTTCGCGTGGATGTTTCTGATGAGATATCCGGTCTGGACTTCTCACAGCATGGAGAAAATGCATATCCGTCCTTTAACGGATTTGATTCATAAAAGAGGAGGAGTCATCATGTTGATCAAAATTGAAGCAATCGTAAGAGAAGAAAAATTTGAACAGGTAAAATCTGCTCTTCAGGACATCCGGGTGAACGGGGTTACCAGTCTCTCAGGTTATGGGGTATGGAACTCAGCGCGGCTATACAGAAATTGTCCGCGGAAGTGAAATAGATATCTTTTTGCATCCCAAAATTAAATTTGAAGTAGTCGTTTCTTCCGAAGAATGGGAACAAAAAACAATCTCAGCAATACAAAAAGCCGCTTTTACCGGCGAAGTCGGTGACGGAAAAATTTTCAGCTATGAAATCCGCAGCGCTGTCAAAATCCGCACCAAAGAGACCGGTTATGATGCAGTCCAGTCACAAGATAATCTTTAATCTGCCGGGGAATCACAGTTCAATTTGTGATTTCCCGGTCTTTTTATTCCAGCATGATCCAGTTTGCACGAAAGGGACGCATTAAATTCCAGTATCCGACTCCATATAGTTCATATTCTTTTGCCAGTTCGATCTTTGCCGCAATACTTCTCACATCTTCAAACCAGACTTCCTGCTCTCTTCCCTGATTTCTGTAAGTAAAATACGGGCTTTGAGCCTCCTGGTCATACTGAATTGGAGCACCGTATTCCACCGCAAGCCGTACAGCCTCTACATTGCCGATCGTCTCTGCTTTTGTCACTCCTTTTTCATAAGGAAGCGTCCAGTTATACCCATAGTTCGGTATCCCCATCAGAAGCTTCTCAGCCGGGATCTGTGTCAGCGCATACTCTACCACCTGGCGGACTTTCGTAAGGGGTGCGACTGCCATGGGCGGACCATAAGAATATCCCCACTCATAAGTCATCAAAAACAGCCGGTCTGCCTGTTCTCCCAGAAGTGCATAATCAATCCCCTCATAGAGCAGCCCTTTCTGATCTGAAGACGTCTTGGGCGCCAGAGCCACTGACACGCGATATCCCTTTTCGTTCATGGCAGCCCGCAATTCTCCGACAAACTCGGCATATCCTTCCCTGTTCTGCGCACGGACATATTCAAAATCTACATCCACGCCCACATATCCTTTTTCCTCCACCACCTTCAGCAGATTGGTAATCACATTTTCACGTACTGATTCTTCCTCCACCAGAGTCTGGATCAGCTGATTGTTAAAGACCCCCTGTGTAAACGGGGTCAGAACCAGCATCGGTTCTATCCCATTCTCCCAGGCCAGCTGTATCATCCACGTTTCATCCTGTATGGGCGGAACCAACTCTCCTTCAAACGTAAAGCCATAAGAAAACACAAGCAGTTCATTGAGTGCCGGAAATGCCATCTCCAGCACATAAGGTTCAATAAAAGGATATGCATACCCTGTCACATACAAATTCTCTCGAATTTCCGCGCTCTCCTGCGGTTTTAATAAGAGCAGCGCCTGACCCACTGTCAGTTTTCCCTCCTCTCCCAGCTGATTATCATAAATAATCTTCCAGGCAGGAACCCCACTTTGACGGGAGATCGAAGATACGGTATCTCCCGGTACTGTCACATAAATCATAAAAACACCTCCTGACTATCCTATGTCGGATAGCCGGGAGGTATTCGATAAATCAGTGTTTGAAAAACTGTTGACTTTTTTTGTAAAGTGGCATATCATAATCTTAGCTAAGGAAATGGAGAATATTCCATAGTCAAAGTGAACCCCCAAGGAGGCCAGTCCTTGGGGGTTCTTTTTGGGCTAACTGTCTTTATCATTCCGGTCTAACCACTTGCGTATGTAGTAGCCAGCCACACTCGCCATAACCGAAACAGGGAATCGGAGAATATAATCCATAGTCTCACCTCCCTTCTGCTGGAAGGTTTCGACAGCATATTCATCATATCACAGCATTTGTTTCTTTTCCATGCATTTTTTCAATTCCACAGAGTCAAAAAAACGCCATCTATGTCCCCATAGAATGGCGTTTTTCTTCCTCTATAAAATAATCATCGCATCTCCGAAGCTGAAAAAACGATACCGTTCTTTCACTGCCTCTTCATAGGCTGCCATGACATGCTCTTTTCCCGCCAGTGCAGATACCAGCATGATCAGTGTAGATTCCGGCAGATGGAAATTTGTGATCAGCCATCTAATATCTTAAACTGATATCCCGGATAGATAAAAATTTCTGTCCAGCCGCTGCAAGGCTTTAAGCGTCCGTTCTCGTCCGCCGCAGATTCGATGGTACGGCAGCTCGTCGTTCCCACACAGATCACACGGCCTCCATGTTCTTTGGCTTTGTTGATCTTCTCTGCCGCTTCTGCATCCACCATGTAAAACTCCGAATGCATATGGTGCTCGGTCACATCCTCCACTTTCACCGGGCGGAATGTGCCCAGTCCGACATGAAGTGTCACTCTTGCAATATCCACGCCTTTTTCCTGAATTTCTTTCAAAAGCTCCGGAGTAAAATGAAGCCCCGCAGTCGGTGCTGCAGCTGAACCTTCGTGAGCTGCATACACCGTATTATAACGGCTTCTGTCTTCCAGCTGGTGGGTAATATATGGAGGAAGCGGCATCTGACCAAGCTGGTCTAAAATCTCCTCAAAGATTCCCTTATACTCAAAGTGAATCAGACGGTTTCCCTCTTCTACCACATCCACAACCTCGCCGACCAGAAGTCCGTCTCCGAAACTGATCCTGGTTCCCGGTTTTGCTTTTTTCCCCGGTTTTACCAGTGTTTCCCACACATCGTTTTCTCCGCGCTTCAACAGGAGGACCTCGATCTTGCACCGGTGCCTTCTTTTTCTCCGATCAGGCGTGCCGGAATTACTTTTGTATCGTTGATGACCAGACAGTCTCCCGGATTCAGATAATCGATCACATCCCGAAAGATATGATGCTCTGTTTTCCCTGTCTCTTTATCCAGAAACAATAATCTGGAACCGGAGCGATCCTCCAGAGGATCCTGTGCGATCAGTTCCTCCGGCAGGTCATAATAAAAATCACTTGTTTTCAATGATATCCCTCTTTCTAAACAGACTCGGTCCTATTTTCTCAGCTCGATTCCCATCTCTTCCAGTGCTTTTAAGATCCGGTTCATCGCAGAAGTTACATCCGCCTCTTCCAGAGTCTTATCCTTTGCACGGAATACGATAGAATATGCAACGGATTTGAATCCGGCTTTGATCTGACTTCCTTCATACAGGTCAAACAGTGCATAGCTTTCCAGATATGCTCCGCCTTTTTTCTCGATCACATCTTCAATCTGTCCTACCAGGATCTCTTTTGGCACTACCATACTGATATCTCTTGTCACAGCAGGGTACTTTGCGATTCCTGTATATTTTCTGTCAAAAGTTGCATACGGAATGATCTCCGGCATATCCAGTACTGCTACATATGCGCGTTCCCCGATTCCGTAAGTATCGGCAACTTCCGGATGTACCTCTCCCAGATATCCGACTACTTTTCCATCGTAAATGATATTTGCCTGGCGCCCAGGATGCAGATATGGTTTTCCTGCATTTGGATCGTATGTTTCTTTTTCGTGCATTCCGATCTTCTCAAAGAATTCTTCTACTACACCCTTCATGCTGAAGAAATCCCCTTCTCCATACATTCCCAGAGTAAACTGCATTCTTTCCTCCGGAAGCTCTGTGATCGGAAGCTGTTTTGGCAGATAAATATTTCCAAGTTCGTAAAGTCTTACATTTTTGTTTCTGCGGTTATAGTTTGTCGCAAGAGATGTGAGCATTCCATTTAAGGATGTCGTTCTCATCACACTGTAATCTTCTCCCAGTGGGTTCATGATCTCCACTGTTTCTCTCAATTTCGAATCTGCCGGGATTCTCAGTTTGTCAAACACCTTCGGGCTCTCGAATGAATAGGTCATTCCCTGGCTGAATCCGCAGAATTCGGCGATATCTTTTGCCACATCTTCGATTCTCAGTTTGAAGGACAGTTTTCCTGTTGTGGCCTCTCCCTTTGGAAGTGTCGTCGGAATATTATCATATCCAAAGAATCTTGCAACCTCTTCTGCCAGATCTGCAATTCTGAACAGATCATGACGGAATGTCGGTGCGATCACTTCCTTTGCTGCTTCATCATATTCCAGACCGATCTTTGCGAAATAACCAAGCATCTCTTCTTCTGAAATCGAAGTTCCCAGCATTGCATTGATCTTGTCTGCATCAAATGGAACTCTTACCGGTTCTTTTACTTTTCCGTAAACATCCACGGTTCCGCCAACCACTTCTCCGGCGCCTAATTCTTCTACTAACTGGCAGGCTCTGTCAATGGCTGCTTTTGCATTGTTCGGATCCAGACCCTTTTCAAATTTTCCGGAAGCATCTGTACGAAGCCCTACTCTCTTTGAAGATTTTCGGATGTTGACACCGTCAAAGCATGCTGCCTCAAAGAGCATGGTCTTGACATCATCTGTGATCATGGAGTTTTCCCCACCCATGATACCGGCAATTCCGACTGCTTTTTCTCCGTCACAGATCATCAGGACATCCTTGTCCATGATACGCTCCTGTCCGTCAAGCGTGGTAAATTTCTCTCCATCCTGTGCAGTTTTTACAACAATCTCATGACCTGCGATCGTATCCAGATCATAGGCATGCATCGGCTGTCCGTACTCTTCCATCACATAGTTTGTAATATCCACCAGATTGTTGATCGGACGAATTCCTACAGATGCCAGCCTTCTCTGCATCCATTTTGGAGACGGACCGATTTTAATATTTTTTACCACTCTTGCACAGTATCTCGGACACAGATCGGCATCTTCTACTGTTACTTTTATATAATCGTTGACATCTTCTCCATTTCCTGTCTCTTTCACGATTGGAGGAACAAACTCTTTGTTGAATGTAGCGGCTGCTTCTCTTGCGATTCCAAGTACGCTGTAGCAGTCTACACGGTTGGATGTCACTTCATACTCAAATACCACATCGTTTCTGTCAAGCGCTTCAATCGCACTTGCTCCGATTTCGGCATCCTCCGGGAAGATATAGATTCCGTCTTCCGGAGCCTCCGGATACATATCTGTCGTAGAACCCAGCTCCTCGATAGAACACATCATACCAAAACTTGCCACTCCGCGGAGCTTGCCTTTTTTGATCTTGATTCCGCCCGGAACTTTCTGTCCCGGCTCATGTCCCCCTGCCACGCGTCCACCGTCCAGTACGACCGGCACTTTTGCACCTTCAAATACATTTTTCGCACCTGTTACGATCTGTACTGTCTCTGTTCCTACATTCACCTGACATACGACCAGTTTGTCTGCATCCGGGTGCTTTTCAATCTTATCGATCTGACCAATGACAATCTTTTCCAGATCTGCATCCAGCTGTTCATAGCCCTCTACTTTTGTTCCTGACAATGTCATTGCATCTGTATATTCCTGCGCTGTCACGTCCAGATCCGGGACATACGCTTTCAACCATGATAAAGAAGTATTCATAATCCTATTCCTTTCTCTCCACCTAAATCCTAGAACTGTTTCAAAAATCTGATGTCATTTTCATACAAAAGTCTCATGTCATCAATTTCATATTTCAGCAGTGCGATTCGCTCCAGACCGACACCGAATGCAAATCCTGAATATTCCTCCGGATCGATTCCGCACATCTCCAGCACATGTGGATGTACCATCCCGCATCCGAGGATCTCAATCCAGCCGGAACCTTTACAGAATCGACATCCTTTGCCTCCGCATTTGAAGCAAGTCACATCCACCTCTGCACTTGGCTCTGTAAACGGGAAATGATGCGGTCTGAATTTTGTCTTTGTCTCTTCTCCAAACAGCTCTTTTGCAAACACTTCCAGTGTTCCTTTCAGGTCTGCAAAGGAAACATTTTTATCGATCACAAGACCTTCAATCTGATGGAAGGATGGAGAATGTGTTGCATCCACTTCATCAGAACGGAATACTCTTCCCGGTGCGATCATACGGATCGGCAGCTTGCCCTGCTCCATCACTCTCGCCTGAACCGGAGAAGTCTGTGTACGCAGCACAATGTCCTTATTCACATAAAAGGTATCCTGTTCATCTTTTGCAGGATGCCCGTCCGGAATGTTGAGTTTCTCGAAGTTGTACAGGTCGTATTCTACTTCCGGTCCTTCTACTACTTCGTATCCCATTCCCACGAAAATGCGCTCTACCTCTTCCAGCGCGATCGTATTTGGATGTCTGTGTCCCACCGTACTTTTCTTAGATGGCAGCGTCACGTCAATGACTTCCGCTTTCATTTTTTCCTCACGGATGGCTGCTCCATTTTCACTTTTGTCTCTTCTAAAAGCTCTTCGATTGCAGCTCTTGTCTCATTGACCAGCTGTCCGACTTTCGGACGCTCCTCTGGAGCCACGTCTTTCATTCCCTTTAATACGGCTGTTAATTCTCCTTTTTTTCCAAGAAATTTTACACGCACCTCGTTCAGCTTTTCCGGCATATCAGAAGCTTTAATCTGCTCCAAAGCCTGTGCTTTGATTTGTTCCAGTCTGTCTTTCATCTTCTTTCTCCTTTCTTTGAAAGCATATTTCTTAGTATGAAAAAACTCCATCCAAAAGGGACGAAGTCTGTATTCGCGGTACCACCCTAATTCCCACAGTCTTCCTGTGAGCACTTGGTCTTGTGTAACGTACAATAGACGGCACTTTCTACTCTGAAATCATTTCAAAAATGCAGCTTACGTGGGAATTTCGATTGCCGTCTGAACCAAAGAAGGCTTACAGCCAGTGACCTTCTCTCTCTGATGGAAAACAGTTCTCTACTGTGCACGCTCATCGCTTTTCATATCCTGATTCATTTTTCAAATTTAAGACAAATTTACTTTATTATCTTATCACAGTTTTTGTGATTGTCAAGATATTTCTCTAACAGTGCATTGACTTCTCCGCCAAGCAGGATCACATACATACACAGATACAGCCACAGCATAATCAGCACAATCGTAGTCATACTTCCATACATATCTGAAAATCCTTCAAAGATGTCCAGATAAATCGAAAAGATAAAAGAGATCAGCAGCCATCCGCACGCTGTAAAAACGGCTCCCGGAAGCTGTTTACGCAAAGTTGTCTTCTGTGTTGCTCTCCGGTTTGGAAGATATTTATAAACCAGATCCCAGAAAACGGTCAGAACTGCAAGTGTCACAACGGTCCGGATCTTAATAATATATTGCATCAGAGTACTCCAGAACGGTGCATGCTTGTAGATCATGGCACTGATACTGTTTCCAAATACAGACAGAACCAGTGACAGTACGATTGCAAGAATGAAGATCACGGTATATAAAGAAGCCCTAAGCCTCAGGTATACATAATTACGAGTCTCGGTATTACCATAAATGCAGTTCAGTCCTGCAGTCACGGACAGTACCCCTCTTCCCGCAGACCACAGCGCTACAAGGATCGTGATCGGAATGATCTTAGCCGACTGGGAAAAATAGACCTGTGTCACGATCGAACGGATAAACCCCTGCACGGATGTCGGAAACACCTGCTCCACTGCATCGATGACATTTGCATAAGTAGCCGGTGTAAACTGTACCGCCGTCAGCAAAAGCAGGATGATCGGAATCATAGAGAGTACAAAAAAATAAGCAGCCTGGGCCGCATACGCTCCTGTATGATGGGAACCGACGATCTCAGTGACTTTATTTACTTTTTTTATCGTCTCCTTGACTCTTCTTCCCATAATATTCTCTCCTGCTGCTCTCAAACTTTCAAAATCATATCATAAAGCCCCTGTTTCGTAAAGGGATCTTTTTTGAAGGCTTGTATATCCTGTATTGATGAAATAAGGGAATGAAATCAGCCTGTGCTAAATTTCATTCCCTTTTATCTTCTGTAGAATCCCCAAAATGCCGTTCCCTGTATTTTGACTCCTAGCACGCAAGCTAGGTGGGCAACCGCATCTGCTTTTCTGTCTTCCACTGCATAACGGAGGCTTGACATATTACAGAAATATAAGAATCCCATTTAAAGTATTGTAGGTTCAAAATAACAAGGTTATCGAACATCTCAGGTTTTCCGTTGAATTTATTATAGCCTATTTACATAGATTTTACAACCCATACTCCATTTCTTTTTTCATGGTATTTTTTTCAAATTTATGGTATAGTAACATTATTTACATTTGAATGCAAGGAGAGGATACTATTATGAAAACAGCTGAATTAAAACTGGTCTATTTCAGTCCGACAGGGACGACAAGAAGGGTCATCATGGAGGTAGCACGTCAGATTGACCTTAAATCCGTCTCATTTGACCTGTCCGTACATAAAGAAAAAAAGCCGGTTCTGCAATTTGACGAAACAGATTTTGTCCTGTTTGGAATCCCGGTTTATTCCGGCCGGGTTCCCGAAACATTTCTTTCTTATTTCGAGACACTCAAAGGAAACAACACTCCGGCTGCGCTGATCGCAACTTATGGCTGCCGGGCATACGAAGATGCTCTGTTAGAATTAAAAACCGAGGTGGAAAATCGGGGATTCCACGTAATCGGTGCCGGTGCATTTCCTACTGAGCATTCGATCGTTCGTTCAATTGGTCTGAGCCGTCCGAATAAAGCGGATCTAAAGACAATCAGTGAGTTCGGGATCGCATTAAACCGCCGTATCAAAAATGAAGATCTCTCTGCGCTCTCCATTCAGGTACCTGGTAACACTCCATATCGCAAATACGCAAAAACTCCACTGATTCCAAAGGCAGATGTCAGCCTGTGCACGGAATGTAAAGCTTGCGTCAAATCATGTCCTGCCGGAGCAATCTCTGCACAGGATCCGAAAAAGACGGACAAGAAAAAATGTATTTCCTGCCTGCGCTGCGTACGAAGCTGTAAGCAAAAAGCCCGCAGTGTCAGCAGTATGAAACTCTCCATGGCAGCCAAAAAACTGAACAAAGTCTGTCAGAGTGATAAAGCCGCTGATATCTTTTTATAAATCCTGTCATTAGAACGTTATTACTCCGATAGATGAATCATTTCTGCAATTTGTATGACGTAAGAAGAGAGTCAGATTCTCCTGACTCTCTTTCGTTGATATTCCCCTTGTATCTTTCTAAAAATATTTCTTTTTCAATTGCATCGTATACACTGCAAATACCACCAGTGCTGCCATAAAAAGAATGCCGCCCACTGTGTCCACCATCTCCATCGGATTTACATACCAGTGGATACAATCTACAATTCCATAAAGAATCGAAACAATTCCAAATCCCAGAACTGCCGGCAACGCCTTTTTCAGATATGCTTCCTTATCTTTGCACATCTTTTCTGAATAACTCTTCCCCAGGAGAATCGTTTCATTAATGTGTCCGTCTTTTTTCATGTTAAAATATGCATACAGGCAATATATCCCGCATCCTACTGCAAGAATTCCGATAAAACCAAACACACTGTTCATACTGTCCGCACTCATTGACTATACCTCGATTTCTAATATTTCTTTCACTGTCTCTTTCATTTTGTCTGCATCACACTCTCTTGTATGAAGGATTTTTGCATCACGGATCTCCTTGACCGCATTCGGAACGGCAACCCGAGAAAGCTTCTCCAGCTCGTCCACAAGCTCAAACTCGTCTCTTCCCGCATATTCTGCATCAATTGCACGCATCACACTGCCTACGAATTTATATGGACTGGCTGTGGAAGCAATCAGACATTTTGTCTCATCCCCGCTTTCTTCTCTGTACTGTGCACATACACAGGAAGCAACTGCCGTATGTGTATCCATCACATATCCGGTACGTTTATATGTATCGTGGATTGCCTGTGCTGTCTGTTCCTCCGTTGCATAACCTCCTACAAAATCATCCAGTTTTGCTTTCATTTCTTTTGTAATCTCATATGCACCACTACTTTTTAATGCATCCATCAGTTCTGCATTTTTCTGACCATCCTGTCCTGCAATTGTATAGATCAGCCGCTCCAGATTGCTTGAGATCAAAATATCCATGGATGGGGAGGAAGTCAGCACAAATTCTCTGTTTTTGTCATATGTTCCTGTACGGAAGAAATCAAACAGGACTTTGTTTTCATTGGATGCACAGATCAGCTTATTGATCGGAACCCCCATCTGTTTTGCATAGTATGCTGCCAGAATATTACCAAAGTTTCCGGTCGGAACCGTCACATTGATCTTCTCTCCACTTTGAATCTCGTCATTCTGAAGCAGTTTTGCATATGCATAGACATAATACACAACCTGAGGTACCAGACGACCGATGTTGATCGAATTTGCAGAAGAAAACTGATATCCTGCCGCATCCAGTTCCTTTGCAAGCGCCTGGTCTTCAAAAAGTGCTTTGACACCGCTCTGTGCATTATCAAAGTTTCCATGAATTGCCACAACTGAAGTATTGGCACCTTTCTGTGTCACCATCTGCATCTCCTGCACCCGGCTGACCCCGTTCTTCGGATAAAACACAATAATCTTCGTTCCCGGCACATCTGCGAATCCTGCCATCGCAGCTTTTCCGGTATCTCCGGAGGTTGCTGTCAAAATGACAATATCCTTTGTCACATGATTCTTCTTTGCAGATGTTGTCATCAAATGCGGGAGGATCGATAATGCCATATCCTTAAACGCGATCGTCGCTCCGTGAAACAGCTCCAGATGATAGACATCTCCCACTTTCACAAGGGGGGCGATCACTTCTGTATCAAACTTGGAATCATATGCGCTGTCTATGCAGTGCTTTAACTCCTCCTCTGTAAAGTCTGTCAGAAACTGTTTCATCACTGCGTATGCGGTCTCCTGATACGTCATGTTTTTGAGTTCTTCCATTGTCACATCCAGTGTCGGAATCTGCTCCGGCACGAAGAGTCCGCCATCTTCTGCAAGCCCTTTTAAGATTGCCTCAGACGCTGTTACTTTTTTCTCAGAATTTCTTGTGCTTTTGTATAACAAATTCATATCTTCGCCCTCTTTTTCTTTCTTCACACTGTTATTGCCATGAATTATATCATAAGTGCTCTGTTTTATCAATTTTGTTTCTTAAATACAATGAAGAGAATTGCACTGACACCCATCAGGACGGGGTAGAACAAATTCGGAATAATATCAAACGGAGTCAGTCCTGTGAGAGTTGCCGCAGACAGAAGCTGAGCTCCATACGGGATCATTCCCTGCCCCACGGATGTAAAAATATCCAGAAGGGATGCGGATCGTTTTGGATCAATGTCATATTCTTCGCTGATCTCTTTTGCAATGGGACCTGCCATCACAATGGCAATGGTATTATTTGCTGTACAAAGATCTACAAACAATGCCAGCACTGCGATTCCAAATTCGCCGCCTCTTTTTCCTCTGATCCTGCTTTTGATCAGATTTAAGATGAACCGGATTCCACCATATTCTCTGACAAGTGACACGATACAGGCAACAATGATCGAAATTACCGTGATATCATACATTCCGGTCACACCGTCTCCTACGACATTAAAAATCTCAGACAATCCGATGCTTCCTGTTGCAACGCCCACGATCAGAGATAACGCAATTCCACTGATCAGAACAACAAACACGTTAATCCCCGCCAGTGCTCCCACCAATACAACGAGATATGGAAGTACTTTCCAGATGCTGTATGGCATCTCCTCCCGGATCTGATAACTTCCGTTTCTTGTCATCAGCCAGAATATCACAATCGTTAAAATCGCCGCCGGGAGTACGATCAGAAAATTTGCCTTGAATTTATCTTTCATCTCGCAGCCCTGTGTTTTTACCGCGGCGATCGTTGTATCTGAGATCATGGACAGATTATCACCAAACATTGCTCCGCAGACAACGGCTCCAATACAGATTGCCAGAGAAAATCCTGTCTTTTCACTGATTCCGACTGCAATCGGAGCAAGCGCTGCGATCGTTCCCATGGAGGTTCCCATGGATACAGAAATAAAACAGCCGATCACAAACAATCCTACGACTGCAATGGATGGCGGAAGCACCGAAAGCCCCAGATTTACCGTACTCTCCACACCGCCTACCGCAGTTACTGCACCGGAAAATCCGCCTGCACATAAAAAGATCAGACTCATCGTAATGATATTCTCATCTCCGATCCCGGCAGAAATCACCTTCATTTTGTCTGCAAATGTTAACTTCCCATTCTGCAAAAACGCTGTCAGAAGAGCGATTAAGAATGCCACAATTGCCGGCATCGCATAAAAATCGCCAAATACAATCCCCATCCCCAAAAACAGGACCAGAAATACTCCGATCGGAAGAAGCGCCACCGCCCTTCCTTTTTCTTCCACTCTCAACTTTTTCTCTTCCACTGATGTTCCTCTCTTTCTCATTTCACTTCTTTCTTCTTTAATAAAATCCATGAGGGCGTTCCAAAAGATTCTCCGACTTTTTGAAAACGCCCTCATTTTATATCATGCTCTTTCTTTCAATATCCGGTCTTAATTTCCGTTCTATTTCTTTCTGCTGTTTGTATAGCTTACAAGACCTCCGGCTGCGATCAGCTTCTGCATAAATTCAGGAAACGCCTGTCCCTGATACTGAGTTCCTTTGGTACGGTCGTAGATCATTCCGCTGTCAAAATCTACTTCAACCTCATCTCCGGCTTCGATTTCCTGTGCCGCCTGCGGACATTCAATGATCGGAAGCCCGATATTGATGGCATTGCGGTAGAAAATCCTTGCAAAGGTCTCTGCGATCACACAGCTTACTCCTGCTGTTTTCAGACAAAGAGGCGCATGCTCTCTGGAAGAACCACAGCCGAAATTCTTCTTTGCCACGATCAGATCTCCCGCCTGCACTTTTTTTGCAAACTCCGGATCAATATCTGCCATGGCATGTGATGCCAGCTCTTTTGCATCAAATGAATTCAGATATCTTGCCGGAATAATCACATCCGTATCTACATTGTCTCCATATTTAAAAACGTGTCCCTGTGCTCTCATGCCTCTTCACCTGCCCTCTCCGGATTTGCAATATATCCTGCAATCGCACTCGCCGCTGCCACTTCCGGAGATGCAAGATAAATGAGAGAATCTACATGTCCCATTCTTCCTACAAAATTCCGGTTTGTCGTAGATACACAGCGTTCTCCTGCTGCCATAACACCCATATGACCGCCCATACACGGTCCACAGCTCGGTGTATTGACCGCACAGCCTGCATCCACAAAAATATCAAGCAGCCCTTCTTTGATACACTGTTTGTAAATCTTCTGAGTTGCCGGAATGACCATCACACGCACATCCGGATGTACCGTATGCCCTTTTAAGATTGCCGCTGCCTTTCGCATATCTTCCATTCTTCCATTGGTGCAGGAACCGATCACCACCTGATCGATCTTGATCGGTTCCATCGCCTCGATCTCATCGATGGTCTTTGCATTGCCCGGAAGATGCGGAAATGCAACTGTCGGACGCACTTCGGAAAGATCAATGGTTACAACCTGTTCATAATCTGCATCCTCATCTGCCTCGAAAATCTGATATTCTTTTTTCGAATGCTCTTCTAAATATGCTTTTGTCTGTTCATCCACCGGGAAGATTCCGTTCTTCGCACCTGCTTCAATCGCCATGTTCGCCATGGTAAAACGGTCATCCATAGACAAATGTGCAATTCCGTCTCCGGTAAACTCCATGGATTTGTAAAGTGCCCCATCTACACCGATCTTGCCGATGATGTGGATGATGATATCTTTTCCGCTGACATATTTTCCAGGTTTTCCAGTCAGTACAAACTGAATCGCCGCCGGAACTTTAAACCAGATCTCACCGGTTGCCATACCGGTTGCGATATCGGTCGTTCCCATACCGGTTGAAAACGCACCCAGCGCTCCATAGGTACAGGTGTGGGAGTCTGCACCAATGATGCATTCTCCTGCTGTCACCACGCCTGCCTCCGGAAGGATAGCATGCTCTACTCCGGACTTGCCCTGTTCAAAATACCATTTCAATCCCTGTTCTTTTGCAAATTCACGGATCGCTTTTGAATTCTCTGCGGATTTGATGTCTTTGTTCGGGGTGAAATGATCCGGTACAAATACAACCTTCTCTTTATCAAACACCTGATCTGCCATCTGCTTCAGAATCGGCAGCGCCATCGGTCCTGTGATGTCATTTGCCATCACAATATCCAGCTTTGCCTCGATCAGCTGTCCTGCAGTTACAGATTCCAGCCCTGCATGTGCTGCCAGTATCTTCTGTGTCATTGTCATTCCCATAGGAGAATCCCCCTTTCTCAATCTTTATTTTGCCTGAATAAACCCTTTTGCTGTCAGAGCTTCTGCGCAGAGAACTGCTCCACCTGCTGCTCCTCTGACTGTGTTGTGGGAAAGTCCTACAAATTTGAAGTCAAACATCGAATCTTCTCTCAGTCGTCCGATTGACACTCCCATTCCGTTCTCATAATCTACATCCAGTTTCACCTGTGGACGGTTGTCCTCTTCCAGATACTGAATAAACTGCTTTGGTGCACTTGGAAGGTTTTCTTCCTGTGGGAAACCTTTGAATGACACAAGCTTTTCGATCAGCTGCTCTTTTGTCGGTTTCTTCTCAAAATTGATAAATACAGCTGCTGTATGACCGTTTAATACCGGTACACGCAGACACTGGCAAGTGATTTTCGGAAGCTGAGCCTTTACGATCTCGCCGTTTTCTACTTTTCCGAGAACACGCAGCGGCTCCTGCTCACTCTTTTCTTCCTCTCCGCCAATATATGGAATGATATTTTCCACCATCTCCGGCCAGTCTTTAAATGTCTTTCCCGCTCCGGAAATGGCCTGGTAAGTCGTTGCCACTACTTCTTTTGGTCCGAACTCTTTCCATGCAGCCAGACACGGCGCGTAGCTCTGGATCGAACAGTTTGGTTTTACTGCGATAAATCCGCGTGTTGTTCCAAGGCGTTTTTTCTGATCCTTAATCACATCAAAATGTTCTGAATTGATCTCCGGCACTACCATCGGCACGTCCGGTGTCCAACGATGCGCACTGTTGTTTGACACGACCGGTGTCTCTGTCTTTGCGTATTCTTCTTCGATCGCTTTGATCTCTTCTTTTGTCATATCCACTGCGCTGAATACAAAATCTACCGTAGACGCAACATGTTCCACGTCGTTTACATTCATAACAACCAGTTTTTTCACTGCTTCCGGCATTGGAGTTGTCATTTTCCATCTGTCTCCGACTGCCTCTTCATAAGTCTTTCCTGCAGAACGCGGACTTGCTGCCACTGTCACAACCTCAAACCACGGGTGATTCTCAAGCAAAGAGATAAATCTCTGTCCGACCATTCCTGTTGCTCCTAAAATTCCAACTTTTAATTTCTTTTCCATCTTCTTTCTGTCCTTTCCTCTCATTTTTATTTGAAAACAGCAAACCTGCTATTCTTCTTTCAAATATGCTTCTTCCAGTGCGATTGCCTGCTCCATGGCACTTTTCCCCGGTGCTCCGATGGTATTTCGCATTTCCACACAAGTCTTCATGCTGATGGCCTCATAGATATCTTCTTCAAATACCGGAGAGATTGCCTTATACTCCTCCAGACTCATATCATCAAGGGCGATATTTTTATCAATACAATATAAAACCAGCTGTCCTACAATCCCGTGAGCATCCCGAAACGGCACGCCGTGATTGACCAGATAATCCGCCGCATCTGTCGCATTTGTAAAACCATTCTTTGCACTGTCTTCCATCCGCTGCTTTCTGAACCTCATGGTGCGAAGCATCCCCGTAAATAATGCCAGACAGCCTTTTGTCGTATCAATGGCATCAAACACCAGCTCTTTGTCTTCCTGCATATCTTTATTATATGCAAGCGGGATTCCCTTCATTGTCGTCAGAAGGGACATCAATGCCCCGTAAACTCTTCCTGTCTTTCCGCGCACAAGCTCTGCGATATCCGGATTCTTCTTCTGCGGCATAATGCTGCTTCCGGTACTGTACGCATCATCAATCTCCACAAACTGATACTCATTGGAATTCCAGATGATCACTTCCTCACAGAAACGGCTTAAGTGCATCATCACGGTAGACATTGCTGACAGCATCTCGATCAGATAATCTCTGTCAGATACGGAATCCATACTGTTTAAGGTCGGTCCGTCAAATCCAAGCAGCTCTGCCGTATATTCCCGATCCAGCGGATAAGTTGTCCCCGCAAGAGCCCCTGCTCCAAGCGGGCAGTAGTTCATGCGTTTTCTGATATCTTTCATTCTAAGACGGTCTCTTTTGAACATTTCAAAATATGCGCCAAGATGATGCGCAAGTGTCACCGGTTGTGCTTTCTGAAGATGTGTAAATCCCGGCATATACGTCTCGATATGCTCTTTCATCAGTTTTAAAAGCACTTCCAGCAATTCTTTTAAAAGTGTATCCAGTGCTTCGATCTCGTCTCTTGTGTACAGCCGCATATCCAGCGCCACCTGATCATTTCTGCTTCTTCCGGTGTGCAGTTTCTTCCCTGCATCTCCAATCCGGTCGATCAGATTCGCCTCTACAAAGCTGTGGATATCTTCATACTCATCCGTGATCTCAAGTGTCCCGTTCTCCACATCTGCCTGAATCCCTTTCAGACCTTCAATGATGCTCTCTTTCTCCTCTTTTGTCAAAATTCCCTGCTTTTGAAGCATTGTCACATGTGCGATGCTTCCCCGGATATCCTGCGCATAAAATTTTTGATCAAAAGAGATCGATGCATTAAAATTATATACCAGCTTGTCTGTTTCTTTTGTGAAACGACCGCCCCATAACTGTGCCATTCCCCTGTCTCCTTTTCTCCGATAGTATCTTTTCAGATTGCAATTAGTTTAACACATTAACGTGTTATATGTCCATAGAAAACTGTGACAGTTTCCGCTCTATTGTGTACTGCTTCTTTGTGAAAACTCACAACCGCAGTAATCCTGCCGATACAATCCATATTCTTTGGATAACTCAATGGATCGTTTGTATCCGTTTTTCTTTTTAAAGTCAGACTGCAGGTATTTCACTCCAAACTCTTTCTGTGCTGCCAGTCCGATCTCATTTAACTTGGCTGCATTTTTCATAGGACTGATAGAAAGTGTGGTCGTAAAATAATCATAACCGGCTTTTTTTGCCATCTGTGCCGTCTCCCGAAGCCTGAGCGCATAACATTTAAAGCATCTGGCGCCCCCCTCTTTGACATCTTCCAGCCCCTCTGCCATCCGGTAGAAGCGATCCTTCTCATAATTTCCCGCCAGAAAACTGACCGGATGCTTCAGATTCATACGGGATATCAGCTCCTGCTGCTCCAGAATTCGTTTTGTATATTCACTTTCCGGATAAATGTTCGGATTATAATAAAATACCGTGATTTCAAAATACTCTGACAAGTACTCCAATACATAACTGCTGCACGGCGCACAGCAGCTGTGCAGCAAAAGTTTTGGCACACGTCCCTCTTTCTGGAGACTTACGATCGTTTTATCCAGTTCTTTCTGATAATTTATCACATTCATCGTTTGTTTCCTCCGGATTTTCATTCTTTCCTTTTTTACAATCTATTATAGTATACGTCTTTCCGGGATATCTGTAAAGAAATGTCGGATTTTCCAAAAGAAACGCACAGATTTTCTTGTTTTCCATAAACTGATTATATACTTGTCGAATGGAGTGTCTGTATGGAACCAATTTTAACACTGGATCACTTAAGCTATGCCTATCATACTCTGGAAGGCGAAACAAAAGCACTGTCAGATATTTCCCTTTCCGTGAAACCGGGAGAATTTGTGGCAATTGTCGGTCCATCCGGATGCGGCAAGTCCACACTGCTTTCTCTAATCGCCGGTCTTTTGAAACCGGAAGAGGGGGAGATTCTGCTCAATGGAAAATCATTAAAAGAAAGCGCGACCAATATCGGTTATATGCTGCAGCACGACCACCTCTTTGAATGGAGAACAATTTATCACAACATCCTCCTTGGACTGGAAATCCAGCATACACTGACTGCTGCAGCCAAAACCCATGCACGGGAGCTGTTAAAAACCTATGGACTGGAAAAATTTGCCGACTCACGCCCTTCTGAACTCTCCGGAGGAATGCGCCAGAGAGCTGCTCTGATCCGCACCCTGATCCTGGAACCGGATCTGCTGCTTCTGGATGAACCTTTTTCCGCACTGGATTACCAGACACGGCTTTCCGTAGGAGATGATATCGGACAGATCATACGGGATTCCGGCCGCACTGCTGTGTTAGTGACACATGACCTTTCCGAAGCGATCAGCCTTGCAGATACCATCTTCATCCTCAGCAAACGTCCGGCCTCCATTGCACGTATCGTTCCCGTCACCTTCTCCCTGGCCTCTGACACCCCTCTTAAACGCCGCAACGCTCCGGAGTTTAAGACATACTTCAATATTTTATGGAAGGAGCTGAATCAAAATGTCTGAACTTTCAAACAGGCAGAAACGTTATCTACTCCTCCAAAAACGCCATCACCTGATCGTCAATTTATCAAGACTCCTGATCCTGATCCTTTTTCTGGGACTCTGGGAGATCACTTCCCGCCTGGGAATGATCGACTCTTTCGTTTTCAGCAGTCCTGCCAAGATTGTCCGCTGCTTTTGGAGCATGGTCCTTGACCGAAGTATTTTTCTCCATCTTGGAATCACACTTTACGAAACGATTTTAAGCTTCCTGTTCGTTACCGGAATCAGTATTCTGATCGCAGTTATTTTGTGGTACAGCAAAAAATTATCCGAAATACTGGATCCTTATCTGGTCGTGTTGAACAGTCTTCCGAAATCCGCCCTGGCACCGCTTCTTATCGTCTGGCTCGGAGCAAACCAGACAACCATTATTATTGCCGGAATGTCCGTTGCGATCTTTGGAAGCATTTTAAATCTGTACACCAGTTTCACAACAATCGATGAAGAAAAGATCAAGCTCATTTACACACTCCACGGAACGAGACACCACGCACTGACCAAAGTGGTCCTGCCAAGCTCCATTCCCGCGATCATCAGCAATATGAAGGTCAATATCGGCCTGTGTCTTGTGGGTGTGATCATCGGAGAATTTTTAGCGGCCAGAAACGGACTCGGATACCTGATCATTTACTCCAGTCAGGTTTTTAAAATGGATTGGCTGCTCATGTCGATCGTGCTTTTGTGTATTATGGCGATGGGATTATATGCTTGATCAATCTGGTAGAAAAACTCTGTAAAAAACGGTTTTAAAAAATCAGGGAAAGCGGATCCTGTTTTTACAAGTTCCACTTTCCCTGATACTTTTTATGACAAATACTTCTTTTCCATTTTTCATTCTCCTATGTGCTTTAAAACATGGTGATATATCCCTGTACAAAGATAAACAGCACGATCAGCGGCAAAATATATGACACATACACCCTTGCCCATTTCGGGAACCGGATTCCCTGTCCGCTGTTCGCTTCCTTCGTAAATTTCTTCCATCCCCATCCATAACAGCTGGTACAAAACAGAAGATATACCAGACTTCCGATCGGAAGCAGATTGTTGCTTACCAGGAAATCTTCAAAATCCAAAATATTTTTTCCTGCGCCCAAAGGAGAAATCCCACTCCATACATTAAATCCGAGAATACATGGAACAGATAAAACCAGGATTGCGATCAGATTGCAGATTACAGATTTTCTCCTGCTGCATCCGGTCAGTTCCATGGCAAATGTAATGATATTTTCAAATACGGCAATGATCGTAGATGCTGCTGCAAAGAACATACACAGGAAGAACAGAGTTCCCCAGATTCTTCCGCCGCTCATCGCATTAAAAATATTCGGCAGTGTGATAAAGATCAGACTTGGTCCCTGTCCCGGGTTCACTCCGAACGCAAAGCATGCCGGAAAATGATCATCCCCGCGATCAGCGCCACGCAGGTATCCAGAATCGTAACACAGATTGCCTCCCCTGTCAGCGCCCGTTTCTTATCAATATAGCTTCCAAAGATCGCAATCGCTCCAATCCCAAGACTCAGCGTAAAGAAGGACTGTCCCATGGCTGCATAGACGACTTCAAATACACCTGCTTCTTTCACCTTGCCGAAGTCCGGCAGTAAATAGAACCGAATTCCCTCTCCTGCATTCGGAAGTGTGGCAGAACGTACTGCTAAAATAATCATCAGAGCAAGCAGCAGGATCATCATCACCTTTGTGATCTTCTCCACTCCTTTCTGAAGCCCCATGCTGCAGATTGCAAAACACAGGATTACAACGATTGCCATACACACAAACATCAATCCCGGTCTCGCTGTCAGATTTGCAAACTCCGCTTCAATCCCTTTTGCGTCAAGTCCCTCAAACTGCCCTGCCGCCATTTTCACGAAATACAAAATCATCCATCCGCCAATCGTGGTATAAAACATCATCAGCAGATAATTTCCTGCCATCCCGAAATATTTATACCAGTGCCACCTGGTCCCCTTTGGTTCCAGCTTATCAAAGGAAAGCGCAATACTTGCCTGACTCGCACGCCCTACCGAGAACTCCATGACCATGATCGGAAGTCCCAGTGTTAACAGGAAAAACAGGTAGATCAGCACAAATGCCGCACCCCCGTATTGTCCGGTAATATATGGAAATCTCCATACATTTCCAAGCCCGATGGCACATCCTGCTGAAATCAGGATAAATCCAAGCCTTGAGCCAAATTTTTCTCTCTTCATCTCTCTCATCCTCTCTCACTTATTCAACGTTTATCTTACGTGATATCACATTTACTTGTCAAGAAAATCCGATGCTGTCTGACAGAACGCATCCTTCGCATTTGCGATCATATTAAATGTCATCTGTGCCATTTCTTCCGGTGATTTTTCTTCCCCTTCATTGAGCCACACTTTCACAAGCCCAAGACATCCGCTCAGACAAAACGCGTAAAAATATTTGAGATCCTCTTTCTTACCCGGAAACATCTTCTCCAGCGTCCCCCTGCTGTTCTCTTTGATGATCCGCTCAATGCGGTGGATAAATCCCATATCTCCGTTGGGACCGATCAGCGCTTTACTGATCTCCCGCTCTTCATCTAATACACGAAACATATCTTCTATAAAATAAAACGCATTTTCATTGCCGGATACGATCGGATGCTCTTCGATCGCTCTTTTGATCTGCGCTTCCATATTCTCTTCGATTTCTCTCAAAAGGTCCTGAATGTCTTTAAAATGAAGGTAAAATGTGGAACGATTGATATCCACTTCTTCTACCAGCTCTTTGACTGTGATCTGATTCACGCTTTTTTCCTTCATCAGCGCTGCAAGTCCTTTTTTTAACTGCCTTCTCGTTTTAATGACTCTTCTGTCTACTTTTTTCTCCATTTGTTAACCCTCATTTCCATAATATACTCATCTTTGTTGTAATTTCTTATAATAAATCCATCCTGCAATATCTGCCAGAATCCATCCGATCGGAACTGCACTCCAGATTCCTGACACCCCGATCTGAGGAACCGCTGACAATACATATGCCAGTACTACCCGTGTCCCCAAAGAGATCACAGTCAGCACAACCGACATTCCCGGTTTTCTGACCGCCCGGTAATATCCATAAAACAAAAACAGGAATCCGATTCCAAAATAAAACACACCTTCAATCCGCAAGTATTGAATTCCAACTGCCAGAATTTCTGTTTCGTATGGCTGAACAAAAATCAAAAGCAGCTGCTTTGCAAACACAAAAACTGACGCTGAGATCACCAGACAAAACCCCAGTACGAGCAGCACCGACTTTCTTGCACCTTCCCGGATCCGCTCCTGTTTTCCGGCCCCGTAATTCTGTGCCACAAAAGTGGAAAACGCATTTCCGAAATCCTGCACCGGCATATATGCAAATGAATCAATCTTCACAGCTGCGGCAAATGCCGCCATTACAATCGGTCCGAAGCTGTTTACCAGCCCCTGCACCATCAAAATTCCCAGATTCATAACAGACTGCTGAACACAGGTCAAAAACGAAAACTGGAAAATCTCGCCAAACGTATCTTTTGTAATTCTGAAATCTCTCCTTCTCAGACGAAACTGCGGACATCTCCCCCAGGTGTAGACTGCAATTCCGATTCCGGAAATCCACTGAGAGAGTACAGTCGCAACTGCCGCTCCGGCAATTCCTGCATCCAGTCCGATCACAAACCACAGATCCAGAACAATATTCAGAACGGCACAGACTGCCAGAAAGATCAACGGAATCAAAGATTCTCCTGCCGCTCTCAAAAGAGAGGCAAAATAATTATATAAAAATGTTGCAAAAATTCCGGTGAATACTACTTCCAGGTATGTTCTCATCCCGTCATATACCTGCTGCGGCACCTGTAAAAACTCCAGAATCCATCCTGTGTTCCAGCAGACCAGTCCATTCAGCAATATTGCCACTGCAGCAATCATCAGAAATGAAGCGCCGATACTCTCTTTTAGTTTTTCTTCATTCTTTCCCCCATACCGGATGGAAAATAATGCACCACTTCCCATACAGAGCCCCAGCAGAATCGAAGTCAAAAACGTCATCAGTGCATATGAGGATCCCACTGCCGCCAGAGCATCTGCTCCGAGAAACCTTCCTACGATCACAGTGTCTGCAATATTATACGTCTGCTGCAGAAGATTTCCGGCAATCAGAGGCAGAGAAAACAACATCATTTTTTTCGTCACAGGTCCATTCGTTAAATCTATACTCATATCCCTGCCCCCTTTTCCTGTTGATTCGCATCCCCGACGTTTTCATTCTGAAATTTATTTTAAATCAAATACTGCGCATTGGCAAGGTTTTCAGGGAACAGAACCCAAAAACAGTAATTTTTTTACAAAAAAGAGTTGAATTTCTATTACAAAAGCGCTATAATAATTGAGGTTCGTTTAATCAGGACGAACACTTGCTGGAATAGCTCAGTCGGTAGAGCACTTCACTCGTAATGAAGGGGTCGTCGGTTCAAATCCGATTTCCAGCTTGTGTAAAAAAGGTTGAAGGCTTCGGCTTTCAACCCTTTTTGTTTTCTTCCAATATTTTCAAAAGGTTGTTCATAAACGAAAAAACGTACAGATTGCAGATTTTCTTCCACTCCTGCCATCTGTACGTTTTTATTTCCTGTCAAATGATTGTTTTTCTACTCTGCAAAATCATCCAGAACCATTTTTGCCGCACCACAGATTCCTGCATCGTTACCAAGTGTTGCAAGGGCAAATCTTACATCTTTATTTGCAAAGAACGCATTCTCCTGAAATGGCTTTTCTACATATTCAAGAAGAATCTCCCCGGCTTTTGATACCCCGCCGCCGATCACAAAAATGGACGGATCGATCACTGCTGCCAGATTTGCAAGAGCACGTCCAAGATAATTTCCGAAAGACTCTGCAATCTCTTTTGCCACTGAATCATCTGCTTTCACCGCATCAAATACTGATTTTGCAGACAGATCATTCCTGTTTAAAATCGTGTTTCTTGTCTCCTGCTCCAGTTTTCTTTTTGCAAGACGCACAATCCCAGTTGCAGATGCATACTGCTCCAGGCATCCCTTTCCTCCACATCCGCAGCTTTCTGTTTCGTGAGGATTTACTCGAAGATGCCCGATCTCTCCGCCTGCTCCGTGGCTTCCTGTCAGAATCTTTCCCCCAACAATGATGCCGCCGCCGACTCCGGTTCCAAGCGTTACCATAATCAGGTTCTTATATCCGGCTCCGCCGCCTTTCCACATCTCACCAAGGGCTGCTACATTGGCATCATTTCCGACTTCCACGTCCAGTCCGGTCAGCTCCGCCAGCTCTTTTTTCACTTCTTTGTATTTCCAGCCGAGATTTGCACTTCCAAAGACGATTCCCTCTTCTGTCACCGGTGCAGGAACACCTACACCTACTCCGATAATATCCGCATCTGCCAGATCATGCTCTGCTTTTTTCTCCTTGAGTGATGCAGCAACATCCGGAAGGATTGCCTTTCCCTCTTCTTCTGTGTGGGTCTTGATCTCCCATTTTTCCAAAATAGTCCCCGTTGCCTCGAACAAGCCCATTTTCACTGTTGTTCCACCAATATCTACTCCAAAACAATATTTCATCTTCCTGCTCTCCTATTTCCTTTTTGTCAAACTGTTCTGAACTCTTTTATATAATTCCTGTGCAGCGTTATATCCCATCTGTTTCTGTCTGTGGTTGACCGCTGCTGACTCCACGATGATCGCCAGATTTCTTCCCGGACGGATCGGAATGTTATGGCATACTACTTTGTTGCCCAGAAATTCCGTATACGTCTCTTCCAGTCCGAGACGATCGTATTCTTTTTCTCTGCTCCAGTCTTCCAGTGTGATGACCAGATCGATATTCTGTGTCTCCCTGACGCTCTGCACACCAAACATGGACTTCACATCTACGATTCCAATACCACGAAGCTCGATAAAATGTCTGGTGATATCCGGTGCAGAACCAACCAGCGTATCATCGCTGACCTTACGGATCTCTACCACGTCATCTGTTACCAGACGATGTCCTCTCTTGATCAGCTCCAGTGCTGCCTCGCTCTTACCGATCCCACTCTCTCCCATGATCAGTACACCAACACCATACACGTCTACCAGTACCCCATGGATTGAAATGCACGGCGCCAGCTTTACGTTCATCCAGCGATGAGTTCCGCCATGAAAGAGGATGTTGATTTTTGTGTGATCAGAACCGGTGTATCCGCCTGTGTAGCCTTTTCTAAAAGCTCTTGATCCGGTTCTAATGCACGGCTGAAGATCAGGCATGGAATTTTATGCGATAACAGCTCATCGTACATCTTCATCTTTTTCGCTTCCTCAAGTGTCTGAAGATACGTATATTCAACATATCCGATAACCTGTACACGATCCGAGTCAAAATGATCAAAATATCCGGACAACTGCAGAGCCGGTCTGTTGATATCAGGCACCTGAACATATTTTTCAACCAAATCCACATCCGGTGTCAGATTTTTCAGGTTCATTTTTTCTACAATTTCTTTTAAACTTACGCCTTGTCCCATAATGTTCTCCTTTTCTAAGCATTTCCTGCGTTCAATTATATCACTTATGAAAAAACTTGTACACAGATTCTGCCGCTTTTTCATTCATTGACGGAATCTGCGCAAGCTCTTCCACCGAAGCTGCTTTTATAGCATCCAGACTCATAAAGTTCCGCATGAGCGCTTTACGTCTCGCCGGTCCGATTCCCTCAATATCATCCAGAATCGAATGCACCTGTCCTTTACTTCTTAAAGAACGGTGATATTCGATTGCAAACCGATGTGCCTCATCCTGAATCCGCGTGATCAACCGAAACGCCTCTGAGTTTTTATCAATGGCGATCTCCTGATTTTCATAATAAAGTCCTCTTGTCCGGTGATAGTCATCCTTGACCATACCACACACCGGGATATTCAACCGCAGATCATCCAAAACCTGAAGAGCCACATTGACCTGTCCTTTTCCTCCATCCATCAGAATCAGATCCGGAAAACTGCTGAAACCTCCGATTTCTTTACTTTCCTTCTGTTCTTTTAGCCCATGGGTGAATCTTCTTGTAAGCACCTCCCGCATGCTTCCGTAGTCATCCGCACCTTCAATTCCTTTGATCTTGAATTTCCGGTAGTCATTCCGCTTGGGCTTTCCTCTCTCATAAACAACCATGGATCCGACAGACTCAAATCCATTCGTATTCGAGATATCATATGCCTCCATGCGGCGGATATCCGAAATCCCGATCAGTTTTTCAATCTCCCGGACTGCTCCGATGGTCCTTCCCTCTTCTCTTTTCAGACGTTCTCTGTCTTTACTGAGAACCAGGGTTGCATTGTTGGCAGCCAGTTCCACCAGCTTTTCCTTCGTGCCTTTTTTCGGCACGCGGATATTGACTTTTCCTCCTCGTTTTACACTCAGCCATTCTTCCAGAAGCGAGGCATCTTCAATCTCTTCCTGCAGCATCAGTTCGCCCGGAATAAACCGGCGTCCCCGCATAATACTGCTTGATAAAACTATCCAGGATCTCACCGCAGGTCTCTCCCTTGGAAATCCGAAGATAGAAGTGATCCCTTCCGATCAGGCGGCCTCCCCGGATAAAAAATACCTGAACGACCGCATCCTCCTCTTGTATTGCTGCTGCAAGAATATCTCTGTCCTCTCCGCTGCTGTCTGTGATTTTCTGCTTCTGAGCAATCTTTTTTACGCTTCCGAGCAGTTCGCGATACTCTATGGCTTTCTCAAATTTCAGTTCTTCCGAAGCCTTCTGCATCTTCTCTTCCAGATCCTTCAAAATCCCGTCAAAATTTCCATTCAGAAAACGGATCACTTCTGAGATAGCTTTTCCATATTCTTCCTTTGAAATATACCCTGACAAGGCGCATCACATTGCTTGATATGGTAATTAAGGCAAGGGCGCTCTTTTCCGATGTCTTTTGGCAGATTCCGGTTGCAGCTGCGGACATGATACAACTTGTGAAGCAGATCAATCGTATCTCTGACTGCCTGACCGCTTGTATACGGTCCAAAATATTTCGCCTTGTCTTTGAGCATCTGTCTTGCCAGCATCACTCTCGGAAATTCTTCATTTACTGTCACCTTGATAAACGGATATGTCTTATCATCCATCAGCATGGTATTGTATTTCGGATGATGCTCTTTGATCAGATTGCATTCCAGTACCAGTGCCTCCAGTTCTGAATCTGTGACAATGTACTCAAATCGACGTATATGCGTCACCATCTGCTCAATCTTCACACCTTTATTCCGGCTGGTTTGAAAATACTGACGCACCCGGTTTTTCAGGCTGATCGCCTTTCCTACATAGATGATATGATCCCGTTCATCATGCATAATATAAACGCCCGGTTTCGCCGGGAGTTTTTTCAATTCTTCCTGTATATCAAAATTATAATTTTCCATGCCATTTATTATAAATGCTTTTGAAAAAAAGGACAAGATAAAAATCCTGTCCTTCTCCGTCTCATTTATTCTTCTGTAAACTCGGGACCTTCTTCCGATTCTTTGATATCTTCCTGGTTCTTACTTTCCTCCGGCATCCAAACTTCCTGTGCCGGTTCTTCCACAGGTTTCATCGCGATTCTGGCTTCTTTCTTTGTTTCCAGTTCTTCGCTCTCTTCGATCCCCTGCACCTTTCTTAAAATCTTCATAAATTCTTTTCCGGTGATCGTCTCTTTCTCGATCAGGAATTCTGAAATCTTATCCAGTGCTTCTCTGTTTTCCCGAAGCAGGCGTTTTGCCTCTTCATATGCAGCCTTGAGCATCTCCATTACTTCAGCATCAATCTCCGCTGCCGTCGCTTCTCCACAGTTCATCACCGCACGGCCATCCAGATAACGGCTCTGTACAGACTCTAACCCGATCAGGCCAAACCTCTCAGACATTCCGTACTGTGTGATCATTGCTCTGGCAACCTTTGTCGCCTTTTCAATGTCGTTGGACGCACCTGTCGTCACCGTATCAAACACAACTTCTTCCGCCGCACGACCAGCCAAAAGTCCGACCAGCATTGCTTCCAGCTCTTTCTTAGTGTTTAAGAACTTCTCTTCTTCCGGCGTCTGCATCACATATCCAAGCGCTCCCATAGTTCTTGGCACAATCGTGATCTTCTGTACCGGCTCCGCATCTTTCTGCAGTGCGCTGACCAGTGCATGCCCCACTTCATGGTAAGATACGATCCGGCGCTCTTCCTCATTCATAATGCGGTCTTTTTTCTCTTTTCCTACAAGAACTACTTCCACAGCTTCAAACAGATCTTTCTGGCTGACAACCTGTCTGCCATGCTTTACCGCTGTGATCGCAGCTTCGTTGATCATATTGGCAAGATCCGAGCCAACTGCACCTGATGTAGCAAGCGCGATCGCCTCCAGATCCACCGTCTCGTCCATCTTAACGTCCTTGGAGTGCACTTTCAAAATGTCCACACGGCCTTTTAAATCCGGCTTATCTACGATGATTCGTCTGTCAAAGCGCCCCGGACGCAAAAGTGCCGGATCAAGTACTTCCGGACGGTTGGTCGCTGCAAGTAACAGCAGACCTTTGTTCGTATCAAATCCATCCATCTCTGCCAGAAGCTGGTTCAGTGTCTGCTCGCGCTCATCATTGCTTCCCATGGCATTGTCACGACTCTTACCGATCGCATCGATCTCATCAATAAATACAATACACGGTGCCATCTGCTGCGCCTGTTTAAACAGGTCACGCACACGGGATGCACCGACTCCCACATACATCTCTACAAACGCAGAACCTGAAAGGGAGAAGAACGGCACCTTCGCTTCTCCTGCAACTGCCTTGGCAAGCAGCGTCTTACCTGTTCCCGGAGGTCCCACCAGAAGCGCACCCTTTGGCAGTTTTGCTCCGATTCCGGTATATTTGCCCGGATTATGCAGAAAATCTACGACTTCCTGCAGGGATTCTTTTGCCTCGTCCTCTCCTGCAACATCCTGGAATGTTACCCCGGTCTGCTTTTCAACATATACCTTGGCATTGCTCTTTCCGATTCCCATCATACCGCTGCCTTTTGACATCCTCTTCATCACAAAATTCATTAAAAGGAATATCAGGATCAGCGGAAGGATCGCCGTGATAAATACTTCGAATATCAGCGAAGACATCGTATCCGGTATATTCTGTTCATACTCTACTCCCGCATCGTACAAACGCTGGGAAAGTGTATCATCTTTTACCGCGCCTGTATAATAGTCAGGTTCTCTCTCTCCTCCCGCCGTCTTTTCTTCAATCTGCTCAAGAAGCTCTGCAGTTGCTGTATTTTCTTCCTGGTTTTTCTTGATTGCTTCTTTTCTCGCTTCATCTGTGAGCGTAATATAGATTTTGGCAGAATCGATCGTTACTTTTTCTACTTTTTTCTCATCTACCATCTTTAAAAACTTATCGTAGCTGATCTCCTGCGGGTCGCTCCCCTGCATCAGCGAAAACAGTCCCATAACGAGAAACGCCGTCAGCAGTGTCGTCACAAGAATGACGCCCCATCCCTGACGGTTGTTTTTGGGATTGTTCTTATTATTTCTGTTGTTTTGATTGTCCATTCTTTTCCTCCTAAAGTCCACTATCCCCATTATAAATACAGGTTTCCCATAAATCAATAAAAACATTGTGAAAATATTGTAAACTCATCCCTGTTTATAGTATACTGTATCAGAAAAGGGTAAAACTTCTGTTTTCCCTTCTTGTCACACGTAATACTAAATTGATAGAGGAATGAAATCATGAAAATTGGATTTGATAACGAAAAGTATTTAAAAATGCAGTCAGAGCATATCCGCGAACGCATCAATCAGTTTGATAACAAACTGTATCTCGAGTTCGGCGGAAAACTGTTCGACGACTACCACGCTTCCCGCGTTCTTCCGGGATTTGAGCCTGACAGCAAGCTCCGCCTTTTAAAACAGCTCAGTGACCAGGCAGAGATTGTCATTGTCATCAGCGCAAAGGATATCGAGAAAAATAAAGTCCGCGGCGATCTTGGTATCACTTATGATTCTGACGTACTCCGTCTGATGGATTCTTACCGCGACAACGGTCTGTATGTGGGCAGTGTCGTGATCACACAATATTCCGGTCAGGAAAGTGCCTCTTTATTCCGCCACCGTCTGGAAAATATGGGAATCCGTGTATACCAGCACTACTGTATCAACGGCTACCCTTCCAATATCCCGCTGATCGTCAGTGATGAAGGATACGGTAAAAATGACTATATCGAAACTTCCCGTCCGCTTGTCATCATCACAGCCCCGGGTCCTGGAAGCGGAAAAATGGCAACCTGTCTGTCTCAGTTATATCATGAGCACAAACGCGGGATTCATGCAGGATATGCCAAATTTGAGACATTCCCGATCTGGAATCTGCCGCTGAAGCATCCGGTAAATCTGGCGTATGAAGCGGCTACAGCAGACCTCAACGATGTGAATATGATCGATCCGTTCCATCTGGAGGCCTATGGAAAGACAACCGTCAACTACAACCGTGATGTTGAGATCTTCCCGGTTTTAAACACGATTTTTGAAAAGATTTACGGAAAGAGCCCATACAAATCTCCAACCGATATGGGTGTAAATATGGCTGGAAACTGTATCTGTGACGATGCTGTATGCTGTGAAGCATCCCGCCAGGAGATCGTTCGCCGTTACTATGATTCCCTCAACTCTCTTCTGAAAGGAAACAGTCCGGAAGAAGAAGCACAAAAAATCGAGCTGCTGATGAATCAGGCCAATGTGACGATCGAAGACCGCCACGTTGTTGCAGCTGCCTTAAAACGTGCGGAAGAGACACATACGCCTGCTGCTGCTCTGGAACTGGATGACGGCCGTATCATCACCGGAAAGACCACGAATCTTCTCGGTGCCTCCGCTGCCCTTCTTCTGAATGTGATCAAAGAACTGGCCGGGTTGAAACACGAGCTGCATATTATTTCACCGGAATCGATCGAGCCGATTCAGAAACTGAAAGTGGACTATCTGAAAAGCAAAAACCCGAGACTTCATACTGATGAAGTACTTATCGCACTTTCTGCAAGCGCTGCCACCAACCCGGATGCCAGACTTGCACTTCAGCAGCTTTCAAAATTAAACGGATGTCAGGCTCATACTTCCGTTATGCTGTCCGATGTTGATATCCGCACCTTCAAACGTCTCGGCGTCCAGCTACATGCGAAGCTGTTTATGAAACCGGATATAATTATCACTAAAAGCGATCCTCTCCTGATGGGAGAGGATTTTTTTAATAAAAGAGGAAATATTTATTGTTCATAAAAAAGTACTTGTATTTTTTGCAAAAAGAGAGTTATAT
>ENA-OQJX01000046-OQJX01000046.1-human-gut-metagenome-genome-assembly--contig:-NODE-46-length-78504-cov-3.224811_pt1 | contig 78504 bp, 59 predicted proteins | sample MGYA00242615_ERZ504782 | MGnify/ENA primary metagenome ERZ504782 (study PRJEB26092, sample SAMD00036354) | human gut metagenome | host: Homo sapiens | study: EMG produced TPA metagenomics assembly of... | reverse complement strand
GGGTAGGATTTGTTCTTACTATTGGTTGATTTTGTCTTGGTACAATTACAGGCTCAAAGTTCTAAAATTAACGGGATATGTGAAAGACCAATCGGGTGAACCGTTGATTGGAGTAAATGTGATGGAAAAAGGGACTACTAATGGAACCGTAACCGATCTAAACGGATTCTATAGCATTGTGGCAAAGGCTTCAAATGCAGTGTTGAACTTCAGTTATATTGGTTATAGAAATCAGGAAATTCCGGTAGCAGGTAAAAAACTGATTAACGTCACAATGAAAGATGATTCAGAGACGCTGGATGAAGTAGTTGTAGTAGGTTATGGTACGATGCGTAAAAAAGACTTGACTGGTTCGGTCATCCAAGTTCGTCCTGATAAGATTGCCAATGAAAATCCTAAAACTGTTCAAGACATTTTACGCGGAACACCTGGATTGGTGGTAGGTTATGGTGAAGGCGATGCAGGCGCAAAAGGTGGCGGTGAGATGAAAATCCGTGGACAGCGTTCCGTTTATACAGATGGTGGTCATAACAATCCGTTGATTATTCTCGACGGCATGTTCTTCCAAGGAGAACTCTCGGAAATTAATCCGGATGATATTGGGCAAATAGATGTTTTGAAAGACGCGTCGGCAGCTGCTGTTTATGGAGCACAGGCTGCTAACGGTGTAATCATCATCACAACGAAAAAAGGTGAAAAAGGCAAGCCTGTTGTTAATTTCACAGCTAGCGTAGGTTTAACTCAAAAGGCTGCCTATCGTGATAGATGGCAAACTACGGACGAATATCTGCAACACTATGTAGACTGGAAAGAAAAAAACACTTATGGTGTGAATGCTGAAACAGGAGAATATGCAGCTTATTCAAGACCAGGTAATGAATATACTTCAAAGCCGGAGTATTTCCGGAATCCTAATAATTTGTCGGGGGTGTCTTTGGAACAGTGGCGTAATTATTCGACCAATCGGGAAGGAGAATCTGATCTTAGTATATGGGCAAGACGTTTGGGATTTAGATATGATACGGCTGCACTTGACAATCTTTTGTCGGGAAAGACCGTCGATTGGCAAGATGAAGCGTTCCGATTAGGTTTCAACCAAGACTATAATGTAAGCATTAGTGGTGCCGGCGATAAAGTGGATTATTACATGTCTTTAGGCTATCTGCGCAATGAAGGTGCGTTTGTCGACGATACTTATCGAGCTATCCGTGCAAACTTGAAACTAAATGCAAAAGTTACCGATTGGTTTGAAGTGGGTGCAAATGTAAACTTTCAAGATCGTTCGGATGGTGAAATCGGCATGGATAAGGGTGGTTTTATGGAAAACAGTCCATACGCCATGCTGAAAGACGAAAACGGAAACTATACACAAGACCCTTGATGTATCAATATGACCGTGCTAATGAAAAAAACTGGTATTTTGAGAAGCAATACATTCAATTGGAAAAAGGGTATACTACATTGAATACTATCTTCAATGCTAAAGTAAAACTGCCTTTCAATATCACTTATCAGTTCAATATTGCGCCTCGTTTCCAATTTTTCTATGACCGTTATTTTACGTCTGCAGAAAGGCCTAATTCCAATCCTAACGACCGTGGAACAAATCGGGAACAGGCCAAACGTTTTAATTGGTCTCTGAACAATACGATTACTTGGGACCAAACTTTTGCCAACAGGCACCATGTTATTCTGACATTTGTACAAGAAGCGGAAGAACGCCAATATTGGTCGGACCGGATTGAAGCCCGTAATATTCTGCCGTCTGACGCGCTTGGGTTCCATAACACCCAGAATGGAGATAAGTCTGTCAGCTCATTCAGAACGGATGATAATCATCAAACGGCTGATGCATTGATGGCACGTGCATTCTATTCTTACGATGATCGTTATATGGTTACTGGTACCATTAGACGTGACGGCTATTCGGCTTTTGGGGCAAATAATCCTTATGCATGGTTCCCTTCGGGAGGTATAGCATGGTCATTCACTAATGAGGATTTTTTCCAAAAATATACTCATATCATGAATAGTGGTAAATTGCGTGTTTCATATGGTAAAATGGTAATCGTTCATTGGAAAATCCTTACGAAGCACTTGCCAATCTTTATCCGGGGGGTGGTAAGATGCAAGGTTATATCACTTCTTCAGGTGACTTATATTTAATGCGTTATTTGATGGCCCAACGTATGAAGAACCCGAATCTGCAATGGGAAAAGACACAATCGTGGAACTTTGCATTGGACTTTGGATTTTTGAACGACCGTATTACAGGTACGTTGGAATATTATCAAATGAGTACCAAAGATATGATTATGAGACAACCTCTATCTAATTTCACCGGATTTGAGAATATCACTACCAATTTAGGACAGGTGAACAATAGTGGTTTTGAGGTGGCATTGAATACTCTGAATATTGATAAGAAGAATTTCCAATGGAGTTCATCATTCAGTCTCTCATATAATAAAAACAGAATCAAACATTTGTTTGGTGATCGTCAAGATATAGTAGATGCCAATGGAACTGTGGTAGGTTCCAGAGAAGCGGATTATGTGGCAGCCGGATGGTTTATTGATAAACCTATTAGTGCGATTTGGGATTATAAAGTAACGGGAATCTGGCAGAAAGATGAGGTTGAAGAAGCTAAAAAATATGGGCAGGTTCCTGGTGACCCGAAAGTATGGAATAATCCGGCTAACGACCAATACGATGCTGATGGTAATTTAGTAAAGGTTATCTATAATAATGATGATAAAGTGTTCCAGGGACAAACCGCCGCTCCGGTTACATGGGCATTACGTAATGATTTCACCTTGTGGAAAGATTTGACTCTCTCTGTGAATATTTACTCTCGTATGGGGCATAAGAGTCTGGAAAGTATGTATTTGAACAATGATGACGACGGTGGTGGTATGACTTATAGATTGGTGAACAAGAATGCTAAGGAATATTGGACTGTAGACAACCCGACTAATAAATATGCACGTATTGAGGCGCAAGGCCCGGAAGGTGCAAAAGGCGCACGTAGATTATATAATCGTTCTTTTATTCGTTTAGAAAATATATCTGTTGGCTATACATTGCCTTAGGGACTTGGACGGAAAAAATACAAATCGATCGTGTGAAAGTGTATGGCTCTGTTCGTAACGCTGCTGTATGGGCTAAAGATTGGGAAGGATATGGAGATCCTGAAACTGGTAATTTTGCATCTCGTATTTGGACGCTTGGCCTTAATTTAACATTCTAATCTTTTAAACAGAAACGTATATGAAAAATTACATTCAAAAATATATTTGTAAAAGTGCCACTTTATTTGTGGGCGCTTCATTAATGTTGACCGGATGTTCGGAAAGTTTTTTAGATCCGGATCCTCAAACAATGTTTGAACCGGAAACTGTATTTTCTACGGAAAATGGTATCAAATCCGTATTGGCTATTTGTGACCGTCAACTTAAACGTAATTATGTGAGTGAAGATTCCAGGGAGATGATAGCGCTGCCCACAGAATATACTTTTTCTGATTTGATGGTACCGTCTGCGACTGATAAAAGCGGATTGTTGGATAATGTTGACAATCTGTTGAGACCGAACAGCGATCAAAGTGACGAAAAAAATTTAGGACGCACAAACAGTATATATTTCTTCTGGAGACAAAATTTTGAAGGTGTTAGAAATGCTAATACAATACTTTCGTTTATAGGTAATGTACCAATGGATGAAACATTGAAAAACGAATACATTGGCCGTGCCTATTTCCATCGGGCTTATCGCTATTATTCATTAGTTTTTCAATTTGGACATGTACCTTTGTTGACAAAACTTCCGGAAGTTCCTAAGCAGAACTATCGATCTACTCACCGTGACGCTATTCTGAAAAAAATGGTAGCAGATATGGAATTTGCTGTACAATGGGTTCCTGAACAGAAAGATATGGATTATGTTGGTATGGTAAATAAAGGTGCTTGCCGTATGTTGCTTTCTAAGCTCTATATGTCTATTGGTGAATTCGGGAAGGCAAAGGAACAGTTGGATATCTTAATTGATAAATCAGGCTATTCTTTGATGGAAGAACCTTTCGGAACCTTCTTTGAAGGTGGCGAATCTGCATCATGGCCTATTGCCGCAATGTTATCTGGGATTTACATCGTCCGGAGAACAAGTTGATTGCTGCCAACAAAGAAGTGATTATGGGTATGCCCAACCGGGGAGCAGCTAAAGAATCATTCATCCCGATGTTGACTATGCGTATTATGTATCCTTTCTTCTTTGATAATAAAATCAAAATGCCTGACGGAAAGCAAGCTCTATTCAACTATACTCGCAAAGATGGCAAATATCGTAAAGAATATGATTATATGCGTGGACTAGGACGTGGTATATCTACATTCCGTACTACCACTTTCTATCAAGACGATTTGTGGGCTGTTAATGGTAAAATGGATCAAACCGATTTGCGGCATAGTACAGAAACGGGAAACTGGATGCACATGGAAAACCTGAAATGTAATAATCCGGATTCTGAATTCTTTGGGCAAAATATTAAGCTTTACGCAGAAGATGATTATTACAGTGAGAAAAATGAACTTGTTACCCGCAAGGGAGATTTGATGTGTTCTGACACTATTCGTCGTTGGTATGACGTCCCTCATTACATTTTCTGCCTGAATGATGTCATCAATCAAGCTAAGGAAACCAATAATGGTCTGGAAGGAGCTACGGATGGCAGTATTGCTGATTGGTATCTGTATCTGTTAGGCGAGTACCTGCTGCGTGCAGAAGTAAAATTCTATATCAATCCGGATGATCCAACAATCAAGGATGATATAAACATCGTCAGAGAACGCGCTCATTGTACTGAATTTTATACAGATAAGGTTACTATCGGTGATATCATGGATGAACGTGCGCGTGAACTTTTCTTTGAAGAATGGCGTAATGTAGAGTTAACCCGCGTATCTCTCTGTTTGGCTATCAGCGGCAGAGCGGACGAGTTCGGAAATACATATAAAGTGGAAACATTCGATAAGCAATCCGGCACTGATCCTGAAGGTGGTAGCTATTGGTATCAACGTTGCATCAAGAAAGGTATGTACAACAAAGGCATTACTATTAACGTAAACGCTACTAAAACAGATATCAATTATATCATGGGTAAACATAACATTTATTGGCCTATCCCTGAAAAAGCAATCGTTTCTAACGGAAAGGCTCCTTTGTATCAGACTACGGTTATGATGGTTATGATCCGAATGTGCAGATATGGGAAACTTGGGAAGAAGCTGTGGCCGATGAAGACAAATTCTGATAGGTGAGGAAAGCTTTCTCTGAAAAATAGCCACCGTAACTTTGAATCTCGAGTTGCGGTGGTTGCTTTTTGAACATATTCTGCTATTTATAGGTCGGTTTCTTTTATTCGTTTTGTTGCTTTTTGCCTAACTTTGCGTTATCAATAGTCAATCTAATGTGTATATGAAAAATAAAATTTTATTGCTGGGTTTATTTTGTTGTAGCCTGATTTCGGCAAATGCACAAGTTTTACTCGACAAAGGAACCGGAAAAAATAGTTTTCCTATTGTTTCTTCATCAACGAATGCAGTTGTTTGCTTTGATGGAAAAGATGCAACTGTAGTACGTAAAAGTGCTTCTCTCTTTGTGGATGATGTTCGTCGTGTGACGGGGCAAGAGTTGAAAATGGATGAAAGCAAGCCTGGAAAGGTATCTGCGCGGTATGCGATTATTGCCGGTACTATAGGAGAAAGCGGATGGATTGATGTTTTGGCATCGAGAAATAAAATAGATACAGCTGCCATTGCCGGAAGTTGGGAACGCTATATGATAGAGGTGGTCAACAATCCCGTTCCGGGCATTAAGAAAGCAATTGTCGTAGCCGGAAGTGACAGACGTGGTACTGCTTACGGACTTCTTTCCATATCAAAGGCAATAGGAGTATCTCCCTGGTATTGGTGGGCAGACGCTCCAATCAAACAGCAAAAACAAGTTAGTGTAAAAGTTGATAAGTTCATTTCTAAAACACCGTCTGTCAAGTTCAGAGGTGTCTTTATCAACGATGAAGACTGGGGGCTTTATCGTTGGTCGAAACGCAATTTGAGAAAGAACGTGGAAACTTCGGACCGAGAACGTATGCAAAAGTGTGTGAACTGCTGTTGCGTCTTCAGGCTAATTATCTTTGTCCGGCTATGCACGATGCATCTATGGCATTCCACCGTATTCCTGAAAATCGCCTGGTAGCGGATAGCTTTGCTATTGTCATGGGGTCCTCCCATTGTGAACCGTTATTGTTTAATACGGCAAGTGAGTGGAAACGTGATAAAATGGGTGAATGGGACTATATCAATAATAAGGATGGAGTCAACAAAGTGTTGAAATCACGTGTAGATGAATGTGCTCCGTTTGAAAATGTATATACTTTGGCTTTGCGTGGATTGCACGACCGGGCAATGAATGCAAGCAATAATATGAGCGATAGAAAGGAAATGCTTCAGGAAGCTTTGATGGCACAAAGGCAAATGTTGGTGGATGCGATCGGCAAGCGTGCGGAAGATATTCCTCAAGCCTTTACTCCTTATAAAGAAGTGCTCGATGTATACGATCAGGGACTGGAGCTTCCGGATGATGTGACTATTATCTGGCCGGATGATAATTATGGATATATGAAACGTTTGAGTAGTCCGAAAGAGCAGAAACGTTCCGGACGTTCGGGAGTATATTATCATTCTTCTTATCTGGGTAAACCTCACGATCATCTTTGGATGAACACAATTTCACCCACATTAATGTATGAAGAACTACGTAAAGCATACGACTTGACGGCCGACCGTATCTGGCTGCTCAATGCCGGAGACATCAAATCATGTGAATTTGCTGTTGATTACTTCCTGACGATGGCTTTTGATATTGATTCATTCAACTTTGAAAGAGCGGCAAATTATCGTACCGAATGGTTGTGTGGCATGTTGGGCAACGATTATCGCAATGAATATCAGGATGTAATAAACTCTTTCTATAAACTGGCCTTTGCACGTAAACCGGAGTTTATGGGATGGGTTACCGAGTGGGCGTACCGACAAACACGGCAGAGAACGGAATACAGATACTGATTTCTCACTTGTCAATTATCGTGAAGTAGATACTCGTCTGGCTGAATATCGTCGGATAGGAAATGTAGCGGAGAAAATTTTGAAAGCTCTGCCGGAAGATAAGAAGGCATGTTATTATCAATCATTATATTATCCGGTCAAAGGATGTGAACTGTTGAACCGTATGGTTCTCAACGGACAGAGAAACCGTTGGTACTCTATTCAGCAAAGGGCAACTACTGCAGAATTGGAGAAAATGACTAAGGCTTGTTATGACAGTCTGGAAGTAATCACAAAAGGATATAACTCATTACTTGGAGGTAAATGGGATCATGTAATGACCATGAAACAAGGATTTGCCGCAGCCTACTTTGAACTCCCGGCTCTGCGGAAGGCAAATCTGGCACCTACAGCCTCTTTGGGTATATTGGCAGAAGGAGAAGATATTCTGAAAGGGCAGAAAAGCTTCCATTCACTGCCATCTTTCAACACATATTTCCGTCAATCATATTACGTAGACGTTTTCAATAAAGGAACGACTCCTTTGAAATGGAAAGCATCGGTTTCAGATAACTGGATTCTATTAAGTCAGAAAGCCGGAGAAACTGCTACAGAAAATCGTATAGAAGTATCAATCGACTGGGCTAAGGTTCCGACTGGTGAGAAAGTATTCGGAACATTAGAAATCGCATCTGATCGTGGTGAGAAGGAGAATGTCTATATTTCTGTCTTCAATCCTTCCTCTCCTTCATTAGCCGAAATAGACTCTTTATTTGTAGAACACAACGGATATGTTTCCATTGATGCTGCCGGCTTCCACCGGAAAGTAGAGAACAAAGCTATTCAAATGAGAACGATTCCTAATTTGGGAATAGAAAATACAGCCATTCAGCTAGGTGATCCGACAGCCGCTCCACAGCGGACTGCAGGTCGCAGCACACCTCGCCTGGAATATGATTTCTATACATTCGAACAAGGTTCGGTTGATGTTTATACGTATGTACTGCCTACATTTACTTTAAGTAAGGATCGTGGATATGCCGGACATGAAGCGACGAATGTAGAAACGAAATATGGAGTATGTATTGACGAAGGTCCTGTAATGAATCCTTCCACTTCTTCTTTTGAGTATGCACAAATCTGGTACGAAAGTGTGTTGAAGAACTGTAGAATAAACAAGACCACTTTGCATATCGATAAACCGGGTAAACACACAGTGAAAATTATATGTGGCGATGCCGGAACTGTCCTGCAAAAGATTGTTTTGGATTTCGGAGGTATGAAGCGTTCTTATTTAGGACCACAGCCGACAAGACAGGCGAAATAGTAAGCTGAATAATATAGTAGAGCTATGAAACACACTTTTTTTATGTTATTTGTCTCCATCGCTATTTCATTTATGGCGTGTGAAGGCGGTGGGGAGAATGATGAGAATTTACCTGCCGATAACGGGAATACGGAGAAACCAAAGGATGATGAAACCCAAGAGCCTGTGGTCTGTAGCATCACACCTATAGGGGAATTGAATCAGGGGACTTCTATTATAAATTCCCATGCAGATGTTACGAAACGTTCATCGCTGATGATGAATTATCGGACGCTTGTGACTATGGAGGATTCTTATCCCCGTTATCCTCGTATAAAAAAAATGAAAAATGGCGACTATATTCTGTTCTATCACAATGGCAGTGCTAACAGTAATATTGGTCGGCGTTGTGTTTATGCGCTCAGTAAGGATCTGAGAACGTGGACAAAGAAAGGAGAGATATTTAACAGTTATGATATTATCGATAGCAAAGGCAATAAGAATATACACTGCTATGCTAATTGTGATGGACTGGTGCTTTCTAATGGAGATATATTAGCGGTTGCATCTTGCAGGGCTAATTCCGGTTATCGCGATTTACCGGAAGATGCAGGAATTGAATTAAGGCGCAGTACGGATAATGGTGTCACCTGGAGTGAACCTGTCAAGATATATCAGGGAGTTAATTGGGAACCTTTCTTGTTGGAGTTGCCTACAGGTGAACTACACTGTTACTTTACAGATAGCAGTCGTACTGGTTTGGAAGGACATGACACAGATACAGGTACGGCAATGGTTGTTTCTGCTGATGGAGGAAAGACATGGAGCCCCGACTTTAGCTCTTCTCCTTATTATGTATTGCGAATGAGATGGGAGAAAAATGGAATTGTCGGCTATAATCATCAGATGCCTTCTGTTGTGAGACTCAATGATAATAAAGGATTAGCTGCAGCTGTAGAAACCAATAATTCAGGATATCATATTTCGCTTTGTTATTCAGATAAAGACGAATGGGAATATTTGGCTGCCGATCAGGAAGGGCCTGCCGATAGTAATAATTGTGTTTTCTCCGGTATGGGACCATATTTGGGACAGTTCCCTTCGGGAGAAACCGTCCTTTCGTATGAATCGTCAAGCAAATATACTCTTAAAATAGGAGATGCCACTGCTCGTAATTTTGGTAGTGCTTATCAACCTTTTTCAGGTGGTTATTGGGGTTCACTTTGTATGATTGATTCACATACATTGGTTGGAACTAATGTTAAAGTGAAAGAAGGACCGGTTCAGATGGCACAGTTCGTACTTAATCATCGCATTGATGCCGTGAAAAGAGAGGTTACGGTAGATGGTAACAATAAAGAGTGGGCAAATACAGATCATGCACTTTTTGTGGGCGGTAAGTCACAAGCGCAAGGAACGCTACGTTGTTCGTATGATGATGATAATATTTATTTTCTGTTAGAAGTACTTGATCGAAACTTGCTAGCTTCTGATTACACTTCCTTATACATATCTCCTGTGGGTAATAATAAACTGTCCAAAGGGGCTTGTTGCATACAAGTAACAATGAATGGACTGAAGAATTGTGAAATATATGATTCAGCATGGAAAGAAGCGCAATTGGATGCCCAGGTCAAAACTTATGTCTGTGATGAAACAAACGAGAGGCGTATCGATAATTATGGATATATTGCTGAAGTTGCTATCCCACGTTCTAAATTAACTATAACTTCCGGGCAAATACTTGTCAATTTTTCCGTTACAAAGCGCAATTCGGTAGATGCTATTTGTGATGTAACATCTACAAGCACGGCACGTTGGATACCGGTGACTGGGTTATGATTCGGAGAATTTATTATTGGATAATTAATTATATAAAACACTATGATTATGAAAAAGAATTATTTGATTTATGCTTTATGGATGGCCGCTTTTTTGAGCTCGAATGTGGTTTCCGCTCAAAATTATTTTGGAGATTTTCCTGTAAAAGCAGATCCTAAGACTGTTGGAAATAAACTTAGTAAGCGTTTAATGGAGACCAAACATCAATTGTATGGTGATAGAGGAATACATTATGCAGAGGTGTGTACATGGTACGGAGCCCTTCGTTTTGCAGAATTGACAAATAATAAAGAATTGATCAAGCTGTTGAGAAATCGTTTCGAACTATTGTTCCACCTGGAAAAGGAACTCCTTCCTCCACCCATACACGTAGACCAGAATATGTTTGGTTGTCTGCCTCTAAGATTTTATAATATAACGAAAGATAAGCGTTATTTGGATCTAGGACTGCCCTATGCTGATACTCAATGGCAGCTTCCTGCCAATGCAAACGAAGAGGAACGTAAATGGGATAAAAAGGGATACTCTTGGCAAACTCGTCTTTGGATTGATGATATGTATATGATTACTATTGTGCAATCTGAGGCTTATAAAGCTACTGGTGATCCTAAGTATATCAATAGAGCTGCCAAAGAAATGGTTCTGTATTTGGATGAATTGCAACATCCCAACGGTCTTTTCTATCATGCACCGGATGTACCTTATTATTGGGGACGTGGTGATGGTTGGATGGCTGTCGGTATGACGGAGCTGCTTTATAACTTACCGGAGAAAGATCCTAATCGTGCACGTATCATGAAAGGTTACTTGTTGATGATGGATAATCTGAAAAAATACGTCAATAAAGATGGACTTTGGAACCAGCTGATTACCGAACCGGACTTTTGGACAGAGACATCTGGCTCGGCAATGTTTGCCTATGCTATGATTGTGGGTGTCAACAACGGCTGGCTGGATAAAGAAGAATATGCTCCGGTGGCACGTCGTGCATGGCTTGGCTTATGTAATTATATTAATGACAAGAATGATCTTACTGAGGTTTGTGTTGGAACCGGAAAGAAGAACAGTAAACAATATTATATGGATCGTCCCCGCATCGCCGGTGATTATCATGGACAGGCACCGATAATATGGTGTGCTTATGCATTATTGAATAAATAAACAATAAAAAGAACCGGATACAGATCTATGGAGTTTTTTTATTCATAGTGTATTGTTGCTTTTAACATAACATATATTTATTTTTGAAGGGTCTGAAATTATAATGCTTGAATATGAAAAGAGAATTTTGTATTTTTATTGTACTTTTTTTAGTGTTTCATATACATGCTCAATTAGTATACCACGATGCTTCGAATTTTCCACTATTAGGAAGGGCGACAGAGAGTGCTGGGGCACGATATGAAAGGTTTCCGGATTCATTAAAGAATATTTCTCGTGCTCCATTATGGAATTTAAGCCGTAACTCTGCGGGAATGGCAATACGTTTCCGTAGTAATTCCACTACGATAGCAGCTAAATGGGTGGCTCTTTTTAATACCCACATGAATCATATGACTGATACTGGTGCAAAAGGTTTAGATCTTTACTGTCTTCAGAAGAATGGTGACTGGCATTTTGTCAATAGTGCCCGTCCGAAAGGAAAAATAAATCAGGCCACCATTATAAAAAATATGCACCCTGAAGAAAGAGAATACATGCTTTATTTGCCATTGTATGATGGTCTTATTTCTCTGTCTATAGGAGTTGATTCTCTGGCTACTATCAGTCAACCGTTAATGGATTATCCAATTCGTAAGAATCCTGTTGTTTTTTATGGAACCAGTATTCTTCAAGGAGGTTGTGCTTCACGTCCGGGGATGGCACATACTAATATCATATCGAGAAGATTAAACCGTGAATGTATCAATTTAGGATTCAGTGGAAATGCATTTCTAGATTTGGAAGTAGCTAAAGTGATAGCTAAAGTAGAAGCTAGTGTTTTTGTTTTGGACTTTGTGCCTAATGCTTCTGTTGTACAGATGAAAGAACGACTGGAAACATTCTATCGTATCATCCGTAGTAAACATCCGGATACACCAATTATTTTTATAGAGGATCCTATTTTTCCTCACACATTTTATGATGAAAGGGTTGCTAAAGAAGTGCGACGAAAGAATGATACGTTGAAAGAGATATTCAATCATTTAAAGAAAAGAAATGAGAAAAATATCATTCTTATTTCATCAAAGAATATGCTGGGAGAGGATGGAGAGGCTACTATAGATGGTATTCATTTTACAGACTTAGGTATGATGAGGTATGCTGATTTAGTTTGTCCGGTTGTAAAGAAGGCAATTAGATAAGACAGGGTTACTATTAGTTTGAAATACCATCACTATAAAAGCATGTGTGACGGTATATAAAAGCAGATCGCAAAAAGAAATTATCCAATAAAAGAAAGATATTGTTCAGAATAAGATGAATAAGTGCTTATCTAGACTACCTTTGAGTATTTTAGATTTGTTTGGGACTAATTTTTCATTTATTGACCTATATTTAATATCTTAAATAGTTCTGTTTTTCTACTTTTGTATCAGACAATAGGGCTGATAGGACTTCTGTGAGGGTAATGATCATTATTGTATACTAGGAGTTTAGGTTTTTAGATACAGTTGAAAGGGCTGTTTAAAGGATAACACTTTTTTATTTTATAAAACACACTAAGTATTACTTAAATCTATGTGTAATGAATAACAAATTGATTAAAAAAACATTCTTGGGAATTGGCACAATGTGTTTAATGGTAGGATTATCTCTATTCTTTTCTTGTGAATCAGATGATACTTCTGGAAGTGGGGGAGTGACAAAACCTTATTTATCTTTAAAACAATATGGTTTAAACCGGCTTTCGGTTGCTAATGTAGAAGAGGCAACGTTTTCTGTGACGGTGAAAAAGCATGGTGGAAATCTTGATTCTGAATTTGCAGCAAAATTAGATGTATGGAATGAGGATGAATTAAATGCTTATAATGAAAAAGAAGAAACTTCTTTTGTGATTCTTCCAGAGACATATTATTCGGTGACTCCATCGGAAGTTGTACTTGCATCAGGTGTGAAGGAAGTTAATGTCGATATAAAGGTGAAAGCTTCTCAAATTATATCTGCGATACAGCAAGGAACTCACTATTTGATTCCTTTACGACTAAACAGTGATGTTGTGGAGCTGAGAAAAGGGCAACGTGATCTACTGCTTCAACTTGTTATCGATTATGCCAATGTAGCAATAGTTAGTCCTGAAATTGTAGAAAAGGTAAACGTGAACGACGTATCTGTTACTACTACGGTAAAAACGATACTTGATTATAAGGTAGATGGCAAGGATCTGGCAAGTAATTGGATTTCATTTGCGACCTTAAAGTTCCTGAAAATGCATCTGAATTATTAGAAACTTATAATAAACAATATAGTACTGACTATGAGTTGTTGCCGGAAGGAAGTTATAGCTTGGGACAAGTGAAATATGCTATTGGAGATCATGAGGCAGAAGCTAAACTTACAATCCGGCGGAATGCTATTGAGGTGAAGTATTATTTGTTGCCGTTAATGTTGGCTAATCCTTCTACTAGCTCGGTGACTTGTAAGGATAACATTCATTATATAGTAGTGGGGCAGTTTTATACTAATCCGATCATTTCTGATAGAAGTGTAGCCGATCCAACAGTGATTAAAGCACAAGATGGACGTTTCTATTGGTATGCTACCCAAAACTCCAATGATTGGATGCCTGTTTATAGCTCTACAGACTTGGTGAATTGGAAATATGAGAAAAACGCTTTTCAAAAAGCAACAAAGCCTACATGGAATACGGATAATGCTTTTTGGGCACCGGATATGCAATATATCAATGGCAAATATGTTCTTTATTATTCGTATGCCAAGATGAATGGTACCGGCCAGAGCCATACATGTGTGGTGACGGCTGATACTCCATTGGGAACTTACACTAGTGCTTATCCCAAGGGTGCTTTCTTGGATAGTAAGAAGTTGCTTTCAAATGAAGAATTTGGAGCAAACTGTATTGATCAGTTCTATTATGAAGAGGATGGACATAAATATTTGTTCTATGGAAGTTTTACAGGAATTTATGTAGTAGAGCTTACGGATGATGGGCTTGCTGTGAAACGTGATGTGGATGGTAATCCTGTCTTGAAAGAGAAGGTGTGTGGTAATGCGTTCGAGGGTACCAATATCTATAAGAAAGGTAACTATTATTATTTGTTTGCTTCTATTGGGAACTGTTGCGCCAGCCAAAATAGTACCTATGAAGTGGTTGTAGGGCGTTCAACAAGTTTATTAGGCCCGTATGTTGATAAACAAGGAAAGAAGATGCTTGACAATAGCTGGGAGCCTGTTGTAGATGGTGGTGATAGAACAAAGTGGGTCGGTCCAGGACATAATTCCGTTATTATTAAAGACGATGCGGGTACAGAATGGATGATTTACCATAGTTATTATTACAAGGAGAAAGGAAATAAATCTACGTTCGCAGGACGTCATGGAATGCTCGACCGCTTGCAGTGGACGGACGATGGATGGCCTTATATCAAAAATTATTTGCCTTCTGAGTCAGACTTGATCCCAGTGTTCTATAAATGAGAAAGTAAGATTTATTAATTATTAAATTTAACATATGAAAAAGGAAAAATGTTGGAAAAGTCTGCATGGTTGCCTATGTGCCGCTGTGCTTGCCTTATTTACATTTGGCTTTACGTCTTGTAAAGACGATGATTTGAAAGGGGGATTCGACCCAAGCAAACCGATTGTGGTTACCGATTTTATGCCGAAGGAAGCTGGCTATGGTAACAACCTGATGGTATATGGGAACAACTTCGGAAATGATGTTTCAAAAATTAGCGTCACTGTGGGTGGCAAGCAGGCCAATGTTATTTCTGTAAAGAATGATGCCTTGTATTGTGTAGTACCTAAGGGGGCGTATGGAGATGAAGTGGAAGTCTCAGCTTGTGATGATGAAGGTGAAGAAATTGCTTATGCTGTGGCAGAGGCCAAGTTTACGTACAAAAAACAGTGGTTGGTGACGACTATTGCCGGACAACGTTTTGAAGATTGGAATGATGCCAAGGAGGCGGAAGGCTCTTTTGATAATTGCGGATATATGGAGGGAATTAGCTGGTTTGCATTTGATCCCAAGTCTAATTTTGACATCATGTATATCTCTAGTGCTGCCTTGGGACCTGTCCGCAAGGTTAACTTTGCAAATGAAACTGTGGAATTTTTAAGCCATATCTCTTATTCTACAGAACGCCCTACTATCATAACTTGGACGCCGGATGAGAATCAGGATATGGTTGTAACCCGTGACTTAAGTTCTTCTGGAAATGTTAATATTGTGTATAGTCGTGCTTCCGGTTTCACAACAAAAGTAGATTTGGAAAGTACATTGGGTAAATTGAAATCAGGAAATGCGGCAATGATTCATCCCGATGGACAACTGTATTATACGGCGTATTATACACAAGATATCTACCGATATGACTTTGCAACGAAAGAGACGACCATTGCTAGCAAACATGTGAAAACAAAGGAAAACCTGCGTTTGGTTCTTCATCCCAGTGGCAAGTATGCTATATGATGCGTCTGTATTATTCTGGTAATAATTCCGGTTATATTGCGCGTTTGGATTATGATGACGAGGCTAAAACGTTCGGAACTCCTTATATTGTTGCTGGTAGCGATGGCTCTGCCGGATATGCTGATGGTGTGGGGAGTACAGTACGGATGCGAGGACCAGGTCAGGGCGTTTTTGTGAAAAATCCCGATTATGCCGGTGAGGAAGATGAATATGATTTCTATTTTACGGATGACTATAATAACTGCGTGCGTGTATTGACACCGACAGGGCGTGTCTATACTTTTGCCGGACGTGGGAATGATATTGCGGATGGTGGGTATGCGGATGGTGCATTGCGTACGGAGGCTCGGTTTGATCGTCCATGGGCAATCGCTTATGATGAGAAGAGAGAATGTTTCTATGTAGGAGAGCGGAACAACAAAGTGATACGTAAAATTGCGTTGGAAGAATAATCAATGATAAACACATGTTTTATGAAAAAATTATTATTTATAGGGATACTGTTGATGGGTCTTTCCCTGCAAGGGTGGACGCAGGAGAAAACTATTACAGTAACAGGTATTGTTACGGATACTGAGAAAGAACCGCTTATTGGTGTAAACATCTCTGTGCAAAATATGCCGGGGTTGGGTGTCATCACAGATATCAATGGAAGGTACCGGATTAGTGTGCCGGCGTATAATCGGTTGGTCTTTTCGTATGTTGGTTATGAGACGGCGAATGTGTTGATCAAGGAGCAGACTGTGGTAAATGTCACCATGAAAGAGGCAGCTTCTACTGTTATTGATGAAGTAGTGGTGACCGGGTTGGGTGCACAAAAGAAGATTGCAGTGACCGGTGCTGTGACGAATGTAGATGTGGATGCCTTGAAAGCTGTGCCATCTACTTCGGTGGTTGATGGTCTTGCTGGTGTGGTGCCTGGCGTTATGGCAATGCAGACATCTGGTCGTCCGGGTAGTGTATCCGAGTTTTGGATTCGAAGTATTTCTACGTTTGGCGCAAATACGGCGGCATTGGTACTGGTAGATGGTTTCGAACGCGACATCGACGAAGTCAGTGTAGAAGATATTGAATCTTTCACAGTGTTGAAAGATGCTTCTGCTACAGCAATTTATGGTAGTAAAGGTGCCAATGGTGTGGTTTTGATCAATACACGTCGGGGTAAGGAAGGAAAGATTAATATCAATGCGAAAGCGGAAGGCTTTTACAGTATGCTTACCAAAACACCGGAGTTCGTGGACGGTTATACGTATGCTTCAATGGCGAATGAAGCAAAAGCGGCGCGCAATCAGGCACCGATTTATTCTGATACGGAGTTGGAGTTGTTCCGCACAGGTTTGGATCCGGATCGTTTCCCGAGTGTGGATTGGATGGATGTAATGATGCGTGACGGTGCGTGGAGTTCGCGTGTTTCGTTGAATATGACCGGTGGTGGAAAGACGGCGCGTTATTATGTAGGCGGTAGTTTCCAAGATCAGCAAGGTATGTACAAGTCGGACAGATCCTTAAAGAACTACAATACAAATGCCAATTATCGAAAATGGACGTATCGTATGAACGTTGATATCGATATTACTAAAACAACTTTGTTGAAGGTTGGTATTTCGGGTTCTTTGCGCAAACAGAACGATCCGGGTTCGGGTACAGATAATATATGGACTGTGTTGATGGGTTATAATCCGATCATGATGCCTGTGACCTATTCCGATGGGCGTATCCCCGCGTGGTCAGAAAAGGATGATAACTTGAATCCGTGGGTTCAGGCCACTATGACCGGATATAATGAAAGTTGGAAAAACAATATCCAGACTAATGTCACTTTAGAACAGAAACTGGATTTCATTACGAAAGGGTTGCGTTTTGTAGGGCGGTTCGGTTACGATACCTACAACTCGAACTGGATTAAACGTTACGAGAGTCCGGAGGTTTGGAAAGCTGACCGTTATCGGCAGGCAGACGGTTCGCTACTCTTCACGAAAATAAGAGACGAGAAGGTAATGGATAAAAATACATCTTCTGGTTCAAGTGGTGATCGTAATGAGTTCTTTGAATGGGAATTACACTATAATCGTGCTTTTAAGGCACACCATCCGAGTGCTGTACTGAAATACACCCAATCTTCCAAAGTTTACACGCAAGGTATCGGTACTGAACTGAACAAGACACTACCTCGTCGCAATCAAGGTATAGCCGGACGCGTTAACTATAACTGGAATTATCGTTACTTCGTTGATTTCAATTTTGGGTACACTGGATCAGAGAATTTCCATAAAGATTATCGTTTTGGTTTCTTCCCTGCCATCTCCGGTGCATGGAACGTTGCAGAAGAGCCTTTCATCAAGAATCATATGGGGAAAACGATCAATATGTTTAAAATCCGCTATTCATGGGGTAAAACCGGTAATGACGTTTTAGAAAAAGGCCTCCGTTTTCCATATACTTATAATATTGATACTTCCGGTTCATTCAATTTCTCGGATATTAATAGCGCTGCAAAGACATGGAATGGAAGACATTACTCTTCTATTGCTTCTGCCAATGTATCATGGGAGGTCTCTACCAAACAGGATTTAGGTATTGATTTTTCTTTCTTCAACGACAAATTAACTGGAGCTGTTGATTATTTCTTCGAACATCGTGAAGGAATTTATAAAGCGAGGAATTCAATACCTTATGAGGTCGGTGTCGAATATACGCCGAAGGCAAATGTCGGTATCGTAGAAGCAAAAGGATTCGACGGAAACTTTGCTTTGAAACAGAAAATCGGTAAGGTCAATTTCACGTTGCGTGGTAATATTACTTACAGTAAGAATGAAATTATAGAGTATGACGAAGAGAATACAATCTATGAATATAAATTGAAGAGAGGACAACGTGTGAACCAGGCAACCGGCTATTTGGCTTTGGGGTTGTTCAAAGACTATGATGACATTCGCAATAGCCCGAAACAATCAGGAGATATTATGCCGGGTGATATCAAATATGCGGATATTAATGGTGACGGTCTTATTAATAGTGGTGATATAGTAGCGATTGGTTCTACCACTAAACCGAATCTTGTTTACGGTTTTGGACTATCTGCAAAATGGAAAGGGCTGGATGTCAATATGCATTTCCAAGGTGCCGGAAAGTCGTCGTTCTTTATTAATGGCACCACTGTACACATGTTCAGTGGCGGAGATGGCTGGGGGAATGTGCTAAAAGAAATGGCGGAGGGTAACCGTTGGATACTAGGTGTGAACGAGGACCCGAATGCTGAATATCCGCGTTTGTCATACGGCTCGAACTCGAACAACGAATTACAGTCCAGCTATTGGTTACGTAACGGTTCGTATATACGCTTGAAGACACTTGATATCGGTTATTCTTTCCCGACAGCTTTGGTGAACAAACTTCACTTGAATAAAGTTCGTGTTTTCTTTATTGGAACTAATTTACTTACTTTCTCCAGTTTCAAGTTATGGGATCCGGAGTTGGGAAGCTCGGATGGAAAGAAATACCCGCTAAGCAAAACACTCTCAGTGGGAGTGCAAGTTAATTTATAAACAACAAGAAATTATGAAAAAATTATTATACATTTATGTTTGGCAGTAGGGTTGGGAACTGCTTTTACCGGCTGTTCCGATTTCTTGGATTCTGATTATCTTTTTGATAAGAAGATATCAATAGAAAAGGTTTTTGCGGATAAAAACTATACCAATGAATGGTTGGCTTATGCTTATGAATTTCTGAATAACAATGAGATGCAACAGGTATGCAGTAAGAAAACTATTGCATTCAATTTTGCTGATGATATGTACTATGGGGATTCTGATTATTCGGGTTGGCGTTGTGGTACATATACGGAAACAGGAAATAAAATTAACTTGAATATATGGGAAAATGCATATAAAGCGATCCGTCAGGTATCTATCTTCTTAAACAATGTGGATATGAATAAGGAACTTTCGGAAGCCGATATTATCGATATGAAAGGACAGGCGCATTTCTTGCGTGCTTATTTCTATTGGATATTGGTCCGCACATTTGGTCCGGTTCCTATTGTACCCGATGAAACTCTTGATTATACAAAAGAGTATGATGAAATCTCTTTATTGCGTAACTCTTATGATGAATGTGTCGACTATATTGTCGGTGAATGTGTGAAAGCTGCCACGATGTTGCAGGATCGGCGCGACTTGCAGGAGATTGTACGTCCTACCCGTGGTGCTGCATTAGCGCTTCGTTCGAGAGTGTTACTTTATGCAGCAAGTCCCCTGTTCAATGGTAAGGCTCCGCAAGAAGTGATTACGGCATTGGTTGATAAAAACGGACGCCAGTTACTTCCGAGTACTTATGATGAGTCAAAATGGGCAAAGGCTGCGGCAGCGGCTAAAGATGTCATGGAACTGAAACGATACCAGCTGTATGTCTCCTATAAAAGAGACTATTCTTCCTTGGCCTATCCGGCTACGATTACACCTCCTGATGACAATGGGACTTTTCATCTCAATGAATGGCCGAATGGTTGGGAAAACATAGACCCGTTTGATTCTTACCGTTCTTTGTTCGATGGTACTGTCAGTATTTATAATAACCCTGAACTAATATTTTCTCGTGGAAAGAACCAAGGTAGTGAGGACATAGAAGTAATGGTGATTCATCAGCTTCCTCGCTCGCAAGGAGGAGGATACAATTGTCACGGTATGACACAGAAACAGTGTGATGCATATTATATGAACGATGGTAGTGACTGTCCGGGTATGAATAAAAATTATGCCGGACAAGATGGATATACCGATCCAAGCCGCTACGATGCAGATGATTATCTTACAGATATAGTTCAGGCATCGGAATTGAATAATTATCCGGAATTGGGTAGTAAGGGAGCAGGTGTCTGCAAACAATATGCGCAACGCGAACCCCGTTTTTATGCGTCCGTGGGATATAACGGAAGTGTTTGGCATATGCTTAATGCTGATCCAGAGCAAAAAGAAGAAAAAGATGTGCAGATTTTCTATTATCGAGATGAACAGGATGGGTATAAGCCGGGCACTTATTGGCTGAATACCGGCATCGGAGTTAAGAAATATGTTAATCCCTATGATATTTCGGATGTGGATAAATCATACGACCAAAGTCGTATCGTTGCTAAGGCAGCACCAGATATTCGTTATGCGGAAATCTTGCTGAATTATGCAGAAGCATTGAATGAATTGACGACTTCGTATGAGATGCTTCATGGGATGGGACAAAGGTATATTCCATTGCACGTACGGAGGAGGAATTAAAGAAAGGTATCCAGCCTGTCCGTATTCGTGCCGGATTACCTGACTACGATGTTTATGGAGACCCGGACAAGTTCCGCATCAAACTGAAACGTGAACGGCAGATCGAATTCTTTGCCGAAGGACATCGGTATTGGGATTTGCGTCGTTGGTGTGATGCACCTATCGAAGAGTCACTTCCTGTTTATGGTTGCAATATATATGCAACAAAATCGAGCGCTGCAGCTTTCCATACTCCGGTGGAAACCCCCTCGTTGAAGAGCAGCTTCTCTACGAAAATGTGGTTCTATCCGATTCACTATTATATTATGAAACGGAATGTATTGATGACTCAAAACCCGGGTTGGACAAATCCGGAATAAAACCAATAGCAGGCAAGAATATGAAAAAGAAATATTTACTTTGGATTGCGATGGTAGCTATCGGCTGCATGTCGTGCAACAATGAGTGGGAAGATGAACAGTTTACTCAGTTGGTCTCTTTTAAAGCTACATTGAATAGTGATGGAGTTTCTCCTATTTATGTCCGTTATCAGACGGATGGCGTGAAACGGTATGATGTTCCCGTATTAGTCAGCGGGTCTACTGTAAACTCTCAAGATCGAACGGTACATATCGGATTAGATCCCGATACATTAGTTTCTTTGAACTTGGAACGGTTTGGAACATATCGTACGGAACTTTATTACAAACAGCTCGATCCGCAGTATTATACCATGCCGGAAACAGTGAAAATCCCAGCAGGACAGAGACAAACATTATTGCCCATCGATTTTACATTAGGTGGAATGGATAATGCTAATCCATTAAATATGGTGGAACAATATGTGCTTCCCTTAACTATAAAAGATGATGAATCATATGATTATGAATCTAATAAGCACAAGCACTATCGGAAAGCTTTATTGAATGTGATTCCATTCAATGACTATTCGGGTATTTATGATGGTTCCAAATCACTTATTTATTTGGAAGGTCAGAAAGATGCGTTTACTGTTTCCAAACATAAAGCATATGTGTATAATGACAATACGATATTCTTTTATATGGGGCTTCGGGATGCAAACTACATTGATCGTAAATATTATAAGTTGTTTGTTGAGTTTACGGATGAGTATTTTGAAGGTAAGTATAAATTGAAAATCTGGACAGATAATGGAGGAGCGGACGGTAACAATTTTGCGCTTGTGAAGGAAGTTGACCTCGTAGGTGAAGCTCGTGAGAAACAACCACTATATACTATTACTGAAGAAATGGACGCTACGAAACCGTATCTGAAGCATGTCTACTATACACTTTATATAGACTATACTTTTGAAGATTATACCTTAGTCCGGGCAATCGGCTGAAATATACAGTCAATGGTACTTTGAGCATGCAACGCGATTTGAATACGTTGATTCCAGATATGGATCAACAAATTCAATGGGATTAAGTGGAGTAATGCTTGACAAACGATAAAGAGGTTGGTCTCAAATAATGTTTTGAATCAACCTCTTTGTAATTATTCTTAATTCAAAGGTTTGAAACTAAATAACGAATGATTCTAAAGAATATTATATACCTAGCTTTATTCTCAACCGTTTTATTAATTGGTTGCTCGAAAAGTGATGAAAATCCAACTTCCGATGATCTCCAGTCTTCTGGCAAAGGTAAAATAACATTTAACTTGCATACTCCGGGGGCATTCCTTACTAAGGCAGTAGGTGTTGGTAACGAAAATGGAGGCACTAATGACAAAATAGCCTTTTATCAATTTAGCAAAGAAGGTAAGTATGAACAAAGGTATGTCTTAAATTATGCAGCTGCTTCTGTAGGTGTAAACGATGATACAAGGTCATATACTGTAGAATTAGCTTCTTCGACTGGAGGAGAAAAGAGATTTATTATTGTGGAGAGTGAGGATGAGAACAACTTCCCTAATATGAGTGCAACAAATACAATCGAAGAACTGCTAAATAGTAAGACTGTTGCGGAGAGTGGTAAGTTGAATCCTCCATTTGTTATGTCCAATATCAAAACAGATGGTAAGGAGTATGTAACAGTTGCTGATGTAGAATCTTCCGATAATCAGATTGATGTAAAACTTAAAAGACGTGTAGCCAGATTTGATTTGCTGAATGATCCGGCAGAATCGGGATTAGTGATTGATAAGGTATATATTAAGAATAGATACACTCAAGGATTCATAGGTGATGTAAGTGGTAATGCAGGCAATATCTCTGCTGATGTTCTGGAAATACCGGCAGCTGATTTAGCTAATGATGGAAAAAGTTTCTATCTTTATCCCACTCAGTTGACTTCAACTCTTGAGCAGAATGAAAAAACAGTAGTATGGGCTACCACTAAACTTGCCAATACCAATACAGAAGGTCCGACTCTTTATCTGAATCTTACTGCTGATATCAATGTGGAGGCCAACTATCTCTATCAGCTTAATACGAAAAAGATAGCCGGTTCTACAGGCTTTGATATCTCAGTAGAAGAATGGAAAGACGGTACTTCAATTGATTGGGTGACGATTGAAGACGGAATCTCTGTAATGGATAACAAAGCTACTATCATTGCTGGTACAGATATTAAAGGGACTTATGTAAAAATTGCAGCTGATGCTGCAATGCCATATACTATAAAACGTGTTGTTACGGATTATAGTTCAGCAGCATTGGACGCTGCGTATGACGGAAGCTTACCTAAATGGCTTACCATTTCTTCATCTACTAAAGATGCAGGTAGCGGTCTTTATCGTCATGAGATTATTTACACGGTGACTGCACATCCTGAGAAGACAAGCCAGTTTGCTATCACATATCTTAACGGAGCCGTTTCAGATGAGAACTTGTTGGTAATCGGGTTTGCCGATCCGTATCCAGGCACTCCGCTTCCTTGTCTATCGTGGGAAGAGAAGCTCTATTCGCCAGTGCACTGTCGTCAGTCCACCTATCTTGTCCATAATACAGTAGATAAGGCTTATTTCTGTGGAACTGAAGGATATACGTTTAATACTCCTATGAAAGGTAAAACGGGTAATGAGGGGGCGAAGAATCTTTGTCCCGAGGGCTGGACAGCATTGAATGATGCAGAGGCAAAAGATTATATTTTGTGGGTAGGACAGCATCTTAAATCACAAGTGGCAGAGGCTTTATATACTTACTGTTGGTTCGATAAAGACGATGAGGCTACTAATTTGCGTATATTGGGGGATACCCATACGATAGAGCTACTCCCAATGTGAAAGACTTAGCTTGTTATGGTACGTGGCCGAACGTAGCTTGGGTGAACATCAAACTGCCAGGTCTTACTATAGCGGGACAGACATTTAACGATGAATGGACAGTGAAGAAGGATTACGGAATCCCCTACAGATGTATTCGTGATAAGGCCGGTTGGGAATAACTGTATGGATTCTTGAAAGGATATATATTCAATGATTAAATTTGTAAGACAATGCTAAAGAATACTTTATTTGTGATTCTTCTAATGATTTCCAGCTTATTCACGGCTTGTGCTGAAGGATATGTAAGTGATATGCAGAAGGAGAATGACACAAAAGAAATACGTTTCAGTCTGAATATGGAGGGAGGGCTAACGATGTCCTCTACCAGGACTTCTGTGTCTTTGGACGGAATGAAATGGAAGATATTCTGTTTTGACGATCAATATAATTATCTGTTTGACAAAACAGGAAGTATAGGGGATGCAGCAAATGAAATAAAGGTTTCTGTAACTAAAGGCGTCGTTTATCGATTCCTGTTTTTGTGCACCACAGTCAATAACATATTCCCGGATTTGACTTCTGGTAAGACTTATTGGGATTTAGAAGCGTATACTCCTCTATTGCCGTTAGCTGATCCGATGGAGATGCTTGTCAGTAGAGGTAATGAAAAAGATGGTACACTTCGTGTAGCTGCTGCGTCTGCATCGGTGCAGGTTACTCTTGCTCCGCGTGCATCCAAGATTGTTTTGCAAAAGGATGCGCAAACTGTTTCGGATATTACGGTGAATTCCGTGACTTTTGCAGATGCCGCTTCTTCTGTTCCTTATGTTCATATCGAACCACAGTTTTACAGTGAATATGAGAATCTTCCGGTAGTAACTCGAAAAACCTATCAGTGTGTGCCCCAAGAGGATGTATGCTATATGCTTCCGGATATGTGCGCCGGAACTTTTGGAGTGAATGCTACGCTGCATATCACTCATCCGATTTCTGGAGAACAGGACGTACGGGTAACGGTACCGGTGGGACTTGCGCTTAATGTAGGCAGTGGAAAGACTTACTATATTAAAATGTCTGCTGATGCAAAAGGAAAAGTTGCTGCTACTTGGGCAACACGTGTGCACCTAAAACGCTGAAACTTGCTACGCAAAACTTATGGGGTAAATCGACTTCCGTTGTGTTGGATTACTTCAATAGAATTGATGTGGATGTGCTTTGCGCGCAGGAATGTAGTAATCTCTCCGAATCTGATATACAAGCACAGGGGCTTTACGTTCATACTCACTCCAACAATGGACAAGGAAAATGTAGCATTATATCGCGCTATCCTTTCTCGGGGATTACACCAAACAAGTATGGTGCTTATATCGACTTGGGTGAAGGCATTGTTGTGTTGGTGATGAACTGTCACGGTGCTTACTTCCCTTACGGTCCTTATCAGTTGAATGGTATCGAGTATAAAGATTTTCCTGCTACGGACGATGTCGATTATGTAGTAAAAGTCAACAAAGAAGCTCGTCAGGGCATGGTGGACAAACTGCTGGAAGACTTCCATTCGTCTACTACTCCTTTTGTTTGTCTTTCGGGGGACTTCAACGAACCGTCATGGCTTGATTGGACGGAAGGTGCCTTGTCAGCAGGCCTTGCTCCTTACGTTGTCCAGTGGCCTACCACCCGTTCCCTGTGGGAAGGCGGTATAAAAGGTGATGCCTACCGGACGATACATCCGGATCCAGTGACGCATCCGGGATTCACGTGGACACCGCGTCCGAGCAAGAAGGACACCAAAGACCGATTAGATTTGACTCTTTATACTTTATCTCCCAACACGGAAGTGAAAAGTTGTCAGGTAATAGGAGAGAACACGGAAATGTCGGATATCGTTCTTCCTAATTGGGGACCGTTTGAAAATGTATTCGATCACCGGGGATTACGGACAGAATTTGTCTTTACGAAATGACGGAACGGTGTACCGGAATTAGTGAGTCTCCAGACTGTTAATTATTGAGGTCTCGGGTATTAATACCTGTCGTGTAAGGTATTAATATCCGAGAATTCAGCTATTAATAGCTAACATGCCAACTATTTGTAATGGATAAACCAATGATTAACTAATGTCTTTCTGTCTGTTGCTAGATAACCTTCAAATAGGCAATATATGGCAGTTTGGGACTCAAATTTCATTTATTGACTTGTTTTTAGCATGCCGGACAGCTAGAAAACACTATTTTTGTCCTCATCCGTTTTAGACTTTTAAGATTATATAAACCAATAAATTGTAACATACGAATATGCACAACATTGCTAAAACCTTTTTACCGATTTTATTATTTATTTTTTGCTGCAGTAGTGACAGCACAGAATGGGAAGAACAATGTCGGAAATACGCAACGTATCTGGCTTGATTCTGAAATTGGTCATCAGGCGACTACCAGTGGAAAATGATAAAAGCTGGAGATGCAACAGATCCCGGAGAAAAGATTTCGTTATCCAATTATGCAACTGCAAATTGGATGCCGGCCATCGTTCCCGGAACAGTTTTGAATTCTTTGGTGTATAACCAAAAATACCCGGAGCCTTATTATGGAATCAATAATAAGATTGAATCTAAATTAATACCGGATATCTCTGAAACCGGACGTGACTTTTACACATACTGGTTTCGTACAGATTTTACTGTTCCTCAATCATTCAAGGGAAAGACTGTCTGGTTACAGTTGGATGGTATCAACTATCGGGCAGAAGTATGGGTGAATGGTAACCTGTTGAGTACAATGAACGGTATGTTTATTCAAGATTACATTAATGTTACGGATTTTGTGAAAGTCGGGGAGAAAAACGGACTGGCCATAAAGGTCTATCCGGTAGATGTTCCCGGAAGTGCGAAGCCGAAATCTTGGGGAGCAGCCGGCGAATTCCATAACGGTGGAAACGGTAACATTGGTTTGAATACTACCATGTTGATGACGGTAGGTTGGGACTTTACCTTTATGGATGGTATCCGTGACCGTAACACAGGTATATGGAAAAATATTTCCCTCTATGCTACAGGCAGAGTAGCATTACGTCATCCTTTCGTTAAATCTGAATTGAGAAAACCTGATTATAACCAGGCTCGTGAGACTGTATCTGTTGAAATTATCAATCCATCGACCAGTAACCGGGTAATCAGTTGTAAGGTAAAGGGTGAAATTGTAGGTGAAAATATCACTTTCGAAAAGACCTTCCGGCTGATGCGTGGAGAAGAAAAAACAGCAACCTTCTCCCCCGAAGAATTCCCGCAACTGGTTATTAACTCTCCAAAACTGTGGTGGCCAGTCAATAAAGGACCACAAAACTTATATGACCTGAAGCTGACAGTATCCGTTGATGGTAAAGAATGTGATTCTGTAAAGACAAGATTCGGTATTCGTGAAATTGTCTCGGATAGAAAAACTCCGGATAAATCACGTGTCTTTTATGTGAACGGCAAACGATTATTTATTCGTGGTACCAACTGGATACCGGAAGCCATGTTGAGAACTTCAGATGAACGTACTTATGCTGAATTGCGCTACTCCCGTCAGTCCGGTGTCAACCTTTTAAGAATGTGGGGAGGCGGAATTGCAGAATCTGATTATTTCTTCCAATTGTGTGATGAATTGGGATTGTTGGTATGGCAAGAATTCTGGATGACCGGTGACACTCGTCATCCGCATGACAAGGCTCTCTATATGAGTAACGTGGAATCTACCGTAAAACGTATTCGTAATCATCCTTCTTTGGCTTATTATGTTGCTTCTAATGAGAGTACAGAAGTTACCGGTACTCCTGAATTACTGAATAAACTGGATGGTACACGTGGCTTCCAGATGCAGTCCGAATGTGAAGGAGTGCATGATGGCAGTCCTTACAAACAGGTAAATCCGATGCAGCATTATGAAAATACGGCCTCTCCCAGAGGAAGCCGTGTAGACGGATTTAATCCGGAATACGGTGCACCTACTCTTCCGACTGTGGAAATCCTCCGGGAAATGATGGATGAAAAAGACCTTTGGCCTATCAATAAGGAAGTATGGGATTATCTGGATGGAAATGGTTTCCATCTGATGAGTACTATGTATACAGACTTGGTGAATAACTACGGAAAATCATCATCCATCGATGAGTTTGCACAGAAAGGACAATTGTTGGGAGCTATTAATTCGAAGAGTATTTGGGAAGTATGGAACTACAATAAGCTGGATTATGGTGATCGTTTCTGTTCCGGACTTTTGTTCTGGTATCATAACTGCTCTATGCCTCAAGTGGCTTCCCGTATGTGGGACTGGTCTCTGGAACCGACAGCGTCCCTTTATCATACTGCCAACTCTTTAGAACCATTACATGCACAGTTTGACTATCTTAAGAATACAGTGTCTGTAGTGAATGATTATTATCGTGAATTTAAGAATTATAAAGTGATAGCACAGGTTTACGATATTAACAGTAAGAAAGTATTTGAAGAATCAGCAGTGGTTGATCTGCCTTCGGATGGAGTGGTGAATGATGCGTTGACTATTCGTTTCCCGGAAAACATATCTCAAGTTCACTTTATTAAACTGATTCTGAAAGATGAAAAAGGAAAAGATGTTTCTTCCAATTTCTATTGGCGTTCCAATGACAAATATGAAGGAAGCAAGACTTTGACCGGTCCGGCTGCTTCAGGTTTTGAAGATTTGAGTAAACTGAAGCAGGCAAAAGTGAAACTTACCTATAAAGTAAGAGAAGATGATAACAATTACTTTGTAGATATTACTTTGAGAAATACCTCCGGGCAGATTGCTTTCTTTAATCAGTTGCAATTCCTGAATTCAAAGATGAGTCCGATACGTCCGTCGTTCTATACAGACAATTTCTTCTCCCTGATGCCGGGTGAAAAGAAAACGGTAACCATTGAAACTGCAAAAGGAAAGTTGAAAGATGGAGCTGTGTTGGCACTGAAAGGCTGGAATATAAATAAGCAGGAATATAAATTGAAGTAGAAAAGTAAGAATATGAATTGATTCTGCGTTCTTTGTTTCGGTAGATTGTAGAATCAATCATTGATATTATAGAGAAATCATTTAATCATTAAAAAGAAGTGAGATGAAACTTAAGTTTATCATAGGCGTAGTCGGTATATTATCAGCATGTGGATTTACTAATGCACCTTCTTTAGATACTACTCAGGAAGAACAGGATAATAATTGGGTGATTGGTCCGTTCCATCGTCCGGAAGGAGTTAATCCTGTCATATCACCGCAACCGACAGAATTTTATTGTCCGATGCGGAAACAGCAAGTGAAGTGGGAAGAAAGTGATACTTTTAATCCGGCTGCTACTACAAAAGACGGAAAAATTGTTGTACTTTACCGCGCAGAAGATAATTCGGCTCAAGGCATAGGTAAAAGAACCTCACGTGTTGGTTATGCTGAAAGTAAGGATGGGATTGAGATGAAGAGGATGGCTAGCCTGTTCTTTTCCTGCCGAAGATAATTTTAAAGATCAAGATTGGCCGGGGGGCTGCGAAGATCCCCGTGTGGCTATGACCGAAGACGGATTGTATGTGATGCTTTATACGGCATGGAATCGAAAAAAAGCGCGTCTTGCTGTAGCTACTTCCCGAGATCTGAAGAATTGGACAAAACATGGACTTGCCTTTGATAAGGCATATAACGGTCGATTTAATAATCTTTTCTGCAAGTCAGGTTCTATTCTAACAAAATTGAAAGGAAATCAATTGGTCATTGATAAAGTTGACGGTAAGTATTTGATGTATTGGGGAGAGTATGCGGTATATGCTGCTACTTCTGATAACTTGATTGACTGGTATCCGGTGTTGGATGAGAAGAATGAACTAATGAAAATTATACAACCTCGTAAAGGGCATTTTGATAGTTTGCTGACAGAATGTGGTCCTCCGGCTGTTCGTACCAAACATGGTATTGTTCTTATGTATAATGGTAAGAATAGTGGTAAAACTGGAGATGCTGACTATCCAGCCAATGCTTATTGTGCCGGACAGCTGTTATTGGATGGTGACGATCCTTATAAAGTATTGGATCGTTTGGATAAGCCTTTCTTTGCTCCCGAGGCTTCTTTTGAGAAGAGCGGACAGTACAAAGATGGAACAGTATTTATTGAGGGACTTGTATATCACAAAAGGAAATTATACCTCTATTACGGTTGTGCGGATTCTCGGGTAGCAGTCGCCGTATGTGATGATGTAAAGAAGCTGAAGATAAAATAGTAGATTATAAAACAATGAGAATAAGGCTGAATACATATATTGCTTGTATTGCTATTTTTCTGTGTTCTTCTATAGAATGCATCTATTCGCAAAAATTGAAATGGAATTTTGGTTTATCACGTAGGCAAAGTTCCGAAGTGATACCTCATTCAAAATATTCGTTTCAGACAGCTAAACTTAAAAAGAAGGTGATAGAACCCGGAGAATTGAGTCCGCTTTCCGATTGGGAGTATCAACTATCCAAAGGATGGGAAATGATAGAAGGGTATAAAGTTAGAGCCGCCGAAAAATCAGTAGTTGCGCAAGATTTAGATACAAGCGAATGGTATTCGGCAACAGTTCCAGGTACAGTATTAACTACATTGGTGGATCAGGGTGTGTACCTGATCCTTACTGGGGACTTAATAATTTATTGATTCCCGATACGCTTTGCCGGATGGACTGGTGGTATCGCAATTCTTTTAATATTCCTCGTAATAAAAAGGGAGAGAAAGTGAAGTTGATTCTGAATGGAATCAATTATAAAGCGGAGATCTGGTTCAATAGGCAATTATTAGGAACGATGACCGGTGCTTTTGAGAGAGGTATTTTTGATATAACTCCTTGGGTGGATTATGATAAAAAGAATCTGTTGGCCATTCGTATTCTTCCGCCTAACAATCCCGGTATTCCTCACGAGGCAAATAGGAAAGAAGGAATTGGTCCCAATGGTGGAGCATTGTGCCTGGATGGTCCTACTTTTATCTCTTCAGAAGGCTGGGATTGGATTCCCGGCATACGCGACCGAAACATGGGTATTTGGCAGGATGTCAGAGTCAAATTTGGAAATGAATTGGAAATTGTTGATACACATGTGATTACGGATTTGCCTTTGCCTGACACTACTTCTGTCAATTTTATCGTTCAGGCGGAGATTTATAATTCTTCTAAAACGACTCGTACTGCTAATTTGCATTTTAATATTGGCGGATTGTCAGCTGTTTATCCGGTCTCTTTGAATGCAAATGAAAAGAGGATGATTAAGCTGACTTCTAATGAGTGTAAAGAACTGCAAATGAAGAATCCACGTCTCTGGTGGCCGAATGGGTATGGAGAACAGTATTTATATGATGCATCTTTAAGTCTGATTTCATCAGGTAAGGACACGCTTGACGTAAAGAAGATGCGTATCGGTATCCGTGAGTTGGAGTATGAATTGTCTGCGTACGAGGATAACTCTCCTATAGTGCGTTTGAACTATAATCCGACTGCTGCTTTGCAAGATGGAAAACCCGCTTTTGATACTGTGAAACGTAAGAAAACAGATAATAAAGTTCGCTATACGAATTACGATGGAGAGTTTGTCCCTTATTTATTAAAACCAGTATCTTCACAAGGAATAGAGTTGATAAAAGATTCACTGATGAAAGAATATATGGTTATAAAGGTGAACGGACAACGGATTTTTTGTAAAGGAGGTAACTGGGGAATGGATGATGGTATGAAGCGAGTTTCCCGGGAGCGACTGGAACCTGCCTTGAAGTTGCATAAGAATATGAATTATAACATGATTCGTAACTGGACAGGTGAGAGTACGGAAGAAGTATTTTATGAGCTTTGTGATGAGTACGGAATGTTGGTTATGAATGATTTTTGGCTTTCGACAGATGGGTTTAACCTCAATCCGCTGGATAACTGCCTGTTCGTTAGAAATGTGACCGAAACAGTACGTCGTTTCCGCAATCATCCCTCTATTGCTTTATGGTGTGCACGTAATGAAGGATTTGCGACTAATGAACTTGAGTACATGTTGGCCGCCACTTTAGCTAAAGAGGATGGCAGCAGGCATTATACAGGAAATTCCCGTTCATTGAATAGTTCAGGAAGCGGGCCTTGGCGTTATCAGTTTGATGCAGGCTGGTACTACCGTTCTTTAGCAGGAGGATTCCGATCCGAAGTGGGTACTCCTTCGCTACCTACGGCTGAAACAGTTCGTGAGTTTATGGCGGAAGAGGATACATGGCCCATTAGTGATGTTTGGTATTATCATGACTGGCATAATCATAGATATGGTAGTAAGACTTTTAGTGATCTTTATAAGGAAGGGATGGATCGTAAATTGGGACCTTCTGATAACTTGGATGATTTCTGCAAGAAAGCACAATTGATTAATTACGAAAGCCATCGGGCTATTTTTGAAGCATGGAATAGTAAGATGTGGAATGATGCTTCCGGGGTGCTATTGTGGATGAGCCATCCTGCATGGCCCAGTATGGTTTGGCAGAATTACAGTTCAAATGGCGAAACTGCCGGTGCCTATTATGGCACTCAAAAGGCGTGCCGTCCTCTTCATATTCAGATGAGTCTTAATAGTCAACATAAAGTTGATATTATTAATACTACGCTGAAAGAATATCGGAATTTGAAAGTGGAAGTCGTGGTTTACGATAAAGTAGGAAAAAAGATACGTTCCTCACAACAGAAGGTAAGTCATGTGACAGCTAATGCACTGACTCCTGTAGCACAATTAGAGGATATAAAAGGTCTTCCTGATTTCAGTTGGGTAAAGCTGGTATTGACAACAAATGATGGAAAGTTGTTGGATGATAATGTCTATTGGCTCAATCAAAAGGAATGGGATGGAAAGGTTCTGACTGATTTACCGGTTGCTTCGGTGAATGTATCTGTGAAGAATTTTGCGAAAAAAGCAAATCATTATGAGGGTAAACTTATTGTGAAAAATCCAGGACAATATCTGGCAGCCGCAATAGCATTGACTTTGAGGAATGCAAAAACAGATGCGCCCATTCGTCCTGCTTATTTTGATGACGGATATTTTTATTTGATGCCCGGCGAATTTAAAGAAATCCGTTTTCAGGTAGATTGTAAAGAAGGTGTTGATAAGATGCTTTGCGGGTAGATGGATATAATGTTGAATCGAAAGATATATTGTTGAATAAATAAAGATTAGGTATTTATGTATAAGAAGGTATTAATATTATTATTTTTTATTCCTTTTCAGTTGTTGTTTGCTCAAACGAGTATGTTGAAAGATTTCCGAGCTCTACTCCGGAGGAAATAGGTAAGCGATTGGCCTATCGTTTTCTGACAGAGAAACATGCGCTTCATGTCGGAAAATGGATTGGTTATCCGGAGACTTTCTATTGGAACGGGGCTTTACGGTATGCTTATCTTGCAAAAGATAAAGAACTTCTCAATCGTTTGCAAGATAAGTTTGAACCTCTGTTTACCGAGGAGAAAGCGTTGCAACCTATTATGAATCATGTTGATGTGAATATGTTTGGGAGTTTGCCACTTGAGTTATATCTTGTGACGAAGGATAAGAAATATTGGTATTTAGGATTGCCTTATGCCGATTCTCAATGGAAAGTGCCTGCAAATGCGAAACCGGAGGAAAAGGAATGGGCTGAAAAAGGATATTCCTGGCAAACACGTTTGTGGATTGATGATATGTATATGATTACAATTGTGCAGACTCGTGCTTATAAAGTGACGAAGGATAAAAAATATATTGATCGTGCAGCTAAAGAGATGGTGATGTATCTGGATGAGTTGCAACGTCCGAACGGTCTTTTCTATCATGCACCGGATGTACCTTATTATTGGGGGCGCGGAAATGGCTGGATGGCTGCCGGAATGACGGAATTACTTCAGTGTTTGCCTAAAAATCACAAAGACCGTCCTCGTATTTTGCAGGGCTATCGGACAATGATGGAAAGTCTGAAGAAATATCAGAATCCGGAGGGCTTGTGGAATCAGTTGATTGACCAGTCTGACTGTTGGACTGAAACATCAGGATCGGCTATGTTCACTTTTGCTTTTATCAAGGGAGTTAAGAATGGATGGTTGAATGCTGAAGAATATGCTCCTGCTGCTCGTAAGGCGTGGATAGCTTTAGTCTCATATCTTAATGATAAAATCAAGTGAGAGAAATTTGCGTGGGTACGAATAAGAAGAACAGTAAACAGTATTATTATGACCGTCCACGCCGCACGGGTGATTATCATGGGCAAGGACCTTATCTGTGGTGTGCTGCCGCTCTAATGGAAAAGTAATTGTTCCGGTATTGAGTAGTAATTGAGGCTTTTGGGAGATATTTCTTTTGATTTGGATAATTTTTTTATTTATAGCTCAATTTCTTTTATTCAATGTGAAGGATGTTCCTTAACTTTGGTTTAACAATTTAGTACAAACGGAATCAGACAGGCTGATTCGCAATCATGTTTTATATGAGTTTGAAATATTTACTTTGTGGGATGGCTTTTGTGGCATGTGCCACTATTGCTGAGGCTTTTAATAATGTGCCGGAATCGATTTCTGCATCTATTTCTTTGAAAGTACCTGGAAATGGGGCGAAACACTATCCATTGACTTTTCAGAAATCGCAAAATAATAATGGCACTTATTATTTGGAGAATTCGGAAAAGATGCCGTTGACTGTGTCTCAAAATATAGTTACTGGTAATGATGGGCTACGTATTAGTGTATCTATCACTGCATTGGAAGATGTCTATTTTAATTACAATCAACAGATGGCAACCGGCTTCCGTCATGATGACTGCCTGTTCTATATGCCGGGGTTCTGGTATCGACGTAATCTACGTTCACCCAAAGAGGCTCCTTCATTCCATACATCAGATAGTTGGATTGTAAGCGAAGACAGGTTAAGTGCACCTCTTACGGGAATTTTCTGTGAGAAGACACAACGTTTTATGACTGTCAACAGACTGGATAAGTTTGTAAACAGCACTTTGGCCACGCATCGAGAAGGTGAGATTATTCTTTCGGATAAGACATCTTTGGGGTATACCGGATTTGAAAATAAAGGTGGTGTTGCTACTCTTTCTTTTGGTTTTCCTTATCGGGAAGCTCCCAAAAGTTATATTCGTAAATTGACATTAGCTCCGGCTGTGACTGCTTATCAGCTTCTGAAAAAAGGAGAAACTATTTTGTTGACCTGGCAAATTGTTGAAGGTGAAGTCAAAGACTATTCTGATTTTGTGCGCCATACCTGGGAATATTGTTATGATACATATTCTCCCAAGCCTGTTGATACTCCCTACTCAATTGAGTATATGAAACAGACTCTTAGTCAGTTCTTTGTAAGTTAGTTTTGTTGATAAATACCCATTGGTGTATAATTCGGGTATACATCTTAGGACGGATGCATGCACAAGTAATGGTCAGGCAGAAGTCGGTTTCATCGGTCGTGTTCTTCTGAATGCATTTAATGCTTGGGAATATGGCTGGGAATGTAATCGGAGGATTTGAAGGCTAATAGTACTAAAATCTTTGATAGTTACCTGAAGAATGGTTTCACAGAGGCAGGCTTTTTCAAGGAATCTGTTAATTTTGATAAGAATTCTGAAGATCCTGTTCATAGCATCCGTCGTCAGTCAGAAGGGCTTTATGCAATCTTCCATTTCCTGGCTTATGAAAAAGAAAAAGGACGTAAACATCCAGAATGGGAACAGCGATTGAAGAAAATGCTGGATATGTTTCTGCAATTGCAAAATGCCGACGGCAGTTTTCCACGCAAGTTTCGTGACGATTTCACTATTGTAGATAAAAGTGGGGGAAGCACTCCTTCTGCTACATTGCCTTTGGTGATGGGATATAAGTATTTCAAGGATAAACGTTATTTGGATAGTGCTAAGCGGACTGCAGGTTATCTGGAGAAAGAATTGATTTCTAAAGCAGATTATTTCTCATCTACCTTGATGCGAATTGTGAAGATAAAGAAGCATCACTTTATGCTGCAACTGCTACTTATTATCTTTCATTGGTTACTAAGGGAGAGGAACATAAACATTATGCTGACCTGACAAAGCAAGCCGCTTATTTTGCCTTATCATGGTATTATTTGTGGGATGTTCCTTTTGCTCCCGGTCAGATGCTGGGTGATATTGGTTTGAAAACACGTGGCTGGGGAAATGTATCAGTAGAAAATAATCATATCGATGTCTTTGTGTTTGAATTTGCCGATGTGCTTCGTTGGCTGTCGAACGAGTATAACGAGTCTCGCTTTTCAGATTTTGCAGAAGTAATTTCAACTTCTATGCGCCAATTATTACCTTATGAAGGGCATATGTGCGGTATTGCAAAGGTAGGTTATTATCCGGAGGTTGTCCAACATACAAGTTGGGATTATGGAAAGAATGGTAAAGGATACTATAATGATATTTTTGCGCCCGGATGGACTGTTGCTTCTTTGTGGGAGCTGTTTACACCAGGGCGTGCAGAGACTTTTATGAAAAAGTAATTATAATAAATTAATTTGTAATGACGTCTAGAAGAGATTTTCTTAAAAAAGCCGGGCTGCTTAGTGCTGCTTTTGCAGTTCCTGCCCTTAATGTGAATGGCGATACCCCACAGTCTAAAATACGTCTGAAGAATACTAAGATTGCGGTGGACGATCGATGGGATGTTATTGTAATCGGTGGTGGACCTGGTGGATGTACCGCTGCAATTTCTGCAGCTAGGGAAGGTGCTAAGACTTTATTGATTGAGGCAATGGGGCAACTTGGTGGTATGGGAACTGCAGGGATGGTTCCGGCATGGTGTCCGTTTTCGGATGGTGAGAAAATCATTTATAGGGGATTGGCGGAAAAGATATTCGAGGCATCAAAAAAAGGAGTGCCTCATGAGAGAAAACAGAAGTTGAACTGGGTGAACATAAATCCCGAATATCTGATGCAGGTTTATGATCAAATGGTCGCTGATTCGGGAGCTCAGGTTCTTTTCTTTTCGAGGGTTGCAGCCGTTGAGATGTCAGCAAATGATACAATAGACGCTATCATTGTGGCAAATAAATCCGGGCTTGTCGCTTTTAAAGCGAAAGTTTTTATTGATGCAACGGGGGATGGCGATGTGGCTGCATGGGCAGGTGCTTCATTTAAAAAAGGAGGAGAGGATGGAGTAGTGCAAAGTTCTACTTTATGTTTCTCGTTTGCCAATGTCGATAGCTATCACTATAATCTCATAGGCCCTTCATTACATACGAGTAACAAGAATAGTCCTATTTATGATGTGATTAAGTCCGGAAAATATCCATTGATAGGCAAACATTTCAATAGTAATCTGATTGGTCCGGATGTGGTTCAGTTCAATGCAGGGCATATTGATAATGTTGATTCGACCGATCCATGGGATACTACGCGGGCAATGGCTATCGGTAGGCAGATAGCAGAGCAATATTTGGAAGCACTGAAAGAAGTGCGGCCCAAGGCTTTTGGTAGTGCTTTTGTAGTGAAGACTGCTCCTTGCTGGGAGTCAGAGATAGCCGTCGGATTGAAGGGATTATACGTTTACTTTTCAGGACTGGCTGGAACGCAAAACGTTTGAAGATGAGATCGGACGTAACTGTTACTATATTGATGTTCATAAGCCAGGCCATAAAGAGACACGTTACAAAAAAGGAGAGTCGCATGGAATCCCTTATCGTTGTCTGACACCCAAAGGATTAAAGAATCTATTGGTGGCTGGTCGTTGTATCTCTACTGATGAAGAGGCTTTTGGAAGTTTGCGGGTAATGCCTCCTTGTCTGGTGACGGGGGAAGCCGCTGGAATGGCTGCTGTGCATGCCATCAAACAGACAAGGAATGACGTTCATAAAATTGATACTGTTTTGTTGCGTAAAAGGTTAAAAGAAGAAGGACAATACTTTTTATAAATGCTTGGAGGAGGTATTTTATAAGATGTATCTCTTGACAAATGCTTTTAAATGTTGTATCTTTATAGTCGAAAAAAGAATCTAAACCTTGTAAATAGCAGATAAAAGAGTATGAAACTAGTGACTTAAATGATATAATATTACAACAAATATAGAGAATATTTCTAGCATACACTAAGAATGGTGGGCTGGATATAAGCAAGAAGGCTGCAAATTTTACAAAATTTGCAGCCTTCTTGTTGTAAAAAATAGAAATAAAAAACCGGAAATCAGCTTTTGGAGTTTCTAATAAACATGGATACCGTTTATAATAAACTACTCCAAAGTTTATTATAAATATGAGATGCGTTTATGTATGAACCTGTCCATATTTTTGTATACTTCAAAACAAAAGCTTGGAATAGTGCCTGTCGGAGGTAACTATAATAAACAAATTAGGAAGTAATCTAATGATACAAGTTATTCGTTTTATGCAAAATTTAGACGTGAAGTTCCAGTATGAAACGGGTTCCTTTGGTATAGCCGATATCTAGCGTTAGGCTACCATTCATTTTTGCGGCGATAAGTGAGCAGATTGGTAATCCTAGCCCATCTCCTGTAGTGAGGTCTTTCACTTCCGTGAAAGGTTTGAAGATATTTTCCTGTTGCTCTGCCGGAATACCGATTCCCGTATCCGTCACGATAAACTGATGAGTGTGTGCACCACGTTTCTTGAACTCAAGGCTGATACGTCCTTGTTCGGTGTAGAAGGCTGCATTTTTCAGTAAATAGAGAAGGATACGTTCCAGTTGCTCTTTGTTTGTCTTTACCTGAAGTTTGGGAGCATTAACTGAAGAAGTAACATCTATTTTTATATGCTCCTTAACCTTGTCCATTACATTTTCGCAGAAAGTACCTACGTTGATTTCACCCAATTCATAGAGTTCGGTTAATGAATTCTCTAATGAAGACAGCTCCTGGATATCATCGCTGAATTTCTTTAGAGCAGCGATTTGGCTCTGCATTTGGCTCGCTTCTTGAGGGGCTTTCTGTAAAAGTTCATTCGCAGAAGTAGCTAACGTATTCAAAGTCGGCTCCATCTGTGAAGATATGTTCTGTATGAATTTGGTTTTTAATTCATTATGTTCATTGGCAATCTTCACACTTTTCTTTAATTTGCGGTTGCCGGCGATAAATTTCAGTAATATGGCGGCCAGTATTGCCAGTCCGGCTACGAGGATGACTACAAGAACACACAGGCCTATAATGATGTATTGTTTGGCTGATAGCGTGTCGTCTTTTTCTTGTATAGTCAGTTGGCTTTCGTCATATTTCCTTTTCAGTACATTCAGTTCGTCTTGAGCTGTCAGCGCTTTCACGGAGTCTGTCCAAACGATGTAACTTTCATAGGTGCGTTCCATTAAAGGGGCGTTATTGGCTTTACGGGCAATTCCGATAAGGTTTTTGTAGCAATCACTCACTTTGGCGTAGTCTTTCTTTTCCTTGTATTGATTAATCAGTTTGCGGAAACAGGCATCACCTTGTGTGTTTTGGTTAAATGTATAGTAATAGTTGGCTTTTGTATACAGTAAAACCTCTGTCAGTGAGTCATTCTTGGCAAGGTTAGCAGTTTCTTCCAGTTTATTCAGCTGTGTTTTTGCCTGAGCTGGATTTTTAAGTGCCGTGTACATCTGCAACCGCTCCTTGTTCACGAGGAAGCGGAGGTCATAAAAGACTTTCTTTTGATTTTGCTCTCCGGCCCATATAAGTTGGTCCATGTCACGACAAAGTTCGAATCCTTCTTTGTAAAAGTTCTCTCTGACGTATAAAGCGTTGGCCTGAACACCAGATTCTATTGCCTGTGGATAGTTTTCGCGGGTTGCAAATGCTTCGTATGCCTTTTTGAATAGGTAACGTGCTTTGATGTAATCTTTTTGATTTGAGGCTACTTTGTGCTTGTTCTTTTAATTCTGTGGCTCTGTCACGGGGAGTTTGAGCATAAGTCATTATACTCAAACAAAATGTCATTAAAATAGCTATTATCGATTTTCTCATATTAGAATTTATTTATTTGTTACAAATGTAAAACAAATATATGAAAAAGATAGTGCTGATGATGAAATAATTCTCTTCTGTTTGTATTCATTGTTATTATCCTGCCCAGTTCTCTCTGTCGAGATTCCGATAACTGATAGCCTCTGCCAAATGATTGGGGAGTATTTGTTCTGCTCCTTCCAAATCGGCGATTGTACGGGCAACTTTTAAAATCCGGTCATAGGCTCGGGCAGACAGATTGAGCCGTTCCATAGCATTTTTCAGTAATGCGAGCCCTTTGGCATCCGGTTGAGCATACATTGCAAGCAGTTTGCTGTTCATTTGTGCATTGCAATAAATTCCGGTATATTCGGTGTAGCGTCTTTCCTGCATTTGACGGGCTTTTATCACTCGTTGCCTGATGATATTGCTCGATTCTCCCTGTCTTTGATCGGAAATCTTATCAAAGGGTACAGGTACAATCTCTATCTGAATGTCGATGCGATCTAATAATGGACCGGATATCTTATTCAAGTACTTTTGAACCTGTCCGGGGCTGCATACGCATGCTTTTGTCGGATGGTTGTAATATCCACAGGGGCATGGGTTCATGGATGCAATCAGCATCAGATTGGCCGGATAGCTGATAGTACTTTTGATGCGGGAAATAGTGATCTGGCGGTCTTCCAATGGTTGACGCAACACTTCCAACACTCCTCGGTTGAATTCCGGCAATTCATCTAAAAAAAGCACCCCATTATGTGCCAGACTGATTTCTCCGGGTTGTGGAAAACTACCTCCGCCAACCATCGCCACTTGGGAAATTGTGTGGTGCGGGTCGCGGAATGGGCGTTGGGAAATCAATGAGGACCCGCGTTTTAGTTGTCCGGCAACTGAATGTATCTTGGTGGTTTCCAAACTTTCGCCTAGTGAAAGAGGAGGAAGAATGGAAGGAAGGCGTTTGGCCATCATCGATTTACCGCTACCCGGAGCACCTACCATTATTAAATTATGTCCTCCGGCTGCTGCAACCTCTAGTGCCCTTTTTACATTCTCTTGCCCTTTAACGTCTGCAAAATCCAAGTCACAGTTCGTCTGTTGTTGATAGAATTCTTCCCGTGTATTAACAACAGTCGGCTCTAATTCGCGTTCATTATTGAAGAACTCGACGACCTCCTTGATATTACTGACTCCGTATACTTTTAATTGATTGACAACGGCAGCTTCCCGTGCGTTTTGTTGGGGATGATTAGTCCTTCGAAACCATCTTCGCGCGCTTTGATAGCAATGGGAAGCGCACCTTTGATAGGTTGTATACTTCCGTCCAGACTTAGTTCGCCCATTAACAAATAGCGGGAAAACTTCTCGGAAGAGATTGTTTCGTTAGCTCCTAACAATCCGATGGCAAGAGGCAAGTCATAAGCTGAACCCTCTTTACGGATGTCCGCTGGTGCCATGTTGACCACTATATTGCTAGTGGGCATTTTATAACCATTCACCAGCAATGCGGAGATAATACGTTGATGGCTTTCTTTGACCGCAGAATCCGGAAGGCCGACGAGATAGAACATACAGCCGCGCGAGCTGTTAACTTCGATTGTGATGAGTGTTGCATCAATCCCTTGAACAGCCGCTCCGAATACTTTAATTAACACGTTTGATTATTGATTATTTTTTCTTCTTATTGTCTTGTTTTTCCTTTTCTTCAGCAGCAGTGACTACTTCCTCAATTTTCTTCTTCAATTGTTCTCCTTTGAGGTTTTTCGCGAGAATCTTACCGTCTGCCGACAGAAGAATGTTGCTGGGAACTTGCTTGATGGCGTATTGTTTGGCTACTTCGGAATTTAGTCCGCCAAAATCACAGACTTGTTCCCAATTGAGCGTATCACGTTTTATAGCATCCTGCCATTCTTGTTTATCCATATCAAGGGAGATACCGAGCATGGCTATATGTTTGTTTTTCTTATATTTCTGATAGATCTCTTTTAACTCGGTATTGCTTTGGTGATTGGAAATGCTATCTCCCCATGAAGCCCAAAAGTTGATTAACAGGTTCTTTTTCTTGAAATCTTCTGATGACCGGGTAATTTTCTCTCCTTTTATATTAGATAGACTGAAGAAGGGGGCATATTTGCCTGTTTCTGTTTTCTCTGACAGCGAGATGGCTTCATTGAGTTGTTCGATATACAGCTTGTCTTGCAATATTCCTGTCATGACTTCAATTAGCTTCTTTATTTTGTTGAAATCGGGCGAATCTTTCTGAACAAAGTATTTATCCAACAAGTAGAGGCTGACAAAAGAAGAATGATGCTTCATGATGAATTCTTCTGCTTTTTGCTCTAAATCTTTCTCGGATGGGGTAGGCAGGCTATTTAGTTCTTTCTGAAAGTTTGTAAACTCTTCATTATATATATTACCATTGATATCCAGATATTCCGGGTGATTGATATCTCCTTTTATTTTGATCTGATTTCCTTTGTCAAGGAAGATTGGATATTCTGTCTGATTGTCAATAAGTAAAAAGGCAGAAGTAATGGTGTCTATTGAAGCTGTATAAGAGAATTTATCGTTCTTCGCGAAAATGGTATCTATCCGGTCGAATGATTCGTCCATTCCATACAGATAAAGCGTATCTGTGCCCAGACCTTTGATTTCTCCGGTTATGCTAACCTTCTTTGAAGATTTACCACAACTGCATAGACAAATGATTATGAGGATTAAAATGCTACTCTTTTTCATTGCTTTGATTTCTTTTCTGCGAAAGTACGGTTTTTACAGATAAAAAAAAAGAATTGCCCGTCATTTATAATGACAGGCAATTCTTAATATTTAAAATAGAGTGGTAATTCTCTTATTTAATGATGTTCATGAAATCTGCATTTGTGAAGAATTTAGCAAATTCCAAGTCAGTAGCTGCTTTCTTAGCTAATGAAGAATCTTTAGCAACTGCGCTCTTCAAGCTGCTTGTTACCATAGAAGAATTATTAGTTCTAGCACCTAAAACTGCCATCAGGTAGTCAGTGTAAGCATCAGGTCTTTCTACGTTAGCCAACGTGTTTTTAGCTTTGTTGTAGTCCTTAGCAAGGATTTGAGCCAAAGCAGCACTGTTAGTCTTAGAGTCACCGAATGAGTTTACTGCTCTTTCGTATTGACCTTGAGCGATGTACAGGTTACCCATAGATTCGCCAAGTTCTTTTGTGCCGGCAGCTTTACCGAAGTATGCTTCTGCAGCAGCTTTGTCACCCTTCATCAAAGAGATCAAACCTAAGTTCATGTTAACTTCAGGAGTAGCATTAACGCTGGCAGCTTTCTTGAAGTAAGATTCTGCTTTGTCAATGTTACCAGCTTGGTAAGCTAATTTACCTAAGTTGTTGTAACCACGGTAATCGTTCGGGAACTGTTTGGTAGCTTGGGTGTAGATAACTTCTTGCTTAGCAGGATCGCTAGTCAGTGTAGCAGCATACAGCAATTCTTCTACGTTCAGTTCAGAAGGATTAGAAGAAGCCAACTTAGCGATTTCTTCGTCAGACTTACCGATGATTTCATAGTTCAAAGTCAAACGAGAACGACGCAATTGAGGAAGAATTGTGTTAGCCAATTCTTTGTATACAGCAGAGATGTTCTTGATTTCGCTTTCTCTTTGAGCAGGATCTTGGTACATTGCAATAACGCGGAGAATCAACTCTTTGTCTTGGATGTTAGATTTAGAAACCAGTTCTTGGAAACCTTCCCAGTCCTGTGCAGTATATTTAGCATCGATCGGAGCATCGATTTTTGCTTTCTTCAGGTCTTTGCTCAACATCTTAGTTGTGTTGCCTTCACGGTTTTCAGCAAGAGTAGTATTCAAGCTTACACCACCATCAGGAGAAGCGTATGCAGAAACTTCGATGTTGCTGATCTTCTTGTTAGCAGCTTCGTTAACGTTAGCTACTTCTTTGTTGAATTCTTTAGCAGTCTTCAATTCGCTGGAACGAATGTTAGCTTGTTGGATCAAGAACATGATGTTGGCATCGTGTTTTTCTTTGATGATACGTTGGAAAGCGTCTTCGCCCAATGCAGGGTTAGCGTTACCTAATGTATTGTTTACTAATTCAGAAGTAGAGATTACACCATCAGCTATTTTCACAGCAGGAATAGTCACCACTTTCTTTCCGATAGTAGCTTTGAATTCCAGATACAATTCTGACTTAGCCATTTCAGGAACATAGTCAAAAGAAGTTTTCATTGTGTAGCTACCGCCCATCTTGTAAGAGATAGTCTGGTCGTTACCTTCCACTTTTTCACCTTGGAAAGTAGCTGGTTGGCCTTTAGCTTCGCCGCCATTCCATTTCAAAACCGGAGTAACTTCTACAACCGCTTTTTTGTTGAAATACTTTTCAGGAAATTTACCATTGATGGTCGCAGGAACTTTACCACCTACTGCCTCCAGCACTTGCGGAGTAACAGTGAAGTAATCAGCTGACAATTCACCCATTTTTTTGCTGCAAGAAGAGAATAATGCAACAACCATTGCCATGAGTAAAGGCAAGTACAACTTCTTAGTCATTTTAGGTATAAATTAAATGTTTGTAATTGAAATATCGTCTATTTGCCAACCTCCTTCTGCTCACACAGAAAAATAACGCAAAGATAATTAATTCTTAATATAATTATGTAGTTAGCAGGAGGTTTTTATCATAATTTAATGAAATAACTCCTCTTTTTCTTTCCTATACTTGATATTTCGTGGGTGATGCTCGATAATCTCACTACGAAGCATATTGCGGTCGATGTGGGTATAGATTTCCGTTGTCGCAATGGATTCATGTCCGAGCATACATTGAATGGCTCTCAAATTGGCTCCACCTTCCAGTAAATGAGTGGCAAAGGAGTGCCGGAAAGTGTGTGGACTGATGTTTTTGGTAATGCCCGCTTTTTGTGCTAATTCTTTTATCATATGAAAGATCATAATCCGGGAAAGTCCTTTGCCTCTCCGCTGACTGACGAAAACGAAATCCTCATGCCCTTTTTTCACTTCAATCTGGTTACGGTCTGTGATGTAAAGCTTTATTTCATTAATAGCCCGGGGGGAGATCGGTACGAGTCGTTGTTTGCTTCCTTTTCCTTCTACTTTGATAAAGCCTTCATCAAAATAGAGGTCGGATAGTTTAAGGGTGATAAGTTCTGATACCCGAAGTCCGCAGCTGTATAGTGTTTCTAAAATAGCTCTGTTTCGCTGTCCTTCAGCTTTGCTGCGGTCGACGGCGGAGATAATCCGGTCAATTTCCTCCACAGTCAGTACTTCAGGAAGTTTGAAACCTATTTTAGGGCCTTCTAATAGTTCACTGGGGTCTGCTTCCAGATAGTTTTCGAGGATGAGAAAACGGAAGAATGATTTGATTCCTGATAAAATGCGGGCTTGTGAACGGGGATGAATGCCGATGTCATGTAATCCGGCCGCAAAACGTTGAAGATCGGACAAGCATACGTCCAATACGTAAATCCCTTCCAATTTCAGAAAGCTCATCAGTTTGTCCAGATCTGTCAGATAGGCATCCAGAGTATTAAGAGATAAGGACTTTTCCAGTTTGAGATACTGCTGATACTTCCTGATTATCAGCTCTTGTTGTTCCTTCTTATGCTTTTTTTCGTTGATTTCCATTTCTTTTTTCTACCTTTGCACATTCTTTCAGATACAAAGGTATAAAAAAACAGGATTGCGCGATGAAGATACAAATTATTAATGGCCCGAATATTAATCTGTTGGGTAAGCGTGAACCTTCCATTTACGGAAGCGTTACATTTGAAGATTACTTGGCTGATCTTCGCAAAAGATACGTTGACGTGGAGATCGACTATTTTCAATCGAACATCGAGGGAGAATGATAGACTGCATACAGCAGGTGGGATTTGATGTGGATGGTATAATCTTGAATGCAGGTGCGTATACACATACTTCCATAGCTTTGCAGGATGCTATTCGTTCTGTGACATCTCCGGTGATTGAGGTGCATATTTCCAATGTGCATAGTCGCGAGTCTTTCCGGCACGTATCGATGATTGCTTGTGCTTGTAAAGGAGTGATTTGTGGCTTTGGGCTAAATTCGTACCGTTTGGCTTTGGAGGCTTTATTGGATAGATAATAAATAAGGTAATAATATATAATAGGTAGAAAGACTATGTTATTGAAACAGACTAAGATTGTGGCTTCCATCTCGGATAGACGTTGTGATGTGGATTTTATAAAACAGTTGTTTGAAGCTGGGATGAATGTAGTGCGTATGAATACAGCGCATGCTAGCCGTGAAGGTTTTGAAGCTTTGATTGCAAATGTACGTGCTGTGTCCAACCGTATTGCGATTTTGATGGATACAAAAGGTCCGGAAGTTCGTACGACGGCTAATGCAGAGCCGATTCCATATAAAATAGGAGAGAAAGTAAAGATTGTAGGTAATCCGGATTTGGAAACAACTCGTGAGTGTATTGCTGTTTCATATCCGAACTTTGTGTCTGACCTGAATATCGGCGGTACGATTCTGATTGATGATGGCGATCTGGAACTGGAAGTTATTGATAAGACGGATGGTTATTTGCTGTGTGAAGTTAAGAACGATGCTACTTTGGGAAGCCGTAAAAGCGTAAATGTCCCGGGTGTTCGCATCAATCTTCCTTCATTAACGGAAAAAGACCGTAACAATATTCTTTATGCTATCGAAAAGGATATTGATTTTATCGCTCACTCTTTCGTACGCAACCGTCAGGATGTACTTGACATACGTGAAATTCTGGATGCACATAATAGTGATATTAAGATTATTGCTAAGATTGAGAATCAGGAAGGGGTGGATAATATCGATGAAATCCTGGAAGTGGCAGATGGCGTAATGGTTGCCCGTGGTGACTTAGGTATCGAGGTGCCTCAAGAACGTATTCCGGGAATCCAGCGTGTATTGATTCGCAAGTGTATTCTGGCAAAGAAGCCGGTAATCGTTGCTACTCAAATGCTCCATACAATGATAAATAATCCTCGTCCGACTCGTGCGGAAGTGACTGATATTGCCAATGCAATCTACTATCGTACAGATGCTTTGATGTTGAGCGGAGAAACCGCTTATGGTAAGTATCCGGTAGAAGCGGTGAAAACGATGACTAAAATTGCGGCTCAGGCAGAAAAAGATAAACTGGAAGAAAATGATATCCGTATTCCGTTAGATGAGAATAGTAATGATGTTACGGCGTTCCTTGCTAAACAAGCAGTAAAAGCTACTTCTAAGTTAAAAATACGTGCTATTATTACTGATAGTTATAGCGGACGCACTGCTCGTAATCTGGCTGCTTTCCGTGGAAAGTATCCAGTGCTGGCTATCTGCTATAAAGAAAAGACAATGCGTCATTTGGCTTTGTCTTATGGTGTGGAAGCTATCTATATGCCGGAATTGGCTAACGGACAGCAATATTACTTTGCGGCATTGCGCCGTCTGTTGAAAGAAGGCCGTTTGCAGCCTTCCGATATGGTCGGTTATTTAAGTAGTGGTAAGGCAGGAACAAAGACCTCATTCCTCGAAATTAATGTAGTGAAGATGCTTTGAAGCATGCAGAGGAGACTGTATTACCTAACAACAACCGTTATCTTTAATTTTTAAAGAGGTAAGTTTTATGCAGGAAACCGAATCGATAGACGAATATATTTTGCAGCATATTGATCCCGAGAGCGATTACTTGAAATCGCTCTATCGGGATACGCATGTAAAGCTCCTTCGTCCTCGTATGGCTTCCGGGCATTTGCAGGGACGGATGCTGAAGATGTTTGTAGAAATGATTCAGCCTCGTCAGATATTGGAAATCGGAACGTATAGCGGCTACTCCGCCCTTTGTTTGGCGGAAGGTCTGCCGGAAGGTGGACTGTTGCATACGTTTGAGATCAATGATGAACAAGAGGACTTTACCCGTCCATGGCTGGAGAAATCACCGTTTGCCGATAAAATTCGTTTTTATATAGGTGATGCTTTAGAACTTGTTCCGCGTTTAGGTGTTACTTTTGATATGGCTTTTATTGATGGCGATAAACGTAAGTATATTGAATACTACGAGATGACATTGGCGTATCTTTCCGAAGGCGGATATATCATTGCTGATAATACTTTGTGGGACGGGCATGTGCTTGAACAGCCTCGCAATACGGACGCTCAAACGATTGGTATTAAAGCCTTTAATGATTTGGTAGCACAAGATGTGCGAGTGGAAAAAGTAATACTTCCTTTGCGTGACGGATTAACGATCATAAGGAAGAAAATAGTAAGTAGTAAATTGTAAAATAGTAAATAACTTTATGGAAACAACCAGACAGAATAAGATATCTCGCTTGTTGCAGAAAGAGCTAAGTGAGATATTCCTGCTTCAAACAAAGTCCATGCCGGGTACATTGGTCTCTGTTAGCGCAGTTCGCATCAGTCCTGATATGAGTATTGCCCGTGTCTACCTCAGTGTTTTTCCTTCAGAGAAAGCAGAAGAGATGGTGAAGAATATCAATAACAATATGAAATCCATTCGTTATGAGCTTGGGACTCGTGTACGTCACCAGCTGCGTATCATTCCTGAACTGAAATTCTTCGTGGATGATTCATTGGATTATATTGAGAAAATAGATTCATTGCTGAAGTGAAATAACTCATTGCAGAGGTGAACTTCCCTTTTTATATAGCCAGGCGTTATCTTTTTTCAAAGAAAAAGTCATAATGCTATTAATATCATATCCGGCATTTCCGTATGTGGAGTGGCTCTTGCTACGCTTGCTTTGGTTTGCACTCTTTCTGTTTTTAATGGTTTTCAGGATATGGTGGCCAGCTTTTTTACGGCTTTTGATCCGCAGTTGAAAATTACGGTCCGTGAAGGAAAGGTTTTTGATGCACAAGATGAACGGATTCGTGCCGTTTGTGCGCTTCCTGAAGTGGAGGTGTTTACAGAGACGCTCGAAGAGAATGCAATGGTGCAATACAAGGACCGTCAGGCTATGGTTGTACTAAAAGGGGTGGAGGATAATTTTGAAGAACTGACGGCCATAGACAGCATACTTTATGGCGCGGGAGAATTCGTTCTTCATGATTCGATCGTGAATTATGGCGTCATGGGAGTGGAATTGGTTGCGACTTTGGGAACTGGTTTGGAGTTTGTCGATCCTCTTCAGGTATATCTTCCCAAGCGAAATGCCAAAGTGAATATGGCAAATCCCGGCGCTTCTTTTAACCGCGATTATCTGTATTCTCCGGGTGTCGTATTTGTGGTGAATCAGCAAGAATATGATGGAAAATATATTCTGACTTCTCTCGATTTTCTTCGTCAGCTTCTGGATTATACAACAGAAGTCTCTGCGATGGAATTGAAATTGAAATCTAATGTAAATACTTCATCGGTACAATCTAAAATAGAAAACATACTAGGTGATGATTTTGTTGTTCAGAATCGTTATCAGCAGCAGGCAGATATTTTCCGTATTATGGAGATAGAGAAACTAATCTCTTATTTGTTCCTCACTTTTATTTTAATGATAGCCTGTTTTAATGTGATAGGCTCCCTTTCTATGTTGATCTTGGATAAGAAGGATGATGTAGTAGCTTTGCGGAGTCTTGGAGCTAGTGATAAACTCATCTCCCGAATTATTCCTCTTTGAAGGACGTCTCATTTCTCTTTTTGGCGCTATCTCCGGTATTGCCTGGGCTTAATCCTATGTTTTATACAACAGAAATTCGGTATAATTTCATTGGGAGGCGGTGGTGGTACTTTTGTTGTAGATGCCTATCCTGTCAGCGTTCACGCTTGGGATGTCGTATTAATCTTTATCACAGTTTTAGCCGTTGGTTTTCTCTCCGTATGGTATCCTGTACGTTATCTAAGTAAGAGACTTTTATAGCTAAATGGTAATGTTTTTATTATAGCCATTTTTCTATAATTGATAACTTTTAATTCCTTTTTATGGTGTTTTATTTTCGTAATTGATACGATACTGCTATATTTGGCTCAATTTTGTTAATTGGAAATAATCTATAAATACTTCTGTGAAACTTGAGAATAATGAAATATGTAGAATAGTAGACGGCGATGAAATTGCTTTCAATCGTTTTATGGAGCATTATTCTTCGCGTTTATATCACTATACATTTGCGCTACTTGGCCAGAAGGAGTCAGCTGAAGAGATTGTGAGTGATGTTTTTTTGAAGTTTGGAAAAATAGAAAAAGTCTGGCTGAAATTGGCAATATGAATGCTTGGATCCAGACAATCACCTATCGAAAAGCGATTTCTTTTTTGCGGAAGGAAACTGGAAAGTATGAATTGTCATTTGATGATATCGAAGATTTTATTTTTGAGCCGGTTCAATCTCCAGCCGAGGAGATGATTAGTAAGGAAGAAATGGCTAAAATTAATGACGCCATTCAACAACTTCCTCCCAAGTGTAAACATGTCTTTTTCTTAGCAAAAATAGACGGGCTTCCTTATAAAGATATTGCAGATATGTTGAACATATCAGTGAAGACTATCAATAACCATATTGCTTTTGCGTTAGATGAAATTGCTAAAAGATTGAATATGAAATCTCGCAAGAGCTAAGTTTTTTACTCTCCTGCATTATTAATGCCTTATTTTTTCACATAGCTAACTCCACTTTTATTCTTTTTACCCGAAAAATGAAAAAAAATCATTTTTGACTGGGAGATTTTTTTTTTAGTTGCGTCTTTATCTATAGAACAACATTAAAATAGGATTATGAGCTTGAAAGAATACCATCGTCTCGCAGATTTATTTAGTAAATTGAATTCTCAAGAAAATATTGAGGATGATTTTACTTCTATGCCTGATGCTGAGAAGTTGAAATTCTTTTGGGAAAATTGTGTGCAGGAAAAGATTGATTCATCTTCTATCATAGAGAAGACTCAACGAAAGATGCGAAAAGATGCTATGAAGCGCAGAAAGAAATATTTCTTAGTTGCTTCAGCTTCTATGCTGCTTCCTTTTGATTGCATTCAACTATTATTTTTAATCAGAATGGAAGTGTTAATTTAGACTTCCAGGCTATTGCTGAAGAAATGGATAGCCAATCTGTTGAGGAAGTGACTCTTATTACTTCCAAGGAACAGCTTAATTTGGATGAAGATGTTTTCATTAAGTATTCGAAAGAGGGGAAAGTTGCTGTCAATTCACAAGTGATAAAAGAGAAAGAAGAGAAAACCAAAGAGGAACAAGAATATAATCAGTTGCTTGTCCCTGCGGGGAAAAGGGCTAGAGTAGAATTGTCTGATGGGACTCGGCTGGTCGTTAACTCCCAGTCAAAAGTGATTTATCCTCGTTGTTTTAAAGGAGACATTCGTAAAATCTATGCCCAAGGAGAAGTTTTCCTGGAAGTTGCGCATGATAAGAAACATCCTTTTATAGTGGAGTCTGATGATTTTAAACTGCAAGTGTTAGGAACGAAGTTCAATATCTCGAATTATAAAGGAGGAACAACTAATATTGTATTGGTGGAAGGTGCGGTAGAAGTTACTGATAAGAATGAAAAGAAAGCACGTTTGAATCCTAATGATCTGTTGAATATAGCAAATGGTACAATTGCTTATCAAAAGCAAGTTGATGTAGCAGAGTATATTAGTTGGGTAGAGGGGATTATGTTATTGAATGGTAATGATTTGTCGCAGATCATTCAAAGACTAAGCATCTACTATGGTATATCTATTCAATGTGATCCAATTATTGGTAAAGAAAAAGTGTATGGGAAATTAGATTTGAAAGATGATATAGACGAGGTGATTGAATGTATTCAGCAAACCCTGTCATTCACGATCGAAAAAAGTGATACTAGTATATATTTAAATAAATAATTTTTTTAATTAATCTTTTAATATGTTTGCCTATGAAGAACAGACTGCCATTATGACAAAAAAAATCGGATAAATATTGCCGTATTTACCCGATAGTAATTCCCTAGTTAAATCAATAAATCCAAAATTGTTAACCTAAAAAGAAATTTTTATGGTAAAGAAAACTATTTTTTTACACTTAAAGAAAAGACTTAAGCTTTTTTGCATTATAAACGTCTTTTTTATGATTCCATTCTCTTCATTCGGTACTAATTCTATTAGTTGGAATTCCGAAGAAGATTTATTCTCAGTACAGTATGAGAATGTTACAGTTAAAGATATTTTAGATTATATCGAAAAACATAGTAAGTATATTTTTATTTACTCTGCTAATGTTCAGAAAAATCTGAATAACAAAGTCTCCATTTCAGTTTCCAATAAGAAAATAGATGCTGTATTAAAAGAGTTGTTCTCAGAGACAGGACTGAATTATAAGATGTCGGGAAGACAAATTACTATTTCGGTGCCAGAAGCTCCTAAAGTACAGCAAACTATACAACAAAAGGGTATTAAGGTAACAGGTAACGTTTCAGATGAAAAAGGTGAGCCTTTGATTGGTGTAACAATCATTTTGAAAAATGATTCCACAGTGCATGCATTGACAGACATGAATGGTAATTATAGTATTATTGTTCCTGAAAGAAAATCTGTGCTTTCTTTCCGTTATATTGGTTTTATTCCTAAAGAAGAGGTTGTTAATAACCGAAAGGTTGTTAATGTACAAATGGTAGAAGATGTTGGTCAATTAGATGAGGTTGTAGTGGTTGCCTATGGCGCACAAAAGAAAGAGTCTGTTGTTGGTTCTATCACAACGATTGAACCTGCAAAGTTAAAGGTTTCTACTACTCGTTCAATAAGTAATAATCTGGCTGGTACAGTTGCCGGTGTATTAGCTGTGCAACGTTCTGGTGAACCGGGATATGATAATTCTTCTTTCTGGATTCGTGGTATTAGTACATTCCAGGATGCCGGACAAAACCCATTGGTTTTGATTGATGGTATAGAACGCGATTTGAATAATATTGATCCTGAAGAGATAGAATCTTTTTCTGTGTTGAAAGATGCTGCTGCAAGTGCTGTTTATGGAGTGCGGGGAGCTAATGGTGTTATTTTAATTAATACAAAACGCGGACAAGTTGGTAAACCTCGTGTGACTGTAAAGGCTGAATTTGCAGCTACACAGCCTGTTAAACTTCCCGAGTATTTGGGTGCGGCAGATTATATGCAGGTTTTGGATGATATCTTGATGGATACAGGACAACAGCCTAAATATACAGATCGTATTGCAAAAACTCGTGCAGGTTATGATCCTGATTTATATCCGGACGTGAATTGGATGGATGCAATTGCAAATGATTATGCTTCGAATCAGCGTGTAACAGTAGATATCTCTGGTGGTACAGAGACATTACGTTATTCTTTTGTTGCTGCTGCGTATAATGAACGTGGTATTTTGAAACGTGATAAAAGCTATGATTGGGATCCTACTATTAAATTGCAACGTTATAACGTTCGTTCTAATGTGGATTTGAAATTAAGTCCTACTACGCAATTACGTTTTAATATTGGTGGATATTTGCAAGATAGAAATTCTACAACGAAAGATATATCCCAAATTTTCCAGAAAGCGTTCGTTGCCGTACCTCATGCTTTCCCTGCACAGTATTCCAGTGGACAGATACCGACAACAGAGGAGCCAAACGTTTGGGCATGGGCTACTCAAAGTGGATATAAAAGAAGAAGTGACAGTAAGATTGAAACACTGTTTTCTGTAGAACAAGATTTGAAATTCTTACTTCCTGGATTAAAAGTAAAAGGAACATTCTCCTTTGACAGGTTTTCTTCGGGTACTGTTTCTCGTGGAAAGACGCCAGATTACTATGTGCCTGCTACCGGACGTGATGATGAAGGTAATTTGATTATAGCATCAAAATCCAATGGTACTAATTTCCTGGATTACTCAAAAAGCGGTGAATATGGAAATAAGAGCGTATATATGGAAGCTACTTTGTCTTATGACCGCACATTCGCTGAGAAACATTCCGTCGCTGCAATGTTATTGTTTAATCGTCGTAATTATGATGATGGAAGCAAGTTGCCTTACCGTAATCAGGGATTGGCAGGACGTGCATCTTATACCTATTCGGGTAAGTATGTAGGTGAATTTAATTTTGGCTATAATGGTTCTGAAAATTTTGCCAAAGGCAAGCGTTATGGCTTTTTCCCTTCAGGAGCAATTGGCTGGATTGTATCAGAAGAGGCATTTATGCAACCATTGCGTAAGGTCATATCTAAATTGAAATTGCGTGCGTCCTATGGTCAGGTAGGTAATGCTAATTTAGGTGGACGTCGTTTTGCATACCTTTCTACAATTACCGATGATTATGCTACATTAGACATGTATAAATGGGGATTGGATAGCAGTTATGGTTTGACTGGTATGGCGGAAGGTGAGTTTGCCGTACAAGATTTGACGTGGGAAATTGTAAATAAGATGAATTTGGGGGTTGAGCTAGGCTTCCTGAATGGTATGATTGATTTACAATTAGATTATTTCGATGAACGTCGTAAAGATATATTTATGCCACGTGAATCTGTTCCAATGACAGCTGGATTTATGAAGCAACCTTGGAAGAATTTTGGGAAAGTAACTAATCAGGGTGTAGAGGTTACTTTAAATGTTAATAAACAGTTTGGCAAAGACTTATTTGTCAGCTTAATGGGAACATTTACCTATGCTCATAATGAAATAACAGAAAAGGATGAACCTAGTGCAGTAGTTGGTACTAACCGTGCTGAAACAGGACATCCGGTAGGACAATTAACTGGCTATATAGCAGAAGGTTTGTTTACAGCAGACGACTTTGAAGACGTAAGTACAGGTAAACTGAAAGAAGGAATTCCGACTCAAAGTTTTGTAGGTAAATTACGTCCGGGGGATATCAGATACAGGGATGTCAATGGTGATGGTAAAGTGGACGTATTTGATAAATCTCCAATCGGAGGAACAAAAGATCCGGAGATAGTATATGGCTTTGGAGTGAATATGAAATATAAGAATTTAGATTTTGGAGCTCTCTTTCAAGGAATAGGCCGTAGTTGGAATATATTAGGAGCAAGCATTATTCCGGGTGCCAATAGAGGAGTGACAGGCAATATGTTTACTAATGCAAATGATCGTTGGACTGTAGACAACCCAAGTCAGAACGTATTTTATCCGCGTTTGGATGACGGTATAAATAGTAATAATAATCAACCATCTACATGGTGGCTGCGGAATATGAGTTTTTTACGTTTAAAAAACATTGAACTTGGTTATTCCTTACCAAAGAATTTGTGGAGAAATACTACAGTTATATCAGGCATTCGTCTTTTCGTGAGAGGAACAAATCTTTTAACATTCTCAAAATTTGATTTGTGGGATCCGGAAGTCGAAAATACTACAGGGGCTGCGTACCCAATTATGAAATCGTTATCTGCAGGTTTTGAAATTAAATTCTAATAATAGCGCATATGAAAAATAGCATATTAAAATTTATAGTACTAAGTATTATTACGACATTTACTTTTTCTTCTTGTTCTGATTATCTGGATAAGCAACCGGATGACCAGTTGGACTTAGAATCAGTATTTGAGAATAAAAAGAATATGGAACGTTGGCTGGCATATATTTATCGTGGTCTGCCTGAATATTATACTTATGATGGTCCCGATGCCATAGCTGATGAACTGATTCCTTCAGTTGGTTGGGAAGCGCAAGGATTTAAAGCCATTCAATATCAAAAAGGTAACTGGACAGCAGACAATCCCGGGGTAATTGCTTATTGGAATACTTATCCCAAATATATTCGTTCTGCTTATTTGTTTATAAAACATGCTCACCCATTGGAGGCTGTACCGGCTGAAGAAGTAGACTTTATGAAAGCTGAATGCCGTTTCTTTATAGCTTATTATAATTCTATGATGGCTATAGCTTATGGTTCAGTTCCTATTATTCGCGAGGCTAGTGAAAGTACTTCGGCTGATGATCTGATGTTGAAACAAGAGCCGTTTTATAATGTAATTGATTGGGCAGATCAAGAAATGCTGGAAGCTTCAAAACAATTGCCTGCCACTCAAACTGAAGATAAGAAATATGGCCGTGTGACTTCTGTTGGATGTTTGGCAATGCGTGCTCGTATGTTATTATTTGCTGCTAGTGACTTGGTGAATGGTAATCCTGCATTGGCGAATATAAAAAACATTGATGGAACTCCTATCTTTAATTCTGCACATGATCCGGAACGATGGAAAAGAGCAGTAGATGCTTGTAAACTGGTTATCGATGAGGCGGAAGCCGCTGGCTATCATTTGCATTATGAATATTTGGATAACGGTGATATTGATCCTTTTCTTTCTTATCAGAATGCAGTGATGAAGAGATGGAACGAAGCTAACAGAGAATTACTGTTTGTTCGCACAATGGATTCCGGTGGATGGTATGATAAAAACTGTATTCCACGTGGTTTGGGTATTAATGGAGTGGGAGCGATCGGAATAACTCAATCTTTGGTTGATGCTTTTTTCATGAGAAACGGTCAAAGGCCTATTATAGGTTATAATTCGGATGGTTCTCCTAAAGTTAACCCTGATGCAAATTATTCAGAGACAGGCTTTAGTACGCAAAAAGAGACTTATTCTACAAAGTGGCAGTATGGGTCTTCAGAAGGAGATCGTAATAAAGATGAAAATGTAGTTGTAGATGCCAATACCTATAAAATGTATTGTGACCGCGAACCTCGTTTTTATATTTCAGTACTGCATAACGAACAATGGCATATTGGTGGTAAGAGAAATACAGATTTCTATATGGATGGTAAAGACGGTGGTCCTTCTCATGACGCTCCGTGGAGCGGCTATCTGGTACGTAAGAGAGTAGACCCATCTGCAAATCCCAAAGAAGGCAGTGGAGATTATAAAAATCGTCATGGTGCACTATGTCGTTTGGCAGAGATCTATTTAAGTTATGCTGAGGCGTTAAATGAATATAGCATTGAGAAGGGGACTTATACTGCTAATCAAAATGAGATTTTGAAATATGTCAATTTGATTCGTGAGCGTGCGGGTATTCCCGAATATAGTGTTTCAGTTGAAGAAGGCAAGATAACAGCCCCATCAGATCCTGTAGAAATGCGCGAGTTAATTCGTCAAGAAAGGCGTGTGGAATTGAATTGTGAATCTGGACTTCGTTTTAATGATCTGCGTCGCTGGAAATTAGCCGAGAAAGTATTGGATGGTGATTTTTATGGCATGAATGCTTATATTAAAGTATCCGATGCGGACTATAGAAATAAATATTATACTCGTACAGTATATCAGACACGTAAGTTTATAAGCTATTGGTGGCCTATTCCACAGGACGATATTGATAAGAATTGGAATTTGGTACAAACTCCTGACTGGACCGTCGGAAACCAATAAATAGTTATAATATTAATATATTGAATATAGATATGAAAAACGGATATATATTTAAGAAGAACCTTTTACGGTTCTTCTTCCTGACACTTGCTTCGTGTTTCATAGTAGCATGCAATGATGATGACGATGCTACTAATTCGCTCGACAATCGTACAAGTTTAGTTCTGACTCCTTCTGATTATGAAATAGAACTCAAGGAAGATACCCCGGATGAGGTTGCATTGACGTTAAACTGGACGGAAGCTGATCCAATAGGCTCTGACTATTATATTTCCTATCTTTATAAAATGGATCTGGAAAATAACAGTTTTGGAACAAACACAATGATAAGGGAGTATATTGATGATGATTTCTCTAAAAGTTATACTCATAAAGAATTGCAGAGTTTATTGGTGTCAAAGTGGAAGCAGCAGCCTGGTGATTTAGTAAAGTTACAAGCCCGTATTATCGGTTCTGTAGAAGGGCCTAAGTTTGTAAAACCGGAAGTTTCTACAGTTACTATAAAAGTAAAGATGTATTCTGAAAAGACTTTTGTAGCAGACCATCTTTATATGTCAGGCACAGCTGTTGATGGTGAAGATATTGAAATCTTGCCAATGGAAAGTCAGCCGAAGCGTTATGTTTCCATTTGTGACTTGAAGGCAGGTAATCTTCACTTCCCGATTGTTTGGAAAGATGAAAATAAGATTAATGCCATCTCACCAGTTGCTGCAGAACAACAGATTACTGATGGAGCAATGGAAGCTAAAATTAAGGGGATAGATAATGCTGGATATTGGGTGATTCCTGAAGATGGGCAGTATCGTGTAGTGGTAGATTTTGAAACACGTACTGTTACTATAGGTTTGGCTAGTAATTTTATAGAAGCTGATAAAATCTATATTGCCGGAACTTGTGTTAGCGCAGATGTAGAGATGACTCGCACGATAGAAGATGAAAATCAATATGCGTTCCATGCAGAACTGCAACCTGGTACTATTTATTTCCCGATCTTGTTTAATGGACAGAAAGATATGGCTATTGCTCCCGAGGAATCGGGCGATTTTACAGATGGTACAGCAATGAATATCTCGACAATGAGTCCGGAAACAGCTGCGCTTGCTTATCATTGGAATATTAAGACTGCGGGTGTCTATCGTATTGTGATTAACATAAATACTAAAAAGGTTACGATTTACTCCCCCGAAACAGATCCTAAATCAATGGTTGTTTCGTGGACATGGAATAATAATACGGTGACTACCACTATTGAAAGAGTCTTTATTTGGGGACCATACGATGGATGGGCTAAAGATGGCACTGGTGATACAGGATTCACTATGGCTCATTCTATGACACCTAGTTTGGCAAATCCTTATTTGTTTATATACAAAGGAGCGGAGTTACCCAGAAAGAATTCCATTAAAGACAAAGATGGAAATGCACATCCGGGTGGATTGAACTTTAAAGTCGGACCGCAAAGTGCAGGTTGCTATACCTTTGGTTCAACAGCAGATGCCATCAGAGGATCTTATGACGGTTGCCTTGATATTGCAGAGAGTGACTACAATCAGAAACAGACTGTAGTCGGAGGGCAATCTCACAACCGCTATGCCTTCTTTAGTGTACCTGTAGGAGTTAATTACATAGAATTAGATATTAAAGAACTGACAGTATTCTTTGATAAGAGATAATCAAGCAGGATAAAATTAAGAGTGCTATATCAATCTCGTGATTTTTATATGAATAAAGAGAACAATGATATAGCACTCTTTAAAAAACAATTAGTAGTATGGTTATAAGAAAGATTAGTTATTATAGAGTAATTGTGTCTCTTTGTCTGTTTATGTTCCTTTTATCTCCTGTTTTCGGAGACGAGAATTCAGCCGTTTCATTTGATAAGGAACTACCGGAGAATAACATAGTTACGATTCAGCCTGATTCTTTGCGTATTCTTCATAACCCGCTTACAGGATGGGTGCTCTATGCAAGTATGGGAGTGGATGCTGCAGATTTTTGGGCACAGTATGACCATATGTATATTCCTGAACTGGGACACAATGTTAGTGTGACAGATTATGCTCATACGCTTTATATTCGCGCTAGTTGGACAGAGTTTAATCCACAGGAAGATGTATATGGTTGGAAAATTGATTCCAATTTAAGAGCATATATTGAAGGAGCTTATCAGCGGAATATGCGTTTGGCATTTCGTGTTGTAGTTGACAGTCGTGATAAGAGAACAGAATTTACTCCTCAATTTGTAAAAGATGCCGGTGCAAAAGGATTTATGAATAAAGGTAAATGGTCACCTTATTCTGACGATCCTGTTTTTCAGAAGTACTATACTAAATTTGTGAAGGCTCTGGCTAAAGATTTCAACGATCCTTCGAAAGTTGAATTTATAGATGGATTCGGACTTGGGAAATGGGGAGAATATCATACAATGATTTATTCAACAGGTGATGATACTCCAAAGAAAGCAGTTTTCGATTGGGTGACAGATATATATTCTCAAGCTTTTGATAAAGTTCCAGTAGTAATTAACTACCATAGATGGATTGGTGCGGGAAAAGATTGGTAGATGATGAACATTTTGCTGCTGACAGTGAAGAAATGTTGGAAGAAGCAATCAAGAAAGGATATTCATTGCGTCATGATGCATTTGGCATGACAACCTATTATGGCAGTTGGGAGCGTAGGTTCGCAAAAAAATATCGTAATATCTGCCCCATTATTATGGAAGGTGGCTGGATTGTCAAATCACATAGTTATTGGCAGGATCCTAGAGGATATCGCAAGGATTCACACGAGGACGTAAGACGCGGTGAGTTTGATGACAGCAAAGAGGCACATGTCAATATGATGGATTTCCGTTTTGGCGATACAGAGTCTTGGTTTAAAGATGCTTTTGATTTAGTACGCCGATTCCTTCGGGAAGGCGGGTATAGGCTCTACCCCAGTGAGATCTCTTTACCGTTAGAAGTCTCTAAAAAAACAACTCCGACTATTAAACATTGCTGGAACAATATGGGATGGGGGTACTGTCCTACTAATATTCCGCAATGGAATCAAAAATATAAAGTAGCTTTCGCTTTGCTCGATTCTGAAACGAATGAGGTGCGATATACATTTGTGGATACGAATACAGATTTATCCAAGTGGATAAAAGGAAGTCCCGCTGAATATGTATTTGAGCCGGATATGTCCAAAGTTGAAACGGGTACTTATGTTTGGGCTGTGGGCCTGGTTGACCGGAGTAATAAAGATCTCATAGGGCTGGACATTGCCGCCAAAGGGATATATTGGATTCGGGCTGGTTAAAATTGTCGAAAGTAAGCATAAAAAAATAAGAGCTATAGGTATGAAGATTAATTTTCAAAATATGTGCAGTTTGAGAAAAATAAGTTGTGGGCTTATTTTTTCTATGGCTATATCATTAGTCGCTTGTGGCAGTGATAATGATGAAGAAGGAGGTGGTAATGGTGATGATGGTTTGGTAGAAGATACTTCTATTCCTGGAAACAGCATTGTCATGGTAAAGCAGAATCGAAATATCATTTTGCATAATCCTCTTTCCGGATGGGTATTATATGCGGGTATTGGTGATGGTTTATCTTCCACATTCTGGCAGGATTATGATAATTTCCCGTCATCGGAAGGCACTGTAAAGGTCTCTGATTATGCAAATACCTTATACCTTCGTGGTGCCTGGGCTGATTTTAATCCTGAAGAAGGAAAATATGCATGGAACTCCGATTGTGATACCCCTTCGGCTAAGCGACTGAAGATGTTGATAGAGGGAGCTAAGCAAAGAAATATGAAATTGGCCTTTACTTTTGTGGTGGATAGCCGTGATAAGCACTATAATTTTACTCCGAATTTTGTAAAAGAGGCTGGCGCGAAAGGATATGAGACACAAACAGGTTCAGTAAAAGTATGGTCTCCCTATCCGGATGATCCTATTTTCCAGAAATATTATGAGAAATTTATCAGGGCTTTGGCTAAGGATTTTAATGATCCCGACAAAGTACAGTTTGTAAGTGGTTCAGGATTTGGAAAATGGGGAGAGTATCATAGTGTATGGTACTATCAGGTGCGTGAGTTGGGAAAACCGGAGCTGCCGACTCGTGAGGCTGTTTTCGATTGGGTGACAGATTTATATTCTCAAGTATTTGATAAAGTTCCTGTGTTTGTAAATTATCATCGTTGGATAGGTACAAGTAAAGAATGGGACGGCAATAACTATGATAAAGATACTGAAAGATTAATAGGAAAAGCAGTAGCTAAAGGGTATTCATTACGTCACGATGCGTTTGGTATGAAAACTTACTATTCTACTTGGGAACGCAATTTTATAGCCAAGTGGAAGTATCTCGTTCCTGTAGTAATGGAAGGTGGCTGGGTGAAAAATTCTCATGGAAACTCGATTCAGGGAGATGGATATGCCAATTATGCAGAAGTACGTCAGGGTGAGTTTGATGAGGCTAAAACAGCCTGCGTCAATATGATGGATTTACGCTATAATTCAGACTTTCGTAATGGAGAAACTTATTCATGGTTTAATGAAGCTTTCCAATTAGTTAAACAATTCTGTACAGAAGGAAGCTACCGTTTATTTCCGGACAGAATTTCTTTGCCTACAACTATCTCTAATGGTAAACAGATTGAAATAGCACATCGTTGGAATAATTTTGGTTGGGGATATTGTCCGACGAATATTCCCCAGTGGAAGAATAAATATAAAGTGGCTTTTGCTTTATTGGACACCAAGAATGATAAACCGAAGTATGTATTTGTTGATGGAGAACCGGAAGCTTGTGATTGGGTGAAAGGTACGGCTAAATCATATACGTTTACAACCCGGGTTGAAGGCGTGGGGGCAGGTAAATACATGTGGGCTGTTGGTATTGTTGACACGGCAAAGCAGAATGAGATTGGAATTCACCTTGCTGTGAAGAACAATGTAACATCTGCTGGCTGGTTGAAATTATTTGAAGTTACCGCTCGGTAAGTCATAGTCAATTGCTACGAGATACATTAATTGTTGGAAATGAATGTATTGGCAGGTCATAGTTCTCCGGCTCGTTGGGGATATATCTCTAAGATGCTAGCCATATATATGCTACGTATTGGATCTATATATGCTGCATATTGGATCTATAGATCCAACGTGTTGGGCATATATCTCCAATGAGCTGATTGTAAGTGTCTGGTACTTAGCTAAATGATAAGTGCACGGAAAGGCTGGAATAAGTATCTGCTTACGTATTGCTTGATATACATCTGAAAACTAGAAATAATAATTAACTGACGAAAACATTGATGAGAAAAAAAGTTTTGATTTTGGGATTGTGCCTATTGGGAGTCACACATTCTCTTTCATCAAAAGATAAAAAGAGTATTCCTTTGTATAAGGATGCCAAAGCTCCAATTGAAAAACGTATTGATGATTTAATATCGCGTATGACATTGGAGGAAAAGATTTTGCAGCTAAACCAATATACATTGGGACGAAATAACAATGTGAATAATGTTGGCGAAGAAGTGAAAAAAGTACCGTCAGAGATTGGTTCTTTGATTTACTTTGATATAAATCCAGAGTTGCGTAATAGTATGCAGAAAAAAGCGATGGAAGAATCTCGTTTGGGCATTCCCATCATTTTTGGCTACGATGCTATTCATGGATTTCGCACCATATATCCTATTTCGTTGGGGCAGGCCTGTTCATGGAATCCGGGATTGGTAGAACAAGCATGTGCGGTATCTGCACAAGAAGCCCGCATGTCTGGGGTTGATTGGACTTTTTCTCCCATGATCGACGTGGCACGTGATCCTCGATGGGGACGTGTAGCCGAAGGATATGGTGAAGATCCTTATACAAATGGAGTGTTTGCCGCTGCTTCGGTGCGTGGGTATCAGGGAGATGATATGTCAGCAGAGAACCGTATGGCTGCTTGTCTGAAACACTATGTAGGTTATGGTGCTTCGGAGGCGGGGCGAGATTATGTTTATACCGAAATTTCAGCTCAAACTCTTTGGGATACTTATCTACTGCCTATGAGATGGGAGTGAAAGCTGGTGCGGCCACTTTGATGAGTTCTTTCAATGACATCAGTGGAGTACCCGGGTCAGCTAATCCTTATATCATGACCGAGATATTAAAGAAACGCTGGAAACATGACGGGTTCATTGTGTCTGACTGGGGGGCTGTGGAACAGTTAAAGAATCAGGGATTGGCCGCAACAAAGAAAGATGCTGCTCGGTATGCTTTTAATGCGGGGCTTGAAATGGATATGATGTCTCATGCCTACGATCGTCATCTGAAAGAGCTTGTAGAGGAAGGTAAGGTAACAATGGCACAAGTTGACGAATCAGTCCGTCGAGTATTGCGTGTAAAATTCCGTCTGGGTTTGTTCGAACGTCCTTATACTCCGGTTACTAATGAGAAGGATCGTTTTTTCCGTCCGCAAAGTATGGCTGTGGCCGCTCAACTGGCAGCAGAATCAATGGTGTTGTTGAAAAATGACAATCAGATATTACCACTTACAAACAAAAAAAAGATTGCCGTAGTAGGTCCAATGGCAAAAAATGGTTGGGACTTATTGGGTTCCTGGTGCGGACATGGAAAAGATACGGATGTGGAAATGCTCTATGATGGGTTGACTGCCGAGTTTGGAGGAGATGCCGAATTACGTTATGCAATGGGATGCAAACCGCAGGGCAATGACCGTTCAGGTTTTGCTGGCGCATTGGACGTTGCTCGTTGGTCTGATGTAGTCATTGTTTGTTTGGGCGAGATGCTTACCTGGAGTGGTGAGAATGCTTCCCGTTCTACGATTGCTTTGCCACAGATTCAGGAAGAATTGGTGAAAGAACTAAAGGAGGCTGGTAAACCTGTTATATTGGTGCTTTCTAATGGACGTCCCTTGGAGTTAAATCGCATGGAACCTCTTTGTGATGCTATATTGGAGATATGGCAACCGGGAATAAATGGTGCGCGTTCAATGGCAGGAATTTTATCCGGACGTATCAACCCTTCCGGTAAACTAGCCATGACGTTCCCTTACTCCACAGGACAAATTCCTATTTATTATAATCGCCGCAAAAGCGGACGCGGACATCAGGGATTTTATAAAGATATAACAAGCGATCCGTTATATCCGTTCGGGCATGGATTAAGTTATACCGAATTTAAGTATGGCACTGTTACCCCTTCTGCTACTAAGGTGAAGCGTGGCGATAAACTGTCAGCAGAAGTGACCGTCACCAACACCGGTTCTCGCGACGGAGCAGAGACTGTTCATTGGTTTATCTCCGATCCTTATTGCTCTATCACCCGTCCGGTGAAAGAACTGAAACACTTTGAGAAACAACTTATCAAAGCCGGAGAAACGAAGACTTTCCGTTTCGACATCGACCTGGAACGTGATTTCGGTTTTGTCAATGAGGATGGTAAACGCTTCCTTGAAGCCGGCGAATATCATATTCTGGTACAAGGACAGACCATTAAAATAGAACTGATAGACTAAAAATGTAAAGAACAAAAGTGTGTGAAGAGCTGATAGCTAAGTTGGTTTTTTACACATGCTATATTAACACAGAATCACCATGAAAAAGAAAATAGGAGGCATAGGTTTATGTATGCTTGCATGGAGCATATTAACCTGTGCACAAACAATCACTCCCCAAGCCGAACAACGTGCGAAGGACATTGTATCAAAAATGACTTTGCAAGAGAAAATAGAGTATATCTCCGGATATACCAGTTTTTCTCTGCGTGCCATTCCCCGTTTGGGAATACCTGAAATCAAGTTGGCTGACGGGCCGCAGGGAATTCGTAATCATGCTCCAAGAGCACTTTATATCCTTCCGGAATACTTTCCGCTTCTACTTGGAACCGGGAATTACTTTATAAGTTAGGGCAAGGCTTGGGACAGGATGCCAAGGCAAGAGGAGTTAATATCCTGTTGGGTCCGGGCGTGAATATCTATCGTGCTCCGTTGTGCGGCCGTAACTTTGAATACTTCGGTGAAGACCCTTACTTGACAGGTGAAACGGCGAAACAATATATCCTGGGAGTACAATCGGAAGGAGTCATTGCTACAATCAAACACTTTGCTGCCAACAACCAGGAATGGAGCCGCCACCATGCCAGCTCTGACATAGACGAACGTACTTTGCAGGAAATCTATTTCCCGGCTTTCCGGAAAGCTGTACAGGAAGCCAATGTCGGCGCCGTAATGAACAGCTACAATCTGTTGAACGGTGTCCATGCCACCGAACATAAATGGCTGAATATTGATGTCTTGCGCAATCTTTGGGGCTTCAAAGGTATTCTGATGTCGGACTGGACTTCTGTATATTCCGCCGTAGGCGCTGCTAACGCCGGACTTGACCTCGAAATGCCGAAAGGACGTTTTATGAATTTGGAGAATCTGTTGCCTGCTATTAAAGCCGGCACAGTGACAGAAGAAACCATCAACCTGAAAGTACAACACATCCTGCAAACTTTGATTGCTTATGGTATGCTGGATAAGGAACAGAAAGACAGTAACATCGCAGAGGATAATCCTTTCTCCCGCCAGACAGCTTTAGAACTGGCGCGCGAGGGTGTAGTCCTGTTGAAGAATGAAGGAAACTTGCTCCCGCTGAAGGGAAGACAGCGTGATGGGGCCTAATGCAAATTTGATTCCTACCGGTGGCGGCAGTGGGTTTGTCACTCCTTTTTCTACCGTCTCAGTGGCTCAAGGCTTGAAAGAATTGAAGAAAAAGAATCTGTTACTATTGACGGATGATGTGATTTATGAAGATATTGTCCATGAGTTTTATACTGATGCTAATCGTCAGATGAAAGGCTTCAAAGCTGAATACTTTAAAAACAAGACTCTTTCGGGCCAGCCTGAAGTAATACGTACGGAATCCTCTGTTGATTATGACTGGGGATATGGAGCACCTTTGGACGGCTTTCCGACAGATGGATTCTCTGTCCGTTGGACAGCCTGCTACATGCCACAAACTGACGGTCAGTTGAAACTTCATATCGGTGGTGATGACGGTTATCGTCTGTTTGTGAATGACAAGCATATTACAGGAGATTGGGGAAATCATTCCTACTCTAGCCGTGAAGTTGAACTGCCGGTTGAGGGGGGTAAGGAGTACCGTTTCCGGATTGAATTCTTTGATAATATTTCTTCGGCCATCATTCGTTTTAATGCTTATAGCCTTAATGAGGCGAAACTTCGTCAAGGATTGGCAAAGGTGGATAATGTTGTGTTCTGCACAGGTTTCAATAGTAATACCGAAGGCGAAGGCTTTGACCGTCCGTTTGCCTTGCTCCGCTATCAGGAATTGTTTATCAAGAAGATTGCGTCCATGCATCCCAATGTTGTGGTTGTACTGAACGCCGGTGGCGGTGTGGATTTCACTAACTGGTATGATGCCGCAAAAGCGATTCTTATGGCCTGGTATCCGGGACAGGAAGGCGGCCAGGCGATAGCTGAAATCCTGACCGGTAAGATTTCTCCAAGTGGAAAGCTACCGATTTCTATCGAGCGGAAATGGGACGATAATCCGGTGCACGGCAGTTATTACGAGAACTTAAAGGCGGAGATTAAGCGTGTAGACTATTCCGAAGGTGTCTTTGTCGGTTATCGTGGATACGACCGTTCGGGAAAAGAACCTTTCTATCCGTTTGGCTACGGTTTGTCCTATACTACTTTCGCTTATAGTAATATGGCTGCAGAGAAAACGGGTAAGCATCAGGTTACCGTTAGCTTTGATATAGAGAATACAGGTAAGATGGATGCTTCGGAGGTGGCACAGGTGTATGTGCATGATGTACAGTCTTCTGTTCCCCGTCCGTTGAAAGAACTGAAAGGATATGAAAAGGTATTCTTGAAGAAAGGGAGAAGAAGCGGGTTGCTGTTGTGCTGGATGAGGATGCATTCTCTTTTTACGATATGAATCAACACCGCTTTGTAGTGGAAAAAGGAGACTTTGAGATCTTAGTCGGGCCTGCTTCCAGTCAATTGCCTTTAAAGGCTACAGTTGAACTGTAATGACCGAATGATAAACAAATAAATATAGAATGAAAAAACACTTTTATTGGGAGCGTCTCTGTTATGTTCCGTTTTTATAATGGCAACAGAGATTCCTTTTCAAAAAGCAGAAATAAAGTCTATCATGCGAAAGGTGGCGGATTGGCAGATTGCCAATCCACACCCCGCTCCTGAACATGACGACTTGAACTGGCCGCAAGGTGCTCTTTATGTCGGCATGGTGGATTGGGCGGAATTGGCTGAAAAAGAAGACAATGATGATACATATTATAAGTGGCTTACCCGTATAGGCCGACGGAATTGCTGGCAGCCGGATAAACGGTTTTACCATGCTGATGACATCGTTGTATCACAGTCCTTTTTGGATTTATACCGCAAGTACAAAGACGAAGCAATGATTATCCTACGCTCGCCCGTACGGAATGGATTGTCAATCATCCGTCCGAAGGCAGTTTCAAGCTGGTGGAGGGAGACTTAAAGACCTTGGAACGTTGGACTTGGTGTGACGCTCTCTTTATGGCTCCCCCTGTATATGCCAAACTGTATATGCTGACCGGAGAGAAAAAATATATCAAATTTATGAATCGTGAGTATAAAGCGACTTATGATTACCTGTTCGATAAAGAAGAAAACTTGTTCTACCGTGACTGGCGTTATTTTGATAAGCGCGAAGCCAATGGTAAGAAAGTCTTTTGGGGACGTGGCAACGGTTGGGTGCTTGGTGGTCTGGTTGAAATATTAAAGGAACTGCCCAAGAAAGATAAGAACCGCAAATTCTATGAGGAATTATTTGTAAAACTGGCTACCCGTGTTGCCGGATTACAGCATCCGGACGGTTTCTGGCATGCCAGTCTCTTGGATCCAGCCTCTTATCCATCACCGGAAACGAGTTGCACTACTTTCATTGTCTATTCCATTGCTTATGGAATAAACGAAGGTTTATTGGATAAGGAAATTTATCTTCCTGTAATGATAAAAGGCTGGAATGCATTAGTCTCGGCTGTGGAACCGAATGGGAAACTGGGTTATGTGCAGCAAATCGGTGCCGATCCGAAGAAAGTGACTCGTGGCATGACGGAGGTTTATGGAGTTGGTGCTTTTTTGATGGCAGGCAATGAAATTTATAAAATGGCGAGATAATCTGTTCCCTCTGTGAAGATAGTAGACAATAATCATAAAAACGCTGTACTGTGATGAAAAACTCTTACTGACATGCATAGCCGTAGCCTGTAGCCTTGTGGCTGTAGCCGAAGAACTGCTCATCGAAGCAGAAAGCTTCAGCCAGCGAGGCGGCTGGGTGCTCGACCAGCAGTTCATGGATCAGATGGGTTCGCCCTATCTCATGGCACATGGCATGGGCATCCCTGTGGCGGATGCTACGGCAGAAATCAACATTCCCCAGGCGGGCACTTACTACGTATATGCCCGTACTTACAACTGGACTTCACCTTGGACCGATGCCGAGGGCCCCGGAAAGTTCCGCCTGGCTTTAGGCGGCAAATTGCTGAAAGCTACATTAGGACATACAGGTAATTCCTGGCAATGGCAATTTGCCGGAAAGGCAGTATTGAAAGCGGGGACTACCACCCTTGCGCTGAAAGACCTCACCGGTTTCGACGGTCGTTGCGATGCCATTTACCTAACGACCGATGCGAACACGCAGCCCGCTACCTGGGATGCGGCAGAGACAGCCGCACTTCGTACCCGCCTGCGACAACAACAGACGGTGCCCGCTCATCAATACGACTTTGTGGTAGTAGGAGGGGGAATAGCCGGAATGTGTGCTGCCGCATCGGCTGCCCGATTAGGTTGTAAGGTAGCACTAGTGAACGACCGTCCTGTATTGGGCGGCAATAACTCGTCAGAGATTCGTGTGCATCTCGGCGGTATCATCGAAATGGGGCCTAATCAGGGATTGGGGCGTATGATACGTGAGTTTGGCCATGAGCGTTCCGGCAATGCCCAACCGGGCGACTACTATGAAGACCGGAAGAAGGAAGACTTTATAGATGCCGAAAAGAACATTACCCTTTATGCCTCTCAGCGTGCGGTAGCCGTGAAGATGCAAGGAGACCGCATTGTGTCAGTCACTATCCAGCACATCGAGACGGGCGAACAAACTGAACTTACTGCTCCTCTCTTTAGCGACTGCACAGGTGATGCTACCATAGGCTATTTAGCCGGTGCCGATTGGGCTATGGGACGTGAAGGCCGCGATGAATATGGCGAGAGCCTTGCTCCCGAGCAACCCGACTCATTGGTGATGGGGGCTTCTATACAATGGTATAGCAAGGATATGAAGAAGAAAACCTCATTTCCTCATTTTGAATATGGCGTGCGCTTTGACGCTGAAAACTGTGAGCCTGTAACCATGGGCGAGTGGAAATGGGAAACGGGTATGAACCGTAATCAAGTCAGCGAAGCTGAACGTGTACGCGACTATGGACTTTTGGTGATATATTCCAACTGGAGCTATCTGAAGAATCACTATAAAGACCATAAGAAGTACGCCAACCGTTCCCTCGACTGGGTGGCGTATGTTTCAGGCAAACGTGAATCACGCCGTCTCTTGGGCGACTACGTACTGTCACAGGACGATATAGACAAGAATGTGGCGCACGAGGATGCTTCGTTTACCACAACTTGGAGCATCGACCTTCACTTCCCCGACAGCGTGAACAGTGTCCGCTTTCCCGGCAATGAATTCAAGTCGGCTACGGTGCATCGTTGGATTCATCCTTATGCCGTTCCCTATCGCTGTCTCTATTCGCGCAATGTGGACAACCTCTTTATGGCAGGTCGCAATATGAGCTGCACCCATGTAGCTTTGGGTACGGTACGTGTGATGCGTACTACCGGCATGATGGGTGAAGTAGTAGGTATGGCAGCCGGACTCTGCCACAAGCATCGTGTAGAGCCGCGCGACATCTATCATCATCACCTGCCGGAACTGAAGCAACTTATGCAAGCGGGTCTGGGCAAACGCGATGTGCCCGATAACCAACGCTTCAACGAACCCAACAAATTGTTGGAAGTTCCGGGAGCTTACATCAAACCGTAGACAAACTATGAGCAAAAAAAATATTATCACGATATTTCTATCGGCAATATGTACCTTGCCGCTTTGGGGAGGACAACAGTATTACGCTTTTCTGAAAGGTGACACGCTACGTATGGGCAATAACTATATGGAACGCGTCATGCTGTGGAATAACGGTGCGCCTGTTACCATCAGCCTTACTGACAAGCAACACGGAAAAACCATTCCGGCACAGGGCAAACAACCCGATTTCTCGATTGTGAAAGGTATCCCTACGGATGCTACACTTACCGTGAACGAGATACCGACGAACGGCATCCACGCCAGTTATTTGCAGGCTACCGTGGCTTGCACTATCGGTTCGCTGAATATAGAGCGTCGCTATCGCATTTATGCAGACTGTCCCGCCATTGCTTGCGACACCTATCTGAAAGGGCAAGTGGAACTTTATCAGAATAAGGAGGATAACCGTTCTAACGCCGACCGCAAAAATATAGAGCACACGGCCGATATGGCTACGGGGGTGAAAACTCCCACGCTCGACAGGTTGCAACTATCCGGCAATCATTGGAGTGCCCGCACAATAGAGTTTTTCGACTACACCGATTGGAACGATAATCTGGTGGCCGGGCGTACCTGGCTTCCTTACCGTCGCAATACGTATCGTGGTAATTTGCTTTTTGCTCATGACGTAGTTACGCGTCAAGGCTTCTTTTTTTTGAAAGAGGCTCCTAGCAGCAGTACCCAATTACATTATCCGGGTTCTGACTTCGTGGCGGACTTTAGCGATTTTATGGTAGTGGGGCTGGGCATTGCGTCTCATGATGTAAAGCCGGATAGCTGGACCCGCGTTTATGGATGCGTTACCGGCATCTATACCGGCGGCGAGCAAGAAGCGCTTACTGCCTTGCGCCTCTATCAGAAACAACTGCGCCATCATACCGCCGTACAGGATGAGATGATTATGCTCAATACCTGGGGCGACCGTAGCCAGGATGCCAAAATAGATGAGGCTTTCTGTCTGGCAGAACTAGACCGTGCCGCACGCATGGGCATCACCCTCTTTCAACTGGACGATGGCTGGCAGAGCGGAAAAAGCCCTAACTCGAAGACTGCCGGAGGTAGTTTTAAGGATATCTGGAAAAGTGGCGATTACTGGACGCCCAACCCCACAAAGTTCCCTCATGGGCTGAAACCTATTGTAGAGAAAGGCAAGAAATTGGGTATTCGCATCGGATTATGGTTCAATCCCAGCATACAGAATGATTTTGCCGATTGGCAAAAAGATGCGCAAGCCATTATCGGACTTTATAAGAAGTACGGCATCTGCTGTTTTAAGATAGACGGCCTGCAGATACCTACCAAGACAGCCGAACAGAATCTACGCCGACTGTTTGATACCGTGTTGGAGCAAACCAACTATGAAGTGATTTTCAACCTCGATGCCACTGCCGGTCGTCGCGGCGGGTATCACTATATGAACGAGTACGGCAACATCTTTCTGGAAAACCGCTATACCGATTGGGGCAACTATTACCCTTATCGCACCTTACGCAACCTCTGGATGCTGTCCCGCTATGTACCGGCGGAGAAGATGCAGATAGAGTTCCTTAATAAATGGCGCAATGCCGACAAGTATGACGTTGCCGACCCTTTTGCCCCCGCTCGTTACAGTTTCGATTACCTCTTTGCCATCACCTTGGCGGCACAGCGTTGGCTTGGATGGAGGCTTCGAACCTGCCCGAAGAGGCTTATATTACGGCATCTCTGCTCAAGAAATACCAACCTTTGCAACTCCGGTTTCATCAAGGCGTCATACTGCCTATTGGTGAAGAACCTTCGGGACGCTCGTGGACAGGATTCCAATCGACCGTCTCCGGCACGCAAGGCTATCTTGTGGTTTACCGCGAAGATAATGAGCAAGCAGGGGGACTATTGACACTTGGCTTCCTGAGGGTAAGAAAGTTACTTTTACCCCTGTAATGGGAAGTGGCAAAAAGTTTGCCGCAAAAGTCGGCGCACAGGGTAGAGTAAGTTTCGAGCTAAATGACAAGAACTCTTTCGCACTCTATCAATACGAAGTAAAACCATAAAAAGGCGGCTATCTGCATTTTACGCTAATCACGAATGATGTGTTAACTTCTGATTCGCAGAGTATTATGATGTGTGGAGAAGAGCATTAATATCTCTGCTGTTGGATGTTAATAGTTGAGTTGTCAGGTATTAATAGTTGGGCGGATAGGTATTAATAGTTGAGACAATGGGTATTAATAGCTGATAAATGGAATATTAATATAGCAATGACAAATGAAATAAAATAGGGAACTATGATAAAAAGTGTACGTTTTCTTCTTCTCCTGATAGCATTTGTCTCCATGCAGATAGTTGCATGGGGGCAGCCACAGGAAAGACTGGTTCAAGTGCAGGTCACTCCCGACCACACCAATTGGCTGTATAAACCGGGAGAAAAAGTGAAATTCAAAGTAGTGGTATTGAAATGCAATATCCCGCAGGATAATCTGGAAGTGCGCTATGAGATTTCGGAAGACATGATGAAACCTCATCAGACAGGCAAACAGCCTTTGAAGAATGAAAAGCTTGAAATTAACGCAGGGACTATGAAAAAAGAAGGATTCCTGCGTTGCCGCGCTTTCGTCACTTGCCAAGGGCGTGAGTATGAAGGCGTGGCTACCGTCGGCTTCTCTCCTGAGAAATTGCAACCGACCACTCCGTTGCCCGCCGACTTTCTGGAATTTTGGAAAAGTACCAAAGAAGCCGCAGAAAAGTGGGCACTGGAACCGATAATGACTTTACTGCCGGAAAGGTGCACAGATAAGGTGAACGTATATCATGTTTCCTTCGCGAACAATGACTATGCGTCCCGTATGTACGGCATCCTTTGTGTTCCGAAGGCTTCCGGGAAATATCCGGCGATTCTGAAAGTGCCGGGGGCAGGTATCCGTGCCTATAACGGAGAAGCCGAACGTGCCGGAAAAGGTTTTATCATTTTGGAAATCGGTATCCACGGCATTCCGGTCAACCTGACGGGAGATGTGTATCATCGGCTTTATAACGGTGCTTTGAAGAATTACCACTCGTTCAATATGGACAATCGGGACAAGTACTATTACAAACGGGTTTATACAGGCTGTGTGAGAGCCATTGATTTCATTTACACACTTCCCGAATTTAACGGTAACCTGGCAACCTTCGGTGGAAGTCAGGGCGGTGCGCTTTCCATTGTAATTGCCGGACTGGATGCTCGTGTCAAGGGATTGGTTTCTTTCTATCCAGCCTTGTGTGATATGGCGGGTTATACCCACGGTCGTGCAGGCGGTTGGCCGCATTTGTTTAAGGATGCGAAGAACCGGACGCCGGAAAAGATTCAAACCGTTCAGTATTTTGATGTGGTGAACTTTGCCCGGCAGGTCAAAGTTCCGGGATTCTATACTTTTGGTTATAATGATATGGTTTGTCCGCCTACTACCACTTACTCCGCTTACAACGTGATTAATGCTCCGAAAGAGCTGTTTGTAGCTGAGACGACCGCTCATTATGCCTATGCCGAACAGTGGAGCGCAGCCTGGAACTGGGTAATGAATTTCCTGAAAAATAAATCGAAATAGCACGGATTACACGGATTAACACTGTTGTTTTACCTATTCTATTCTAAAAACCGTGAGATCCGTATAATCCGTGCCTGAACTTATTATATACACTAATTATAACAACATACTTAAATGAAAACAGGTGAGAAATTAAGTCTATGTCTATTGTTGCTAATCGTTTTTGCTGGAAGCGTTGCGGCACAGGAGCTGATAACGAATGTATATGGTCGCAACATCCATTCGCTGAATGGTAAATGGAATGCTATCATCGACCTGTACGACCAGGGGCAACGGATGAAAATCTATGAGAACCGGCAACCGGAAGGAAATATCGATTTCTATGAATACGCGTTTGAAGGCGGGTTGCGTCTTAATGTTCCGGGTGACTGGAACTCTCAATCGCCCGAATTGAAGTATTACGAAGGCACTGTATGGTATGCCCGTCACTTTGATGCCAAACGCTTGGCAGACAAACGCCAGTTTCTTTATTTCGGTGCTGTCAGCTATCGTTGCAAAGTCTACCTGAACGGAAAAGAGATAGCAGAGCACGAAGGCGGTTTTACTCCTTTCCAAGTGGAAGTGACAGACCTGTTGAAAGACGGTGACAACTTCCTGGCGGTAGAAGTGAACAACCGCCGTACCAAAGACGCCATTCCCGCTATGGCATTCGACTGGTGGAACTATGGCGGCATCACAAGAGATGTGCTGCTGGTGAAAACTCCCCGGACATTTATAGAAGATTATTTTATCCAACTGGATAAAAATGCTCCCGACCGGATAATTGCCCGTGTGCGTCTTTCTGATAAAAAAGCAGGTGAGAAAGTAACAGTTGCCATCCCCGAACTCAAAATCAACGCGGAGCTCACCACCGATGCGGAAGGAAAGGCGGAAACCGTGTTGAATGCGAAGAAGCTGCAACGCTGGTCGCCTGAAGAACCGAAACTCTATGGCGTGACCGTCTCTTCAAGTATCGACCGTGTGGAAGAGCAAATAGCTTCCGCAATATCACCGTGAAAGGAACTGACATTTACCTGAACGGGAAGCCGACATTTATGTGCTGTATCTCTTTCCACGAAGAAATCCCGCAACGTATGGGGCGTGCTTTCTCGGAAGCCGATGCAGCCATGTTGCTGAATGAAGCGAAAGCGCTTGGCGTGAACATGATTCGCCTGGCTCATTATCCGCAGAATGAGTACACGGTACGCCTGGCGGAAAAGATGGGTTTCCTTCTCTGGCAGGAGATTCCTATTTGGCAAGGCATTGATTTTACAGACGATGATACCCGTAAGAAAGCGCAGAGGATGCTTTCTGAAATGATTAAGCGCGATCAAAACGCTGCGCGGTAGGTTATTGGGGTGTTGCCAATGAAACACAGCCTTCCAAAGAACGGAATGAATTCCTTACTTCCCTGCTCGAAACGGGAAAACAGCTGGACACTACCCGCCTGTATGTTGCCGCTTTCGACCTTGTGCACTTCAATAGCGAGAAGCAGCGTTTTGTAATGGAAGATTCTTTCACTTCCCGACTGGACGTCGTAGCTATCAATAAATATATGGGCTGGTATCATCCGTGGCCTGTGGAACCGAAAGACGCTATATGGGAAGTCGTGACGGACAAACCGTTGATTATCTCGGAATTTGGCGGCGAAGCATTGTACGGTCAGTCCGGTGATGAGAATGTGGTCAGCTCCTGGAGTGAGGAATATCAGGCACGCTTGTACAGAGACAATATCCGTATGTTCGACAATATCCCGAACCTGCGTGGCGTATCTCCCTGGATTCTGTTCGACTTCCGTTCCCCATTCCGTTTCCACCCCACCAATCAGGATGGCTGGAACCGCAAAGGACTCATATCCGACCAGGGTATGCGTAAGAAAGCGTGGTATCTGATGAGAGATTATTACATGAAAAAGAGAAATAACCGATAAGTTTAGCTATATTTGAATGTGATGAAGCAATATAAGATTGTAGTGATTTGTATGTGCATACTGCTCCTTCTTGCCGGAGGAACGTATGCACAGCAAAAAACGGTCAGGATACTTGCTATCGGCAACAGTTTCTCTCAGGATGCCGTGGAGCAATATCTGCATGAACTTGCCGAAGCCGAAGGCATTTCAACCATAATCGGCAATATGTTTATCGGCGGTTGTTCTCTAGAACGTCATGTGAAAAATGCCCGTGACAATGCTCCTGCCTATGCCTACCGGAAAATCGGTACGGATGGAAAGAAACGGGAAAAGGGCAAGATGTCTTTGGAAGCGGTGCTGGCAGATGAAGACTGGGATTATGTCAGCCTGCAACAGGCAAGTCCTTTTTCGGGAATGTATGAGACGTATGAAGCCTCTCTTCCCGAGCTCATAGAATATGTAAAAGTACGTCTTCCAAAGAAAACAAAGCTGATGTTGCACCAAACCTGGGCGTATGCGTCTACTTCCAAGCATAGTGGATTTAAAAACTACAACTGCAATCAACTCACCATGTATCAGGCTATTGCCGATGCAGTGAAGAAAGCGGCTAAGGCGAATAAGATAAAGATTGTCATCCCTTCGGGCACTGCCATACAAAATGCGCGCACCTCTTTCATCGGCGACCATCTGAATCGGGACGGCTATCATCTGGATGTGAAGATTGGACGTTATACCGCTGCCTGTACCTGGTTCGAACGCATCTTCAAACACAGTGTAGTCGGGAATCCTTATGCTCCGGAAGGGCTGGATGAGGCGCGGAAAGCTGTTGCCCAGAAAGCTGCCCATGCAGCAGTAAAGCATCCGTATAAGGTAACCGAACTGTCTATTACTAACTAGCAATGGACATTGCCGCCTGTCTTGCAGCAAACCCCATGGTATTATAGATGACTTGACTCAAATGTAAATGCAGCACACCAAAGGCGATTTGATTGCTCGTGGTAACCCGATGGTGTACTGCATTTATTTTTCGTATATCGTATGGTTTACTCCATTAAGAACTGGCGTATGGGACAATGGCGTATACCCTCGTAGCTGTTTCCGCTGAATGTATCTTCTGTTACCACTATTTTGGGATAGTTGTCCTGTATCTTTAGCAGGTTTCCAAATTCTCTTTCTGCTGTCTTGTCGCTATCTATTTTTAAAGCGACCTGTATATATAGTTTTTCTCCATTCTTTTCTCCGACAAAGTCAATTTCCTTATCTCCGTAATAGCCAACCTTAATATCGTAACCTTTGTATAAAAGGTGGTTATACACTAGATTTTCCAATATTTTGGCTTTGTCTGTAATGCGATATCCGATGACAATGTTCCGGATTCCCATATTTTCGAAATAATATTTCTCTCCTATCTCAAATACGCGTTTCCCAATTAAATCATACCGCTCTACTCGGTGGATAAGGAAAGCATTGTTTAAATATTCTGTATAGCTTTGTATTTGGTTTACTGATATGGCGGTATGTTGTGATTTTAAATAATCACTGATATTCTTTGCCGAGAAGAGATTGCCTATGTTTTCGGATAAAAATTGAATCAGTTTCTCAAGGAACAAAGTATTGCGTAACTTGTATCTACTGACAACATCACGAAATACAATCGTGGAATATACACTCTTCAAATATTCATTGACTGTTTCATCTTCGAGAGGTAGATTTAATAAATAGGGAAGTCCGCCATAACGGCTATATAATTCGTAACTCGTTTCACTTTCAGTTAATCCGTGGAATTCAAGAAACTCAGAATAGGAGAGACTATATATTTTGAATTCGATATATCTGCCACTTAAATAAGTGGCGAGTTCTCCTGAAAGCATCTTGGCGTTACTACCTGTAATGTATATATCATTATCTTCATTGAGTAGGAGCGAACGGATGACTTTTTCAAACCCGGGAATATCTTGTATTTCATCGATAAAGATATAATTCTTAGCTTTTTCTTTGCTATGAGAAATGATGTACGAGTGTAAATCTTCTGCTGTTTGCAGGGAACTGAATGCAAAATCTTCAAGATTGATATAGATAATATTCGCATCCGGCTCTTCTCCTAGAATTTCTTCAATAAGTTGGTAAAGAAGGAAACTTTTGCCTACACGACGTTGCCCTGTTAACACCTTGGCTACTGATTTTTGCATAAAAGGTTTTATTCGGTCAATATAACCTTTTCTTTTTTTGAGGATTCGAGGGAAGTTCATACGCCTGAAAGTTTTAA
>ENA-OQJX01000045-OQJX01000045.1-human-gut-metagenome-genome-assembly--contig:-NODE-45-length-80356-cov-6.303992_pt1 | contig 80356 bp, 78 predicted proteins | sample MGYA00242615_ERZ504782 | MGnify/ENA primary metagenome ERZ504782 (study PRJEB26092, sample SAMD00036354) | human gut metagenome | host: Homo sapiens | study: EMG produced TPA metagenomics assembly of... | reverse complement strand
ATCACAAGATAAATGGTTATGTACCAGTTATAAGGATGCCAGCGACCTCGCTAACGGTATCCGGTGGGTTTGGAGCATGAAGATCAGCAGGCTCTTTCGGATGCTTGTGTGAAGAAAGTACAGGAGAATTATACGGAGGAAGTGGTTGCAAAACAATATATGGCTTTATACAAACGCTTACTTCATCAAAAAAAATAGAAATAGCTTTATGCTACAACTGACATTTTCAATCATAACGATTACCTATAATGCCGTGCGTCTGGTGGAGCAGACGTTGTTGAATGTGCTGAGCCAGTCCTATCCGAATATCGAATATATCGTGATAGATGGCGGTTCGACGGACGGGACGGTGGATATTATTAAGCGGTATGAATCGGGCCTTGCTTATTGGGTGAGCGAGCCGGACAAGGGGATATACGATGCCATGAACAAGGGGCTTCAAAAGGCGACGGGAGATTATGTCTGGTTTATCAATGCCGGTGATTCTCTTTGTTCGTCCGATACGGTCCAGTCGGTCGTTTCCAGATTACAGAAGAGGAAGACTTTGCCGGATATTATCTATGGAGAGACGAATATCGTCGATGAGGAAAGGCGGTCGTTGGGACTGCGCCGTCTCAGGGCTCCTCGGAAGCTTTCGTGGAAGAGTTTCAGGATGGGAATGCTGGTTTGCCACCAATCGTTCATACCAAACGTGCGGTTGCTCCGTTATATGATTTGCAGTATCGCTATTCGGCCGATTTCGACTGGTGTATCCGCTGCATGAAGCAGGCTCGTTCGTTTTGCAATACGCATCTCATCCTGTCCGATTTCCTGGACGGCGGGACGAGTACGACGCAAAGAAAAGCATCATTGCGAGAGAGGTATGCGATTATGTGCAAATATTATGGTACTTTTGTTACGGTTTTGCTCCATGGGTGGTTCGCCATCCGTTTTTATACGGCTAAATGTCTGAAGGGGCGGGTTTGATAGTATGAATTTTAATGAGACATATATGAAGGATTTGCTAAAGCAATGGGGGAAACACGTTGTTGCCCTGATCTTGTTTTTGGGACTGGTGATGGTCTATTTTTCACCGGCGGTGTTTGATGGGAAAGTAATCATGCAAGGTGATAATATCAAAGCGACCGGAATGGGACATAGCCAGATGGATCAATACGCCAAGACGGCACAGCCGGGTGAGTTCAGCGTCTGGTCGGATGCGATGTTCGGTGGGATGCCGTATGTGACAGGATATGGGCAGGCCGCACCGAGTATGCCTTCTTATTCGATTGTGGATGGTTGGTTGAAAAAGGTGGGATATGGCGATGCAGCTATGGTTTTCGTCGGATTGGTATGTTTTTACCTGCTGATGTGTGTCATGGGAGTAAACTGGTGGCTTGCGATTGCCGGGGCGTTCGCTTTTGCATTCGCATCTTATAATATCATTATTATCGAGGCGGGGCATATCGTGAAAGCTATGTGATCGGTTATATGCCGGTGACGTTGGCCGGTATGGCTTTGCTTTTCAGGCGCTCCTATCTGTGGGGAGCGTCTTGTTCCTGTTGGGAGTAGCCTTGTCTCTGGCAAACGGGCATATCCAGATCACCTATTATCTGGTACTGCTTTGCGTACTGATCTATTTAGGGTATGCGATTAAAAAGATCCGGGAGAAAGCGTATGGCGAATGGTTGAAGACTTCCCTGATTATGGCGGCTTGTGTCGTATTGGCTGTATTGCCTAATGCGCAGGGGATGTATTCCAATTGGGACTTGGGGCAGCACTCCATCCGTGGGGCTTCGGAGCTGACGCCGAAACCGGATGCTTCGGGAAAAGTGGAGAAGGCTTCCACCGGTTTGGATAAGGATTATGCTTTTCAATGGAGTTACGGCTGGAAAGAGTTGATGACCGTTCTCGTACCGAACGTATATGGTGGTGGTTCGGGAGGCACGTTGGACAGTTCGTCCGAGTTATACAAGGAGTTGAAGAAAAACGGGGCCCAGGTGGGGAAAGAAGTACAAACCTATACCTATTGGGGAGATAAGATATTCACTTCCGGACCGGTCTATTTCGGGGCTTTGGTCTGCTTCCTGTTCGTCTTGGGAATGTTCGTGATCCGGAACCCGATGAAATGGTGGCTGTTGGCAGGATCGGTGTTCCTAACATTCCTTGCGTTGGGACGTAATTTCGATTCTTTCAACGACCTGATGTTCCATTATCTGCCTTTATACAATAAGTTCCGTACGGTCGAGATGGCGTTGGTAATACCGGGATTGGTATTCCCGATTGTCGGCATTTGGGGATTAAAAGAAATTTTGTCACAGAAAGTGGAGGAGGCCCGTTTGAAAAAAGGATTTCTTTGGGCTTTGGGGTTGACCGGAGGCCTTTGTGTGGTCCTTTGGCTGATGCCTTCCTTGCTGTTGGATTTCCGGTCTGCCTATGATGCACAGTTCCAGAACCAGGTTCCGGAATGGTATTACACTGCCTTATTGATGGACCGTGCTTCGCTGGCTTCGGCCGATGCGTTGCGTTCTTTGGTCTTCATCCTGCTGGGAGCCGGGCTGCTTGTCTGGTTCTGGAAAGCGAAGAACAAGAAGACTGCGGCGACTTTCGTGAGCGCAGGTGTGGCAGTTCTTATTTTGATTGATCTTTGGACGGTGGACCGCCGTTATCTGGATGACAGCAATTTCGTTAAGCAACAACCGGCGGAGATGTATAAGGAAACAGTTGCCGATAAAGCAATCCTGCAGGACACGGGTTCGACTTTCCGTGTGTTGAACATCAATAACCCATGGCAGGAAACGAATACTTCCTATTATCATCATTCTATCGGGGGATATCATGCCGTCAAGTTGCGCCGTTATCAGGAGTTGATCGACCATCGGTTGGACGGTGAGTTGCGTGGGATTATCGGTGCTTTGCAGAAAGCACAGACGGCTGGGGATGTGATGTCCGCGCTGGCTGCTTGTCCTTCCTTGAATATGTTGAATACCCGCTATATCATCTATAACCCGGAACAGCAGCCGTTGAAGAATCCGTATGCATTCGGGAATGCCTGGTTTGTGGATAAGTTGGATATGGTGGAGAATGCGGATGCCGAAATAGAAGCCTTGAATACGATCGATCCGCTGGAAACGGCAGTTGTGGACAAGCGTTTCCAGAAGGATCTGGAAGGATTTGTTCCGCAGAAAGACTCAACCGCAACGATCGTGTTGGAAGAATACCGTCCGAATCGTCTGACTTATAAGAGTAAAACCGATAAAGAACAATTGGCAGTCTTCTCCGAAGTTTATTACCAGCCGGGTTGGAAGGCAACGATCGACGGCAAGGAAGTACCTCATTTCCGTGCAGACTGGATTTTGCGTGGCATGCGTGTGCCGGCAGGCGAACATACGATTGTATTCGAGTTCCGGCCTTCCGGTTATGTAACGGCTGCATACGTTTCTTCCTACAGTTCGTTCCTGATTCTGTTATTACTGATCGCTGCGATTGCTTGGTCGGGATGGAAATATTGGAAAAAGAGTAAAGAATAATATTGACACACCCTCCGACTGTCTTTGTTATCACGACGACCGTCCTCATCTCGATGAAGTCAATGTTCATGTGGGATGAAGACGGTCGTCATGATAACGACCTTTGGTGTCTTTTATTTGTAGAACGTCTTTTGGAATGCCGAAAACTCCTCTTTCTTCAGAACCAGCCTGTTCCAGGCGGCATCTAAGAATCCGCATCCATATCCTATTAACTGGATAAAGGAGGCAATAATCGATAAGAATCCGATTTTGAGGCTTTTATTCTGAATCGAAGAATCCACAAAGATCAGCAAGCTGAAAAGTCCGAGCGGCAATAAACTCCAAGTGCAGAAGAGGCTTCCGACCAGGAAGAAAAATACTCCTAAAGTAAAGACTGCCGGTAATAGATGCACCAGTTTAAGCGAGTCCGGATATTTCTTGTACAAATTGATACGGGCGATTCCGGAATTATAAACCTGGCGGAAAAACTTGCGCCAGTCCGTGCGTCGCTTGTGATATACCCAAGCCGAGGGAAACAGGCATACTTTGTAGCCGTTCTTGAACAGGCGGATACTGAAATCAATATCTTCGCCGAAGCGCATGGCAGAAAAGCCCTCCAATGCCTCGTATGTACTTTTCCGAATCCCCATGTTGAAACTACGAGGGTAGAACTTATCCATCTTCTTTTTCCCTCCACGAATGCCACCTGTCGTAAAGAAAGAGGTCATAGAGTAGTTGATGGCTTTCTGTACATCCGTAAAGCTGTCAGAGGCCTTGTCCGGCCCTCCGAAAGCGTCCGCTCCAGTTTCCTCCAGTTCCTTGTTTACCGATTTGATGTAGTCGGGAGGCAGAATGCAATCCGAATCGAGAACGATTAGGTAATCTCCCTTACTCTGCTTCGCCCCATAGTTGCGGGCATTGCCCGGACCACCATTCGGAATATAACAATAGGAAACATCCAACCTATCCTTGAAAGCCTCGGCCACATGCTGGCAAGTTTCCTTCGAACCATCTTCGACGATGACGACTTCGAAGTTTGTTTCACTCTGCCGCGTAAGGCTGTCCAACAACTCTTCTACCTCGTTGGGACGGTTGTAGACAGGGATGATAAGAGATAAATGGGGTGTTGCCATATTTATGAGTTTTTTAAAATGTAATATCCGCAGGTTGTATAGAAATTACGGATATAGGGGATATTCAGAAATCTCCATAGTCTTCGAGGATGGAGATTGAATTTCGTTTCGTAATTCGGGTTGATGAAATAGAGGACTTCTTCGGCTATCCGGTATTTCTCTTTGTGCGCGATCGAGAGAAAACGTTCCAGTGAAATGCCGGTATCTTTGATTTCCAAAAGTCCTCCGGGATTGACATTCCCCCATTCCAGTACTTTTTTATATACGGGGCGAGGTAGCAGGTGGAACCAGGGTAAATGGCTTAGGAACTTGTTATTGCAAATCTGCTGGTGACCTCCGAACGGATTCTGCCAGGGAGGGAAAGCCACGAAAATAACGCCGTGGGGATTTAAGAATCTCTTTATAAAAGGCAAGAATAATTCTTGGTTTGGGATGTGTTCTATCACATCCCGGATGATGATAATGTCGAACTTGTTGTGCAGTTCGGTTACTTTGTAGATATCTTCGCAGATCAGTGTCAGGTTTTTGTTGTTGGTGTGTGCGCTGTAGATTTCTTTTGCGATCTCAATCTGGCCTCCGTTGATGTCTATACCTGTTACTTGGCAACCGAGGTCCAGAAAAGGTTTTATGTTTCCTCCTTCTCCGCAACCGATTTCAAGAATATGGGAATCAGCCGTTATCGGTTTATGCTTTTCAATGAAAGGTATTACATATTTTTGTGTTGTAATACTTTGTTCGTTGAAATATAGTTGTCTGTCAGCGTGTCTTTTTTGCATATCTACAAAATAAAAATGAGGGTGTGCCGAAAGTCTTCATGCTTTTGGGCACACCCTCAGATATATTAATATCTGTAATGTTCGGCCTTATAAGGTCCTTCGACCGGCACTCCGATATAATCGGCTTGCTTCTGTGTCAACTTGGACAGTTTGACGCCGATGCGCTCCAGGTGGAGGCGGGCAACTTCTTCGTCCAGGCGTTTCGGTAAGCGGTAGACACCTACTTCGTAAGGCATTGTCCACAAATCCATTTGGGCTAATACCTGGTTGGTGAAGGAGTTGCTCATTACGAAAGAAGGATGGCCGGTCGCGCAACCCAAGTTCACCAAGCGGCCTTCTGCCAACAGGAAGATGGAATTGCCGGTCGGGAATGTGTACTTGTCGACCTGCGGTTTGATGTTGGTGTGCTTGATGTTCGGATAGTTCACCAGCTTATCGACCTGGATTTCATTGTCGAAATGGCCGATGTTGCAAACGATGGCTTGGTCTTTCATTTGGGCCATGTGTTCGATAGTGATGATGTCGCAGTTACCGGTGGTCGTAACGAAGACGTTACCTTCCTTGACGGCTTCTTCCATCGTCGTCACTTCGAAGCCTTCCATTGCAGCCTGTAAAGCGCAGATCGGGTCGATCTCCGTAATCAGGACACGGGCTCCGTAAGAGCGCATGGAGTGGGCACAGCCTTTTCCTACGTCGCCATATCCGGCAACCACCACGACTTTACCGGCGATCATCACGTCGGTAGCGCGCTTGATACCGTCGGCCAGTGATTCACGGCAACCGTACAGGTTGTCGAATTTCGATTTCGTAACGGAGTCGTTGACATTGATAGCCGGAACCAGCAGTTCGCCTTTTTCCATCATCTGGTACAGGCGGTGCACGCCGGTAGTCGTTTCTTCGGAAACACCTTTCATTTCGGCGATCGTGCGGTGCCAGCGGGTATTGTCTTCAGCCAAGATACGGTTTAAGGTATCCAGGATGACCTGTTCTTCGTGATTGCCACCTTTGCGGTTGATCGTTTCGGCATCGTTCTCTGCACGGTAACCCATATGAACCAGCAGGGATGCGTCGCACCATCATCCACAATCATGTGCGGACCTTTGCCGTCGGGGAAACGGAGCGCCATGTCGGTGCACCACCAGTATTCTTCCAGTGTTTCACCCTTCCAGGCGAAAACGGGAACACCATCGGCAGCGATGGCTGCGGCGGCGTGGTCCTGTGTAGAGAAGATGTTGCAGCTTGCCCAGCGGACATCTGCTCCCAACGCAACTAATGTTTCGATTAACACTGCGGTCTGAATCGTCATGTGCAGTGAGCCGGTGATACGAGCTCCTTTCAGAGGTTTTTGATCGGCATACTTCTTGCGAAGTGCCATAAGTCCCGGCATTTCGTGTTCGGCGATCTCGATTTCTTTACGACCGAATTCAGCCAAACTCATATCTGCCACTTTATAAGGCAGATTAGTTGGAAATAATTGTGACATAAATTGATACTAAATGATTATGGAGCAAAGGTAGTAATATTTTTTTTATTTTAGTTCTTTTTCGGAAGGAGATGGGAGGAAGTGTGGTCTTCCTTGTAGTGTGTTTGGATTTTTGTGTAAGTGTAATCTGTTTTCGACAACGTCGTGTATATATTCGACAATGTCGTGTATATGTTTGACATTGCAGAACATATACACGGCATTGTCGAAACAGATTAGACGCCCGTCTAATCGGAGCCGGATGCTTATGCAGGCGTGATTCCCTGGTCGGCTAATAACTTCAAGCCCAAGTCCTTCAGTTTGAACTTCTGGATTTTTCCGCTACCGGTCATGGGGAAAGTGTCGACGAAGAATATATACTTCGGAATCTTATGCCGGGCGATCTTTCCGCGGCAGAAATCCTTGACGATATCTTCCGTCATGGTGACACCTTCGTGCAGGATGATAAAAGCTCCCACTTCCTCACCGTATTTCTTGGATGGAACAGCAGCGACCTGTACATCTTTCACGCCTTTTAGGTGATAAAGGAATTCTTCTAGTTCACGAGGGTAGATGTTTTCTCCTCCCCTGATAATCATATCTTTGATGCGTCCGGTGATGCGGTAGTTGCCATGTTCGTCTTTCACGCCCAGGTCGCCACTGTGCAGGAAGCCGTCTTTATCGATGACTTCGGCTGTCGCGGCAGGGTTGTTGTAATAGCCTTTCATAGTATTGTACCCCCGGTTGCACATTTCACCTTGTACGCCTACCGGACATTCTTCACCCGTTTCCGGTCGATCACGCGAACTTCGGTAAATTCGTAATCACGGCCTACCGTATTGTAGCGTACTTCCGCCGGATCGTCGATGCGCGAGTGCGTCATACCGGGCGATGCTTCCGTCAACCCGTATACACTGGTCACACGCATGAACATTTTTTCTTCCACCTGTTTCATCAACTCTACGGGGCAAAGGGAGCCTGCATGATGCCGGTGCGGAGGGAGGTCAGGTCGAACATGCTGAACATCGGATGATTGAGTTCGGCGATGAACATGGTCGGAACGCCATAAAGGGCCGTGCACCGTTCTTTGTGGATGGAGGCGAGTACGACCAGCGGATCGAATTTTTCGACCATGACCTGTGTGCATCCATGTGTCAAGACGTTCATGGAGCGAGCACGACACCGAAACAGTGGAACAGAGGGACGCAGCAGCATAGTTTGTCGTCTGCCGTGAATTTCATGTGTTCTCCTGTCAACAGCCCATTGTTGGTAATGTTATAATGCGTCAGCATAACCCCTTTGGGGAAGCCGGTTGTGCCGGATGTATATTGCATATTCACGACATCGTGCGGGGTCACCAGCTTTTTGGCTTCCACTAACGTTTCGTCACTGACGTTTTCACCTAAAAGCAACAGTTCGGGAGTGTTGTACATCCCTCTGTATTTCTCCTGTCCGATGTAAACTACATTCTTCAGTATCGGGAAACGTTTGCTTTTCAGGTAGCCGCGTTGCGATTCTTTCAGTTCGGGAAGCATGGTGTACATCATGTCGACATAACTGCCATCAAACACCCCGTCGGTGATGCACATCGTATGGATATCCGCATTCTCGACCAGGAATTCCAGTTCGCTCTGCTTATAGTTGGTATTGACGGTAACGGCCACTGCTCCGATCTTGGCGGCGGCATACAGAAATGTAAGCCAGTCCGGGACATTGGTTGCCCAGATACCGACATGCGTGCCATGTTTGATCCCGATCGAAAGCATTCCTTTTGCCATCCGGTCTACACGTTCGTTGAATTCCTTCCAGGTGAAACGGAGGTCGCGGTCGGAATATACCAGATATTCTTTATCGGGTGTCGTTTCGGCCCAATGCTCCATCCACTGGCCGAGTGTCCTGTCTTGTAATTGTATTTCCATAGAGGCAGCAGATTAATAGGGGGTATAGATGACTCCGAGGATTTTCGCCGTATTGTCGGCGGCGGCATGTACATGGTGGGCGACGATGGAATCGTAGTAGATGCTGTCTCCTTCCTCCAGGATATAGGTATTCTTGCCATAGTTGATTTCGAGGACGCCTTCCAGTACATAGATGAATTCTTCCCCTTCGTGTGTGGAGAGTACGAAATCCACTCCGTCTTCACTCGGAGCGACATCGATCAGGAACGGTTCCATATGGCGGCCCGACTTGTCTTGTGACAGCGAATGGTATTCCATGTGCTTGCGTGCCTTGCTGTCGTTGTTGCTGAAACCGATGCTGTTCGTGTCGTTGCTATCTTTCTTGCGGCAAATGACGGGGCCCAGTTCGGACTGGTCGTCCAGGAATGTGCCCAGCGTACGCCTAATACGCGGGCTATCTTAATAAGTGGGGCGAGAGACGGAAAGTCTATATTGCCCTCGATACGTTCTATTTGTTCGATACTCAGACCTGAGCGTTCAGATACTTCCTGGGTAGAAAGTTGCTTGGATTCACGGATGCTTTTGATTTTAGCTCCTATGATTTTGTTATTTCCCATGAGCATTATATGTTTATTGTTTGTTGAATCTTTTAATTTGTAACAGAATGGCGCAAAATTACATTAAATTTTCATTAAACAAAGGTGTTAGGTAAAAGAAAAAAGGATGATCCCCGTGGAGACCATCCTTTTGTAACTTCCTGCGAAGAAATTGTTTCTTACTTTCTGATGCCAAGTTCTTTGATGATAGCACGATATCTTTCGATATCTACCTTGATCAGATAATCCAGTAAACGACGACGTTTACCAACCAGCATCTTCAGAGCTCTTTCAGAGCTATGGTCTTTGTGATTAGCCTTCAAGTGTTCAGTCAAATGTGCGATACGAACTGTGAACAGTGCGATCTGGCTTTCTGCAGAACCTGTGTTCGTTGCAGATTTACCATACTTTTCGAAAATCTCTTTTTTCTTTGCTGAATCTAAAACATGATTCTTGTGTACTTTAATAAATTAATACTATGTTATCTAAGCGGGGACAAAGGTAGGGATTCATTTTTGATTGACAAATCTTTTTATGTATCTTTTTTTATTTTGAAGTGTCAATGTCATATACTTCTCGCAAATTTATTGTATTTTTGCGGCCAATAAATTAGTTTTCAATGCAAAAGATTAGAAACATCGCGATTATCGCGCACGTAGACCACGGTAAGACAACGCTCGTGGATAAGATGTTATTAGCCGGTAAGCTTTTCCGTGAAGGACAGGCAGAGCCGGATCAGTTCCTGGACAATAATGACCTGGAACGCGAACGAGGGATTACGATCCTTGCCAAAAATGTATCTATTAATTATAAAGGTTATAAAATCAACATTATCGATACTCCGGGACACGCCGACTTCGGAGGTGAAGTGGAACGCGTATTGAACATGGCTGACGGTTGCTTGTTGCTGGTCGATGCTTTCGAAGGACCGATGCCTCAGACTCGTTTCGTGCTTCAGAAGGCTATCCAGTTAGGCTTGAAACCGATTGTGGTCATTAATAAGGTAGACAAGCCGAATTGTCGTCCGGAAGAGGTGCAGGAAATGGTGTTCGACCTGATGTTCAGTCTCGATGCAACGGAAGAACAGCTCGACTTCCCGACGATCTACGGTTCTGCCAAGCAGGGTTGGATGTCGGAAGACTGGAAAGAGCCGAAGGAAGATATTACCGCTTTGCTGGACGCTATCATCCAGTATATTCCGGAACCCGAGGTATTGGAAGGCTCTTCCCAGATGTTGATCACTTCGTTGGACTATTCCAAGTATGTAGGCCGTATCGCTGTGGGGCGCGTGCATCGTGGCGAACTGCGCGAAGGACAGGACATCATGCTTTGCAAGCGTGACGGTTCGATGGTGAAATCGAAGATCAAGGAAATCGACGTTTTCGAAGGGCTGGGGCGTACGAAAGTAGACGCTGTCCAGTCAGGCGATATCTGTGCGATTATCGGTGTGGAAGGTTTCGAAATCGGTGAGACGATTGCTGATGCCAATGATCCGGAACCGCTGCCGACGATCGCTATCGACGAACCGACGATGTCTATGTTGTTTACGATCAACAATTCTCCGTTCTTCGGGAAAGATGGCAAGTTTGTGACATCCCGCCATATCTATGAACGTTTGATGAAAGAGTTGGACAAGAATCTTGCCTTACGAGTGGTGCCGACAGATTCTGCCGATTCCTGGTTGGTGTACGGACGTGGTGTCCTTCACTTGTCTGTCCTGATCGAGACCATGCGTCGTGAAGGTTACGAGTTGCAGGTTGGCCAGCCGCAGGTTATTATCAAGGAAATCGACGGCCAGAAGTGTGAACCGGTTGAACAGTTGACAGTCAATCTGCCGGAAGAATGTTCCAGCCGTATCATCGACATGGTAACCAAACGCAAGGGTGAAATGACGATGATGGAAAGCAAGAACGACCGTATGCATCTGGAGTTCACGATCCCTTCCCGTGGTATTATCGGTTTGAACAATGCTGTTCTGACTGCATCGGCCGGTGAAGCGATTATGGCACACCGTTTTCTCGAATATCAACCGTGGAAAGGTGAGATCGAACGCCGTACGAACGGTTCTATCATCGCGATGGAAACGGGTACTGCCTATGCGTATGCCTTGAACAACTTGCAATCCCGCGGACGTTTCTTTATTTCCCCTCAGGAAGAAGTATATGCCGGTCAGGTGGTTGGTGAACACACGAAAGACAATGACTTGGTGGTTAACGTGACGAAGTCGAAGAAACTGACCAATATGCGTGCTTCCGGTTCGGACGATAAAGTATCTTTGGCTCCTCCTACGGTGTTCAGCTTGGAAGATGCTTTGGAATATATCAAAGGCGATGAATATGTAGAAATCACCCCGAATAGTATGCGTATGCGTAAGATCATCCTTGACGAACTTGAACGTAAACGTCAGGGAAGATAAGGATCATCACGACATAATCGCGCCGATAATGCAAATCATAGCTGGATTTGCGTTATCGGCGTTTTTTGCTTTAATTCCTATTTGTATTCAAACGTGGTATGGTTATCGATTGTCAAATTAATAATGAATAATATCAAAAAGTAAGGGGAGGCATTTGCGTATACTGATTATTTTTGCCCTATTAAGTAAAAAACTTTAAAGGAAAATGAAGAAAAAAGTATATACAGCGTTCGTATGTCTTTGTTGTACCGTGGCGTCTCTCTCTGCCCAGAAGCGCGTAGTAGAATTAACAGATCCGAACGAAAGTTGTACAAGTATTGCTGTCGGCAAATTGGCGACGACTGATGGTTCAGTCATGACCTCGCAGACATGTGACGGGACTTCGCGTACTTGGATGGAGGTCGTGCCTGCCAAAAGTGGGCGGATACTGCAAAACTCGATCTTTATTGGGATCTCCGTCATACGGAAAGCAAAAACGATCGGTTGGGAGTGAAACTGAAAGGTTCTATCCCACAGGTACCTTATACATTCGCTTACTTGAATACCGGTTATCCTTGTATGAACGAGAAACAGCTGGCGATGGGAGAAACGACTATCGTTGGCCGTAAGGAACTGCGCAGTCCGAAAGGCTTGTTCCATATCGAAGATTTACAGGGGATTGCTTTGCAACGTTGCAGTACGGCACGCGAGGCGGTTTTGCTGATGGGACGCTTGGCAGAACAATATGGTTATCGTGATGGCGGGGAATGTCTGACGGTTGCCGACAAGAGGGAACTTTGGTTTTTCGAGATTACAGGTGCGGGTCCGGAAGATATGGGGGCTTTGTGGGTCGCCCGACGCATACCGGACGACCATGTGACGGTTTCGGCTAATACACCTCGTATTTCCGATGTTGATTTCGGGGACAAGGATAATTATATGTATAGTGAAGGACTGAAGGAGAAAGCACGGAAGTTAGGGTATTGGGACGGAAAAGAACCTTTCAAGTTTTGGAAAGTAATCCATGAAACGGGGAAGAAGCCTTTTACTGTCCGGGACCTTTTTGTTTTGAAAACGTTGGCTCCTTCTTTGAACCTGACGATGGATATGGAGGAGCTACCTTTGTCTGTCAAGCCTGAACAGAAAGTTTCGTTGGCGGATATGAACCGTTTGCTGCGTGAAACATATGAGGGTACGGAATGGGACATGACGAAAGATATAATGGTAACGAAGAAGATTAAGGATAAAGACGGAACCGAGCGTGATACGACATATAAAAGCCCGTTGGCTCAAAATTGGATGACGAACGATATGTTTGAATTCCTGAACGCGCAACGTGGTGAAAAGAAGATAGAAAAACAGCGGACGATATCGGTTGTTTGGTGCGCTTATTCATTTGTGATACAATGCCGTGACTGGTTACCGGACGAGGTGGGCGGTGTTTGCTGGTGGTCGGAAGATAATCCGGGCGAAAGTCCCAGGGTACCCTTATTTGCCGGGATGACAGATGTCCCCGAAAGTTTTAAGGTTTGTGGACATAAGCGTTACCGTCCTGATGCTGCCCTTTGGACTTACCGGCGTACGAACCGTCTGGCCCAGGTGAGTTGGGGACATGGCCGCAAACTGATTGAACCTGCCGTCCTCTCTTTCGAGCAGAAGGCGGCAGACGAAATGCCTCTGATAGAAAACAAGGTGTCGGCGCTTATGCGGGAAGGCAAGAAGGACGAAGCCCAAGCTTATCTTACCCGTTATTCCTTCGATTTTATCTATTCGACTTTGCGTTGTTGGGAGGAAATGGAGGGACAGCTTTGGCATAAGTTCGGACGGGGGTTCTGATCGAGATCTCTTTTTAGTGCGAGTTTTTCTTGGCTTTTTCCCGCTGCTTTTCGATTTCTTTCCGGTAGGAGAGTGGGTTTATGCCGGTTTTACTCCTGAAAAAGTAAGAAAAATAGTCGGCCGATTCGAAATTGAGCTTCATTGCGATGTCTTGGATTGACATCTCCGTACTGCTCAGCAAATCTTTGATCTTGCTTAGTTTCAGTTGCAGCATGTATTGGTGGGGAGCGATCCCGGTGTATTGCTTGAATGATTTCCTAAAATTGGAATAGCTCATGTTGATGGATTCGGCAATGTCTTCCGGTGTGAACTTGTCGTAGATGTTTTCTCGCATCAGTACGCATGCCTCCTGTATCTTCTGCATGGAGACCGGTCCGTAATCCTGATTTTTGTTGATCGAATAGATCAAGCCGATCGTATGCATCGTAATTCCTGCTAAAACAGCCTGGAATCCTGACTTCTGTGCCCTGGCACAGTCAAGCATTTCCCCGAAATGCTTGACAATTTGGTCGTTCATGCCGATATGAAATATAGGATTTGCACGATTAATAATTCCATTTAATAATTTTTCAAAATAATCACCTTGGAAGGTTACGTAATATTCATCCCAACCTATGTTGGCAATAGGTTGATAGCTATGCCATTGTCCGGGGAAAATAAAGAAAGCGTCTCCTTTTGATATTTTCTTTTCAAGGCAGTTGATGGAAGTAAAAGTTCCCTCTCCTTTTACAATATATACAAGTGCGAACTCATCAATGATTCTGCCTCGGTCGGGATTAAATGTATATCCGATAGGGTGACCTTTAAGGGGATAACTGCCTTTTGGATCAATAGACTGAAAGCCTATGCCGCTAATAGACATTCCCCAGATGTTCTCATCATTATTTGTCGGTAAGTACTTTATGACATTATGTTTACTGCGATCAAAATCCATTTGGTGTTTATTTTGAGTATTTCAGAATAAAATGTTTCTCTCTTGGAAGATTACATTTATCTCTGTTTACAAAGGTATTAAATTTATTACATCTGTCAAAAAGCAAGGGAAAAATATCATTTTTTCATGATTATAAAGATAATAAAGGCAGACATTTGTGAAAATAAATATCGTTTAACCTAATAAGTTTGGAGATTATGAGAAATCGAATTCTATTTTTGCTATGTTTCCTATGTGTGGGATTGCAAGCATTTGCCCAGATTTCTATTTCAGGAAAAGTGGTTGATGCAGGAGGGCTTGAGCTTCCAGGCGTAAATGTGATGGTAAAGGGAACGACTATCGGTACATTGACCGATGGTGATGGAAAGTTTACGATTCCAGATGTTCCGGGTGGCAGTAATGCCGTATTGGTATTTTCTTATGTCGGTTTCCAGACACAAGAAATAAAAGTAGGGAATGCTAAAAATCTAACTGTGAAATTACAGGAAGATAATATGGCATTGGATGAGGTTGTGGTGGTTGGTTATGGCACATCCCGTAAAAAAGATTTGGCAGGCTCTATTTCCAGCGTTAAATTGGATGATTCCCCGTTGACGCAGTTGGCAAACGTAAATGCTTTGGTTGCATTGTCAAGCAAGATTCCGGGCTTTAATTATTCTCCGACGACAGATGCCGGTGGTGATAATACGGCTTCAATGACGATTCGTGGTATGAATTCTATTATTACAGGTCCTTCGGAGGCAAGCTTGAACAAACCGTTATTGGTTGTCGATGGTTCTATCTTTAATGGTAGTATCAACGAAATTGCCATGACGGATGTTGAATCCATTGATGTCCTGAAAGATGCCAGTTCTGCTGCTATCTACGGTTCACGTTCTGCAAATGGTGTAATTATTATTACAACAAAACGTGGTCGTTCTTCCAAGCCGACGGTTAATCTGGATGCTTATTACGGAATTCAGAGTTGGACGAGAAAACCGCAGATGGTAACGGACCAAAATGAATTTTTGAATCGTCGTCGTGAAGCGATGATTGCTGCCGGTTCGATTGATCCGAGCGTAGGTTTAGACGCCGCACAGTTATTGAATGCAGAAGAACTGGAAGTCTACAACGCTGGTGGTTGGGTTGATTGGATTGATGAGGTCTCTCAAAATGCGCAGATTCAGAATTATAATCTGAGTATTTCGGGAAATGCTTCGGATAAAGTGAATTATTATCTGTCAGCCGGTTATATGAAACAGGATGGTCTGATTGTAGGTGATGATTATAAAAAGTTGACTTTCATGGCTAAAATGGATGCAAAAGTTACTGAGTGGTTGACGGTTGGTATGCGTGCTTCTTATTATAATGCCTCTAATCCTGGTCAGATCGCAAACATTCAGTCTGCAACATGGTTGTCGCCTTATAGCCATAAGTATGTACGTTATGATGGTTATACTGATTGGTATGAAAGATATGCAAATGGTAATGTTGCCAGTCCGTTCTGGAGTTCTTCCGAAACTACTTCCTATTTGTGGACAGATCGCGATAAGAAATATGATAACCTGAATGGAACAGGATTTGTACAGATCGATTTCCCGTTTGTAAAAGGTCTGAGCTATAAGTTTACCATGAATGCTGTAAAGAATACGAGCAATATTGATATGTTTGTAAACCCTCAATATTTTTTGGATACAAGAAAAGTAGAGGAACTGGCTGATCCGTATAAATATACGGCGGAGGCAAATGGTAAATCGGAGATTAACCAGACGTATGCGTGGACCATGGATAATGTGTTTACTTATACGAAAGATTTCGGAAAGAACCATTTGGATGCGATGCTCGGTTATACGCGTGACGCCACTCATCAGAATCAGTTGAAGACTGCTTATAGTGGTTTCAAACTGCCGACTGTATTAGGCTCGTACGGACAAAATTTGGCAACGACTCAGCAGATTAACAAGACATTGAAGGAATGGCAGAATGTCGGTTATATGGCTCGTGTCAATTATAACTATGCAAATAAGTATTATCTGACGGCGAACTTCCGTCGTGATGGTTTCTCTGGATTTGCAAAAGGTAGTAAATGGGCTAACTTCCCAGGTGTGTCTGCAGCTTGGACATTGTCCCAGGAAGATTTTATGCAGAATGTAATTCCGGGATTGAGTTTCTTGAAGCTGAGAGGATCCTATGGTTTGACCGGTAATCAGAGTATTGAAGCCTATGCTACATTGGCTACAGTCGCTTCCGGTTATACTTGGTATGATGCATCTTCTTTGTATATCTATCAGAATTCGTTGGCAAATGAGGAATTGACTTGGGCGACAACTAAAACGGGTAATTTCGGTCTTGATTTCGGATTCTTGGACGGACGTATTTCCGGTTCTATTGATGTTTATAAATCAAAGACAAACGATATGCTGCTGAACCGTTCATTACCTTATATGACCGGTTTTTCGGAAGCAAAGTTTAATGCGGGGGAAGTGATGAACCGTGGTGTCGAATTGGCTTTGAATACAATCAATATAAATGGGGACGGTAAAGATAATTTCCGTTGGGAAAGTGGATTGACTTTTTATCGTAACAAAAACAAGATTGTTCACCTTTTTGGTAAGGATGCTAATGGCAAGGAAGCAAACGATACGGGTAATGCGACAACAAATGGCTATGAGACTGCTCGTGCATTGGTTATAGGCGAGTCGATCAATGCAGCATGGGACTTGAAAATGTTAGGTATCTTCCAGTCTCAGGCTGAGATTGATAACTATGTAGATGCAAATGGTAATAAGATTCAACCTGATGCTGTACCTGGTGATATCAAATTCCTGGATTATAATGGCGATGGTAAGATCAGTACGGACGACCGTCATTGTATTGGCGATATGGATCCGTTGTTCACGATCAATTTGAGCAATACGTTAAGTTGGAAGAATTTTTCTCTGTATTTCAACTTCCGTTGGGATGCTGGTAATAGTTCTCATTTTATCGGTAGTGACCCGTTCGGTAATTACCATAATACGGCAACGACATCAGGTGCTCAGTTGAAAGTAGCTCCATGGAGTGAAAATAATCCGACAAACGACCATCCGCGCCTAGGTATGTAAACACCTATTCCTATTATTTCTGGTCGCAACGCCAGTATTTGAAACTGAAAGATTTAAGTCTCTCTTATACATTTGACCAGCCGTGGGTAAAAAAAGCTAATATTCAGAATTTACGTCTTTATCTGAGTGGTACGGACTTGTTCACTATTACTGGCTGGTCTGGTCTGGATCCTGAAACAGGTGGTACGATTGCTGCAGGGCCTGGTAGTTCTCGCTATGGAAGTAAGCCTGCTTATCGGACAATTACAATTGGTGCTAATATAACATTCTAAAAATGAACGGATATGAAAATTAAAAATATATTATTAGGAACGGTTGTTGGCTCTTTGTCCATGTGTGGATTAGTTAGCTGTGACAATGATTTCCTGGAAGAAAAGTCATATGAATATACTTCTTCGACATCTTATAATACACCTGCAGAATTGGATATGGCAATCGGTTTTCTGCATGGTCGCGTCCAGTATTTGTTTTTTGGTGTATGGGGTAATCATAACTACTTTATGACAGGTATGGGGCTGGACACCTTTGCTGCGACAGACCAGAATTATATTACAAGTAACTGGAAGACGTTTACTCCTGACGAACCGGGCTATTCACGTCACTGGTATGATAATTTATGTCAGATCATTCAACAGTCGAATGTTATTATTGAAGCGATCGATACCCGTGATATCAAATGGGATAGCGAGGCACAGAAAAAGGAAGTTCGGGCTGAAGCGATTTTTTTCCGTGCATGGGCTCACCGGTGTTTGGCTGGAATGTATGGTGATTCTCCGATTATACTGGAACCGGCTCGTTCTGCGAAAGTGGATTATGAACGCTCTCCTCGTATCGATGTGTGGAAACAATGTGTTGAAGATTTCGAATGGGCAGCTCAAAATTTACCGTTGACAACAACGAAAAACGGTCGTATCGTAAAAGCGGCAGCTGACCACATGCTGGCTGAAATGGCCATTTGTATCGGTGATTATGATAAAGCGATTGCGGCGGCAAAGCGTGTAATCGATGGAACGGACGGAGATTATCATCTGATGACGGAACGTTTCGGAACCCGTGCGGGTGAGGCTACAGACCGTTATGGCAATCCTCATAGTTCTTATTGGGACTTGTTCCGTATGGGGAATTTTAATTATCAGGAAGGAAATAAGGAAGCAATCTGGGTCGCTCAATATGATTATGAAGGACGAATCAGCAATACCGGTGGCGGTGGTGTTGTAAGTTGGGGTTCTGCTCCTGCAAAATGCCATATTGAACAGGCTTTTGTTTCCAATTTCTATAACGTGGATAAGAAAAGGACTTTATCGAATGGTGAAATTATTCAGATATTCGGTTGGGGGGCCGTAACCTTTACGAATAGTAAGGCAGACTATGACGCGAATAAGAATAAGTCGAATGTGGCAACCGACTCGACAGGGTACGGTGGTGGTGGAACTTGCCACCCGACTGAATGGTTCTTGGGTGATCTGTGGAATGGCTGTGGTAGTGATGTTCGTGGCTCTGAAGAGATGATTCAGCGTAATCTGTATCAATCGGGTGGCAAGCCATGGAGCAGGCTATTGATGAAGCGAAGGCCTTATATGAATCTAAAAAAGCTGCCGGTGATCCGGATGCCGATCTTTATAAAGTAACGGCTAATGATACGGTCACTCTTTTCCCGCGTATTTGGAAATTCGGTACGGATAAACATGTAGATGGTGACTATCGCCGATATGATCCGGATTGGTATGTAATTCGTCTGGCTGAAACTTATCTGTTGTTGGCAGAGGCATATTTGAATAAAGGAGATAAGGCAAGTGCAGCAGAAGCTATCAATGTTGTTCGTGCCCGCGCCAAAGCTCCGTTGTGTACGGCTGCTGATGTGACGATAGACTATATTTTGGATGAACGTGCCCGTGAACTGTATGGTGAAGAGCATCGTGCGGTGACATTATCCCGTTTGTCAACTAAGGAAAATCCGATTTTAGTACAGCGTACACGTAAATATGGATATCGTTTCCCGGCCGCAACAAACGAACTGAAAGATGCAGGTCCTAATATTCAGGATTATCAATGGCAATATCCAATACCATTACAGGTAATCGAAGCGAACTCGGGTGCGAATTTCCCGCAGAATGAGGGGTATTGATCTGAATTATCTGTATAAACTAATAAAGGCCCGGTGGCAGAAAAGCTTCCGGGCTTTTACTTTGTATCGGAGTTAGGCGGTACGGATAAATCCATAATACCAATAGGTGTTTCCGTATTTTTGGCGGAGTACATGATCTGTATTCGGACGCTGTGACATCAGTACACCGAAATCTTCGAAAGCTTGCCTGCAGATTGGGCTAACCGGGTAGTTGCGGGTGGCCTCCAAATAAGGAAACATGAGGTCAACCACTAATAGAGCTTCTTGATAATGAACTGGTATCGTTTCACTATGTGGAAAGTATTGCTGGAATAAATTATAGAAACCTTTTAGATCTTTGCTCAAAAGAACGCCGCATAATAGATAGTCGAGTGCTTTGCGGTTGGTAGTATCGGCTTTTACCGCTTGTGTCAGAAGAATCAGAGGGGAAGATGCATCGATAATGAAATCTTCCTTGTAGGCTTCTTTGAATGTTGTTAGAGAGGTGGAGAGTCGTTTGGTCCGTTCTTTTATCCATTGTTTGTGACAGGTGGAGGTCTGTAATATGTCCATATATTTCTGGGCTAGGGGAAGATTCCCAAATTCTGTTTGCCAGTCGATCATCCTTCTGAGTCGGGAGAAAGAGAGACCTTGCGGGGACATGGCATTTGCTTGTGCAAGTTGATGGAGAGCTTCGTGTTTTAGTCCGAGGGAATAGGTGAAAAGACTGTTGAAATTAGCTCCGTCTAATTCATTTGCCGGAAAATAGATACGGTCTGCCGATTGTACCGGATAGTGGAAGAGTTGTACCGGCAGGATACCTTTCTCACTGAGGGCAAGCATCAGGTAAGGATGATAATAGGCTTCGCTAATGTTACAGGTATGGATTGTTTGCAGTACCTGGTCCCATTGTTGTTCTTCCGCATGCCGTTGTATAGCCAGACGTTTCTCCCTTTCCTGATTAGGGGAGGAGTAAATGCTGTAACAGCTGAATGCGATTAACAGAAGGGGGAGTGCGAAGGAGATATAACGGTTCCCTTTTCGGTCGGAGAGGAAGACAGAACAGAGCGGAATCAGGAACAAGGCATAATATATGTAAACATATCGCATTCCATATTCCGGATTGATGAAGGTGTACAACTGATTGGTCGGGGTGTAATAAATAAAATTTTGCCATAACAGAGGCCATGCGGTAACGAGTATCAGATTTATAGCCGGTAATATAGGAAAGCCTTTTTGTTTGAAGGAAATACGTTCGAAAACAACTCCATACAGATATAATAAGAGTAAGCTATTTTCTGGTAAAAGGAGATACAAGAAAGGAATAGCGATCAAAGCGCTGATATGCCGTATGATTTTGTTCTGGAGGAAAAGATAAAAAGCGAGTGTCAGAAGGAACAGATTGTATTGTAATAGTGCAGATAAGTTCCAGGCATATTGATAGATGCAGAACATAATAACCGGAATGATGATTACCCATCTATGCTGTGTGGCATTCCATTGCCGCAAGTAGAGTAGGGTAATAGCTGCAGTAATCAGAAGCAAACTTGTTTCCACGAAAAGTCCCAGTGAGAGCGGGTGGTAGAACTGGGACAAAAAATTAGTTAGCAGACTGTTCCATCCTGCTGGAGCAAGTAGATAACCTGTCAGGTAGTCGTTTGTCGCCAGGAATAATCCGCCTGCTTCTTGATAACGAATATATTCGGGATAGAACATATATTCGATAATGAGTGCATAAATACTTGACAGGATCAGAAGTATGATGTTTTCTTTTTTCATTTTTATGTATGTTTTAATCGGTTACGGTATGATCCAGTTGGGATCTGGTGATTGTGATTTTATCCTTGATAAATTCCGGGATGTTGAATGACTTCATCCGGAGGTTGTTCTCGTCAGGATCTTTCTGCGGGAGCAGGAACGGTTTACTGAATTTTCCGTTTTTATTTAGGTGGGCGATAAAGAAACGGGTATAAAGTCCGTCCAGACGCCGGCTGCTGAATATGATCCATTTTCCGTTTGAAGACCAGGAGTGATAGCTTTCCACGTCCGGGCTGTTTAGTATATCGGTATTTACGGAAGCAGAATCTTGTAAAGATATCATTTTCAGATCTGCTTCCTTATGCCAAATAGGGAAAGTTGCATAATCCGATTCGGTGAAAAGTAGATATTGGTTGTCTGGTGAGATGCGGGGAAATGAAGCGCTTTTATTGTGTGCTGTATAGATCGTGTCTATCGTTTCTCCGAAAGAACCGCTATCTGGATCAAAGGAAACACTGCAAATGGAGTATTTGACCTCTCTCAACCTTTTAGGTAATTGTTTGGCAGGGGCTGTACAATAATATAGGCGTTTCCCATCAGGAGCCCATGCTGGAAATGTCTCGAAAGATTCCGGACTGTTGAAACGAGGATCTGTTATGACTGTGTTCCGGACCGGATCATATAAGATCAGATCTGATTCCAGATCGTAGACCTCTATAAGGTTCGGATTTCGGCTATAAAAAGACTGACGGGTGGCATTGGTTGAAAAAATAATGTATTTGCCGGATGGATGCCAATGGGGATAAGTTCCTTCTTTGGACGATCCGAGTTGCGATAATTGCACTTTGACGGGCTGGTTATTTTTAATGATGATTGTCCCTCCCGAAGTAGTCCGTGCATGAAACATGAAATCGGTAGGTGAATAATTGCAGAATGAATGGCAATTTACACATCCTTTTTCAGTCATATTACTGGAAATGATAATCTCTTCTTTGAAACAGTTTAAGGCTCTTTGTCGTATATCCATTTCGTGCCATGATTCGTAACCAGGCTCGACCAGTCGGTAGGCGATATATGGATCGATAGAGTCTGTGGTAATATAAATAGGAAAAGATTTGTATTGTACACCTTCCGGATAAGAATTGTTCCAAATAGATATGGATATATCTATTTGTTTTCCAATATTGTGCGAGATTATATGCCGCCACTTTTTTAAGGGTATATCGATTTTGTTTTTCCCTTCAATGCTAAATAATGGTTGGTTATTATTGGAAAAAACAGCTTTTATATGAGAGGAATTTTTGACTGTAAAGTTTAAAGGTGCAATATTGATAGGAATACTTATTTCTTTATAATCCGGAAAGATATTCGGATAGGTATTTTCCTGCTTTGATGCAATTCTATTTTCGGTGCATCCAGTGTAGATAAAGAAGGCTAATAAAGTAAATAATAATTGTTTCATATCTCGTTCTGTTAATAATAGCACTTTGCAAAGATGTATCAAATTTTTAATTATAAATATCAAAAGCATAGATAAAATTTGTGAGAACGTAAATATTTTTGTCCGTTGTGAAAGACACATGGGAACATGCATTAATCTTATTTATGTAAATACCGTATTATGATGAACAGATACAAATTCTTTATTCTTAGCCTCACTCTGATATGTGTGGCAAGCCTGTCGGCCAAGGATTATTATGCCACGGATTTTGGTGTGATAGCAGACGGCAAGACTTTGAATACAAACTCCATTCAGAAAGGAATCGACTTTGTGAACAAACTGGGTGGAGGACGCTTGGTCTTTACTGCCGGTAATTATCTGACGGGATCAATTTATCTTAAATCGAATGTGACACTTCATCTTGAAGAAGGGGCGACTCTACTGGGATCGACCAATCCCTGGGATTACGAAAAAGATTCGTATATTCGCTGGATGTCTATGATTTTCGCAGTCAAGCAGCAGAATATCGGTATAACGGGGAAGGGGACAATTAACGGGCGTGGTTTTCAAACCGCCAACAATATGGTGGACTATATCCAGCGAGGTATCTACGAAGACCCTCTGAAACTGGGTCGTCCGAACGAGACGAACCGTCCGCAGAATATTTATTTCCGCGAATGCGAGAATGTGACGATCAAAGATATTACCCTGCGGGACCCGGCAAGTTGGAACCAGACCTACGATCAGTGCAAAAATCTGTATATCGACGGCATACACGTCGATAGTAAATCCTATTGGAACAACGACGGGATCGATGTTGTGGACTGTGACGGCGTCGTGCTGAAAAATTCTTTTCTTGATGCGGCGGATGATGCCCTTTGTTTCAAATCGCACGATGCGAACAGTATGTGTCAGAATGTGGTGGTCGAGAACTGTGTAGGCCGTTCGAGTGCAGCGGATTAAAATTTGGAACAGTGTCCCGTGGTGGTTTCCGTAATTTCAAGGTGAAGAATATTAAGATATACGATACGTATCGTTCGGCTATCACGTTTGCCGCGGTTGATGGTGCTTGATCGAAAATATAGAGGTAGATGGTGTTCGCTCCATTCATACGGGAAATGTGATCTATCTTCGTATCGGCGACCGTTGGAGTGCAGGGAAGAAACCGGTCATGAAGAATATCACGATCAAAAATGTCTATGCCGAGATCCCGATGGATAAACCGGATGCCGGATATAATTACGAAGGGCCGATTGAAGACCTTCCGCGCAATATCTCACCTGCTAGCATTGTCGGATTGCCGGAATATAAGATTCAGAACGTGACGCTTCAGAATATCGAGATCGTTTCTCCTGGAGGCGGTAATCCTTACTACGCTTATCGTGGACTGACACCGGCCGAGTTGGACAGTATTCCTGAAATGGAGACTTCCTATCCGGAGTTTTCGCAGTTTAAGGAATTGCCGGCCTGGGGTTTTTACATTCGCCATGCTGAGGGAATCATTTTTGATAATGTGACGTTTAAGGCTTTGAAAAAAGATTACCGTCCGGCTATCGTGATGGATGATGCCGGGAAGGTGACCTTTAAGGATGTCCGGTTTGTCGAGCCGGAGAGTGAGGGAAAGAAACAGATATTCCCTTATAAGTCTAAAGTGCTAAAATGATAGCGTGATATCGGATAGGAAGGATGTATAGGATTAAAAAACAAAAAAGTGAGACAACATGAATAAGAATAAGTTATTTGCAAGTGTGATAGGACTTCTGTTTTTTGTGGCGGGGCTTTCGGCAAAAGATTATCAAGTTGCGATGTTTGGGATCAAATCTGACGGGGTGACACTCAATACCCGTTCCATTCAGCGGGCTGTTGATTATATAAGTGGACAGGGAGGTGGCCGGCTTGTTTTTTATGTGGGCCGTTATCTGACTGGTTCAATCGAACTGAAGTCGAATGTGACGATCCGTATCGAAGAAGGAGCCACTTTAGTTGCAGTTCCATCCGTTTATGATTTTAAAGGAGTAGGGGGATGTAATGCGATTATTTACGCAGACAAGCAAAAAAATATCGGTATCGGTGGAAAAGGTATTATCGATGGGCGTAGCATCGCTGTGCGGGCAAGTGTGGAAGAGCAATTGCAGAAAGGCCATATCGAAGGAAATGTATCCGGTTATGCACCGGCTTTGATCTGTATGGAAGGCTGCGAGGATGTAAAAATTGAACAAATCACCCTACAGGATGCAGCAGACATAGCCGAAATATATAAGGATTGCCATAATGTGACAGTCGACAAAGTCGTTGTGAATGCAGGTGCATCGGACCGGAAAGCAATTTCGATCTCTGGGTGTGATGGAGTGAAGATGACAGATTGCTACTTCAATATGACGGGGAATCCGTTGGAGAGTGCTGGGACATCCCGCAATCTAATATTTACAAATTGTGTAACACCAGACGGCAAAGCTGTCTCAAGCGATCAATAAAAGGAGGAAAAAATTATGCAGAGGAGATCATTTATCAAACAAAGTGTTTTATGGACAGCTGGTTGTGCTGTCGGTAGCCGTATGCCGTTGTGGGGTTCGGTCAGTGTAACCGATGAGATGAAGGGGACGGTCTTGCGTTCCGGTGAGCTATATAAATTATTTCGTGATCCACAATCTATTTATCGTCCGTTTGTCCGTTGGTGGTGGAACGGGGATAAGGTGGAAGCTGACGAGTTGAAACGTGAACTGCACATATTGAAGGATGCAGGTATCGGAGGGGTGGAGATCAATCCTGTAAAATTTCCCGGTAATGATACGGATGATTTGGGAAAGAAGTCGCTGCCCTGGTTGAGTGACGAATGGATCGATATGTTGAGGGTGGCTTTTGACGAGGCGAAGTCGCTTGATATGACCTGCGATCTGATTGTTGGTTCCGGTTGGCCGTTCGGGGCGGAGTTCCTGACGGGAGATGAACGGGCGGATGTCGTAGTAAATTATTCAGAGAAGCTGAGTGGGCCGATCGATTATGAAGTCTCTCGCGACGGTCTGTTCTGTGCGGCCGATCCTGCTATCAGTTCTCCTTTTCTCGGAAGGAAGATGGAGCTGGTTTCCTTGCAACTGGTTCCCGAACCGTTTGGCAGTCTTGACCAGGCTATCAACCTGATGGGTAAAGAGGTGGATGGGACGTTCAAGTTTAAAGTGCCCGATGGAAAATATGTCTTGTTTGCCTTGGTCAAGATACGCGGTTTTCTCGAAGTGATCAATGGTGCTCCCGGTGCTACGGGACCGGTGTTGAACCACTTCAACAAGCCGGCCGTACAGAAATATCTGAACAATATGTCGGACAAGATTCAGAACCGTTTAGGCCCGTTGTCCGGCAATATCCGTTCTCTCTTTACTGATAGCATGGAACTGGAAGGCTCGAATTGGTCGTATGATATGGCGGAAGAGTTTAAGAAACGCCGGGGATATGATGTGCAACCGTATCTACCTTTCATTCTATTTAAGATGGGCAGCATGGGGAATGTGTTGACCTATGAGCCGAAGGTCCAGTTCACTCCCGAACTGGATGATACGATCCAGCGTGTACGCTATGACTTCGAATATACGAAAGCCGAACTGCTGCGCGAGCGTTTTACACAGACTTACCTGGACTGGTGTAAAGGGTTGAATGTGAAATCGCGTGCACAAGCCTACGGACGTGGTTTCTTCCCGCTCGAAAGCAGTCTGGACTATGATATTCCGGAATGTGAATCCTGGACGATGACCTGGTTACGCCATCGTTTGGGTGAAGAGATGTCGGAAGAGGACTACCGCCGGGGCCGTGCTTATACAATGGTCAATAAGTATGTGTCTTCTGCCGCCCATTTGCGTGGAAAGCGCCTAGTGAGTTGTGAGGAAATGACAAATACCTATACCGTGTTCAATATGACATTGGAGTTATTGAAGATCGGTGGTGACCAGACGGCTATTTCCGGTGTGACGCATTCTATCTTCCATGGTTTCAACTATTCTCCTAAAGAAGCTCCGTTCCCCGGATGGATTCGTTACGGGGCTTATTATAACGAGAATAACAACTGGTGGCCATATTTCAAATATTATACCGCTTATAAAGGCCGCATGGCTTCCGCCCTGCAACATGGAACCATGTATGCGGATATCGCGATCTTGCATCCGATAGCTGATATGTGGAGCACCTTGGGAATGCAGAACGAGCCGTTCCCTGCCACTACCAATGTGAAATATAAGACATTGGTATGGGAGGCGATCCATAAGAACGGCAGCGGTTGCGACTATGTTTCTGAATCGATCATCCGGGATGCTGAGATGAAAGACGGTTACTTATGCTATGGTCCCCGCAAATACAAAACGCTTTTCCTGATCGAGGTGGAGAGTATGGAACCGGCTACCGCGCGTAAATTGTATGATTTTGTGACCTCAGGAGGACGTATCTTCTGCATCGAGCTTATCCGCATAAATCGGTCGGCCTGAAAGATCATGACAAGCATGATAAGGAAGTGCAGGGATGGGTGGAAAAGATGAAGCAGATGGACGGGCGTTTTATATTACTCCATAAACCGGAAAAAGACTTTGTCGGTTGGTACCAGGGGGTACAGAAGGACTATGGATTGACATCGTATATGACTATCGAAAAACCTGATCCTTATCTGATGCAGAACCGTTATCAGGGTGATAACAGGGAAGAAATGTTTTTCTTCAGTTATGCGCACCGCTATAATTCGCATCAGACCCGTATTTCCTTTAGCAACGAGGTTGTAAAAGGCCGTCAGGGTTGGGTGTGGGATCTGGAAACGGGCGAACGGTACCGGTTGTCGCTGGATGTTGCCAACAGTTTCCTGTTCGACTTCGGTCCGGCTGATTCTCTCCTGATTGTGTTTGATAAGCAGAAGAGAGGAAATGATTACAAGCCGCTTCCGGTTTCCGGTGAGGATTTGAAAGATCTTTCGTCTGACTGGGATGTAGAGTTCCGTCACAGCCGTGAGAATACGGTACAGAATACCCATTTCTACAAACTGAAGGATTTAAAGGATACGGACTATGTGAATTTCTGCGGTACAATTGTCTATAGAAAGAAAGTCAATGTCTCTTCATCTGCCAGAATGGTGCTTAATCTCGGATTAGTGCATGGTGTATCGGAAGTATTCTTGAATGGGCAGAGCTGTGGTGTCAAATGGTATGGCCGCCGTATCCATCCGGTCGCAGCCCAATTGAAACAGGGGGAGAATACGGTTGAGGTACATGTTGTAACTGTTATGGGAAACTATATGAAGACGTTGAAGGATAATAAGATCGCTCAGGCATGGACACGGAGGCAGGATGTAGTCCAATCGGCGGGACTGGTCGGACCGGTCACCGTTTATAGAGTTAAAAATTGAGAATTAAAAATTAAGAAATTAGGAATTTGAAGAGCTATGAATGTGATTAGGAAAATAATGATCCTGTGCTTACTGGTGGAAATGGTGGTTCCGGTGTGGGCAAAAGATTACCAGATGACTATGTTCGGGATCAAGTCGGATGGAACAACCATGAATACCCGTTCCATACAAAAGGCGATCGACTTTATTTCCGAGAATGGGGGAGGACGTCTGGTGTTTACTGTCGGACGTTATCTGACCGGCAGTATTCATCTGAAGTCAAATGTGACGATCCATTTGGGAGAGGGGGCCGTGTTGGTCGGTTCCACCAATCCTTATGATTATGATATGGAACTGAAAGCTTGGTATGGCTTGATTCTGGCTAACAAGCAGAATAATATCGGTATCACTGGCAAAGGAGTGATTGACGGTCGCGGACGTGAGCTTGCCAATAATTTCATCAACCAGGTTTATTCAGGGGTGATTAAGGATAAGTTGCAGTTGGGACGTGTTGCCAACCGTCCGAAACTGGTCTATTTCCGCGAATGCAAGAACGTGGAAATAAAAGGGGTGACGATGATGAACCCGGCATTCTGGACACAGACTTACGACCAGTGCGAAAATCTCTTGATCGACGGTATTACGGTGCATAGCCGTGCTTACTGGAATAACGACGGGATGGATATTGTCGACTGTAACGGTGCATTGATTCAAAACTGTTATGTGGATGCGACAGACGATGCGATCTGTCTGAAATCCCATAGTGCCGATGCTGTCTGCCAGAATATCGAGGTGCGCAACAATACGGCCTGTTCAAGTGCAAGCGGTATTAAGTTCGGTACGGCTTCGACGGGTGGTTTCAAGAATATAAAGATTATCAATAATACTGTATTCGATACGTTCCGTTCGGCCATAACGATCCAGGCGGTTGATGGCGGACAGGTTGAAAATGTGGTAGTGGATAGCCTCCGTTCCATCAAAACCGGAAATCCAATCTATTTGGTGGTGGGAGAACGCCGTGAAGGTCGTCGTAGCCGGATGGACAACGTGCATATCTCGAATGTTTATGCCGAGGTCCCGGCAACAAAACCGGACGCAGGATATGACTACGAAGGGCCGACGGAAGATAATCCGCGCAATGTCTCGCCTTCCGGCATTGTCGGCTTGCAAGACAACAAGATTACGAATGTCTCCATAGAGAACGTCGAGATCGTTTATCCAGGCGGCGGTAACCCGTTGTATGCTAAAGTTGGGCTGAACGAACTGGACAAGGTGCCGGAAATGCCGAAGGCGTACCCTGAGTTCTCTCAGCATAAGGAGTTACCGGCTTGGGGCTTCTATGTCCGTCATACCGATGGCGTCACTTTTAGGAATGTGAAGTTGACAGCCTTGAAGAAAGACTATCGTCCGGCTATCGTTCTGGACGATGTGCATAACGGTACATTTACGAAGATTAAAGTGGTTGAACCGTCTGCCGGAAAGAAGGAAAAAATACATGCTTACAAGTCTACGAAGATAAAAAAATAGAACGTGTATCCGCGTATTCCGCATGTTCTGCCCTATACACCTTTTTGCTGGTGAAATTTGTGTTTATATGGTTGTATAATACGTTTTTATGCCTAAAGTTTTGTAGGGCGGAACTTTTTTTACATGCGGTTTTCGATACTACTCCGGTCTATTGGAGAAACATTGCAAAAGTCATTTTGATTCCTCTTCCATAGGGATAACGGATCTCTATTTTCATATTTCTTGTTTTCCGCAGGATGAAAATAGATAAAATTGCCTTAATAGCTTGTTATATAGTGATTTTTCCTTTACAATCGGAAGCAAATGAAATTCACATTCTGTTTTTTCTCATAGTTAAATGTTTAGTTATACAAAGAAAAAGGGAGAAAAGATTTTGAACCTTTCCTACCTTTTATAGATCATTTTCGTGATGAAAACGGTTTTAGAAATACCCGTGCGTTTCCACATCTCCGTATTTAAGGGCTATTTCTACCCGTTTGACTGTGAATGTCTTTTCTTCTTCGGACTGGAAACATATGCGGTTATATCCCTGTTTGAGGATTTTGTCGGGGAGGATAAAGGCATATTCTTTTTCTCCTTTTTCCAGCCCGCGTTCCCTGTCGTATAGGTAAGTATAGGCTGGCATTTCTTTCTCAACCGCTTCCCCATTTACCGTCAGTCGGCAGATTATCGGATGATTAGTGCGAATGAATAGGATTGCTTCTTTCGGATATCCTTCTTCTACCGAATCGCCGATATAAAGATCTACCTCTTTCTGCTCGTCCTTGCCTATTTTTAGTGGGAGTGGAGAGTCTGGCTTTATATTATACTGTATAACCCCGTCAGACAGCGCATAGATCTTATTCCGGCCTTTTAAAGTTTCCAGCGAACCTAACTCTTGTAGCAGTTCCGGCATCATGATCCGGCAAACTTGGCCACCGTCTTCTAGGTATAGCTTCCCGTCATGCTCGGAGTTGAGGCACCGAAATAGTAATTGAACAGGTAGATCCCGTCTGCTCCCTGTGAAAGGATATGAGAACACATCCCCCTGTGCATACCGTGTGACCAGAATTCCCGTGGGCGGTAGCTCCGTCGTCAATCGAACTGTAGAACGGAATGTTGAGATCTTTCCCCATTTCTTCTCGGAACTTGGCTACCGGCATGGCAGGATCTCCCCTCCAGTGAACACCTGTACTGATAAAGTCTAGCAGTCCGAGGCGCAGCCATTCACGTATATCCAGACCTTTCATCATGTTTTGTTCGACTGTTGGCGCTACACGTGCGGAGAGCAGGATCTTTCTGCCTTGTTTGGCTGAGACTTCATCCACTTTCTGACGGATGTCTTTCACCAATTGTGTCATCAGCGGTGCGTTCTGTGGCCCTGTGCCTGACTTGAAGTAAACGATAAAGCGCATGAAGTCGAGATCGTATCCGTCGATTATGTCGGCGTAATTTTCCAATTGCTCGGAAACAATCGCCAGCTTACGGTCGCGCACTTCCTTTATGGCAAAGTCAAAAGCTCCGCCGCTGTTATAACCTTGTGTCGTGTCGTTCAGCCAGTATTCTGGATGCTGAATCCAGAAATCGGTGTACGAGATCGGACAATGGGTAGTTGTATCATTGAAATGTAAGTCGTTCATCCGGTAGGTGATGAAGGCTTCCATCCCCTTCTTCTTAGCCCTCTTTAAAGTGTAAGCGACCAAGTCTGTCCCTTCTTTTTCCAGGTTCTGATGGTTTCGGTAGTATTTTCGGAAAGAATTATACTGAGCTGTATCACAACCACAATCCAACGTTCCGTCCAGATCGTCTCCCATCACATGGCCATATTTGGAACGGACATAGAAGAAATCGCTGCCGGAGCACATCATATAGGTCGTAACCTGTGAGTTCGCCACCATATCGACGCAGGAGTCCAGGTCGGCAAGTGTAAGCGGACGATACTTGAACCAGCGGTTCCTAACAGGTCGGAACCATCGTTATTATGAATGATCCGGAATGTTCGTTCGGGTACTTTTTTTACATCGGGTGCACAGGCAAAGAAAGCCTGTGCACATAAAAGAATCGAGAGATAGTTAATTATAAGTGATTTCATGGTGTGTCGTGTGTTTATTCGATTAACGAATAAGGCTTTTCCTCTGCTGTGAACAGCCTTTTCTTATTAGGGTTCGAAGTCATTTGGAAGACCAGTTCACCTCCATTCATGATGTCCTGATGGGTGATGTACGCCTTTGTATAAGGTTTACCGTTTAGGGTAACGGATTTGATGTAACGGTTCTTGTCGCTGACCTGATCCGCTCTGACTGTAAATGTTTTTCCGTTTTCTAGGTTTATCTGCATGTAAGGCAGATAAGGAGCTCCGATGACATACTGGTCGGTACCGGGGCATACTGGATAAAAGCCCATGGCCGAGAAGATGTACCAAGCGGACATCTGGCCGCAGTCGTCGTTGCCGCATAAGCCGTCGATATTGTTGCGGTACATACGGTTCATAATCTCGCGAATCCAGTATTGCGTTTTCCACGGTTCGTCGGTCCAACTGTATAAATAGGGAATGTGGTGGCTTGGTTCGTTACCGTGGACATAAGTGCCGAGTAGACCTTCCCGTGTCACATCTTCGGTTTGGGCGAAGAACTCGTCTGGCAGATGCATGGTGAACAGGGAGTCCAGCTTATTGATAAAGCTGCGGTTGCCACCCATTAAGCGGATCAGATCGGATGGAGCCTGCGGTACATAGAAAGAATAGTTCCAGGCGTTTCCTTCGATAAAACCTTGTCCGTGTGTGCTGAGCAGGTCGATATCTTTCTTCCAGCTACCGTCTTTGTAACGTGGACAGCGAAGCCCAGACCTGGTTTGAACACGTTCTTATAAGAGAGTGCACGCTTCTTGTAGGTCTCTGCTGTCTGCCGGTCACCCGTTAGGAGTGCTGTGTGGTAGACCGCCCAGTCTTCATATGCATTCTCCAACGTGATGGAAGCGGAAGTGGGGGAGTTGTCGAAAGGGACATATCCTAATTGTTTGTACTCGTCTGTATGATCATAATAAGGTACGTTTGAACTGCTGACCATTGCTTTGACTGCCTCCTGTTTGTCGATCGGCAAGCCTTTGGTGATGGCATCGGCTAGAACGGAAACCGAGTGGTAGCCGATCATACACCAGTTTTCGTTACCCATATGCGACCAGACCGGTAGCAGGTGATGCACACTTTGGCTGTAATGGGCGAGCATCGATTTCACAAGATCCGTGCTGACATCCCGTTTGATAATGTTGAACAACGGATGCAAAGCTCGGTACGTGTCCCAGACAGAAAATACGGTATAGTTCGTAAAACCTTCGGCCTGGTGAATATTGTGATCAATCCCCCGGTATTTCCCGTCTACATCCATATAAACGGACGGGTTGATCATCGTATGGTACAAAGATGTATAAAGCATGGATAGCTGGTCGTTACTGCCTTTCGCATCGATTACAGACAACGCGTTTTCCCATTTCCCATTTGTTTCCTTGCGGATCGTGTCGAACGATTTTCCGGTGGTTTCCGCTTGCAGGTTCTTTAAAGCTCCGTCTGTTCCGACAGCCGAAAGAGCTACTTTGATTTCGAGAGGGGCGCTTCCTTCCTTGAATTCGAAGTAGGAAACGACTTTACGCCCTCCGATCTCCGGGAAGTTCTCCGCTGTATTGAAACGCCGGAATCCTCCAGGGTAGTTGACTTTCTCCCGGTCCGTATATCCGTAATGGGTAATTGGTTGGGAGAATGAGATAGCAAAATAGGTATAATTTACGCGACTCCATCCGTTGGTAATACGGTAGCCCGTAAGCAGGGTATCGTTTTCGACCCGGAGGTTTGCCCATAACACTTTGCCATCATAATTGTAGATACCGTGGTTGAGGTCGAGGATCAGTTGTTTTTTCTGATCGGCTGGATAGGTATATTTATGAATACCGACCCGTTCGGTTGCTGTCAGTTGTACATTGATTAGGTCGTCGGACAGTTGTACTTCGTAGTAGCCTGGGCGGGATATTTCGGTGTCATGGCTGAATCGGGAACGATAGCCACTGTCCGGATTATCGGCCGTTCCGGGGTTGATCTGTAATTCTCCGGTGAAAGGCATCAGCAGGATATCACCAAGATCGGAATGCCCTGTTCCGCTGAAATGCGTATGGCTGAAGCCGACGATGGAGCTGTCCTTATGTTGGTAGCCGGCACAGTATTCATACGCGCGAGGTTGATAAACTCCATCGATGTTATGAGGAATGGTATCGGTGTCAGGACTTACCTGTACAATGCCAAACGGAGCACAGGCACCGGGGAATGTATGTCCCATCCCGTTTGTTCCGATGATTGGGTTTACCTGATCAGTCTTTTGTGCCATAACCGGCATGGTCATGCAGACAAGAGCGACAAACAGTGATTTCATTTGTTTTTGCATATACGTGTTTTTCTTATTTTCTGGAATGTTCAAAAGTAATCAAAGTCGTAAATATGCACATGTATTTTTTGTCGGATTTATTTAGATATTTGGCTAAATGGTGAAAAGCTACAACGCCTCTGGGGATTTGACTAGTTGGAGAACCTACTGAGGTTCGGCAAAGAGGTTGATATGATTGTTGTCGTTTTCATTAATGAATATAAATCACAGTTTTAATTTTTACGAAAGATACATATAGTATCCATATAAGAACAAAAAAGGCCGCCTCTTTTTATAGAGACAGCCTTTCGGATATATGGAATAAGTTTGTTATTATTTAACCAATGCAGCGAATTCGCTGTTAGTTGCATACTTTGCAAATTCCAGGTCGATAGCAGCTTCTTTAGCCATAGCCTTGTCTGCAGCGATAGCAGCTTTCAGGTTGCTGATAACTGCGTTAGCATCGTTTGTACGAGCAGCTACGATAGCTTTCAAGTAAGAAGTTGTAGCGTCAGGTTTAGCAACTGCGTTCAAAGTCTGAGATGCTTTGCTGTAATCCTTAGTCAGGATCTGAGCCAGTGCAGCGTTGTTAGACTTAACTGAACCGAAAGAGTTGGCAGCCTTAGCCATTCACCCTGCTCCAAATACAGAACACCCAAAGCTTCGCCTAATTCAGCAACGCCTGCAGCGCTACCGAACAACTGCTGAGCCTTAGCCTGGTCACCCTTAGTCAAAGCGATCAAACCTAAATTCATGTTAGCTTCAGGATTAGCTTTTACAGAGTTTGATTTGTTGAACATCTGTTCTGCCTTAGCCAGGTCGCCGGCACGGAATGCCATCATACCGATGTTGTTCCAAGTGCGGTAGCAGTTAGGATACAGTTCAGAAGCTTTTGTATAGATAGCCATCTTTTCTGAATCATTGTTAGTCAGAGTTGCAGCGTACAGAATTTCTTCGATGTTCAGTTCAGAAGGATTGCTCTTAGCCAATGCGCTGATTTCGTCGTCAGACTTACCGATGATTTCGATGTTGGCAGTTAAACGAGAACGACGAAGTTGCGGCAGGATTGTTTCAGCCAAGTCAGAGTAAACAGCAGAGATGTTCTTGATTTCTTTTTCTCTTGTTTCAGGATCCTGATACATAGAGATAACTCTCAGCACGAGGTCTTTATCCTGCAGGTTGGAAGCCTGTACCAGTTCTTTGAAGCCTTCCCAGTCCTGAGCGGTGTAACGAGCGTCAACCGGAGCGTCAACCTTCATTTTCTTCAACTCTTTAGCCAGATATTTACTTGTGTTGCCTTCACGCGTTCAGCCAGGCCGGTGTTCAGTTTAACACCACCGTCAGGAGAAGCGTAAGCAGAGATTTCGATTGCTACGTTCTGGTTAGGAGCTTCGTCAGCGTTCTTAACAAGTTCTTTCCATTCTTTGATTGCATCAGAGTTCAACTCTTTAGCACGCAGATTGGCCTGCTGGATAAGGAACATGATGTTTGCGTCGTGAGCTTCTTTGATGATACGCTGGAATTTGTCTGCTGCGATAGCTGCGTTAGCAGTAGCTGCGTCAGCCAATTCAGATGTAGCGATCACACCTTCGCCGATTTTTACGTCCGGCAATTTAACTGTCTTGTTCTTGATCTTTGCGTCGAAAGTCAGATACAATTCAGATTTTTTCATTTCCGGTTTGTAAGTGAAAGCAGATTTCATGGTTACGTTAGCACCTGCTTTCTGCGGGATAACCTGGTTGTTACCCTTTACTTTTTCACCTTGGTAAGTGTAAGATGTTCCCCATGCTTCACCACCGGCATAACGAAGAACCGGAGTTACGGTTACGACTGCTTTTTTGTTGAACCATTTTGCAGGGAATGTGGCATTAATAGTCACAGGAACTTTGCCTCCGATGGCCTCAAGCGGCTGCGGTTCAGCTTTGATGTACTCTTCAGCTAACGGTTTCAACTTGTTTGAACAAGAAGAAAAAGTCAGAATTGCTGCCAATACAAGGAAAGGCATTAAATACTTTTTGTTCATAATTTGATGTAAGTTTAAAATGTTACTATGTTTATATATTCACTTTCAAATATCCCTTAGCCATCAAAGTGCAAAACTAAAGCATTTTTTTGTTATGAAGAGCAAACAAGAGATAAAATCTTTCTAATTAATACTTATTAATGAATCTTGTCTTCCTTTTTTCCGGCCTGATGTCAAAACAGATAGGAAATGAATCTGGTGAATCCTTCTGGATTTCGTTTGACCCTTATTGTCAAATTTTAATCAAAACAGGGCTTTTTGAGTATAAAATTTGTTATTATAAACAATCTTCACAATATACACGCCGGCCGGAATCGAACTGATCGGCAAGGTCACCTGTTGTCCGGTGATGGAATAATTGCGTACAGGCTTTCCGGTGAGCGAAACCAAAGAGAGCGAAGCCTGGCTGATGGGATCAGCAAAGTCGATGTGGATCGTATGCCGGTATCTGTCGATAGATAGGCTAACATCCGTTGTCGCCTCTATGTGCTCGTTGGCTGTTCCACCTCCTTCGTTCGGATCCATTCCGGTGCAGATAGGAACCGTCACTCCGACAGGATCGAGCCAATATTTGAGCTGCTTACTGCTATCGGCAGGCTCGGACCAGCTTTTTTGTATGGAGAAAAAGAAGTCTTCGACCGGATTGAGGCAGCTGGAAGCACCGCCTGTCAAGCCTCCGATGACGCGGTTGTCGCTATCTAAAAGGGGAGAACCGGACGAGCCACCGGCTGTACAGCCTGTCGTCCAGCGGCCTACTTTCCAGTGTGAATTTTCATTGAAGTCGGTAACCTGTATTTTATAGGTTGTCAGTTCACGTTTCCCTCGGCAAGGTTAAGCCTCTTGAGCGATCCGCCCGGATGGTGGATACATGTATAAGGAGCTGTCCCCGCATCCTGTGCGTTCCAGCCGGCATAATAGGCTCGGTAATCGGCAGGCGGTGTGTCCTGCAATTCCAGTAACGCCATATCTGTTAATTCGTTCACGGCTCGGAAATGAGCCGAGGCGATTGTCTGGTCGGTACGTCCGGGTTCAACCGGACTGCATTGGAGCTGTTGTAATTGAAGTAACAGACGATATTACCCGCCACCTCTTCATAATCCGGATTTTTGACTTGGAATTGGTTGTTCAGGCAATGCGAAGCCGTAAGGAGGTAAGGTTTCCCGTCATTTGCCGTGTTGTTGATGAGCGTTCCCGTACAACCAGTCGTCCCGTTGATGATCATCAGGACAACACTGCGTTCGATAGCGTCGTAGCGAGTTGTCGAATCCTGGTAACAAGCTACGGCCGGCATACATTGGAAAGCCGCAAAGTCGGGCTGCGGTTCCGAGATTCTGAACTTCCGGTAGCCGTGGTTCACCTCGCCGACCGCGAGCTTTCCGGGAAAAACGGCTTCCATCGGTTCTTGGTATTCGATGATTAGTTCGTCTCCTTGGATCGGGGCGACGGGCAGAATACTGCGTTCCGAATTGTTCAAGTGGTTGAATGAGCCCAATACTTCCGATTGGTCGTTATTGTATAGGAATACGCGTGCGCCTTCGGGCAGATGGTATTCGCTGAACATTACATTGAGGGAGAGCGCACCTTCGGAACGTATACCAAGCCGCCAGACCTTTGTCCCGTCGGGCAGTGTGAAACGGACTCCGGAATTCTCCGGTCTATAGTCCGTCATGAATTTATAGGCAAAGCGGAATCCACTCCTGAGACCGGTCGCTTCGAGCGAGTCGAGCCGGAGCTGTTCCGCTAGGTCGAACGGGGGCATTATGATAAACATATCCTCTGTCAGGCTTTTGGTGGCCGTGAGAGGGAGCGGTTGCCCTCCGTGACTGATCTGTGCCTTGACGGAAACACTAAGAAACAGGCATAATCCGAAATATATTATAATAAGATGCTTTGCCATAGTAGCAGCAAATATACGATTTTAAGGAAATAATCAGCTATTTCAGATTCATTTTAAAATTGCTCCTGATATTTGTCCTGTCGAAAGATTAGACAGATAAGAAGTAGAATTGTAAAAGAAGAATCAAATGAAGAAAATTTTAGCCCTATTAGTTTGCCTGCTTATCGTAAGTATAAGCGTTCGCGCGGACGATGACCGTCCGGTTCGTTTTGACCAGCTGCCCGTTAAGGCACAGGCATATGTAAAGAAATATTTCCCGCAGGAAAAGGTGGCGTTGGCAAAGATGGAAAAGGATTTCTTTGACAAGAAGTATGAAGTGATTTTTGCCAGTAGCAGCAAAGTGGAGTTCTTTAAGGACGGAACCTGGAAAGAAGTGGATTGCAAATATTCTGCTGTTCCCGAAGCCGTTATTCCCGAAGCCATTTTGCACTATGTAAAGGCCACTTATCCCGATCATAAGGTCGTTAAGATCGAAAAGGAAGATCGGGGATATGAGGCGAAACTTGCTAACGGTATGAAGCTGGAGTTTGACAAGAAGTTTAACTTGATAGATATAAACAATTAATAGAGAACCGATTTAAATAGAAACAGTATGATGAAGAATGTATTTTACTTGCGGCACTGTCTCTGTGCCTGTTCCAAAGTTGTGACAATGATGACGACGGACCGATTCCCAGCTATGTGAGTGCCGAGACCAAAACAGCCTTCGACGAAAAATATCCTTCGGCAAAGGATGTGGAGTGGGAGACGCGTAACGATTATTTGGTTGTGGATTTCAAACAAGATAAAGTAGAGAAGGAAGCTTGGTTCGACAATAGCGGAACCTGGTATATGACGGAAACGGATATCCCTTTTGTACGACTACCTGATGTGGTGAAGACAGCTTTCCAGCAAGGCGAATATTCGACTTGGAAGGTGGACGATGTGGATATGATCGAACGCCGGGATGTCGAGACTGTCTATGTGCTCGAAGTGGAACAAGGCAATAGCGAGGTGGATCTTTACTACTCCCCGGATGGTATCCTGGTGAAAACTGTTCTTGATGCGGGTGGAAACGATGGGTATGAAGATTTCATCCCGTTCCAGCCTCCCTTTTCCGTAGAGGCTTACATCAAAGAACATTATCCTTCTGCCCGCATCTTGGATATCGATCGGGAAAAAGGTATGACAGAAGTTGAAATATTAGATGGAACGGCTTGTCGTGAACTCCTTTTCGACGACGGAGGTGCTTGGGTGCAGACTAAAACGGAACTTCGTATTTCCGCGCTGCCGGATGTGGTAATGGCTGCTATTAAGGCTTCGCAATATGCAACCTATAAGATCGACGATGCTGATTTCATCGAGACCCAGACTGGCGAATGGTATCTCGTTGAACTGGAATCCGGTAAGCAGGATGTGAAACTCCGCATAGATACTACCGGAAAGATATTGTAGAAGCCCGTCCTTATCGTTTTCAGGTTCATGAGAGACAATTGGACATGGAATCCGGCATATCGGAGATAATCCGGCTTTGTTTTCCAGCCGCCAAACAGGTGATAGCCCGTTCCCATGTCCAAAACTTAGCATTTGCAGCCGTGCAGGAGATGCGCAGTAGCTTCCAAAGCGATTAGCGTTTTGGAGCAACGGACGTTGTTGCTTAATCCAATTCCAACTTGATGACCGTTCCGTATGAAGGGACATTCCTGAATGCTTCTTTCAGGTCATACTTTCCGGCATAAACGTGGGCACAGATTAAGACACCGCCATGCGTAAAAAGGCATACTTTCTGCAAGCTGCTTCTCCTTATTTCGTCCAGGAAATGACTGACCCGGTTGTATTGATCTTGCAAAGATTCGCCCGAGGGAGCTGGAATGTTGATCCAGTCATTGAACCAGGCTTTCGATCGAGGATCGGAGGATAGTTCGTCCCACGATTTCATTTCCCATTCTCCGAAACTGATTTCTTTGATGCGGTCTTCCTTTTCTGCGTCCGGGTAGCCACAATAGGCGGCGAGGCGGGTGCAGCGTGTAAGCGGGCTACTCCACACCTTGTCGAATGTATGGCCGGATAAGGTCTTTTTTACGGCTTCTGCTTCCTTCTCGAACGTGGGGCGGAGGGGAACGTCGGTCTGTCCGTATGCATAGCCGGCGGGAACGTTGACGGAAGTATGTCTGACCAGATAAATTTCCATGTAATACGTGTTTTATATGAGTGTTGTATAAATAAGGGCTATCCCCAGGTAGAAGCTCAATTCACAAAGCAAGAAGGTCGCTCCGCAGCAGTCACCTGTATAACCTTGTATTTTCTTTTTCATCAAATAGGTGAGGGAACAGAAGACGAGAATAGGCAGTAGGCCTGCCAGGTAATAGACGGGTTCCGGCAGCCAGAACATCGGAATAAGAGCGGAGAACAGGCAAAATGTATATTCGCTTGTTGTCATCCGGCTGTAAACCGTTTTGTTTTTAGCCTCTTCTTCCTTGCGTGCATAGGGAAGCCTGTTAATGATCATTCCGGCAACTCCTTTGGAAAAAGGATCGCCTGCCAGTATCGCACTTCCGGCAAGAGCCAGTGGCAGGCTGCTCAATAACGTATATAGAAGCGCAAAATAAAGAATCAACCCGATCACTCCGTAGCTTCCTATATGTGAATCCTTCATGATGGAAAGGATTCGTTCGCGAGAGGTCCCTCCCCCGAAGCCGTCGAAAAAGTCGGCAAGCCCGTCTTCATGAAGGCAACCGGTTATCAGCAGGCGGGTGACGATTGCCAATAACACGGCAACACTTGTCGGCAGGACCAGTGAAGTGGCATAAAGCACGATCACGGAAAACCCGGCAGTGAGCCAACCGACCAGCGCCCAGCGGCTGACTACATTCTTGAAATATTCCGAAGGCACTTCAGCTAGCCGCCAGAAAGGGAGGCGGGTGAAAAAGATGAAAGCGGCGAGGATATGGAGCATGGTTGATAATTAAAGAATGAAAGAATTAAAAGTATTTGGTGATGGAGGCCTGTTGGAAACTGTGCATCTCGTTGATCATACGGACTGCTGAGTCTACAATCGGATAGGCGCATACGGAACCGGAACCTTCACCCAGGCGTAAGCCGAGGTTTAGCAGCGGCTTAGCTTGTAAGATATCCAGTACACGTTTGTGCCCGGCCTCGTCCCCGCAGTGTCCGAATATACAATAAGGAAGCATTTCCGGATACAGGCGTGACGCAGCCAGTACGCAGTTCGTCATGATAAAGCCATCTACCAGGATGACCATCTTTAACTCGGCTGCACGGAGCATGCCTCCCACAGCCATCACCATCTCATAGCCGCCGAAATAGCGGATCACATCCAGCGGCTGTTATCTCCCTTGTAATGAGCGTAGCGCCTTTTTTAAGACATTATATTTATGTTTGACCCCTTTGCTGTCCAAGCCGCTTCCGGCTCCTACGCAATCGATCAGCGGGATTCCCGTCAGACAAGTCATCCACATACTTGATGCAGCGGTGTTTCCGATTCCCATCTCTCCGAAACTGATCACGTTGCACCCATTGTCGTGGCAATCTGTGACAATGTCGGCACCATATTGGATGGCCAATTCCATCTCATCCTGTGTCATGGCCGCTTCATGCAGGAAGTTGCGGGTCCCTTTCCTGATTTTCCGGTCGATCAGCTCCGGGATAGCAGGGAAATCAAAATCCACACCACCGTCGACAATCTTGATTTCGAAGCCGTGTTGGCGTGAAAGGAAACAAATGCCCGCTCCTCCGTTCAGGAAGTTATGTATCACCTGGCGTGTCACTTCTTTGGGTGATTGGCTGACTCCTTCGTCGGCGATCCCGTGGTCGGATGCATATATAACGTTGACCGGATGATGAAGCTCCGGGGATAATGTTTGCTGGATCAGGCCGATTTGAAGTGCAATTTCTTCAAGCGTACCCAGTGACCCTTTGGGCTTCGTCAGATTATCGATTTTGTCCTGCAGGGCTGTGGCAATAGCGATGTCAGGTTTTTGAATGTTGAAAGAGATCATTGTATCGTGTTTTTATTATTTGATCTTCAATGGAATACCGCTCACCATGAGAATAACTTCGTCGGCACGGGATGCGATGTATTGGTTAAGCCAACCTTGCAAGTCCGTGAACCGGCGTTGCACCGCATCGGGAGAAACACCGCCTAACCCGATTTCGTTTGTGACGAAGATCAGATAGGCATCTTGCTCTGTAAATTTATTAAATTCTTCTTTTAACTCGGCCAGGGAACGATTCGTGTCGCCTCATTGTCGAAGAAAAAGTTCGTTCCCCAGAGAGTGACACAATCGATAACGACGACACGGCCGTCCAGATTGTGGAGACTCAGGTATTTTTCTTCCTCGATATTCGTCCATTCCGGTCCTCGATCGGCCTGATGGCGAAGCACACGCTCGCGGAACTCTTCGTCCCAGACACGTGATGTCGCCAGGTAAACTGGATGGGCCGTCAGTGACAAAGCGAGCTTTTGTGCATATCCGCTTTTTCCGGAACGTTGGCCGCCTGTCACTAAAACGATACTGCTTTTTCCCATTGTCTTATTCTCCTTTCGGTTTATTGCGGGCAGCTAGCACGCTTTGCCTTGTTGAGCGGGTTGTTCTTGCTTGTCTTGCGTAACGCTGCTGATTTCGGGGAAGAAGCCAGGCGTTGTGCAACGGCCGACCGTCCTAATGATTTGCCGAATTTGGGGCGCAGCGCTTCTTTTAGCATCTCTTTGTCGATGCCGGTCGTCTTTGTCTCTTTTTTTGTGCTTTCTCCATTGCGTGCAGCATGACGGGCGGCTGCATATTTATTGTATTTTACATATTTGCCGGGGCGCAGGCCTTTTGAGCCGGTTGCCGGGGAAGCCGCCTTCTTTTCGGAAGCCGTCGTAGGCAAGGGCTTTGTCTTCTTCGCCTTTTTTTCCTGTCCGGCAAGTTCCAGCTCTTGAATATTGATCCGTGCGGAAGAAGTTTGTTTGCCTGTATGCTTTCCGATTTTAACTTGTATATCATCTAGCATGACAATATCGCCTTCCGTCACTTTCTGCCCGACTTGAGGCAATCTGCCGTTTACGGTGACACGCCCTTCTTCGATGAATTTGTCCGCTTCCCTGCGTGAACAAAGGCCGGAATCACTGATGAGTTTATTTAATCTTACTTCCATTTTATACGTATTTATTTAGTGGATAATTATTGATATTAAACAAACAATAATCCCCATGGCAAGTTCGGCATTGTTGTTTATTTTGATGGCAATCAACATGTCTTCTGTTGTGAAAGCCCGTTCGTTAGTCCCGATGTAAGGCTTTTCCACCGGTTTCCCGAAATAGTCGTGGGTTCCCCCGAATCGGCAATTTAAGATAGCGGCAAGGGCAGATTCCGGATAGCCTGAATTCGGGCTGGCATGAGCCGGACCGAAACGCTTGACGAAGTCCATTTTGTTTAAATTGCCGGAGACAGCCAGCATCAGCCATGCAGTCAACCGGGCAGGAATATAATTGGCAAGATCGTCGAGCCTTGCAGCAATCTGTCCGAATTCTAAATAGCGTTCATTTTTGTAGCCGATCATCGAATCGAGCGTGTTTACCATCTTGTAGGCTATCATGCCGGGGAGCCCGAGCAGGGCAAACCAAAACATAGGAGCTATCACACCGTCGCTCAGGTTTTCTGCGAGCGTTTCGAGGGCGGCGGCCCGTATCTCTTGTGGGGAGAGGCGGGATGTGTCGCGGCCTACGATCCGCCCGACCTGTCTGCGTCCTTTTTCCGTGCTGCGGTCTACTGCTTCGAAAACGGCTTTCACTTCTTTGATTAGCGTTTTTCCTGCCAGGCAGTAAAAGACACCTATCCCGACTAAAATCGAAGCGAACAGCGGGTAAAAGTACCCGGCAAGTGCCAGTATCCGTTCGCAAAGCAAATAAGTACCGGCAACCAGTACGAGCGCCATGACACCTCCTTTGACAGCTCGATCATTCCCTTTGTTCAGTGTCTTTTCTCCTAAGGAAATCACTTTGCCGAAGCCTACAACCGGATGTGGCCATCCTTCAGGATCGCCCAACAGACGGTCTGCCAGCCATCCACCGATAAACGGGAGGGCTTTTGCCATATAAAACGATTGCTGAAACCAATAATACATATTGGTGGCAAAGGTAAAAATATAATTCCAGTTATGGAATCCATCGCCTATATTCCTCATGATTTACCGAGGTAAAATTGGAGGCGGAAAATATGTTCTTTATTCTGATATCGGTAGGAAATGTGCAGCCCGTATTGGCGGCAGATCGCTTCGGCTATGGCGAGGCCTAGCCCGGTCGATTCCTTTTTCTTGCTCCCCTGGTAGAAACGTTCGAAGATATGTTCGCTGTCGAGTGGTTCGGTTTGTCCCGTGTTAGCAAGAGTCAGCGAGTTGGTTTGGATCGTGACACGGACGTGCCTTGTTCCTTGTTATGGATAAAAGCGTTTTTCAGAAGGTTGGAGACGAGTGCTTCCGCCAGTGTCTCGTTCATCGTTATCGTCAGCCGGCCCTGTTCCTCCAGTGAGATCTGTGCTTCGTAGTGGCTGAATATCTCTTTGTAATCATTCAACAGCCGTTTGACAATGCTGTTGATTTCGACCGGACGGCTGTCGGTGAATTGCCCGTTGTCGATCCGGGAGAGGAACAGCAGGGATTTATTCAGCCGGACGATGTAGTTCAGTGTATGCTTGGTTTTGAACAGTTCTTCCATTTGCTCCTCCGTCAGTTCCGTATTGTCGAGCAGCCATTCGATGCGGTTGTTACAAACGGCGAGCGGTGTCTGGAGTTCGTGCGATGCATTGCCGATGAATTGCTTCTGCTGTTTGAATAGCTGTTCCGAACGTTCGACGGCCTGGGCGGCAGCTTCGTTCAGTCTGCGGAATTCCGGGATATGGGTGTCGTTGGGAACAGGTTCGTGCTGCTTGCCCGGCAAATAACTGTCCAGCCAGTGCAGTAGCGCGTATAGCGGGCGCAGGCTCCGGTAAAACACCCAGATGCTGACTGTAAGCAGGGTAACCAGCAAGACGATATAAAGAAAGAGAATCCAGTTGGCGACGGCTTCCCGTAAGTCTTCTTTTTCAAAAGAGGGAGTCGAGACTTCTAACAGGAAATAATTGTCGTCTTTGTCGGCGAAGATGGTTCGCAGCACGCGTGCCGGTTCGGTTTCTTCCTTTTCCTTTATATAGATGTCGGCATCGTAGTATTCGATCGCTGGGTATTGTCCGGCCTCTTCCCGAGTGATGGGACGGATGGAATAGCTATTGTTGGTCCCGTCGTTTTTTGAAGGAAGCTCTTTGCCGGCAAGCGATCGGATGATGATCGTCTCGGAGTAGTCTTCCAGCGCATCGTCTACTTCGTCGTTGATTTCGTCGATCATGGTGAAGTAGAAGAAAACTGTCCATACTGTCAGGACGATCAGCAGCGCCAGAGATAGGCGGATCAATATGCTGTAAATCAGTTTCATGTCTGCCGTGCCTTATTCTTCTTCGTTGATGACTAATTTATATCCGAAGCCGTAGATGGAGCGGATCTCGATTGTCGCACCTGCTTTCTTTAGCTGCTGTCGCAGGTTCTTGACCTGTGCGTAGACGAAATGGAAACTGTCCGCCTGGTCGACATGGTCGCCCCAGACCGCCTCGGCCAGTACGGCCTTGTCGATGATATGGTTCGGGCGGTTGGCAAAATAGAACAGGATGTCATATTCTTTCTTGAGGAGTTCCAGCTCCTTGTCGCCAACGAATACCCGGAAACTGTCCGGTTCGATCCGCAGGTTTCCCAGCTGGAGGGAACGCGAACTGTCTCCACGCTGTCGTCTCAGTACGCTTTTGATCCGGGCGTGAGCTCGGCCAGATGGAAGGGTTTCGGAAGATAGTCGTCCGCTCCCTGTTCCAGTCCCAGGACCTTGTCCTCGATGGAGTCGCGGGCAGAGATGATGATGATGCTTTCCCGCTTCTGCTGCTCCTTGAGCATTTCCAACAGCTTCAAGCCGTTCCCGTCCGGTAACATGATGTCGAGCAGGATACAGTCATAGCTGTAGTCCGCTATTTTCAGGCTCGCTTCGTAGAAAGTGTCCGCTGTTTCCACTACATATCGCTCTTTTGCCAATGTTTTCTGCATCAGTTCTCTGAGCGAAGGTTCGTCTTCAACTATTAATATCTTCATAAATATCGCCTTATCTGTATCCAAAGATACAAAGCGAATTTAAAATAAACTTGAAATGATCATTTTAAAAAGGCAAACAACTGTCGAATCTCATGATTTTTAATTAAGTTTGCCAGTCCGTTCAAGGATATGATTTTAAAACCAATATTATAAATTAAAATACAAACGCTATGGCAACAACTCCTTTCAAGTATCAGGCTCCGTTCCCATTGGGCCCGGATACAACAGAGTATTATCTGCTTACAAAAGATTATGTTTCGGTTTCCGAGTTCGAAGGAATTCCGGTTCTGAAAGTAGCGAAAGAAGGCCTTACGGCAATGGCCAATGCCGCTTTCCGTGATGTATCCTTTATGCTTCGCCGCTCGCACAACGAGCAGGTGGCTAAGATCCTGAGCGATCCGGAAGCAAGTGATAACGATAAATATGTGGCGTTGACTTTCCTGCGTAATGCAGAAGTTGCTGCTAAAGGTGTACTTCCTTTCTGTCAAGATACCGGAACGGCTATCATCCATGGCGAAAAGGGACAGCAGGTATGGACCGGCTACTGCGACGAAGAAGCGCTTTCGTTGGGTGTTTATAAAACCTACACGGAAGAAAACCTGCGCTATTCGCAGAACGCTCCCCTGAATATGTATGACGAAGTGAACACCAAGTGCAACCTGCCGGCCCAGATCGACATCGAAGCTACAGAAGGCATGGAGTATAAGTTCTTGTGTGTGACAAAGGGAGGTGGTTCTGCTAACAAGACTTACCTGTATCAGGAAACAAAGGCGATCCTGAACCCGGGAACTTTGGTCCCATTCATCATCGAAAAGATCAAGACATTAGGTACGGCTGCTTGTCCTCCTTATCATATTGCAGTGGTGATCGGCGGTACTTCTGCTGAAAAGAACTTGCTGACGGTGAAGTTGGCTTCTACACATTATTATGACGAATTGCCTACGACCGGTAACGAGTATGGTCGCGCTTTCCGGGACGTCGAACTGGAAAAAGAAGTGCTGGCCGAAGTGCATAATATCGGTTTGGGCGCACAGTTCGGTGGCAAGTATCTGGCACATGATATCCGTATCATCCGTCTGCCGCGCCACGGGGCTTCTTGCCCGGTCGGTTTGGGTGTCAGTTGCTCGGCTGACCGTAACGTGAAATGTAAGATCAACAAAGACGGTATTTGGATTGAGAAGTTGGACAGCCATCCGGGCGAACTGATCCCAGCTGAACTGCGCGAAGCAGGTGAAGGCGATGCTGTCAAGATCAACCTGAACCAGCCGATGGCAGAGATCCTGAAAGAACTGGATAAATATCCGGTAGCTACCCGTCTGTCTCTGAATGGCACAATCATCGTAGGTCGAGACATTGCTCATGCCAAACTGAAAGAACGCCTGGATCGCGGTGAAGACCTGCCTCAGTATATCAAGGATCATCCTATCTATTATGCCGGTCCGGCCAAGACTCCGACCGGTATGGCTTGTGGTTCTATGGGCCGACGACTGCCGGCCGTATGGACTCGTATGTTGGCCTGTTCCAGAGCCATGGTGCAGCATGGTCATGTTGGCGAAAGGTAATCGTAGCCAGCAGGTGACGGATGCTTGCCAGAAGTATGGCGGTTTCTATTTAGGTAGTATCGGTGGCCCGGCTGCTATCCTGGCCCAGAATAATATCAAGAGCATCGAATGTGTGGAATATCCCGAATTGGGCATGGAAGCGATCTGGAAGATCGAAGTAGAAGACTTCCCTGCATTCATCCTGGTAGACAACAAGGGTAACGATTTCTTCAAACAGATCAAACCGCGTTGTACTTGCAGTAAGTAAGGCGTGCTTTACGTTCATATAAAAAGGGAGGGAGTGGAGAGATTCATTCCCTCTTTTTTGTTGAAGGTCGATATTTTTTATTTGATTTTTCCAATTGAATATGTGCTTTTGTAGTAAATCATTGATAGTTATGTGTGAATATACATAAATAGAAAAATGGTTCTTTCCAATGGGAAAACAGTGAGGATAAATGTGGAAGTCAGTAAGGTGGTCGAACGTATTTATTTGGAAGGCTGGAAAAAGGGGGTTATCATACCATTTGGGGATAAGGGAACTTTTATGTAGCTAATCCGGACGGAAGTGAAAATTTTGTTGATTTCAACCGGAAAGATAGAAGCTATAAGATGGCTCTTCCGAAGAATAGCTGTTTCAGCCGGAAAAAGTTTGAAACAAAAGTTACGATGTCTAATGCATAGCTTTACAGTCCAAAACCCGTCGGTAGTTTTCCCGGAAGCGATGCTTGTCATTTCTCAAAAGGATGTAGGCTTGTTTGAAATAGGCTATACCCTTTTTGTTTGCAGCCTATATCCTTTTTCCGGATAGGTTATAGGTCTTTGACTAAATGTTGCGGACAGTTATTGTTATTTCATTCACCTCTTTAATCTGTACTTTGTTTTTCAATGCTTATAAAGAGCGAAGGCAAGCAGTTTTTGCCTTCACCCTTGTAGTTTGCCTTCACCTTGTGTTTTTCTGTCTGTATGAATAGGTGGCAACGAAAAACGAGATGAAACTGAAATCCCTGGGTGAAGGCGGAAAAGGATAGTGTCTTCACCTAGGGATTGCTTGAAATATATGGTATACAAATAAAAGGTGAAGGTTGAAAAGAAAGTTGCATGTAAAAAAACAGCTCCCGTCCCCCAAAATATGGGGCGGGAGCTGTTTGGAATTATACACGTAATGTATTTTACTGATTCTTAATCCTGACGTTCGCGGCGAAGACCACGGTCGCCACGATCCTGACGGGGACCACGGTCTCCACGTTCCGGTCTCGGACCGCGTTCGGGTCTCGGCGGACGTTCCTCATAACCTTCCGGTTTCGGCAGCAACACTTTGTGAGATAATTTGAATTTACCCGTCTTAGCGTCGATGTCTACCAACTTGACGCTGATAGTATCACCTTCTTTCAAACCTGCCTGTTCAACTGTTTCCAGACGTTTCCAGTCGATTTCGGAAATGTGGAGCAAACCGTCTTTGCCCGGCATGAATTCAACGAATGCACCGTAAGGCATGATAGAAGAAATCTTTCCTTCGTAGATTTCGCCGATTTCGGGAACAGCAACGATAGCTTTGATGGAGCGGATAGCCGCATCGATTGTCGCTTTGTTTGTTCCGGAGATTTCGATTTTACCCACTCCGTCTTCTTCTTCAATAGTAATAATGGCACCCGTCTTTTCCTGAATACCCTGGATGATCTTACCGCCCGGACCGATTACCGCACCGATAAATTCTTTACCGATCGTCATCGTTTCGATTCTCGGAGCGTGAGGCTTCAGATCCGAACGAACTTCCGGCTGGGCTTCCATGATCTTGCCCAGGATGTGCATACGGCCTTCTTTTGCCTGTGCCAATGCGTTTTCAAGAATTTCGTATGACAGACCGTCTACCTTGATATCCATCTGGGTGGCAGTGATACCGTCTTTTGTTCCTGTCACCTTGAAGTCCATGTCGCCTAAGTGGTCTTCATCTCCTAAGATATCGGACAGGATAGCGTAGTTCTGACCTTTGTTTTCGGAGATCAGACCCATTGCGATACCGGATACCGGCTTCTTCATCGGAACACCCGCGTCTCTCAATGCCAGCGTGCCGGCACATACGGTTGCCATTGAAGAAGAACCGTTAGACTCTAAGATATCGGAGATCACGCGTACCACGTAAGGATAGTCTGTCGGGATCATCCGTTTCAATGCGCGGTGAGCCAGGTTTCCGTGACCGATTTCACGACGTCCTACACCGCGGGAAGCTTTTGCTTCGCCTGTAGAGAACGGAGGGAAGTTATAATGTAATAGGAAACGTTCTTTTCCGTGGTTCAGTACATCGTCGATCATCTTTTCATCGGCTTTTGTACCTAAGGTGACAGTCGAAAGCGACTGTGTTTCACCACGTGTGAAGATTGCAGAACCGTGAGGACCGGGCAGACAATCTGTTTCGATCCAGATCGGACGGATTTCAGTAGTCTTACGGCCATCCAGACGCTTTCCTTCGTCCAAGATAGCGCGGCGCATTGCTTCTTTTTCTACATCGTGGTAGTAGCGGCCGATCATTTCAACCTTCTCGTCTGTCAATTCTTCTTCAGAGAATTGAGCTTTATACTCTTCGACAACAGCTTCGAATGCTTCGGCACGCTGATGCTTGTCAGTGCCGGATGTTGCAACGGCATAAGCCTTTGCGTAGCATTTTTCGTGTACATCTTTACGCAGTTCGTCGTCATTAACTTCGTGGCAGTATTCGCGTTTAACCAGTTTGCCGCAAGCTTCGGACAGTTCAAGCTGTGCCTGGCACTGTATTTTGATCGCTTCATGTGCGACTTTGATCGCTTCCAGCATTTCCGATTCCTGAACTTCGTCCATTTCGCCTTCCACCATCATGATGTTGTCAAGCGTAGCACCCACCATAATATCAATATCTGCTTTTTCCAATTCAGAGAACGTGGGGTTGACTACATACTTGCCATCGATGCGTGCGACACGGCATTCGGAGATTGGCCCGTTGAAAGGAATATCCGATACGGCCAATGCGGCGGAAGCCGCCAATCCAGCCAGTGCGTCCGGCATATCTTCACCGTCTGCGGAGAATAATATGACGTTTACATATACTTCAGCATGGTAATTATCCGGGAAAAGAGGGCGGAGAGCGCGGTCAACCAAACGGGAAGTCAGAATTTCGTAGTCGGAAGCTTTACCTTCTCTTTTTGTAAAACCTCCCGGAAAACGGCCAAATGCCGAGAATTTTTCTTTGTACTCTACTTGTAACGGCATGAAGTCAACACCCGGGTTTGCATCTTTAGCGGCGCAAACAGTAGCCAGCAACACAGTGTTGCCCATACGCACGGTAACTGCACCGTCCGCCTGTTTTGCCAATTTCCCGGTTTCGATGGTGATGGTTCTTCCATCAGCCAATTCGATCGTCTTGTTAATTGGATTAAGCATAATCTTTTTCTTATTTTTCTATCTGTAAAATTGGTGCAAATGTAATGAAAGTTTGTCTGTAAACGTGTGAAAATGAAAATAAAAAACATGAGAAAAGCTCTTTTTTATAAAAATAGCGGGAAGATTTAGCGAATAATAGTGCCACAATTGTAAATTAATGTATATTTGCAGCGGATTAAAACAAGAAGTAAAGATATGATGAAACAAATATCCACACGACTGTTGACTGTTTTAGGACTGTGCATGTTCTTATTTTCAGCTTGTAACAACTCCTCGGATTTCACGGTGAAGGGAGTCGTGGCGGGAGCTGACGGTCAGCTTATGTATTTAGAAAATGTCGGAATCTCGAATGTGGTGACACTCGATTCCATCAAGCTGGCTCCCGGTGGGAAGTTCAAGTTTACGGAGAAGCGTCCTGAGTATCCGGACTTTTATCGTCTGCGTCTGAATAACCAGTTGATCAATTTCGCAGTCGATTCGACCGAAACCATTTCCTTCGTCGCTGATGCCGGTACTTTCGCGACTTCCTATTCTGTGGAAGGTTCTGAAAATTCAAAGGCGATAAAGGCGATCACTTTGGCACAACTGGATGCAAACCAGGCTATCAGCCGCTTGCGGAAGGAGTATGAAGATAAGATGATCTCAGATACGACCTATCGTACGAAGGTTTTGGCTGCTGCCGACGCCTATAAAGAAGTCGCCCGGAAATATATTTATTCGGCACCGATGTCCACGGCAGCCTATTTTGCTTTGTTCCAGCAGATCGATGGCTTGTTATTCTTTGATTTGTATGATCGGAAGGATGTCAAGGCATACGGAGCTGTTGCAACCAGCTACGATCACGCTTATCCGGAAAGCCCGCGTTCGAAACATCTCTACAATCTGACACTGCAATCCATGAAGGTCTTGCGTGCTCAACGTCCTGTCGACTATAGCAATGTGGAGACAAAGGAAATTTCATTCCTTGATATCGAATTGCCGGATGTCCGGGGCGAAGTGGTAAAACTCTCTACGGTTGCTCCCGGAAAGGTCGTTTTGATCAACTTTACGGCTTATCAGACGGAATGGTCGCCGGCTTTGAATATGGCATTGGGTGAATTGTATACAAAATACCATGATCAGGGACTTGAGATTTATCAGGTGTCGTTGGATAGCGATTTTCATTTCTGGAGAAACGGAGCGTCCAATTTACCGTGGGTAACTGTCCGCGACCCGCAGTCTGTTTATTCGCAGGTGGCAGGTTTGTACAATGTAAAACAATTGCCCGCCCTTTTCATCCTCGACCGTAAAGGAAACCTGGTTAAGCGTGTTGAAGACGTGAAGAAACTGGAAACAGACGTAAAAGCAGTACTTTGATTTATGATTTATGAATTATAATTTATACGTTGATGAAATCATAAATCATAATTCATAAATCATAACATGTTGTAAAACACTTCGAAAGGATTTGCGTTCTTAAAAAGATCGTTTATCTTTGCAAAGTCTAAAATACAGAGAAAGAGGAGTTCCGGCCAAGCAGTTGGTCGGGATTCTTTTTTTATTGTGCAGTAATCAATAATAACATTTTAAATAAATAGGAGGATTTAGTATGGCAGTGAGCTATATGACGAAAGATGGTTATGATAAGATTTTAGCTGAAATCAATTATCTGGAAACCGTGAAACGTCCGGAAATATCTGCCCAGATTGCAGAGGCCCGTGACAAAGGCGATTTGTCTGAGAATGCTGAATATGACGCAGCAAAGGAAGCACAGGGTATAATGGAAGCAAAGCTTGCCCAGTTGAAGGGCTTGATCTCTAACGCCCGCCTGATAGACGAATCCCGTGTCCAAACAGACGAAGTTCAGATCCTGAACAAAGTGAAGATCAAGAACACAAAGAACAATGCAGTCATGACGTATACTTTGGTCTCTGATTCGGAAGCAAACCTGAAAGAAGGTAAGATTGCAGTCAGCACTCCGATTGCGCAGGGGCTGATGGGGAAAAAGGTAGGCGACATTGTGGAAATTAAAGTCCCATCCGGTATGATGAGTTTTGAAATTATGGATATATCGATTTAATAATATAACATTATGGCATCTATATTCAGTCGAATTGTGGCGGGTGAGATCCCTTGCCATAAAGTAGCGGAAGACGAAGAGTTCTTCGCTTTTCTGGACATCAATCCGGTTGCGGCCGGCCATACGCTGGTGATTCCGAAAAAAGAGATCGATTATATTTTCGACATAGAAGATCCTATGCTCGGACGTATGATGGCATTTGCCAAACGGGTGGCCCGTGCACAGGAAGCTGTTATTCCTTGTAAGCGGGTCGGTTTGGCCGTGATGGGACTGGAAGTTCCTCATGCGCATATTCATTTAATTCCGATTCAGAAGGAGTCGGATATGTATTTTGGCGGAAAGAAAATGGAGGTTACTCAGGACGTGCTCGCAGACACTGCTGCACAGATAAGAAATGCCTTTAAATAAATGAGGTAAAGTCTTTTTGGTATAAAAACTTTATGTATATTTGTGACCGCTTCTTCCTCTGTATGATAATATTGAGAGGAAGGAAGCGGTTTTTTTATAAAGATTCATTAGTGGTTTTTACTCATAAATTTGTTAACCTTAGAAGAAAGGCCCTCCTTGTGAAAGGACGGCCTTCTTTTTTTAACACACAATCATTGTAATATGCAATTTAATTGGGGATTTTCTTAATCGACTTTGGTTATGGAACCGCTCCCGACATTGCCGTCCCCGAAAACCTTGTTTGTATGGCAGGAGCATAAAAGCCCTGCATGAGTGTGAATACCAGTATAAATGAATATGATCTTTTCATGATTCTGTTGTTTATTATAGACTATATGTTGAAGAAATTGCTCCAGGGAAATGTACTCCATCCGTTTATTCCGGTCTGATAGACATAGAAGAAACATAATATTACGGATACAAACCATAAGATCAGCAACGTCCATTTTGCAGTGTCAGGCAATGGCTTTGCTTTGAACAGTTGCATGCAGATTGCATATACGAGGGCAAAGATCGGAATGCCGATTAATAAAATGAAATCGATGCATCCCATGATGGTCAGCGAAATAGGCGCTCCTGATATCAGGTCGGCCCCGAACGGTGACAATTGATATAGGAAACCTGTACCTCCGACAATAAGAGCAAAGGTGACGACAACCAAAATAAAAGCGGCAAGCAGTAATGGCGGTAGCAGGATGATCCCGATCAGTATGGCCAGGAATTTGAGGATGAAACCTACCACTCCGACAAACAAATCTGCCAGTTTTTGCAGAAAGCTTCTCGGCTTGTCGGAACTCATATAATCATTTACATTATTGCTGACTTTTTCGAAACCATCTGTAACCGTTTTGCCTATGTTTTCGAGGGTGACACTTTGCCCGCGCATCATCAGCTTGTCGGCTGCGGTCCGTGCCAACGGCATTACCAGCCATAATATAAGGTATAGGATAATGATCGGTGCATAGGGAATGAAAAGCAGGATGATCATGCAAGGCGCACAGCCGTCACGTCCCATCCCGTATAAGCGGCGATACCACCGGCTACACCTCCCAATACCCGGTTATCCGGATCGCGCATCAGCTTTTTCGGGCCTCTAGGGATCTCCTCTTCCTGGAAAGCTTGTGCCTTGGCTTCTTCCTTGTATTCTTTTTCTTCTTCACCTTCGAACAATTCTTCCGGCTTGCCCATGCGTTTGATTACTTCCTCGACATGTTCGATCGTGATCACTTCATGCCCCAATCGAACCCGCTCATTGAACAGTTCGGAGATACGCATTTCAAAATCGTTCATAATCTCTTCCGAACCTTCTTCCTTGCGGAAGTGGATGCGGAGGTTTGCCAGATATTTATCGAGCAGTTGGTATGCATCTTCGTCAATGTGGAAAACCGTTCCTCCCAAATTAACTGTCAGTGTCTTCTTCATTGTTTTCTGATTTTAATTGTTTCTGATGTGGTTGATTGTATCGTTCAGCTCCTGCCAGGATGTTTCCAGTTCACCGAGGAATTCTTCTCCTTTCGGGGTAAGTTGGTAATACTTGCGAGGCGGTCCTTGAGTAGATTCTATCCACTGGTAACTTAATAGTTCACTATTCTTTAATCTTGTCAACAGAGGATATAGGGTACCTTCCACAACAATCAATTTAGCTTCCTGTAACTTCTGGATAATGTCAGAGGTATACGCCGGCTCTTTTTTGAGAAGCAATAGAATGCAATATTCCAATGTTCCCTTTCTCATTTGTGATTTTACGTTCTCTGCATTCATTTTTATTTTGTTTTACGCTACAAATATATGTATTGCCTATGTACTATGCAATACATACTACTATGTTTATCCTAATTTAACATTAATATTGCACAAATCCGGCGTTTTTGTGTAAAAAAGAGGCTAATCTCATGACAAATAGAATAGAAAACAGTACTTTTGCAGGAGCAATTCAAAACAAAGAATTATGATTTACTACCATTATGCCGAGTTGGTTCATCGACAGGCAGAAAAATATGGTTCCCGCACTGCATTGAAATATCGTGATAATGCAACTGGGAAATGGTTAAAAATATCTTGGAAGGAATTCTCTGAAAAAGTTATGCTTACGGCTAAGGCAATGGCCGAATTCGGGATAGGAGTACAGGAGAATATCGGGGTTTATTCACAGAATATGCCGCAATGCTTTTATACGGATTTCGGGGCATATGCGAATCGTGTGGTCTCTATTCCGATGTACGCGACGAATTCTCCGGGGCAGATCGAGTATATAATCAATGATGCTCATATACATACATTGTTTGTTGGCGAGCAGTTGCAGTATAATAATGCATTCAAGGTGCAGAAAGAATCCCAATACCTGAAGCGCCTGGTCGTGTTTGATCTGGCTGTCAAGTTGAATCCGGAAGACAAGACCTCGATTTATTTTGACGATTTCCTGCGGCTGGGCGATAATGCGCATGCCGAGACAACGGTGAAGATCCGTATGAACGAAGCAGTGCCGGAAGACTTGGCCACCATAATATATACTTCCGGGACGACCGGCGAGTCCAAAGGGGTCATGCTCCATCATTCCAATTATCTGGAAGCTATGCGTATCCATGATATCCGCCTTCCGATGGTAACGGATAAGGATCTTTCCATGTGTTTCCTGCCGCTGACTCATATTTTTGAAAAAGCGTGGTCTTACTATTGTCTGCATAAGGGAGTGACGATTGCGATCAACCAAGATCCTAAAATGATTCAGAAGACATTGCCGGAGGTGCATCCTACGTTGATGTGCAACGTTCCCCGTTTTTGGGAGAAGGTATATGCCGGCGTGCATGAAAAGATCAACTCGTCGTCTCCCACCATGAAGAGAATCTTTTTGGATGCTATCGAGACCGGGCGCAAGTATAACCTGGAATATAAAAATAAGGGCATCTCGGCTCCTTGTGGGTTGAAGCTGAAGTTCGAAATGTATAATAAGACCGTTTTCAATTTGTTGAAACGGGTGTTAGGGATCGAACGCGGCCGCTTTTTCCCGGTGGCCGGTGCGCCGCTTTCGGATACGGTCAATGAATTTTTGCAGTCTGTCAATATTCCGATTGTGTATGGCTACGGTTTGAGCGAGACGACGGCAACCGTCTGTTTCTATCCTGAAATCGGATTCCAGTTCGGCTCGATCGGCGATGTCATGCCGGATGTACAGGTGCGAATCGATCCGGAGAATAGCGAAATCCTGGTAAAAGGCAAGACTGTGATGTCCGGCTACTATAATAAACCGGCTGAAAATGAAAAGGCGTTTACGGAAGACGGCTATTTCCGTACGGGAGATGCCGGAAGGATGGAAGGAAACACGTTGTTCTTTACCGAACGTATCAAGGATTTATATAAAACATCGAATGGTAAATATATCGCCCCACAGGCAATTGAAATGGTTATGAGCGGTGATCAGTATATCGAACAGATTGCCGTTATCGGCGACCAGCGTAAGTTTGTCAGTGCGTTGATTGTTCCCGCTTATTCGTTATTGGAAAAGTATGCCGAAGAAAAGGGGCTGGCTGTCGGTAGCCGGGAAGAGCTTGTTCGGAATAAGGAAGTCCTTCGCCTGATCGAGACACATATCGAGGAAAATCAGAAGAACCTGGCTTCTTATGAGAAGATCAAGCGTTTCACCTTGTTGTCCGAACCCTTTACGATGGGGTCTGAACTGACGGATACGCTCAAGCTCCGCCGTTCAGTCATTTTGAAGAAATATGCGGATTCGATCGAGAAGATGTACGAAGAAGCTTCAAACCCTTCCTGATCGTCCTTGATAAACGCACCGATGACAAAAGCCCGACGGAAATAAACTCCCCGTCGGGCTTTTGTCATTTCGGTAGAAAAAAGAGGTGTCTTATGTACAAATAGAAATGTTAAAAAATATTACCCTTGCTACTAATTCTGAATATATGGGGTAGTAATCCGATTTATATGGGGTAGTAGTGACATTTTGATAGTCAGGAAAATTGAGTATCTTTGCCGGACAAATTTAAAAACAAGAATTTTTATGATCACATCAGACCAACTACACAATGTGTTGGAGCGCGAGCAAGCGCTGAGGGGGTATCTTTGACATAGATGGTAAAACCATCCAGTTAGAAGAGGAAGAGTTACGCACTCATGATCCCGGTTTCTGGAAGATGCCAAACGGGCGGAAGTCCAGATGAAGAAAGTAAAAGAACTGAAAAAGTGGATCGAACTTTACAACGAGGTTCATGCTGCAGCGGAAGAATTGCAGTTGGCTTATGATTATGTAAAAGAAGGGATTGTCAGCGAAGAAGAAGTTGACGAGGCTTATGGCAATGCCATCCAGTTGGTGGAAAGCCTGGAGTTTCGCAATATGTTGCGCCAGGAAGCCGACCAGATGAGTTGTGTGCTGAAGATCAACTCTGGTGCCGGCGGTACGGAAAGCCAGGACTGGGCATCCATGCTGCTCCGTATGTATACGCGTTGGGCGGAGGCGAACGGATATAAGATTTCCGTAGCAACTACCAGGAAGGGGATGAGGCTGGTATTAAAACAGCGACTCTCAACATCGAAGGCGACTATGCTTACGGATATTTGAAGGGCGAAAACGGCGTGCATCGTCTGGTACGTGTGTCTCCTTATAACGCGCAAGGTAAGCGAATGACTTCATTTGCTTCTGTCTTTGTCACCCCGCTGGTCGACGATACGATCGAGGTGAAGATCGATCAGGCGGCTATCTCTTGGGATACTTTCCGTTCGGGAGGTGCCGGTGGGCAGAACGTGAACAAGGTGGAGTCCGGAGTGCGTCTGCGCTATCAGTTTAAAGATCCTTACACGGGCGAAGAAGAAGAAATCCTGATCGAGAATACGGAAACCCGCGACCAGCCTAAGAACCGGGAGAATGCGATGCGCCAATTGCGTTCAATCTTGTACGACAAGGAATTGCAACATCGTATGGAAGAACAAGCAAAGGTGGAAGCGGGAAAGAAAAAGATCGAATGGGGTTCTCAGATCCGTAGCTACGTGTTCGACGACCGTCGTGTGAAAGACCATCGTACCAACTACCAGACCTCCGACGTCAATGGTGTGATGGATGGCAAGATAGATGATTTCATCAAGGCTTACCTGATGGAATTTGGGGCAGAAGAAACTGCAGAAAAGTAAGTATTCATGGGACGCAGATGGTGCAGAAGACACTGACTGCGTCCCGCTTTCTTCTCTTGCTTGAAGAGTCTTCCCCATGCTTCCTCTTTCTTTCAAAGAGTGATTATATCCTTACTTTAGACGAAGATCTGGATGCTGATTATAATGGAATAAAAAGGATAAATGCATTACAATGGATGATGGCTTAAAAAGAGAAGTTTTTCTGTGAACATTTGCATATCTCGATTATAAATCGTAATATTGCACCCGATTTCAGAGCAGTACTCTGAGCAGGTCCTATAGCTCAGTTGGTTAGAGCACCTGACTCATAATCAGGGAGTCCTTGGTTCAAGCCCAAGTGGGACCACTACTTAATAATCAAGCAGTTACAATAAGGTTTGTAGCTGCTTTTTTTATACCCCGTGACGTTTTCGTGACGCAACAAATGTTAAATTTTCATCTTTTGCATTTGTTTTTGGTTGTACTTCTCCTACTTTTGGGCTTTGTATTTTATTAGATTGGATTGTATTTATGAGAAAAATGATGAGTTTTACGAGGTTCAAAATGAACCTTTGTGGGTTGTATGTAGGGGAGCCGTTGGGTTATATTTTTGATAAGGAAGATTATGAACTATTCTTGAATTCTTTCCCTCTACCCAAAGCCTTACAACAGTATAGTTTCTACCTATATACATGTGGCGCATATGAAAGGCATGTTTCTGCTATAGCCAATAGTGAACAGAAACAGCGTGAATTTAAACAACAAGATGAAAATTCAAGAACATGGACTGTGATGTGTAAACAATTGGAAGAACTCATGTTAAGTGAGAAACCCAACTCTTACTATTACATGCAATTCAGACAGTCTAAAAAGAATGAATTATTTTTACCAACCCCAGAGGCGAAAACACGCTTTCAAGATGCAATTATAAAGTGCTTAATTAATGAACTGTGTTTGTTTGAGAATCATTTCCAAGACGGACAACAAACTAAGCCGGAAGAGGTGACTTTAGAAAAAATACAAGAGCGCCTTAAAGCAGGTCAAGAAAAGAACTATGAGCTTTATGGTTTAAATAGAGGACGCCCAACTTCTCGTGCTCAACTTGTGAGTCATATTTTAATACGGAAGTTATCTTTTCTAGTTAGGATAGACCGTTTCTTTACGGATATGTTACATGCATATATAGCAGATATACCTATTTTGCAGGAGGATTATATTTTCATCTACAACTTTTTGGAGTATTTCGGATTGCTATCCTACGATAAAGTAGTAGGAAGTACAACGACCCCTGAAAAATTAATAAAAGCGAGGTTAAATGCTTTTCCTGCGGAGAATAATCCAACTCATCATAAAAACCTTTTGGAGATGGAGGGTTGCATTAATGAAAATGTTGCTAAATTCAAAATAGCGCACATGGAATAATAATCAGAAAAAATATTATATTATTCTTCCTGCGAATTCATTGCATGCCTATTGTTAGTCTGGTAAGTTTGTACCAACAAATCAAACTTAAAATAGAAAATGATATGAATGCACAGACATTATCCAATTTGAAGACAAACCGTTATTTACTTTAACGGTCGAGCAGTTCTTAGATTTACAGCAGTCAGTCTCAGCAAAGGAAAATAGTCCTCAAACGACTGATGTGCTATCCAAAATTATAGGCATTGAGGAAGCTGTTAAGCTAACAGGATATAAAAGAGCTACCCTTTACCGTAAAATATCTACAGGTGCAATACCCCACTTCAAAAGAAACGGAAAAATCTTATTCTTGCGTGAAGAACTCGAAAATTGGCTTTTGGCAAACAGGAAAGAGACCACAGAAGAAGCTTTAGCTCGTTTGGATGAAAGTTTTCTACAGAAAAGAAGGTGAGGATTGATTGCAAGGATATGGAAAAGAATAAATTTTTGCGCATAGGTACTGTCTATTATAAAGTAGTAGAGTTGCCTTTGCCTAGTGGTGAGACGAAAACTGAACGGAAAGTTTGGACTTATGAGACTATACGTCAGGATTATGGAAAAGATTATATAGCCCAAATCCCCAAGTATGATGGGTTCTGTATAATTCCGTCTCATCTTGATTATAAGCCGGTGATAGGAGAGTTATTAAATTTGTACGAGCCGTTAGATTGTCTTCCAAGTGAGGGTAATTGTCAAGTTACACTTGGTTTTATCAGGCATATCTTTGGGGAGCATTATGAGTTGGGGCTGGATTATATGCAGCTTCTTTACATGAAGCCAATAACAAAGCTGCCAATACTGGTACTTGTTTCTAAGGAGAATAACACAGGAAAGTCCACCTTTCTAAATTTATTGAAAATGATTTTTGGAAAGAACATGACATTCAATACGAATGAGGATTTCAGAAGTCAATTCAATTCTGATTGGGCAAACAAACTGGTTATTGGTGTTGATGAAACGCTGTTAAACCGGATGGAAGATACCGAGCGTATCAAGAATTTGAGTACAGCCTTTACCTATAAAATAGAAGGCAAAGGAAAAGACCGGGCTGAGATAGAGTTTTTTGGGAAATTTGTTTTCTGTTCCAATAATGAGGAGAATGCATTGTATATTTCTTCGGGGGAAACCCGTTTCTGGGTACGTAAAATTCATCCTTTAACAAATGGAGACCCCTTGTTCTTGCGTAAGCTCAAAAGTGAGATACCTGCGTTCTTGTACTTCCTTAAAAACAGGACTTTATATACAAAGCAGGAGTCAAGGATGTGGTTTCGTCTGGATTTATTCCAGACAGAAGCCTTGAAACGAATGATTTCTTACAATCGGAATAAGACCGAGTGTGATTTACGAGAAATGATGCTGGAAATAATGGAAACGCTTAATATTGACCATTTTGAGTTTGCGCTTATTGATTTACAAAGACTGTTCCCTTATTTTTCGAAGCATTTGGAGCATCAACAAGTTAAGAAGATACTTCAAACGGTATGGAACCTAAACAAGACATCTAATTCCTTTTCGTATGAAACGTATGAGTATAACTATAATTCAGAAAGTGGTTATTCTTTGGTAAAACGTAAGGGAAGATATTATTCAGTGACGAAGGATTTTTTACTTGCTTTATGATGATATGATGACAGTTCTGATATAATTTCCTTTATATTAGGATATTGAAGGTCATCAATCTCGTCATCAACTGGTCATCTGTGATTTTGAGTGATGCTAAAACAATCGTTTAAGTATGGAATAATTTGATGACTAATCTGATGATGCTTCATTGGGCTGATTGATAGTCATATATGAGATATAATCATCATTTCATCCAATCATCACAAACTATACCTCTTCCTGTAGGCTCACTCTTTTTTCCCTAAAGTTGAGCTTGGTATAAAGAAATCAGAATATGGCTTTTGTGAATGAAGCAAGTTTATGTTTTCAGTACTGAAAACGTTGGAAATCCCGATGGTCAAACTAAAAATCATTGTTATGAGACAAGAAAAATTAAATGGCAGACCGCCAAAAGAACAACATAAAAAACGGAGTTATCAGTCAATGTAAAACTTATGACCGAAGAGTATTATTACCTCAAATCGCAAGCCTCGAAAGCGGCTATGCCGATAAATGACTATGTCCGCTGTGCTATCCGAAACAAGGAGGTGAGGCAACGGCTGACACCCGAATTAAATCTGCATATCCGGGAGCTATGCGGTATGGCAAATAATATAAACCAATTAGCCAAGAAAGCTAATCAGGCAGGATTTACAACCGTGAGCTTAGAATGCTCTGTTTTATGGAAATGATTGACGATATAATACAACGTATAAAGGATGATGGCAAAAATTACAAGTGGGGGTGACTTTAGAGGTGCAGTCAATTATATCCTAGACGACCGGAAACGGGCTGAAATAATCGGTAGTGATGGCTTAAGGCTCAGAGATAAGGAAAGCATTATCAGTAGTTTTGTTATGCAGCAGGAGCTAAGACCTGATATATCAAAACCTGTGTACCATATCTCTCTTGATTTTCCCTTGCAAGATAAAAGCTTTATTAATAATGAGTTTATGGATGCTGTCGCACGGGAATATATGGAACGCATGGGAATAAACAATACCCAATATTTTGTTGCCCGGCATTTTGACCGGGAGCATCCGCATGTGCATATCTGTATAAACCGAATTGATAATGAAGGAAAACTAATATCAACCAGTAATGACCGTAAGCGAAGTACCCAAATCTGTAAAGAGTTGACTCTGAAACATGGTTTGTATATGGCAAGTGGAAAGGAGAGTGTTAAACGATATCGACTTAAAGAACCGGATAAAAGTAAATATGAAATTTATGATGCTCTTCGTGCTATCCTACCTCTATGCCAGAATTGGGATGAGCTAGCTTTGAGATTACAGGCAAAAGGCGTAGATGTTGCTTTTAAGACGAAAGGTTCGACTTCGCAGGTTGAAGGGGTACGGTTTACCAAAAATGGTATAACTTTCAGTGGCTCCAAGATAGACAGTATGTATAGTTATTCTAAAATCAATGCTTGTTTTAATCAACAGGTTGTTTCTATTGAGGAAGCTCAATCATTCAGCTCTACTCGACAAGACCAAGGTAATATAAACCAAGAGTTTGCAAAACATGAACCTGTAGTGGGATTGCCTAAGTTCGGTGGTTTTGTGGCTGATGATAATTCACAAAAACGACGTAAAAAGAAAGGACAACAACAATGAAAGATATTGATATTGTGGCATCGATGTTTGAGGAGATTAAGAAGAGTCTTGAAAAGTTATCTAAGCAAAAGCCCTCTTCTCAACTAATTGCCGAGACTCCATCCGAAGATATTATGTCCTTGAAAAAGATATTGAAGCTGATTTTTGATATGCAGACAAAGTTGTATGAAGCACAGCAAGAATTACCCAATGCACTAAAACAGTCAATTACGGTCAAAGTGCAGCAACCTAAATTTTTCTGGTGGTTGGTTCTTGTTGGATTTTTATTGTCATGTTCCGTTTCTCTGAATTTCTATCAGTGGTTAGCATAAATATACAAATGACTCACAGGTCTTTATCTATGGGTCATTTGTATGGAAAGACAAAAAAATATGGAGACTATATGTAAATATACCCTTATTTCAATGCTTTCAAAAGCTTATTACCATCAGCCGAGAAGAGAAAAGAGGCTTTGCCTTCTTGACGGGTTTTGAGCTTTGGGTTCATGAGTGATAATTTGCATTCTACTATTTTAGCAATAACGTCATTGGGATTTCTGCTATCATAGCAACTGGCATAGTTTACGTGCCAATTTTGGGCTTCTTTTAGTCTGTTTTGAGCTTTTTCCAGTTTCAGGCTTGTTATTTTTTTAGTAGTGTTTCAGCTACTAGCCCTCCTTTTGCCTGTTGTTTAGCGATTTGAGTTTCATAATGTTTGATGTCTTTATTGGCAATTTCGATTTTTGACGCTTTTTCATTAGCAAAGTGGCTGTTGAGAACTTCTATACTGTCGGCTACTGTATAATCTTTTTCGGTGATTTCAGAGATACGTACATCAAGGTTTGTACGTACATCATTTTTAACCTCTACGTAGTCCGTAATCATTTTCTTATAATGACTATCGTTATTTTGTGCGTAGCATGAATTGAGACTGCCTAACAGGGCAATCATTAATAATAATCGTTTCATAATTAGTTGAATTTAAATTTGTTTCTAAGCGGATAAAGAGCCTCTGTAAGAACCATGAATTCTTTAAAGTTCTTTGGCATAAAGTCGAATGTCGGCGGAGTGTCATAATTGTCAAAATCTCCGATTTGAACCGGACGTAGATTGATAGGGAGTTGACGATGTACGGACTCCAAGGCTAAAATATACTGAAATACATTGAAGCGATGTTCTATCGTTTTACTATCAGGTTCACTTTCAATCCCTTTACGGTAGAGATATTCATCATGCACAAGTTGGAATATTGATACAGCGAAATAAGGCTGTTCATTACCTGTAATGACGATTACATCATCTGAAAGCCATGACTCCAAAAGATGATTTGGAATTTTGTCAGTTGTTAGATTGGGATTGTCGGAAATCAGCTTAAAGCTTTCCCCGTAGAGTTTCACTAAGTCTCTCATTCTTCTTTGGGCTTAACTGTTCGTAAACATTTCTTGTTCACGTAAATCCCAAAGAAAATGGTACGGGACTTAGCTTATCCGTACTGTAGGCACTGGTATACCCGTCAAACATGATAAGCAAGCCCGTACCATATAACAGCACGGGCGTTGCACATATCATCTTGTTTGACTTTAAAATTACCAGTTTTACAGTACAAGATTTTACGCGAACGCAAAATTAATATGTCTTTTCGGATTTCTCCGAATTTTATTCTAATGCAAATATATGAAAAGTCATTCAATTCTAAATCCCAGGTGTGTATATATTTTGGATAGAAGGTAGTATGTTCAGAATTTAGTTTGTATCTTGTGCGCTGGTATAGAATAGCTTGTGATGAATGTTGTAGAGTCCGATAAGAAAAATGTAGTTATCTGTGGCGACATACACGGAGAGTTTGAAACGTTAGTTATAATTTGAAAATTAATAATATAACGGACTCTTTGATTATTGTAGCTGGGGATTGTGGTTTTGGCTTTCATAAGGCGAGTTATTATGATGTACTGTATAAACGGTTAGCACCCAAACTAAGAACGCAAGGGAATATAATATTCTTTGTTAGAGGTAATCATGATGACCCTGCTTATTTTGATGGAAAAATTTTTGTCAAAAAGTACATGAGGTGTATCGCAGATTATACAGTGGTCTCAGTTGCAGGACATAATGTTTTGTGTGTCGGTGGTGCTATATCTATAGACCGTGAGCCGCGTCTTCGGGAGATGGAGCTTAACCGTATACTGAGAAAAGATAAGCAGCCATTGTATTGGAAAGATGAAGCCCCTGTTTTCTTGCCTGATGAGATTAAAGAGCTAACTCAATCAGGGATAAAGATTGATACAGTGGTAACTCATACGGCTCCTGACTTTTGTGAGAAACGGTCAAAGTCAGGATTAACTGAATGGGCTAAACTTGACCCGCATCTTTTGAATGATATTGCGTTGGAGAGGTTGAGTATGACTTCTCTTTATGATGAATTAGTTGAGAATGGTCATATATTACGAAGATGGTTTTATGGACATTTTCATGCAAATTGTTATCAATGTCATGAAAATGTGTGTTTTGTAATGTTAAATATTCATGAAAATCGAAATTTGTCTAATACTTGTTGACAAAAAAACTTGTTTTTGTAATGCTAGTATGTATCTTTGTTTTTAATCTTGAGATTGTTGTAAACAAATGGAAAGTATTGCAATATGGTATGACTTAAATGGAAAAGGACTTTGCAAGAGACAAGTTGTTGCAGAACTCCATATTAACTTGTGGAAACTTCCAAAGAGAGGTTGTTTGCAAGGGAGATGGAGTCGTTTTATAGATTTTGGTTTATTAATTGAGGATTTAGGTAGTAATATTGAATATGTAAATCTTTTTTTTCCTTTTGATTTTAATAAAGATGAATTTTCAGACTTAGGGGAATGTATTGTCTCTGACAATAAGCTTCTTAGTACCTTGTTTAATTGTGATATGAAGCTTTCGTCTTTGGACTCATCTTCATATTATAGCATTTCTGCCGTAAATTCAGAAGATGCTCATCGTAATTTTTCCTTATATGTTTTAGGTGCTGAGAATTTTATAGTTAATAAGTGCCCTGAAAATAAAGGTACCCATGTACGAATAAAAATAATTCCTCCTGAGAAAACGGTCGAAGATTTAAATAATGATAATTTATATATTCGTTTTCGTCTTAATAGTCCTAATTTAGCTAATTTCACCTATGAGGAAAATCTGTCTAATGATTTTATTCAAAGTGCATTTTCAAAAGTAGAATTATTAGATTTTAGAATAAATGATAAACGTGAGATCGATAATAAACTACTAGAAACCATTATTTGTGCAAAGCGTTTTTTTGTATTTAGTAAAATACATTTTTTTTACATTGGTTGTTCAAGTGAAAAAACTGATTTATCCAATAAAACTGCTGATAACTGTCGCATATTGGAATCAAAAAGATGGTCACGCTATATCGATAGGATAAAGTATGATAAAAAGCAAAAAATAATTGCTTATCAATGGACGAAAGTGGCAAAGCAAAAAAATGATATAACAGAGTATATTTTAGTATATAATTTGCTGTTAAAAACAATATTTTCGGCTAAAGGCTGGAGAATTGGATTGTATATTTTGGGCGTAATATTATTTGGTGCTTTGGGATCTTTGTTTGCAACATTATTATGTTCTTTATGCACACAAATTAGTAATTAATGAAGGTATGAATAAAATAATTGTAAATAAAATATTTGTTCAGGAGAATTTAAATTTGTCTTTTGGCTATTTTTAGACAAATACGGATATTGTTGGAAGATTTGAATGATGAGTATCCTGATTTTTTTGTTTGGTTAAATATGGTTTTTGATGGAGTGTATAGAGGAGAGCGAACAATATTACTTTATCAAGTAAATAATCAATATTTAGCTATATCTATTTTGAAACATACGGAATTTGAAAAGAAAATCTGTACATTTCGTGTTTTAAATGCTTATAAACGTTTGTCTATAGGTAAGCAATTAATGAAGGAGTCTCTCGAGTTACTTGATGAGAAATTTCCATTAATAACTGTTTCGTCAAAACGTATAGAAGAGTTTAGACCTTTTTTGTATAAATTTAAATTTGAGGAATATAAAACGTATAAATCTTATTATAGAAGTGATATTATTGAGTATTCATTTAATGCACCAATAGAGAAGAAATGTAATAAAATATTCAAATGCAAAATATTTTAATATCAATTCAGCCGCAATATGTGAATAAAATTATTGCAAAAACAAAGAAAGTGGAATTCCGAAAAAAATTCACTTCGAGAAACATTGATAAAGTATATATATATTCTAGTAGCCCTCAGAAAAAAATAGTAGCGTATTTTAAAATTCAAAAATAGATAAAGATACTCCATCTCATATTTGGAATAAATATAAGATGATTGGAGGGATTGATAAAGTTGATTTTTTTAATTATTATACTAATAAAAATGAGGCTATTGCAATATTGTTTGAAGAGTTATATGTCTTGCGAACCCCAATAAATCCATATCATATATTCCCTGATTTTTATCCTCCGCAAAATTATATGTTTATTGAAGACATCTTGTGCGATAAATAACTCTTTACAAAATCTATATTGTGGGAATTTAATCTTATAAGTTCTTTCCCTATTTCTTGTGATAATTTGTATGCATATTCATATTCGTGTTTAGCCAGTTCGTTTACGATTTCAATAAACTCTGGATTATGATTTCTCTTAATCAATCTGTTTTTTACTGTGACAAAAGGTTCGTCGAGAAGAATAAGGCATAGCGGGTTTATTTCCTTGAAAACATTAAAAGGTATGGGCGTGATCTGATTTAAATTATTGATTAAGCAATAGTGACCATCTAGAATGTATAATTTTTTAGTGTCAATTTTTTTGTGCAGTATTTTCAATAAGAGTTTTTGTGTCTTATTAATATCAAGTACTCTTTTGTTTAGTTTATCTACATTTTTTTCTTCCCATTTAATGAGGCTACTTGCTGATAAATATTCAATACCTAATTTCTTAGCTAAGATTTTGCCTATAGTTGTTTTACCTGAGCCATGAATACCTCCAAGAAAAAAATATTGTTTAGCATAAATCTATATTCTGTTATTCAATGAACAAATATATGAAATAAAAGGTTCTCTAGGAGCTTATTTAAAGGCTATTTGTCATTTTACCATATCATCTGCCCTAAATGACTCAAACGATTCCTTTGTTATCTTTGTATTAGAATGATGAAGCTCAGCGCTTATAATATCAATAGATTTTGTTTTTCTTGAAAATCATTCAGTTTTGTGGAAGATATGCCTTCTTTAGTGAAAATAGGTACTAAATACCCAGTAGCCAGAGTTCCAAATTATTGATTAAGCAATAGTCAATTTGAGATTGAATGTCTTTATTGATTTGTACTTCAATCGATTTTTGTGTTTTGAAACAGGTATATGTGAAATATCGAATAGGCTTTCTTTACTATTTCCCATCCATCAAACTGCATCAGTCTGTAAGCTATATCTTCTTCAGATGTCGAAACTTCCAGTTCTTTAGTCAATGTAGCTTTACAGTAGTGTCTTTTTCTTCTGAAATTGCGTTTTCATCAATTGAAGTACCCTTATTAGAACGAGTACTTTTTGTAATATATCTAGTTGTTAGATTGTTCTGAGTCCTTTTGAACTAACAGTTTGAAATCTTCTTCCACGCTGAAAAAGATATTTCCATCCGTGGTTTGTGCAGAAATAACAATTCCACGATAAGGATTATTTTCTACATCAATAACTACTCCACTTATCCATGTCTCACACATTGTAAGATTGGGAGAAATTAATACTGAATCACCAATTTGCCACATTTTGCTGACTGATTTTTATTAAGTTAAAACAACCTAGGGAAATAGGGTTCTATTTCTCTTGAAAATGCAAGGCATTTGGACTAAGTAACTCTTGCTTGGATTAACCTTGTCAATATATGCCTAATGTCTCCAACTCAGGGGACGAAGTTGCTAATTTCTTAATAACTTACCAAAAAGAAGCGAATAATTCTTCAACCTAACAAATTATTTGTAGCTTTCGCCACTTCATCCGCCCCAAACGACTCCAGATACACCTTTGTTATCTCTGTATTCGAATGGTGAAGCCCTGCACTTACGATATCAATAGACTTTGTCTTTGAAAATAAACGCATGGCAAAACTATGCCGGGCAAAATATGTACTGAGGTCTTGGATACCTTCTGGAAATCCCATAATGGCAGCCATTTCTTTCAGGTACTTGTTGAGCTTCTTGCGCTTGTTCTTCTTGAAATCATTCAGTTCTGCGGGAGACATGCCTTCTTTGGTGATAATGGGCAATAGATACCCGGTAGCCGGAGTACCAAATTCTTCATTAAGCAAATAGTCAATTTGAGATTGAATGTCCTCATTGATTTGTATCTCAATCGGCTCTTTTGTTTTGGAACGGGTGTATGTGAAATATCGAATAGGCTTCCCTTGCCTGTCGAAGCCCGACTTTATATCTGTCAATTTGATATTAGCCATATCGGTGAAGTTGATACCACCACAAAAGAAGGAGAAAAAGAAAAATCCTTTGCTGCGTTGGTGTGGCACTGTCTCAAATTCGAATTCATAGAATGCTTTTAGGTACTCGAATGGTATGTAGCGCTTTCTTGTATTGGTCTTTACCTCTTTTGCTAAACCGAATGTATCTTTCCCGGTACGTGTTCCATACTGGTTACTGAAAGGGTAAGTTTCAGGACTACCAACATTCTCTTTGATGGCACTATTTAATAATGTACGCAAGGCACGAAGATTAACCCCGATACCGCCAACTTCACGACCAGCATTTCTTTCGTTCTCGAAGAACCGAGAAACATAGTCAAAGTCAATATCCGGAAACAACCTTTTGTTGAAACTTTTATCAAATTTCTTCAAGCAAGTATGAAGGTCTTCAAAAGTGGAGGCAGTGCCATGACGATTACTCGTTTTCAGTTTATCGATATGAGATAACAAGTATTTCTCAACTGTACTGGATTTGAGGACTACAAACAATCGTTCCTGTATCATCGCATTTGTAAAGGGTATGCGCCTGCGCTCATAATCTTCTACGATGGATAGGAGTTCTGCCGTTTTCTTATCCAGATATAGGTTGTTTACTTCCCGGTCAGGGTGAAGTTGGGAAAGAAACTCTTTCTTCTTATCCCCGGTTAGCTTTTGCTCCTTAATGATATTTCGGGCTGTTTCGTCATCTACAAATCTTTCTTTATTTGCATCCCATTGCATTTCTGTTGCACTAAAGGGTAAGCTGATTAATAGACGTTGACCGTTATATCGCAATACAAGGGATACGGCAAAACGACCATTTGCTCGTTTCTGATAGAGTTTGAACTTAAAACCTTTTGTCGCTGTATTTCTTCTCATTGTATATTTTCCTGACACTAAAAAAACGTGACGTATCCGTGACGTTTTTGGTGATTTTGTATACCCCGTGACGTATCCGTGACGGAATAAATGCAACTAAATCAAATAAAATGAAAATTGTAATCATTTGATTTACAGTGCAAAGCTAAATATATTTAATGAGATGGCACACAATAAAAAGGTTAATTTCTCAGTCTCATAATCAGGGAGTCCTTGGTTCAAGCCCAAGTGGGACCACTTTTATAAACCTCCAATTATCTAACACATAGATGGTTGGAGGTTTTATTTTGTCTGAATTGTTTGCTAAATTAATTTCGGTATGATCCATGATCCGTTCCCCGGAATGCGTTGTTCCTCCTTACCCAAAGTATGCAGGCCAAAGAGCAAGCTGCGCATGCCATAAAGACAATGCCCGTTGTGGCCATCGTATCACCTAGCCCGACTAAAGGGGATACCAATCCTCCAAACCCGAACCCGACCGCACCCAATAAAGCTGAAGCTGTGCCGGCATGTTCGCGTTCGCATTCCATTGCCAAGGCGGTGGTCGAGGTGAAAGAAAAGCCCATCATGAAAAGTAGAGCAATCAGCAATCCCTCGTATATCCAGAAATTACAATTTAGGTTCATGGCTATACATACGATAGCGGAAAGGATAAGCATACCTATGCTGCTGGCGAATGTACTGTTTTCCGGCTGGCGGAATCTGACGGATAAGCCGGCGGCTAACCCGATCGCAACTGCATTGGCTGCGAAGCAGATGCTGAACCCGAAAGCGGAAAACCCGTAATATTCCTGCACAATGAAAGGAGAAGAAGCTATGTAAGCAAACAGCACACCTTGTGCGAATCCGAATTGAAGGACGTAGCCACATAACGCCGGTTTCGCAGTACACGGCCGAAACTGGCAAATACGTTACGCCATTTTGTTGCCTTGCGTCGTTCTTTCGGTAACGATTCTCGGAATAGCCGGCATCCTAATAGTAGGATGATTCCTAATGCCAGTAACACCCAGAAGATTCCTTTCCAGCCGATCCCTTCCGTCAATCCTCCTCCGATGATCGGGGCGGCTACGGGAGCGACTCCATTGATGGCCCCGATGATCGCAAGTGTCTTTGCCAACTCCTTACCGGTGAACATGTCTGTCGCGACAGAACGGGAGATTACGATACCGCCGGCACCCGCAATCCCTTGTAGCAAACGCAGCACTATAAATATCTCGATAGTGGGAGCAAAGATGCAGCCTATCGTGGCAATAATAAAAAGATACATGGCAGCCAACAATGGTGAACGACGCCCGTACTTGTCACTTAGCGGTCCGAAAAAGATTTGTCCTGTCGCTAGTCCGATCATACTGGCTGTCAAACCCAATTGTACCAATGATGGTGTTGTCCTGAAATATTCTCCCATTGAAGGCAGGCTGGGAGATACATATCGGTGACAAACGGCCCGAATGCCGTCAACATCCCTAACAGGTAAGGAGAAAAAGTTTGGAGTTCCCATTGTTACTTTGTATGTCAATCATCTTTTTTCTTTTTTATCTGATAAAACATGCAAAGGTACATTCAAACGGGTAAGTACGATTGTCTAAAATATCAGTTTCTTTGGTTATTATCGGTAGCTTTTCAATACCGGATTCCCACTTCTTCATCTTCCCATTTGTCACAAAATACGGAAACGGGAAAATTGTTTTTATTATATTTATATGTATATGTAACGGAGGAGCGGTTCCCCTCGCTGTTTTCAGATGTGATCTTCGTTATATTATGGTGATGGTTCAAGAACTGAACATTCTTAAAGTCATAGGAGTAGACATGGTTATAATACCACCAGCCTAAGAACCACATGGGAAATTCCAAATGGCTGATACTGCCGGAGGCATTGTCGTATTCATACGTGTATTTTACTAGCAGGTTGGATTCATTGTCGTATATTTCCTGTCTGAGCAGTTGCCGGGTGGCAGGATCGAAAGTCAGAAAGGCATATCGGTCGCCTTCCTTGATCTGTTTTTCTCCATTTGCCCCCTGTTGGAAAATACCGGTGAAGGAAACTTTGATGGGTAAACCGTTTGCATCGAGTGCTACCTCTTCTCGATAATCTATGTCCATCGACGGTTCACCACCGTGACTGATCTTGTAAGTCTTGTCTCCGGTTTTGGCAAAATGTACCCAGGCATGCCCGTCGGCTACATCTTTAGGAGGCGTGTAGATATGCTGACAAATTCTCCGTCTTCATAATTGAAGTGAGCCGCTTGCCCGTCCGGATATTGGATCCCGGCAAACTGGTTGCCGGAGTAGGCGAATGAGGCGGTAACCTGCCCGTTTGAAAGAAGGACACTGGGCCGCCCATCTATGCCTGTCAGCTTGATGTCGTCATTATCACTGCAGGAAGATAGATACAATCCGGCCATCAACAAGATAGCGGATGAAATAGTCGAAAGTAACTTGTTCATAATAATATCTGGTGTTTGTTTCTAATATGATGAATGGGGAGGAAAAAGGGTTGCATCATCCTGTCTATTTTCTTTGCGGATGTTTATAATTTGCTATTTTTGTAGAATGCTATAACCATCCGGTGGCTCGGATATAAAAAAGTAAGAAAATGGAAAAAGCGAATGTTACTTTGTATACGGTCATCGGAGATCCTAACCGTATCGTGAAAGCAATTCAGGAACGTTTTAAAGAGATGGCCGAAGAGTTAGTCTGCGAAGATGAAACGGTCGACCTGACTTTACCGGATGGAACGCATGTTATCTTCTCGATCAAGCACCGGCGAAGCAAGCCGGATTTTATTGCTTCCCATACATCCGGTATGGCCAATTATTTTTCGCAGGTGAAGACGCTGTTAGCTGAACTGAAAGAAAATGTCTTGTGTCAGATACGTGTGTTCAACTGTGTGACGGGTATCACTTTCGATCTGAACGACAATGAAGATCGGACGAACTATATCCTGAACCGTTTGTTTGAGATTGCCGGAGACGTGAACGGTTTTCTGCTCTATCCGAGCATGCAGATCTTTACCGGTGAAGGAAAACTTCTCTTCTCTGCCAAAGGCGAAAGCCAGTTGACCGAGTTTATCCCGGTCGGGAATGCCGATTTTCTGGACGGGAACCGCCCGGAAGAAACTCAGGCAGATGTGGAAAGACGTTTGCGTTCTATCGCGTTGCTTGAAGAGAAGCATATTCCTTATATGGAATATTTGCGTAGCGAAGTATTGGAAAGCGAAGCCCGTTTGAGAAGCCGGAAGGAGATAGTGCAACGAGCCGCCGCATTGTTTGCCGTAGCCGTCTATTCGGAAGTCATACTCTCGGAAGGCTCGGGACGGGAAGAAGCTCTGTTCTATTTTAAAAAGATGGAACAATTGTACAAGATAGAATCTTACTTGTCACCGGCCGAAGCCGCTTATATCGATAATCCCGATCCGGAAGAACAAGAGTGCATTCAGTTCGGATGGCGCTACGAATGTGCAGGTGTCTTGCTTTGGGCGGCAGGCATTGTAGATGATTTACCCTATCCGTCCGAGATTATCGATGTCCCTGTCTTGGCTGCTATTTTCTGGCAACATAAAGGCTGCTCTGAATTGCTTTCAAAAGGTTTTCCCCGTTCGCAGTCCGAAATATTGGATGCTGCCGATATTACACTTCGGTATGATTGGGCTTGTGTGGAAGCACGAATTCATGGAAAAGAAGCTCCGGCTTCGTTGAACGGGGGTGTTGTCATGGAACGGCATTATACCTTTAACTGGATTATCGGAGCGAATGGCGGTGCAGGCTGGGATGATATCCAGCCGAATACATGATGTATGATCATCTGCCGTTCACTACGAAATTCCGTATCTGGCATTCCGTACCCTGTGAGGCGGGGTTCTTCTTTTTTGATATACGGAGAACCAGTTTGTGATCCATGTCTTTCAGTTCCGTTTCTAGCATGTAGACCCAGGGGATATAAAGATTGTGGCTCCATTCAGTGAAAGTATCCAGTTCTTTGAACGGGGCGCCGTCGACACTATATTCCAAAATTCCTGCAGAAGGTCCGCTGACGCAGAAGATGCCGATCGCTTTTCCTTGGAAATCCAGTGTTAGTCGGTCTCCTGGACGTGTAGCTTCTAACATAGGAACATCGACAAAGCCGTTCCGCTTGCCGGCCTTGTTGTCGGGATGCCAGTTGTCTACTAATTTCCAACCTTTGTTTAAGTGGGCTTTTTCGAGAGCAATGAAATCTCCGTTATAATAACTGTAGGGATCCAGTGGCTTGGCCGGAATTTCGTGTGCCTCGATCGTTCCTGCCGGTGAAACTCCTTTCCACATCTCATCGAAAAGGTGGCCGATGGCAGCAGCATAAAATTTATGTCCGAAAGGTTTCGGATGAGTGCCGCCGAAATCGTCCCAGGTAAACTCGCCGTCTTGCATTCGTTCACCGATCTCCTGGCAGAGATTGATCGAAGGAATAAGGTAGTGGTTCGCCACCCGTTCGTGATTTAGGATGACATCTGGCATCTGACGGCGGGCGATCATTGGGATAAACGGATCATAGATGAAGTGCAGCATCACGATATCCATTTCTGGATTGCTTTCCAAAGCATGGCGCACTTCCCCTTCCATACCGCGCACCTGTTCGAGGGCACTGAATCTGTTCGTGTCGTCGTTTACGGCGGCCTCGACGAAAAGAAGGTCGACTTTCCCCTTCGAAAGGATATCATGCTGCAGGCGGAAAGACCCCGGAGTTGTCCCGGTCGAACCGATGCCTGCTTCTACCCATTCGAACTGTGTATAAGGGAAACGTTGTTGTAGCTGTTGCTCTATCATATTGCGCCATCCGTTCATTTCCGTGATGGAGCCTCCCAGAAAAGCGACCCGTGCCCGGCGTTCTTTTTCGAATTTACGGAACGAGTTCTGTAACTTCCGCGTATATTATAATGTATGTACTTTTCGTACTCCGGCTGCTGGCGAAGGATGAAGTCTACTACCGGTTCCGGATTGTCCAAACTATGTGGATGATGGTCGCACCCTTTCTTTAGGATAACTTCCACCGGACCTCCTGCCGCAAGGTAGCGCGAACGTACGACATCCATGTTTTCCTTGTAGGGGACGGTCTGATCGTTATCGCCGCATACACTGATGATCGGTATGCCTGCGGCTGCAATCGGGGCGAGGTTGTCGATCGGGTTCCCTTTGAAATGTTCCATTCCGGCATCTGTCAGGTTCCATTCCTTCAACAGATCATTCCACAAAGCCGTGTTTTTTCTTCCCGGCCAGCTAAACACGTCGCAAACAGGAGCGTCTACATATATACAAGCCACTTTCTCTGTATTTTGGGCCGCCCAGTTGAAGACGAACAAACCGCCGCGGCTGAATCCTTCCAGTGTGACTTTTTCGGAAAGATTGTAAAGATCCGTCATATTCTCATAGAATTCGGTGCCCAGAGAAACTGCTCTTGGACTTCCATATAGATGAGTGACGTCGTAATAGACAATGTGGAACCCTTTTTCCAATAATGCTTTGTCCACACTTGGAAAAGCGTCGAAGAACGCTGGACGCCAGATCCATGGATTTCCTTTGGCAGCTTTTTTAGGAACGACAATGGTTGCTTGGCGATCCTTGAAGGTGAAATCGTAGCGGTCACATCCGTTCCATTCGCCTGTTTTTTCATGGGCCTGGGCGACCAGACCGGTTATCAGGGACAGAAGTACCAGATAAATAATCTTTTTCATAATAATCATGGTATTTATAAAGTTTACATTGGAGGGGCAAACGTACATAAAATGCTTATTTTATGCAAATCAAACCTCTAAGAATCAGGGGTGGGATGTGAAAGAAATAAAAATACTTCGTGTATTCGCACACACAAACTTGTGTAGAACAAAAAAAATGCCTTATATTTGCCCCGTATTATGAAAAACGAATATTAATATCATGAACACATTTCAAAAAGCAAGTGAGAAAATGACAAATTACAGATGGACAATCTGTGCGATGTTATTTTTTGCAACAACAGTGAATTACCTCGATCGCCAGGTTCTTTCTTTGACCTGGGATGAATTTATCAAACCGGAGTTCCATTGGGATGAATCCCATTACGGTACGATAACATCAGTTTTCTCAATTGTGTATGCAATCTGTATGCTGTTTGCCGGCCGTTTTATCGACTGGATGGGTACGAAGAAAGGATATCTTTGGGCTATCGGTGTTTGGTCGTTCGGAGCCTGTCTCCATGCCGGTTGCGGTATTGCAACCGAACATTATGTCGGAATGAATAGTGCAGCCGAATTGATTGCAGCGACAGGAGATGTTGTTGTGATATTGGCAACCGTGAGTATGTATTTCTTTCTGGCCGCCCGTTGTATTCTGGCATTGGGTGAAGCGGGTAACTTCCCTGCTGCCATCAAGGTGACGGCTGAATACTTCCCAAAGAAAGACCGTGCTTATGCGACTTCGATCTTCAATGCCGGTGCTTCTATTGGTGCTTTGGTCGCTCCTATCTCTATTCCCTTGTTGGCAAAAGCTTGGGGTTGGGAAATGGCTTTTATCGTGATCGGTGCGCTCGGTTTTGTCTGGATGGGTTTGTGGGTATTTATGTACACGACTCCGGAGAAGAGCAAACATGTGAATAAAGCTGAGTTGGAGTATATTGAACAGGATAAAAACGAAAAAGACGTTGTTGTCGTTGAAGAAGAACACGAGAAGAAGATCGGTTTCTTGCAATGTTTCACGTTCAAACAGACTTGGGCCTTTGTTGTCGGTAAATTCATGACGGACGGGGTTTGGTGGTTTTTCCTTTTTTGGACTCCTTCTTACCTGAATACGCAGTTCGGTATCAAGACCTCCGATCCGTTGGGCATGGGGTTGATCTTTACTCTGTATGCCATCACGATGTTGTCTATTTACGGAGGTAAACTACCGACGATCTTTATTAACCGGAGTGGGATGAACCCGTATGCTGCCCGTATGAAAGCGATGTTGATTTTTGCTTTCTTCCCGTTGCTGGTACTGTTGGCGCAGCCGTTGGGTACGATTTCACCGTGGTTCCCGGTTATCATGATCGGTATTGGTGGTGCAGCTCACCAGTCATGGTCTGCCAATATTTTCTCGACTGTCGGTGATATGTTCCCGAAATCGGCTATTGCAACCGTTACGGGTATTGGTGGTATGGCCGGAGGGGTCGGTTCTATGATTTTACAGAAAGTGGCTGGGAATTTGTTTGTTTATGCAGATGCAACTCAGATGACATTTATGGGCTTCACTGGCAAGCCTGCCGGTTATTTCATAATCTTTTGTGTATGTGCTGTTGCTTATTTGATTGGTTGGATTATCATGAAGATTTTGGTTCCAAAATATAAAGTGATCGTTCTTGAATAATTGACATAGAGAATATATAGTTATAAGGAAGAAGGAGGATGTGCCGTGTGGATGCATTCTCCTTTTTTGTTATAGGAAAGCGGCTGCTTTTCCGAATACGTTCAGGAACGACTGGTTGACCAGTGTTTGATCGGTTTGGCTCCGGGAAAGAAAGGGGATCTGGTGGGAATATGGAAATGGAAAATCCATCTCTTCCAAGATCTTGTTGGATATATTGCCAGGGGCTTTGACCACTCCCAATGTCGGCATGACTTTGTCTTTTTTCAGCGAGATCGCCCGTATCCGGTTACAGGCTCGTTGGAAGAATGTCTCACGGTGATCCTGCATGACGTCTTCGCGGATCATGGTTTTGAACGCCTGTTCCATAAAATCGTTTTTGAAGGTGGTCGGTAGCAAACGTTGTTCCAAGAAATCATGGCGATAGTATTTCTGTATGCTTTCGAAAGCTTCCTTATCCATGATGTCTCGTGCATTCCCATCCATCTCGCTGAAGATCGAACCGCCGCAGAACATGAACAGGTGCGTATCACTGAACATCTTTTCCGGGTTTGCGAGTAGAAGCACTTGCGATAGGAGGGCTCCGATGGAGTAGGCGAACAGGTTGATGGATGCATCTTCTTTGAAAAGTGGATGCTTGCCTTCTTTTATTTCCAGTACTAGTTGCCACAGGTTGTAGATGGATTCTCTGCCGGATGCGTAAAAGCGTAACGGGTTGTTGGAAAGCCGGCTGCTCAGTGCAACGTTGGCAAACGTGGAATTGATGAGGTCATTGATCTCGCTTTTCCGGATATTCGCCCACGATAGGGTTTCTCTCGGATTACACCAGCGGCTGGGTGTACGGTTCATATGGAAAGCGATCGGAAAAAGAATGACTGGTTTTCCCGTATTTTGGGCCAGATATTCCGCCCAGGTCAGATATTTTTCCCATGTACGTTCGTTCAAACCATGCAGCAAGATGATCGCTTTGTCCCGTTTTTCTTTTCCGGAAGGTGCAAAGACGGTATAAGTGAAGGTCTTGTTTTCCTGGATATGATTGTCGGTTACCGGACAAAAATCGGTGCCGGTAAGTTCTTTTTGGAATTCATTGATCTCGCTGGCTCCTATTGTCTGGGTAAAGCGGAAGGGAATGATCTCCAGATGGCTGTCTGTCAAATCAGTTTTTTTGTCATACGAAAAAAGACTGTTGAGTTGCTGTGTACGAATCGAAATATCCATATGCTTTTTGAATTGTTTCTTGCAAACTATATATAGAAAACAGTCATTTAAAATAAATGGTTTAGGCTGTTTGGGGTGAGGTCGGAAAGTTGGGGAAAGGAGTGAAATTTTGTCCTCCTTTTGTTTTGTTCTGTGATAACGGAAAACTCTCCGATGCTCATTTGCATCCCTTTCTTGGTTGGGTATATAGTGGAAACCTGAGATCATAGTTTCCTTATCCAGATGGAGAACCAATTCTTGCTTGCCTTTCTGAGCGAAGGTGAAAGTTAATCTCCTTTGTGACAGGTCTATCTGTAGTCCAGTAGGTGTCCCAGTTGCCGTCGTTTACCTTGCTTGTTCTGAACTTTCGGTTGCTTTGATGGTATGTACCCATTGGTTGCAATCCGGATCGGTTGGATTGAAAGTTGATGCAGGTGTGTTTCCCTATCCCCATTCCAGATCGTTGAATGTGTTCGGCCCTAAATGAACAAAGGCATATGTCTCCATTTTGGGCCATTCCACCTGTTCCGGAGTCGGAATGGGTGGAATGGGGGTAGGGGGTGTGACCTCTTTGTGGGAAAAAGAGGCTTAAAAACCGAGCTCCTACAGAAAAAGTAAATTTGTGCTTTCCATTATTTTGTTTTTGAATTTGTGGCTGATTCGTCAAAGATAAGAATTTCTTCTTTTCTTATTGTCTATCTTTCGATAGGCTTGTTTTACCTCTGTCCTGCCATTTTTATTTCTTTATGCCCTAAAAAAGGGGGGAAAGATCTCGCATGTGCGTACCATATAATATCCCTTCTTTTGAGAGAAAAAAAGATAAAAAAACTTTCCCAAACATTTGCATAAAAGACATCTTTGTTCTACTTTTGCACCCGCATTCGAGCGAGAGTGGCCGTGATTGACATGATGCGAAGTAGGTAACGGTGATAGGGAAGGATGAGGTTAGCGAGGCTAAGCGAGATGTCCGACCACCCGGAGGGTTTC
>ENA-OQJX01000044-OQJX01000044.1-human-gut-metagenome-genome-assembly--contig:-NODE-44-length-80417-cov-3.163395_pt1 | contig 80417 bp, 68 predicted proteins | sample MGYA00242615_ERZ504782 | MGnify/ENA primary metagenome ERZ504782 (study PRJEB26092, sample SAMD00036354) | human gut metagenome | host: Homo sapiens | study: EMG produced TPA metagenomics assembly of... | reverse complement strand
TCTTCCCATTCCGAACAGAGAAGTTAAGCCTTGTCACGCCGATGGTACTGCGTCACAGTGGGAGAGTAGGTAGCTGCCGTTTTTGATTGAAGCCTCCGGACTTGAAGAAGTTCCGGAGGCTTTTTTTGTATCCACGTGTGAAATATGACCTCTACTATTGCTCATCTCCCAATTATGGATTACTTTTGCCCATAACCTAAAAATAATACGTCAATGGATACATTATTACCATTTGCATTACTATGCTTTACCTCTTTTTTCACATTAACCAACCCGTTGGGAACCATGCCTGTATTTTTGACTATGACTAAAGGAATGGATGATGAAGAACGGCGTCATATTGTGAAACGCGCTACTATCATTTCCTTTATTACACTTCTGGCTTTTACTTTCTCCGGGCAATTTTTATTCAAATTTTTTGGAATATCGACCAATGGCTTTCGTATTGCTGCCGGTTTTATTATTTTGAAGATTGGATATGATATGTTACAGGCACGTTTTACTAATACTAAGTTGAAAGACGAAGAAATTAAAACGTATGCCAATGATATTTCAATTACCCCATTATCTATTCCTATGCTTTGCGGTCCCGGTGCTATAGCTAACGGAATAATGTTAATGGATGATGCCAATACTTGGACTATGAAGGGGTATTGATTGGGATGATTGGTTTGATTTATTTTATCACTTATCTTATATTGCGGGCGTCTACCCGGTTGGTTTCTATTCTTGGCGAAACTGGAAATAATGTAATGATGCGTTTGATGGGACTTATTTTGATGGTAATAGCTGTGGAATGTTTCGTTAGCGGACTTCGTCCGATATTAATTGATATTATCCAATCAAGTAGGGTTTAACCAACGAAAGAATGTGCTGAAAGTAGAATATGATTATTTAATTCACTTTGAGCACATTCTTTGTATCTGGGTGCTGGTTATTAGTCAAATTCAACTAATATACGGAATACTTTTCCGGGGGCTTTCGCCCACTCTTCCATAGCTTGTAGTGCGGTTTCGGGTTTGGCTACTTTGCTGATTAATTCATCCTTTGGACAAGTACCTTGCTCCATATAGCGGATAACTGCCTGAAATCTGCGGGTAGTGCATTACGAGAACCTCGGATATCAAGCTCTTTCTGTACAAAATATTTAGTCTGAAAAGACACCTCTGATTTTGCATAACCTATGCATACGACCCTTCCGGTAAATCCAACTTCATTGACTGCCATGACATAGGTTGCAGGGCTGCCGACAGCTTCGATGACCACATCAGGACCAAATCCTTCTGTAATCTTTGTCAAGCGTTCGTGTACATTCTCTGTCATGGAGTTGATGGTGTGGTGAGCGCCTACCCGTTTGGCTAGTTCCAATTTTTCATCGTCCAAATCTACGGCAATAACGGTAGCTCCACGAAGAGTTGAACGTACAATAGCACCCATACCGATCATTCCGCAGCCAATAATCATAACTGTATCGATGTCTGTAACTTGCGCTCGTGAAACTGCATGGAAACCTACACTCATTGGTTCGATTAGTGCACAATCACGAGGAGAAATATGGCTTGCCGGGATTATTTTGTTCCAAGGCAGTGCGATATATTCACACATGGCACCATTACGCTGTACTCCCAGGGTTTCGTTATGTTCGCAGGCATTTACTCTGCCGTTACGGCATGAAGCACATTTTCCGCAATTGGTATAAGGATTGACTGTGACGCTCATACCCGGTTTTAATGATTCTGGTACATCCTTGCCTATGGCTTCAATAATAGCTCCTACTTCGTGTCCCGGAATGACAGGTAGTTTTACCATTGGATTACGTCCTAAAAATGTATTCAGGTCCGAGCCGCAAAAGCCTACATATTTAATTTTTACAAGAACTTCTCCCGGTTTAAGAGCGGGTTTCTCAATGTCTACTACCTTCATCTCGGAAGGAGCAGTAATTTGAATTGCTTTCATCTTCTGTTTATTTTTATAAGTTTTTAATCAATTACTTTGTATCCTTTCCAACCATAGTAGGCACAAAACAGGAAACAAATCATAGGAATAGCATAAGCTATATAATAAATGTGTTCGTTCAGATGCATCACATAAGCAGTGAGTTGGGGCAAGCAAGCATTTCCAACGATGGCCATAACTAGAAATGCCGAGCCGCTTTTTGTGTTGCTGCCTAAATTAGTCAAAGCAAGCGAGAACTGAGTGGGATACATGATAGACATGAAAAAAGAAATGCCCAGCATGGCATAAAGACCTGTCCAACCGCCAAAACAAACCACAACAATACATAGCAAGACATTAATCAGCGCATATACCAAGAGCATGTCTTGTGGACGGAATTTTACCATGAGTATGTGCCTGTCCATCTTCCTGCCAAAAAAGCCAGCATATAAAGACCGAAAAAGGTGGTGGCTGTATTTTCAGGTAGTTCTGCATAGGTACAACAGTAGACTAGAAATAAACTGTTAATGGCTGTCTGACCACCATTGTAGAAGAATTGTGCAATGACTCCCCAACGAAGGTGAGAACGTTTTAAGACTCCGAAATCAATTAATTTTTCTCCTTTATATTCTACTCCTTCCATCGTATTTCCTTCTTTGATTTTAGGTAATTTGGAGAAGATAAAGATGATGGCAATAACAATGAGTAACATAGCTAGCAGCAGATAAGGAAGTTGCATGGCGTCTGTTTCTGTTTGAATGTAACCTTCCCAGCCACCGGGAAAAGAAGCGGGCAGGGTGTTGCGGGTATAGTGGTTGCCACTCAGAATCAGTTTGCTGAGAAACATGGCGGCTATAAAAGCTCCCAGCCCATTGAATGATTGTGCTAGATTCAATCGACGGGGCGCACTTTCTGGATCTCCCAAAGCGGTTACATAAGGATTGGCTGCTGTTTCTAAAAAACACATTCCAGTGGCAATGATGAAGAATATACATAGATATGCCCAATATTCTTTCAGCATAGCAGCGGGGAAGAACAGTAACCCACCACATGCTGCCAGTAATAACCCGAAAATAATTCCCGATTTGTAGCTGTATTTTTTCATGAACATAGCGATGGGAATGGGACAGATGAAATAGGCAAGCCAGTAGGCTGTTTCTGTGAATGATGCTTCGAAAGCGTTTAACTCACAGGTTTTCATCAGCTGTCTTATCATAGTAGGTAGTAGATTGCTGCTGATAGCCCATAGGAAAAACAGGCAGAATATGAGCATCAATGGTACATAATAGGTCTTATTTTTCATGGTATGGATTAATAAGTGTCAGTTGATTATTCTGACATGTTTTTAATGTAAGGAAGAGATATGAGATTTTTGAAACCATAAAATCTTTCGGCGTTTTTACCTAAAAAAAGTGCTTTCTCTTCTTGTGTCATTTCAGTCGTTTTAAGGATGAAATCGTAAGACATCTTGTAAGTAATGGCCGTAATGGTCCGCGGGTAATCCGATCCCCACATCAGTTTGTCCATACCGACCAAATCTGCTGCTTCTTTGATAGCCTTCACCGCTCCTGCAAACGGGTAGAATTCACTGTTGAACAACCAGGTAATGCCTCCTGACTCTATCATGACATGGGTATGCCGGGCCAGTTTTATTTGTTCCTGCCAATGAGGAGTTGTAACCATACCGAAATGTCCGATAGCGATTTTTAGTTGCGGACATTCCTGGATAATTTCTTTCATCTCCTGCACTTGCGTGTTTCCATCAGCTAGATCAATGGAAAGGATAATGTTTTTATCTTCCATGTAATGGAACATTTCCATCATTTCGTCACAGTTCAGCATGACTCTTCCTTCTTTTAGAAAAAGGCGGTGTGCTGGGATTTTTATTGCTTTGAAACCAGAACTTATTAATTCCTTGGCCTGTTGCAGATAACCGGGTTTACGAAATTCGCACATACCGCATACAAAGAAACGGTCCGGGTATTTATGGGCCACTTTTGCGAGGTATTCATTTTGGATGCCATCAATAAATTCCTGAGTGACTACGGCAGCCGATACTTGTGCATAGTCCATGTTCGAGAGAAAAACCTCGGCACTATTCCGCCCGTCAATCATAAAGGGCGGAACCATCTGACGTTCTTCTCCCATAAATAACGAACGTCCGTTGGTTAAAGTACGGATAGGCAATCCGTTGACTTCCGTATTTTGCCGTAACCAAAGATGGGAATGTGCATCTATTATGTTAAAATCCATCATTATTCTCCTTTGTATTATGAATTAGCCCAACTGACACGCATTTGTTTTCCGATAATTTCTTGTACTTCCTTTACAAGGTTCCAATCGATGGGTTCTTCAGCGTATGTTATATTTTTCAATACATTATCTGGATTGGCCGAACTGAACAAAGTGGTGGCGATACGTGGATTGCTGACAGAATATTGAATAGCCAGTTTCTCTATAGGATAATTTTTGGACAGGCAATGTTGAACAGCTTTCCGACAGGCTTCTACCAGTGATTGGGGGGCCGGATGCCATGCAGGAACCCCACGTTGGGAGAGCAAGCCCATTGAAAGGGGGGAGGCATTGATGATGCCGATATTCTTTGATTCAAAATAATCCAGATAATCAGTCAGTTTCTCGTCATTCAGACAATAATGGCAGAAGTTAAGTACGCTTTCTACTGTTCCTGGTTCCGAGTGATCAATGACCCATTTTAAGTTTTCTAATTGCAAATCTGTGATACCTACATGTCCCACAATACCTTTCTTTTTAAGTTCTACCAGTGCAGGTAATGTTTCGTTGACTACCTGATTCATGTCTGAAAACTCTACATCGTGTACATTAATCAGATCGATATATTCAATGTGGAGTCTTTCCAAGCTTTCATAAACGCTTTCCGTTGCACGTTTTCCGGAATAATCCCATGTGTTGATTCCATCTTTTCCATAGCGTCCCACTTTGGTAGAGAGATAATATTTGTCACGTGGGATTTCTTTCAATGCTTTGCCTAATACGGTTTCGGCCTTGTAGTGCCCGTAGTAGGGAGATACATCAATAAAATTCATTCCATTCTCTACTGCTGTGTAAACAGCTTTGATACCCTCTGCTTCGCGGATATCATGAAAAACTCCTCCTAATGAAGATGCGCCGAAACTAAGATTGGAAACCCGCATACCGGTTTTCCCGATTTCATTGTAATTCATAGTTCTATTTATTTTTAGATTTATTTCCGGAATCAAAAATAGAGGAATAACCTTTAGGTATGTGGTGGAAGAGGTTGAAAAAAGTACGTAAACCTTTGCGTAAAAATAATAAGACGGTTACTTTTTATATAGTTCTCTATATTGCTGAGGAGTAACGCCTGTGATTTTTTTGAATAAGCGGTTGAAATAAGAATGGTCTTCATAAGCAAGGAGATAAGCTATGTTTTTTACAGGAATATCCTCTGTAATCAGAATTAATTGGGCTTTCTCTATTTTTTTCTGATTAATATATTGCAGCGGTGTGTTACCGACTTCTTTTTTGAAAAGACGGATAAAATGATCTTTTGAGAGGCATGAGATTGCTGCCAATGAGTCTATATCTACTGTTTTATAGATATTTTTTCGGATGTGGGACAAGACTTTTTGGATACGGTTATCGTTGACTTCCACTTTAGGTTTGGCGTCTTTTAAAAAGCGGGCAATAAGTTGATATACTATACCTCTGGATTCGACTTTGTCACAGAAGGTACGCTGTTTATTTTTAATGATGTTTCTGATTAATGTGGGGTTGTTGTCATAGCTTGTCGGGTCGGATTGAGGAAGCTGCATGGTAGGATTTATTTCACATAACCTTTTAATAAGTGGTAATTCCAGGTTGTCCGCAGGTATTTCTATCGGGAAATTCCAATCTTCCAGAATGCCGGATTCTGATTGATGGTCTTCATATATATGGAGATAATAATGAGTGAAATGAGAATTGCACTGATAACTATGGGTAGTGAATGATGGCACCAGATATAGATGATGTGGTTTTAGTTCCTGTATTCCGTCGGGAAATATTATTTGGGCAGTTCCTTCCATTATATAATAGAGTCTGGTAAAAGGGCTGCTTACGTTTTTCCAGTTCCAGTCTGCATTGTGAATGGCTAGTCCTACATTTAATATAAGTAAATGTAATTGGTCGATTGATTGTGTCATATTCCTTAAGGTATTAGAATGAAAGATTCAGTTTCGTACAAAGTAAGCAAAAGTATATATATAATCCAATGGGAAATCGATATTTTCATATCAAATCACCTGTTTTGGTATTCGTTTTTGAATTATCTCAGGTAAAAGTCGATATTGTCCTATATAATGGCGCATTTGGATAATATAAATTGGTTTCAACTCTGTATATTTGCACTATTGATAATTGAAAAACATATAAAGCAATTATACTATGAAAGCAAAACATTTTCTTTTGGCTTCGGCTTTGTTGCTTTGGGCGGGAGTTTTGGAGGCTCAGACTTACCAGGTACCTGTTTCAGAGAAAAATGAAAAAATGCAGGAAGGAGAGTTCGAACCTACTTGGGAATCATTGCAGAACTATAAAGTTCCTGAATGGTTTAGAAATGCCAAATTTGGTATTTGGGCACATTGGGGACCGCAATGTGTGGAAGGGTCCGGCGACTGGATGGCGCGTTCTCTCTATTTGGAAGGTTCGCGCGAGTATAAGCACCATGTGGAACATTATGGCCATCCCTCTGAAGTGGGCTTCAAGGATATATTGCCTTTGTTTAAAGCCGAGAAATGGGATCCGGACAAATTGGTTTCCTTTTATAAGAAGATTGGTGCCCAGTATTTCTTCGCTTTAGGTAATCACCATGATAATTATGATTTATGGGATAGCCAATATCAGGAATGGAATTCCGTGAATATAGGTCCTAAGAAGGATATATTGGCGGGCTGGGCTGAAGCTGCAAAGAAAAACGGTCTTCCATTTGGTATCAGTTTTCATGCGGATCATGCGTGGAGCTGGTATGAACCGGCTCAACGATACGACCGTCATGGCGAGAAGGCAGGTGTACCCTATGATGGATGTTTGACTAAAGAAGATGGTAAGGGTAAGTGGTGGGAAGGCTACGATCCTCAAAAACTTTATGCACAGAATCACCCGTTAAGCGCTGGAAGTTGGGCTGACGGTATGATTCACCGTCAATGGGCATGGGGAAATGGTGTTTGTATTCCTACTCAAGAATATGTGACAAACTTTTATGATCGTACAATTGATGCAATAAACCGTTATAATCCTGATTTGATTTATTTTGATGTGACTGGTGTACCGTTTTATCCTATCAGTGATGCGGGTTTGAAGATTGCCGCACATTTTTATAATCACAACATGGTTGCTCGTAAGGGGGATTTCAGTGCTGTTATGTTTGGTAAAATTCTTACCGATGAGCAACGTAAAGCTTTGGTATGGGATGTGGAAAGGGGATCTCCCAATAGTATTTATGAAGAGCCATGGCAGACTTGTTCTTGTTTAGGCGGTTGGCATTATGATACCAGATTGGCGGAGAACGGTTGGTATAAGAGTGCTTCCGATGTAGTGAAACTATTAGTGGATGTGATCAGTAAGAACGGGAATTTGTTGCTTAGTGTTCCTCTTCGGGCTGACGGAACTTTTGATGAAAAGGAAGAAGCCATTTTAAATGAATTTGGTGACTGGATGAGTATGAATAAAGAGGCTATTTATGATACACGTCCGTGGAAAGTCTTCGGAGAAGGTCCGATAGCCAATGCTGATATCAAGATTAATGCTCAAGGTTTCAATGAAGGTGCTTACACTAAAGCTACTGCATCTGAAATCCGTTTTACTCAAACCAAGAAATATCTCTATGCTACAGTCCTTGCATGGCCGGAAGAAAAGCAAGTTGTCATTCAATCGCTGGCAACGGGAAGTGAGTTGTACCCTGATAAAATTACTAAAATTGAGTTGTTAGGTTATGGAAAGGTATTTTTTACTCGTACAGCGCAAGGAGTTGTTATTGATATGCCTGATGTACAGTTGAATAAGATTGCTCCCGTATTTAAGATAAAGAAGTGAATATAGCATAAAGTAGGTTTATTTATCGGCTTTTTTAGGTCGGTAAGCCCTTGTTATGTCTTGAAAATTAACCCAATAATCAATAGAATAATGAAAAACAGATTAGAATGTATGCAGTCAATAAGATTCTTGGCGGTCTTGTTGATGTGTTGCCTGAGCTATACTACTTGGGCACAGACACAGAGTAATGTCAATGGTTTGGTTACTGATTTTTCCGGTGAGCCGTTAATTGGGGTCAGTATCTTGGTTAAAGGTACTTCCAATGGAACTGTTACTGATTTGGATGGCAAATTTTCTCTGTCTGCTGAAATGGGAAACATGCTCCAGATAAGTTATGTAGGTTATATTTCGCAAGAAGTAAAGGTTGAAAGTGACAAGTTACTTCGTATTATAATGGAAGAAGATACAAAAAAGTTGGAAGAAGTAGTTGTGATTGGATATGGAACACAGAAAAAGGTGAATTTAACGGGAGCCGTAGCTGCTGTTTCAGCTGAAGACTTGGCTAGTAAACCTGTTATGAGTACTGCTCAAGCACTGGCAGGTTTGGCTCCAGGTTTAAGTGTATTACAAACTTCAGGTCGTCCCGGACAAGGAGCAACTGTTAAAATTCGTGGAACTGGTACATTTTCAAAAGCTGGAACAGATCCATTGGTCTTGATTGATGGTTTATCAGGTAACATTGATGATGTAGATCCTAATGATATTCAGAGCATTTCTTTTTTGAAAGATGCAGCTTCTGCTTCTATTTATGGTAATCGTGCTGCTAATGGGGTTATCTTGATTGAAACAAAGAAGGGTGCACAAGGTAAAACGACTATTACATATAGTAATTCTTTTGGTTGGCAACAGCTACGGAATTGCCTGATTTTTTACCATCATGGGAATATGCGGAATATTATAATATGGCTATGCGGAATATGGGTAAGCAGGAAGCTTATTTACCTGAACAGATTCAAAAGTATAGAGATGGATCTGATCCGGATAATTATCCAAATGTAAATCACTTAAAATGGCTGTTGGAATCCGGTTCTGGTTTTCAACACCAACATAATCTTAGCATACAAGGAGGAAATGCTACGACGAGTTATAATTTATCAGTAGGTTATAGAAATCAGGAAGGAATGACGGCAAAAACGTCTAATGAAAGAATGACTGCACTGTTTACTATGAAAAGTGAAATCGCCAAAGGGCTGATGCTTAATTTGAATATTAATGCTTATAATAATAAATATAATGCTCCTAATGGCGAACCACAAAGTATTGATGGAATGATAGGATATGCTGTTCGTCAGGGACCTATTTATGCCGGGCAAAAGTCGGATGGAAGTTTTGGATATCAGGATAATTATAGTCCGGAAGCGTGGTTGGCGAGTGAATCTTTTGTGCAGAATGTGAGTAGAAATATAAGTGCTTCCGGACAATTGACATGGAATACTCCTGTAGACGGACTTTCTTTTATAGGCAAAGTAGGGATGAATTACTGGACTAAATATGATAAAGCCTACCGGGCTGATACTTATTTTGATGATAGTAAGACAGTGGGACCCGCTACTTTAAATGTATGGACTGCAAATAATACGTATACTACTTTTGAAGCATTAGCTACTTATGAAAAACAAATTAAAAATCATACCTTTAAGTTATTGGCGGGTACTTCTGTGGAACAATCTAATAATAAAGGTTTGGAAGGTTATAGAAATACGTTTCCTAATAATTATTTGTATGAATTAGGTTCTGGAGATAAATCAACAGCTACTAATGATAGTTCATTGGAAGAATATGCGTTGCTTTCTTTTTTCGGGCGTATAAATTATGCATGGAAAGATCGTTATTTATTAGAGGTTAATTTGCGCTATGATGGATCGTCACGTTTTGCGGACGGTCATCGTTGGGGACTTTTCCCGTCAGTTTCTGCAGGGTGGAGAATCTCTGAGGAGGACTTTTGGAAGAATGCGGCAGTTTCAGCTGTAGTTGATAATTTGAAATTGCGTGCTTCCTATGGTGTACTTGGTAATCAAAATATAGGTGTTTATCCTTACCAACAGATTTATGAACTTGGACATGATTATCCTTTTGGAAATCCGGTAACTCTTCAGTCTGGGGCTTACATGAAAACCTATAATAATCCGGAAATTACTTGGGAAAAGACGGCTATAACGGATATTGGTTTAGATTTTAGTTTATTGAATGGACGTTTTAGTGGAACATTGGATTATTTTTATAAATATACTTCGGACATTTTAGCACCAGTTGAGGTGTCTAGTATTATGGGACGTGAAGTCGGACAATCTAATGTTGGAGCTGTTTCGAACGAAGGAATTGAAATAAATCTGACTTATAACGGACAAATAGGACGTGATTTCCGGTTTAGTATTTCTCCTAATTTTACATGGGTAAAAAATGCAGTTGAGAAATTGGCGAACGGAGCTACCGAAGAAATTAATAATAACAGAATTGTAGGGCAACCGATAGGTATTATATATGGATATGAAACTGATGGACTGTTTGTAGACCAAGCGGAAATAGATGCGGCTCCTGAGCAATTGGTAAGTAAGTCAGGATTGAAACCTGGTTATGTGAAATACAAAGATATTAGTGGTCCTGACGGGGTTCCCGATGGTAAGGTGGATGCGCAATATGATCGTACCGTATTGGGAAGTACTACCCCGAAGTTTTATTATGGTTTGAATCTTTCCGCTTCTTATAAAGGTTTTGATTTTTCAGCTTTATTACAAGGTTTAGGAGGTCATAAGCGTTTGATAGGATCTTATATGGCTTATGCATTCTACAACGGTGGACAGATACAGAGATGGCAGGCTGAATCTTGTTGGAAGGAAGAAAATCCTGATAAATGGGCTGAATATCCTCGATTGGAAACTTTGAATATGAATGACACTAATCTTCAAACTTCTGATTATTGGGTCCGTAATGCTAGTTTCTTACGAGTCAAGAATATACAAATAGGATATACATTCCCCAAAGCATGGACTAAAAAAATAGGTTTGGAAAATGTGCGTGTTTATGTAAGCGGACAAAATCTGTTCTCTTTCAATAGTTTCTATAAAGGTTGGGATCCTGAAAATGAGATAGGAACAGGGGATTCTCCCTCTTATTATCCGGTCAATAGTATTTATTCATTCGGATTTAATTTCAAATTCTAAGTAAATCATTCAATCAAGAATCATTATGAAAATATATATAATACATTAGGAATGACAAAGGCTTGTTTATGTGCTTTGGCTGTATCACTAGTAACAACTGGTTGCTCGGATTTATTAGATAAGGAGCCACCTTCAGCAATTTCTGATGGTAGTTTTTGGACTGGTGAAGGGGATGCCATGTTGGCTTTGACAGGATGTTATCGTTTCCAGACTGGTTGGTCGCATGATGATTTTGCTACGCCACAAGGGTTGCTCTATTTGGATTTTGCAGGTGGAAACGGAACGGAAAAGGAAAATTTTTCTACTTTAATGGCTAGTTCCAATACGGTGGCTACTAACAGTAATTTACGTTGGTATTGGGGAAATGCATATACGCAAATAGCTAAGTACAACACTTTTCTAGAGAATATTACGGACTGTCTGATGGAAGAATCTAAAAAAGAACAGTGGTCTGCCGAAGTGAAGTGTTTACGAGCTTATTTCTTTTTAAATTTGGCATTTTATTATAAGGATGTTCCTATGCCTTTGAAAACTCTGTCGGTGGACGAAGCGAATTCTATCTCTCAAACACCTCAGACTGAAGTCTATTCGCAAGTGGAGAAGGACTTGAAGACTGCTATAGACTTGTTGCCTGTCCAATATTCTTCAGAGGAATATGGTCGGTTTACCAGGGGGGCGGCTAAGGTACTTTTAAGTCGTCTTTATCTGGCACAAGAGAGATGGGAGATGCTGCTACTATTTTACGTAGCGTGATTGAGTCGGGAATATATGAATTGGATCGTCGTAATGGAGAGGACAGCTATGAGAAACTTTTTCAAATAGGAGGTGAATATAGCCCTGAGATAATATTTTGTATTATGGGGATAAAGGATTTGTATACTAATTCACGTTATCAATATTTATATCCTGAAGCTGCTTATGGAGGGTGGCATCAGTTCTCACCATATAACGAATTGGTGAAAGAATATTTCTGTGCAGACGGCAAGGACATTAAGACTTCTGAGGTTTATGATGAGAATGATCCTTATGTTAATCGGGATTTGCGCTTGTATGCTTCTATTTTTTTACCTCCTTTGGGAAGTTATGAGGGAACTAAGTATAATGATATAATTTATGATTGCTTTAAGGGAGCTAATACTGCAGATAGCTATAATAAATTTGCCTTATTTAATGGATATTGTCCAAAGAAAGGTTGTGATCCGTCTATAACTAATAATTTAGGTTCTACTCCCACTTATACTCCTATAATGCGTTATGCTGAGGTTCTATTAAGCTATCTGGAAGCGGTAAATGAATCGCAGCCGAATGCAGTAGACCAGAATTTATTGGATTTGACTATCAATGATATACGTGATCGTGTGAAATTGGTTGGAATAAAAAAGACAGACGTAGCGACACAGGAACTTGTTCGTGAAGCAGTTCGTAAAGAAAGACGTGTGGAACTGGCATTCGAGGGGCTTCGATATTATGACGTGTTACGTTGGGGCATTGCCGAGAAAGAACTTAATCATACTTTTACCGGAGTAAAATTGTCGGATGATCCGCAAGCTCGTAATTATAGAGGAAGTGGTGTTACGGCTTCTCCTGTAGATGAAGATATGTATTATCAGTTTGAAAAACGTACATGGTCTGCACATAACCGATATTTTCCTATTCCTCAAAATGATTTGAATGTGAATAAAAATCTGAAACAGAATGAAGGGTATAATTAAGCAGGCATAAGTTTAAGATAAGATGAAAGAAAATGGATATGAAATGAAAAGATATGACTACCCGGTAAAAAGATATTGCCAGACAATGGATTTGAAGGATGATCCGGAGATGATAGCGAAGTATCGGGAGTATCATAGTAAGGCGAAGTCATGGCAGGAGATCAGAGAGGGGATCCGTTCAGTTGGTATTTTAGAAATGGAAATATATATATGCGGTAATCGATTGTTCATGATTGTCGAAACTCCTATTGATTTTGATTGGGAATCTGCTATGGCTAAACTCGCGACTTTACCTCGACAGCAAGAATGGGAAGACTTTGTATCGATATTCCAACAGTGTAGGAAAGGGGAACTTGCTAAAGAAAAATGGAGTATGATGGAGCGTATGTTCTATCTATATGAATAATTTGAAAAGAGAGGGAACTGATGAAGTATTCTCTTTTTCCTCAAAATATAATAGAAGGCATATTGAATAATTTAGTGATTAAAAGATTGTACAACGGCGTGGGATAGAAAAAGAAATGCTTGTTTTATCAATACCCATTGCTTATCATCGGAAAGCCAATAAGTTGATAAAAGTGGGTGATTGGTAGTGTTATCAATACTGAAATTTTTGAGCCTTCGTTTCTTCAGGTATAGACAAAACCCTCGAAATTATCTAATTTCGAGGGTTTTTGTCTGTTTCTATATGGAATGTTGTGCGCGTGATAGGACTCGAACCTACACGTCTCACGACACCAGATCCTAAGTCTGGCGCGGCTACCAATTACGCCACACGCGCGACATTGCTTTCGGTAAGCGGGTGCAAAGATAAGGAATATTTCTTAAGTACCAAAGATTTTTAGGAAATTATTCTTTGTGGTTATGTAAATATTCACGTGCAGTCTCAATAATTGTATCCACATTGCGTTGCATATCCTCTGAGGTCATATTGACTTTGATGTCCGGATCTATACCAAATTCCAGATGTTGCATATTCGCATCGTACATTGGACTGGCCGAGAAGCGGACAGACCAGCCATTGGGCAGTTCAGAAGAGAAGGGCAGACCAGAACCGCCACCTGTTTTGTCACCGATGATGGTTACTTTGGGTAGTATTTTCATTCTGTTCACAAAATCATTGGTGGCGCTGAAAGAGCGGCGGTTAGTCAGCACTACTGCTTGTTTTTGCCAGCGTACGCGATCTAGTGACGGTTCCAGCCAAACAGCTTTAGGAGTTGAGAAATCATTGTGTCCCGGTCCGGTTTTATGGGACATATAGCCTACCAACACTTTTTCATTCGTGAAACGTGCGGCTAATTTCTCGGCTGTGGTAAGGTTACCACCGGAATTGTTTCGCACATCAATAATCAATCCATCGCAAATAGCCAGCTTGTTTAGAATCTCGTCCAAATTTCCTTCGCCGATACCTGATTGGAAACTGCCACAATAAATATAGGCTATGTTATCCTCGAATACCTGATACTTCATGCCTGAGGATTGGGCATAGTCCTTACCTAGATAGACACGTTGGATGCTGTCGCTGAAATTGGCCGGATAGCTGTCAAACCATTCACGATATTGGGAGTACTCCAGTTTGGAAGACAGATTTACGTGTCCGTCACGCAACTCGTTCAGCATATCTGCCAGAACTTCGAATAACTGTTCATTATTCATGCCTTTTGATATTCTCTGTTTGTACTGGCTATATATTTCATTCCAGTCCAATCCGTATTCCTGCTTTTTATAGTCAAGGAAACAATACTGGCGGTCGATAGTCTGCCATAACGCTTCGAAGTTGCCTTCGGGGGAGTTGTCGTATTCGTCCTCCGTGATGCACGAAGTAAATAATACAACAGACAATAACAGACTGATAAAAAAATAACTATTTCTTTTCATTCTCTATATTAATAAGGGCTGACCCGGCTGGGCATCGCCACTTTGTTCTTACCTTTTAATAAATAGAAGTTTTTCACGAAACCTATCATAAAGGCGTGTGACCATATATGACTTTTCAGATTATTGACTTTCGCCTGCTGGATATCACATAGGTATCCGAAACGCATATTGACTGACCGGATAGGAAAATCCAATGTAACCAATTGCCGCAAGGAAGGTTGGTTATGCAGGGAAGTGAACAGCACATTCTTGCCGCCATTCTTTAAACTGAATATCTCATAATAAGATTGTCCGTATTCCGGGGAAAACATAACCCCCATGACAGGCAAATTGGCTTGATAACGGGCTATCAGCGGATAGTTACCGATATGGAACCGATAGATGACCATACCCGATGCCGCCAGATTGACATATGCTTTGGCTTGGGCAGGATTATTAGAATTTCGCATGTTATAGATGAATCCGCCGTTCAAGTCCAGCATGGGACCCGCCAGTATCTTCAAGTTTTCTGTCAGCCGGAACTGGTAATGCAGTGCATAATTCCAATTGACCATACCTGACATTTCGTTACTTGTTTCTGCTTTATTCTCAGTCAGGGACAGATTGGCTTGGAACAGACTTTGAACAGATACGTTGCCATTCATCAGTTTGGTCATGCGCATACTTTCACGCAGGATACGAATTTCGGGTCCGGTATATTCCATCGGTGAAAGATAGGTGTCCAATATATTTGTAAAACCGACACCGTAAAGAGTAGCCCTCATAACGTAGCGGTTTGCTCGTAAGCTGTCTTCCTGAGCCTGTGAAGGCAGACCAAGAAACAGGGACAGTAATAATAGGAGAATTTTTTTCATTTCTTAAAACAGTTTCATCTGGCCGGTAATTTCATCAATGATATCTGTTTCACTCTTACCATGATCCGGATCTTCAATTTCAGCAGCTTCTTCATTTTTATCAGTCCCCTCTTCCGCACCGTCCTCTTCTTTGGGAGGTTCGGGAAAACGTGAAGGCTCCAGCTCGTTTATTTGTTCAATGTTGTAAGTACTGATTCGTTTTCCTTTCGCTTTGAAACTCTTAATTCCGATGAATTCGTCCACATCTATTTCCAATGGATCACGGAAACTATCATGTCCTCCGAATATGACTTGTATGCGTGGATAAACCACACAAGTAAGCAATATAGAACGGCTTTCCTTGTTCTCGCCCAAATAATTGAGACGGCGTGAAGTGGATTCAAAAGTGAATCGTTTCAGATAAGGATATCCCTGATCGGCATCAAATAAAGCGGCAGACCATACCTTGTTGGCGTCGAACTTCTCAATGATGCGGATTCCCGGATCATAATGATTATTCAAATCGAAGTTACTAGTATAGAATTCTCCATTTTCATGGACTATTAAAATCAATTCGTCACTTTGGAATTCTCCCAGATATTCACCGCGTCCGTCATAGTTCAAGCGGAGCACATCCCGGTCAAACCATACTTTTCTTCCACCCAAAGTAGAGCCGCCACGTTGTTTTAAGGCTATTTTATGTACTTCGTATTTAGACAGGATATTGCCCATGGACTGGCGTCCCTTGATATTGATGTCACTGAAATCTTTTTCATATATGATTTTTTTGATACGTGGATTCGGTTTTAAGGTAATCTTGATAACCTCTGCTTCTCCATTAGGATTGGCTGTAAAGTAAACAATACGTGAGCCGGGTGTACCTTGCGTTACATCATATTCACGGTCACGGGTGATGGAGGTAATGTTGAACCGTTTGATATAGTGAAACCCTTCTTTTCCATCACGATAAACCACATTGTATATGGTACGTTTGTCGTTTTTCTTGAAGATATTGACATAGAGAACATTCTTGCCGACAAACATTTTGTCTGTTACGCGAACTACTTTATATTTGCCGTCTTTATAGAAGATAATCACATCGTCTATGTCTGAACAGTTGGCTATAAATTCATCTTTTTTCAAGGTGGTGCCGATAAAGCCTTCTTCGCGGTTGATATAGAGTTTTTCGTTAGCTTCCACTACCTTCGCCGCCTCAATGGTATCGAAGTTACGCAACTCTGTACGGCGGGGGTATTGTTTGCCATATTTATCTTTCAACATCTGATACCAGTCAATGGTATATTCTACGATATGTGCCAGATGATTGTTTATTTCTTCAATCTGTTCCTTGATACGGGCTATGTTTTCATCTGCTTTATCCTTGTTGAACTTCAGAATTCGGGCCATCTTGATATCCAATAACTTCAGAATATCCTCTTTGGTCACTTCACGGATAAATTGCGAATAGAAAGGAGTCAGCCGTTCATCAATGAACTCGCAGGCGGCGTCTGTATTTTCGGATTGCTCGAACTTTACTTCCTTATAAATCCGTTCTTCGATAAAGATTTTTTCCAATGATGCGAAATTGAAGGTTTCAAGTCAATTCTCCTTTGTGTATTTCCAACTCTTGACGAAGCAGGGACAACGTGTTGTCTGTGGCTTTTTTAAGGACGGCACTGACAGTAAGGAAGTGGGGCTTCTTTTCATCAATAACGCAACAATTGGGGGATATGCTTACTTCACAATCAGTAAATGCATAGAGCGCGTCCAAGGTTTTGTCCGAGGATACTCCCGGAGCAAGGTGCACTAGGATTTCCACTTTTTCAGAAGTAAGATCTTCTACTTTCCGAATCTTGATTTTTCCCTTTTCACTGGCTTTGACAATAGAGTCGCATACCCCCGGGACAGTCTTTCCGAAAGGCACTTCGGCTATGGACAATGTTTTGTTGTCTATTTTATTGATTTTAGCACGTACCTTCACCATTCCTCCGCGTTCTCCATCGTTGTAGCGGGATACATCAATAGAGCCTCCTGTCTGGAAATCGGGATAGAGTTTGAATTCCTCACCACGCAAATAGGCAATGGAGGCATCACACAGTTCGTTAAAATTGTGTGGTAGGATTTTGGAAGAAAGGCCCACAGCAATACCTTCTACTCCCTGAGCGAGCAAGAGCGGGAATTTGACAGGTAGGGTGATCGGCTCTTTGTTTCGTCCGTCGTATGACGCTTGCCATTCGGTGGTTTTGGGATTGAAAACCACGTCCAATGCAAATTTGGATAGACGTGCTTCGATATAACGGGGGGCAGCGGCACCATCTCCTGTCAGTATGTTACCCCAGTTTCCCTGACAGTCTATCAACAGATCCTTTTGGCCTAGCTGTACCAACGCGTCGCCTATGGAAGCATCGCCGTGCGGATGAAACTGCATGGTATGTCCTACAATATTTGCTACTTTGTTATATCGGCCGTCATCCAATCTTTTCATAGAGTGGAGGATACGTCTTTGGACAGGTTTCAAACCGTCATTGATGTGCGGTACGGCACGTTCCAATATTACGTAAGAGGCATAGTCCAAAAACCAGTTCTGATACATTCCACTCAGCTGGTGCTTCACCCCTGTGTTTTTGGTATCGGTAGGTTTATAGTCCGAGTGTCCGTTCTCCGGTGTGGGGATATTTTCTTCGTTTTGTTCCTCTTTATCAATAAAATCGTCGCTCATATATATTTAAATTCCTTAATGTTCTGATGATATGCACGCAAAAATACGACTTTTATTGAAAAAAATCATTTACTTTGCATATTATTTCGCCCTTATTAAAGGTTGAAAACAGGAAAAAACAACAAAAGTGTAAGAATAAACAGATAAGAAAATGGCACAAGAAGATGTTTTTAAGAAATTAGTATCGCACTGTAAAGAGTATGGTTTTGTATTTCCGTCCAGTGATATATATGACGGACTAGGCGCTGTATACGATTACGGTCAGATGGGAGTGGAGTTGAAGAATAATATCAAGCAATATTGGTGGCAGAGTATGGTGCTGCTGCACGAGAACATCGTAGGAATTGATTCTGCTATTTTTATGCATCCTACTATTTGGAAGGCTTCCGGACATGTGGACGCGTTCAATGATCCTCTGATTGACAACCGCGATTCTAAAAAACGTTATCGTGCCGATGTGCTGATTGAAGACCAGCTTGCCAAATATGACGAGAAGATAAACAAAGAAGTGGCCAAGGCTGCCAAGAGATTCGGGGATGCTTTTGATGAGGCTCAGTTTCGTAGCACCAACGGTCGTGTTCTGGAGCATCAGGCCAAGCGTGACGCTTTACATGAACGATTCTCAAAAGCTTTGAACGACAATGATTTGGATGAACTTCGTCAGATTATCATTGATGAAGAGATTGTTTGTCCTATTTCGGGAACCAAGAACTGGACTGAAGTACGTCAGTTCAATTTGATGTTCTCCACCGAAATGGGTTCTACTGCCGATGGTGCCATGAAGATTTATCTTCGTCCGGAAACAGCGCAGGGTATTTTTGTCAATTACCTGAATGTACAGAAAACCGGCCGTATGAAGATTCCTTTCGGTATCGCTCAGATTGGTAAAGCTTTCCGTAACGAGATTGTAGCCCGCCAATTCATTTTCCGTATGCGTGAGTTTGAACAGATGGAGATGCAATTCTTCGTAAAACCTGGTACTGAGCTGGAGTGGTTCCCCAAATGGAAAGAAATTCGTTTGAAATGGCATAAAGCATTAGGTTTCGGTGATGATCATTACCGTTTCCATGACCACGACAAACTGGCACATTATGCCAACGCAGCTACAGACATCGAATTCCTGATGCCGTTTGGATTCAAGGAAGTGGAAGGTATTCACAGCCGTACGAACTTTGACTTGAGCCAGCACGAGAAGTTCAGTGGCAAGAGTATCAAGTATTTCGATCCGGAATTGAACGAAAGCTATACTCCGTATGTTATTGAAACATCTATCGGTGTGGACCGTATGTTCCTTAGCATTATGAGTGCTGCTTATACAGAAGAAACATTGGAAAGTGGTGAAACTCGTGTCGTGCTGAAATTGCCTGCTGCTCTGGCTCCGGTGAAACTGGCCGTGATGCCGTTGGTGAAGAAAGACGGCCTGCCCGAGAAGGCGCGTGAGATTATGAATGACTTGAAGTTCCATTTCCACTGCCAGTATGATGAGAAAGACAGTATCGGCAAGCGTTACCGTCGTCAGGATGCCATCGGTACTCCATATTGTATCACTGTAGACCACCAGACTTTGGAGGACAATTGCGTAACATTGCGTAATCGTGATACCATGCAGCAGGAGCGTGTGGCTATTTCGGAACTGAACAATATCATTGCCGATAAAGTAAGTATAACAAGTCTGCTGAAGACTTTGCAATAATAAACAGGAATTTATGAATAAAAGTATTCTTTGGCTGATTAGTCTGCTGTTTGTTGCTTCTCTGTCCATTGTTTCATGTAGTGAATCAGATGGAACAGAAGACCCGTATGCAAACTGGGAGGAACGTAATCAGAGATATATTGACTCCATCGCTACAGTGGCGGAAGCTAATCAAGGCAATGAGGTAGGACAATGGAAAATTATCAGATCGTATAAACTTCCTCCTTTGGGATTGAATGAGACAGGAAAGGTGAATGATAATGTTTACTGCAAGATTGTTAAGATTGGTGATGGTACTACAAGTCCGATTGCCACGGATACGGTAGCGGTGAATTATCGTGGTCAGTTTATTAATGGAACAGTCTTTGACCAAAGTTATCAAGGAGAACTTGATCCGGAAACAGCTACTCCAAAGACATTTGTTGCAGGTGGGGTGATTGCCGGATGGAGCACTGCCTTGATGAAAGGATATGGAGGTATGAAAGTAGGAGATCAATGGGAACTTTATATTCCTTATCAATTGGGATATGGAAAGGATGGATATAGTGATATTCCCGGATATTCCACATTGATATTTAATGTAAATTTGGTTGGCATATCCCCGTTGAAAGGTACGGAAAGAAGTGTTGATGATGTATTAGTTGCTGAATAAACAGCTATATAAAAGATTAAAAAGGAGTATTGCAGTTATTGTGATACTCTTTTTTTATGGATGATTTGAGCTATGGCAGTTGAATGAATCGGGTTTTATTTGACGATCTTGTTTTCTTATTTGTGGGACAAACCATTTTTTTGTTTGCTGAAATGTTTTTTGGGGTATGACTAACTGTTTTTCTTCATATGGTTAAGTGCTTTATATGCCCGCTTGCTACGTTCCATTATCTGTAAGGAATGGTTTAAAGGTCGGGGGATAAAAGGCTTATAAGGCTTATTATATCAAAAAGAAGTCTTGACGGGAACAAGGAGATTGTTTTATTTTATCGGGGACAGAATAAAAAAACTTCGTCCTTTGGGTATCCGAGGTGTTTTTTCTTTCAGCATAATGTTGTGGGGATAGTTTGACGGACGAATAACTGTAATAAACGATATAATCTTTATCTTGGTCAATTCATTAAATCAATGATTGGCGCAAAGATAAAGATTATAAAAAAAATTATTTCACAAATTATTTCACGTTTCCTACTTTGATCAAGTATTCGGCAATCTGAACAGCGTTCAATGCCGCACCTTTCTTAATCTGATCGCCTACGATCCAGAAAGTCAGTCCGTTTTCGTTTGCCAGATCTTTGCGGATGCGGCCCACGTAAACCGGATCTTTACCTGCCAGGAACAAAGGCATCGGATATTCTTTCTTTTCGGGATTATCCATCAATACCAGGCCTTCACCTTTGGCAAAGGCTTCACGGGCTTCTTCGGGAGAAATGGGGCGTTCAGTTTCTACCCAGATACTTTCCGAGTGAGAACGGAGGGCGGGAACACGTACACACATGGCGCTAACCTGAATGTCGGAGTGCATAATTTTGCGTGTTTCGTTGAACATCTTCATTTCTTCTTTGGTATATCCATTGTCGGTAAATACATCAATCTGGGGAATCAAGTTGAATGCCAACTGATAAGCGAATTTCTCTACAGTCACGGGTTCATTAGCCAATACCTGACGATATTGTTCATACAATTCATCCATAGCCGCTGCACCTGCACCGCTGGCAGCTTGATAAGTAGCCACATGCACACGTTTTATGTGTGAAAGATTTTCGATGGCTTTCAGTGCAACTACCATCTGAATAGTTGTACAGTTGGGATTAGCTATCACGTTACGGGGACGATTCAAAGCATCTTCCGGATTCACTTCGGGTACTACCAAAGGCACATCGGCGTCCATACGGTAAGCGCTGGAGTTGTCAATCAGTACGGCACCATGTTTGGTAATGGTTTCACAAAACTCTTTTGTGATACCTGCGCCGGCTGATGTGAAAGCGATATCTACACCTTTAAAGTCATCGTTGTGCTGAAGGAGTTTCACTTCAATCTGTTTACCGCGGAATGTGTATTTTCGTCCTGCACTGCGTGAAGAACCGAATAACACTAACTCATCCAACGGGAAGTTCCTTTCATCGAGCACACGCAGGAACTCTTGTCCTACAGCTCCGCTCGCACCAACAATTGCTACTTCATTTTGTTTTTGTTTTATAAGATAAAATTTAGTAATACTTTAGAACTATCTCTCAGCATGTAAGTATGTTCTGCGTGCAAAATTAGAACATTTTAGAATATAAATCAGTAAAAAAGAAAGTTTTTTCGTAATTTGTCGATATAATGGTATAAAACTCAAAAAAAGATGGAATTATTCGACCTTAACATACATTTTCCGGTCACAGATCCTACCTGGATATTCTTCCTGGTACTTATTATCATCCTGTTTGCCCCTATGATTTTGGGGCGTTTACGCATTCCGCATATCATCGGTATGATACTTGCCGGGGTAGTGGTAGGCAAGTATGGCTTTAACATTCTGGAACGTGACAGCAGTTTTGAATTGTTTGGAAAGGTCGGACTTTACTACATTATGTTTTTGGCCGGTCTTGAGATGGATATGGATGATTTCAAGAAAAACAGGACAAAAGGATTGATCTTTGGTATGTTTACTTTCCTCATCCGATGGGGCTGGGCATATGGAGCAGCATGAGTATGCTGGACTATGGATTTTTGACTTCTGTGTTGCTGGCCAGTATGTATGCCAGTCACACCTTGATTGCTTATCCTATTATCAGCCGGTATGGCTTGTCGCGGCAACGGACGGTCAGTATCACTATTGGTGGTACGGCGGTGACTGTGGTGCTAGCTTTGATGGTGCTGGCTGTTATTGGTGGTATGTATAAAGGTGAGGACGTAGGCGGACTGTTTTGGGTGCTGTTGGTTGCCAAGGTAGTTTTGCTGTTCGGACTTATCATATTTTTAATGCCTCGCATCAGCCGATTGGTTTTTCCGTACGTATGAGGATGCGGTGATGCAATTTATATTCGTGCTGGCTATGGTGTTCTTGGGCGGAGGCTTGATGGAATTGGTGGGGATGGAAGGTATTTTGGGAGCTTTCCTTGCCGGGTTGGTATTAAATCGTTTTGTTCCTCATGTCTCTCCTTTGATGAACCGGCTGGAGTTTGTGGGTAATGCGCTGTTTATTCCCTATTTCTTGATTGGGGTGGGGATGATTATTGATGTACGTTGCCTTTTTACGGAAGGTGAAGCGCTGAAAGTGGCGGTTGTAATGACCGTAGTGGCGACATTCAGTAAGTGGCTGGCTGCATGGATAACCCAGAAGATATATGGAATGAAGAAGGTGGAGGGCAGCTTGATATTCGGATTAAGTAATGCACAGGCTGCTGCGACCTTGGCCGCTGTGTTGATAGGTCATGGTATTATTATGGAAAATGGAGAGCGGTTGTTGAATGATGATGTTTTGAATGGTACGGTGGTCATGATTTTGTTCACTTGTATTATAAGTTCTGTTGTGACAGAACGTGCCGCACGCAAAATGGTGACTCAGGAAAATCTGATGGAGGGCAGCGAAGGTAAGGAACAGGAACGCATCTTGATTCCGGTAGCTAATCCTGAAACCATAGAAGGGTTGGTAGGCATGGCTTTGATGATGAGGCATCCTAAACAAAAAGAGTCATTGGTGGCACTGAGTGTGATCAATGATAATAATACTTCAGAAACCAAGGAACTGATAGGCAAGCGTAACTTGGAGCGTACGGCGATGATTGCTGCTGCTGCCGATGCGTCTGTAAAGACTGTGTTGCGTTATGATTTGAATATTGCGCAAGGTATTATTCATACGCAGAAAGAATATGCGGTAACGGATATTGTAATAGGTTTGCATCGTAAGACGAATTTGATGGATTCTTTCTTTGGTACAATGACGGAAAACTTGTTGAAGGGTACGAACCGCCAGATTATGATCGCTAAATTATTGATGCCTGTCAATACGTTGCGCCGGATTGTGGTGGCGGTTCCCGATAAGGCGGAATATGAAAAAGGTTTCTTGAAATGGATGACACAGCTCTGCCGTATGGGTAAACAATTGGGATGCCGCGTGCATTTCTTTGCTACAGAAGATACATTGAAGCATTTGCGTGCCCTGACAGAAAAACAGGAGGCGAATACTTTTACGGAGTTTTCTTTATTGGAAGAGTGGGATGATCTGCTTTTATTGACCGGACAGGTGAATTATGACCATCTGTTTGTGGTTGTATCTTCGCGTAAAGGTTCCATCTCTTATCAGACTTCTTTTGAACGTCTGCCGTCACAAATCAGCAAGTACTTTGCCAATAACAGTTTGTTGATTGTGTATCCGGATCAGTTAGGGGACGATCCGCAAGAGATTGTTTCTTTTTCTGACCCTCGCGGACAATCGGAAACACGAGTATATGATAATGTAGGAAAATGGTTCTACAAATGGTTTAAGAAAGGTGATGAACGAAATTAATATAGAGTGGCAGCAACGTACGGAGTTGTTGCTAGGAAAAGATAAGATGAAACGCCTGCGTCACGCTCATGTGCTGGTGGTAGGTTTGGGTGGAGTTGGAGCGTATGCTGCCGAGATGATTTGTCGTGCAGGAGTAGGCCGTATGACAATTGTGGATGCAGACATTGTGCAGCCCAGTAATATTAATCGTCAGCTTTCGGCCCTTTACTCTACTATGGACGTCCCAAAGCGGAAATTTTGTCGGAACGTTTCCGTGATATTAATCCTGATTTGGAATTGACTGTATTGGTGGAGTATCTGAAAGATGAGCGTATTCCGGAATTGCTGGACAGTGCAAAATTTGATTTTGTGGTGGATGCCATTGATACGGTAGCTCCTAAATGTTACCTTATATATAATGTGCTTCAACGTCGTCTGCCCATTGTGAGTAGTATGGGGGCCGGTGCTAATGGATATTACTCAGGTTCGTTTTGCCGATTTATGGGATACTTACCATTGCGGATTAAGCAAAGCCGTGCGGAAGCGTTTGCAGAAAATGGGGATGAAGCGAAAACTTCCGGTTGTATTTAGTACAGAGCAGGCCGATCAGGATGCGGTGATATTGGTAGATGATGAGAAAAATAAGAAATCTACTGCCGGAACCGTGAGTTATATGCCGGCAGTCTTTGGCTGTTATCTGGCGGAGTATGTGATAAGAAGAATTTGATTATGATAGAATTACAGGGAATAACGAAGAGTTTCGGGACATTGCAGGTACTGAAAGGTATTGACTTGATGATAGAAAAGGAGAGGTGGTAAGTATTGTAGGTCCCAGTGGTGCGGGGAAAACTACATTATTGCAGATCATAGGAACGTTGGATAAGGCGGATACGGGTACTATTTTACTGAATGGTACAGAAGTGAGTTGTTTGAAGGAAAAAGAGTTGTCGGCTTTTCGTAACCGGCAGATTGGCTTTGTGTTTCAGTTCCACCAGTTACTTCCCGAGTTCACAGCTTTAGAGAATGTGATGATTCCTGCGTTGATAGCAGGTACATCTTCTTCCGAAGCTATGCGGAAAGCCAAAGAAACGCTAGCTTTTTTGGGGTTGTCCGAACGTGCTTCGCACAAACCGGCTGAATTGTCGGGAGGGGAGAAGCAACGGGTGGCGGTAGCGCGTGCATTAATAAACAACCCGGCGGTTATCCTTGCGGATGAGCGTCGGGCAGTCTGGATACCCGCAATAAAGAGGAACTTCATCAGTTGTTCTTTGATTTGCGTGATAAATTAGGCCAAACTTTTGTTATTGTTACTCATGATGAAAATTTGGCTCGTTTGACGGACCGTACTATTCACATGGTAGATGGCAGGATTTCTTTGAAAATTTAATAGAGCAGAGATCAGTTTAATGGTATATGGATGCTGTCATTCTGCTCTTTCCATTGGTCTACTTGGAATCCTCCGGTCCCTCCTTCTTCCAGTAGTACACCGTCCATACTCAGATTGACTGTTGTTTTTGTTCCGGCACTAAGTTGTGTGGTTAGCTTTTGTTGGTAATGCTTTAAATCTCCGTTTTTCATTTGCACGAAGACTTGGATCATTGGATTTGGCTGGGATGGGAATACAGATACAAATTTATTGCTGAATTCTTTTCGATCTGCGTTAGGGATCAACCCGAAACGTATGGTTTTGACAGTTCCTTCCGGTTGGGCGGAGAAATAATTCAGATTACTATAGATATTGCTGATATAAATCCACATAGAGTCTATGCTTTCGCTGAAAGCGTTACCGTTTGTTTCGGTAGTGATTACTCCTAATGCGGCGGTAGCACGAATGAGATGCGCTTGAAGGTCATCTTGACCGATATTGATCTCTTGTGTGCCGAATACTAAATCGTGTACAGGATAGTAAACAGTATCTACGGGGACTTTTCGTAATCCTAATGAAGTGTCGAGTAATTTTTCTCCTAAAATTAGGGTAGGGTCGCTCAGTGCGGCGTCTGTAGTATTGAAAAAGGTGGGATATCCCCAATAAATGATATTATAGGTGCCTGCGGGCAGTCTTAGAGGGGAATTTTTAGATTTTCCTATTCCGTTTTCTATGGAATAATATGCGGGGACAGGGGTCTGATTTCCGGTTGATGTGTAATTTCCTACATAAATACTGCCATCAGGCCGGCAAGGTAATACTTCCAAAGGACCGTTATAAAGATCGGTCGTATTTTGTTGAATGGTGGCATATAAGGCGGGAGTCACCATCTCTTCAGGTTTGGGATTGCTTCTGTCATAATCCTCATCTTTACCGCACGAAGCTAGCAGTGCCAGTAAAGGTAAAAATAAAAACTTTCTCATGTACATCTTTAGTTTAGGTTTGAATACTCCCTATAACAAGATATGGATGAGAAAGTTTGAATGGTGTAGAAGAAAGTTATGCTTATACTTTCTCGGGAAAACTGGCTTTCAGGATTTCAAATGCCCGGGCATAATCTTTTTCGAAGACTAGAACCTTTATTTCCATTCCCGGAATATAAGCCAAAACTTGGGCTGTATACTCTCCCTGCAACATGGATTCTATACCTTCATTTTTTAGAAGATCCTGTAACATGTGTGCTCGGACATCACTTTTGAAAGAAGTAAGAATAACTGTTTTCATACTCGTTCCTCCTGTATCAGTTGTTTCTTTTTTCGATTTACAGTTTTGCAGAATCCGGCGTGCCACTTCTCCAGTTACATCACCGTCCTCTCCGTATGCTGCGCCTCTCTCATTGAACCGGCGTACTATTTCTTCGATGGTATCATCGCCTATTCCTGCTTCATCCAAACGGGTCTTAAGTCCTAAATTTCTAAAGAATTCTTCAGTCTTTTCTATGGTTAGCGATACTCGTACACTGGGAACTCCTGAAGTAACCCCCCAGATACGTTCGCCATATTGTAGTATTTTGTCACGCTTTTTGTCGGCGAGTGTCCGTAGAGTTCCGGGAAATACGATAGCCAGTGTTTGGCCGTGTGTCATGCCATGTAATGCAGTCAGCTCATGCCCTATCATGTGGGTGGCCCAGTCTTCGGATACTCCCATAGCAATGAAACCGTTCAAAGCCATAGTGGCGGACATCATAAATTCACTCATCAAGTGATAATCCTGTTTGTTTTCTTTGATTTGCGGAGCGATTTGTACCAATGTACGAAGGATGCTTTCGCTCCAGCGGTCCATTAGATAAGATTCGTTTGTTTTGGTCATGTATTGTTCCATGACGTGTACAAAAGTGTCTGCCAGTCCGCAAGCTATCTGATAGTCGGGCAATGAGAAAGTTACTGTCGGATCTAGGATAGAAAATACAGGATGAGAGGAGAAAAATGGATATTTTTCATGAGTTTCACGGCATGAAATTACAGCTCCGTTATTCATTTCTGAACCTGTGGCGGGAATAGTTAGCACAGTTCCTAAAGGAATAGTATTTTGTGCACTGCCTTTTTTAACTAGTTCCCAGGCATCTCCGTCGTAGGGAATACCAGCGGAAATCAACTTGGTACCGTCTATAACTGAGCCGCCACCTACTGCCAGCAGGAAGTCGATGTTTTTTTCTTTGCCTGATTCTATAGCTTTTTTCAGGGTAGATATATCAGGATTTGATTCTATTCCCCAAAACTCCGTGTAATCACGTCCTTCAAGGGCTTGGATTACTTGTTCATAGACTCCATTTGTTTTTACACTGCCACCTCCGAAAGTGATCATGATTCTCTTGTTGGCCGGTATCTGTTGGGACAATTGGGCAATCATGCCTTTGCCAAAGATGAGGCGTGTAGGATTGTAAAAGATAAAATTATCCATAACTAATTGGGGTTTTCTTTGTTAATAGCGAGTAAAGATAGTGCTTTTTATTTATCTTTGAGAAAAAATTTAGCTAATGAACGTAAAACTGGGAAAATACAACCAGCTGGAGGTTGTAAAAGAAGTAGACTTTGGTGTCTATTTAGATGGAGGCGATGACGGAGAGATTTTATTGCCTACGCGTTATGTGCCCGAAGGCTGTAAGCCTGGCGATGTGCTGAATGTCTTTCTTTACCTCGACAATGAGGAAAGGTTGATAGCTACCACTTTACAGCCATTGGTGCAGGTGGACGAGTTTGCCTGTTTGGAAGTGGCATGGGTTAATGAGTTTGGTGCGTTTTTGAATTGGGGATTAATGAAAGACCTTTTTGTACCTTTCCGTGAACAAAAGATGAAAATGCAGAAAGGGAGAAAGTATATAATACACGCACATATAGACGAAGATAGTTACCGCATTATGGCATCTGCTAAAGTGGAGCATTATCTTTCTAAAGAACATCCCGATTATCGGCTGGGGCAGGAAGTGGATATCCTGATATGGCAGAAAACAGATTTGGGATTTAAAGCTATTGTGGAAAATAAGTTCAGTGGTTTGCTTTACGATAATGAGATTTTCCAACCTTTAGAAGCCGGTATGCGGCTGAAGGCTTATGTAAAGCAGGTGCGTGAGGATGGCAAGATAGATTTGGTTCTGCAAAAGTTAGGCGCAAAGAAGGTGGATGATTTTTCAGAAGTGTTATTACAATATATTAAAGATCATGAAGGTTTCACTCCATTGAATGATAAAAGTGCTGCAGAGGATATCTATGATGCTTTTGGTGTCAGTAAAAAAACTTTCAAAAAAGCGGTGGGGGATTTATATAAAAAACGTCTGGTTGTTTTAGAAGCTGAGGGGATACGCCTTACTTAGTGGAGCTTTTCCCTACCAGATATAGGAAAAGCCCTATGAATTTATGGGGAAAATCAATTGTGGGGGAAAGTGATTTCCCCTATTTTTGTGCCATAGAACTAACAAACTAAAAACGTAACAGCTATGAAAAGATGGACTACATTACTGATAGTGATTTGTATGCTAGGTATAACTATTCCCGCAATGGGGGCCATGAGTATCAGCAAAATGAGACAGAACACTCGTTTTCTTACCGACCGTATGGCATACGAACTGAAACTCACTCCGCAGCAATACAATGATGTATATGAGGTGAATTATGATTTTATCAATAATGTCCGTTATCTGATGGATGATGTGGTAAGAGGCTATGATTATGCGTTGGAACGTTATTATGATTTTTTGGATGTGCGTAATGATGATCTTCGTTGGATACTTTCCAGTGCGCAATATCGTCGTTTTATGAGGGCTGAGCATTTCTACCGTCCCATTTATGCGCATGAGAACAAATGGCAGTTCCGTATCTATCTGGTATATAATAATGTGAATTTTTTCTACTATGGCAAACCGCATCACTATGCTAGTTATTGCGGAGGGCATTATCGTACTCATTTCAATAATGTCAGTTATTATAAGATCCATTATCGTGACCATTATCGCCATGATGTGTACGACGGACATTATCGTATCCGCCATGATAGAATGACGTATGATATGCACCGTCGTCGTGATTTTAATATAGTTGTTCGTCCTCCTCAAAAGGATCATCATCGCCCAGCCACTCCTCCTCAGGCTAGTCCAAACAGACCTCAAATCCGTCCTGACAGGCCGTCGGGTGATCATCATCGTCTGTCTGTTCCACAGGCAAGGCCGGACAGACCGAAGAAGGATCATAATAACAAGCATGATGGGCGCCCTTCACGACGTGGACAGAACTCACAGGTTGATAAGGACCGTCATGAAAATAGGCGTATTACTCCATCCGGCAGGGATGTGAGAAGAGGAAATGGTAAGAAAGAGAAAGATTCGGAACGTTCAGGAGGAAGCAATAAAAGTAATTCTAAGGAGAGAACTGTAGTGCGTATGCGTACGGTATAGTATGATTTGAAAAACGACGAAAATTGACGTAAATAAGAGTTGGAGATACAATGAATTGTCCGGATTGTAAAGATCATTTTTATGATGATTCACCACAGGTCAACGCAGAATTTGATTATGAATGGACTGTGAAAATCTGTGGTGAATCTTAAGAAATTATTCTAAAGTAAGAGGAACTCCTTTGTAGAAATCCAGAATTTTGGTACGGAACAGATAATCATATTTTGCTTGAAGCATATCCGAAACGGCTTTCATCCAATTGGTACGAGCCTCATTGTATTCAGTAGCGTTGGCTTTACCATTGGCATATTTTTCGCTCATCAGACGGAAGGAAGCCTCAGAAGCATCCGTAGCTGTATTACTGCTTTTATATTTGCTTTCGGCAGCTACTGCATTATAGTATGCTTGCTGTATTTCTTTGAAAAGAGCCTTTTTGCTTTCTTCCAACTTCCATGATAAAGCAGTGCGCTGGATGCGTGCGTTCTTTACTTTATTTCGTGTGTCAAAACGGTTGAATAACGGAATGCTGAGTGAGAATTGCAGGTATTTATTAAAATTTTGATGCCACTGACTGCTGAATGAAGCATTTTCTACTCCTGAAATATTATAGTAGTTTGTTCCTATACCTGCACCGAAGTTTAATTGCGGATACCAGGAACTTTGGGCAATACGGATACTTTTGGCTGCACCTTCCAGACGAAATTGGGCTGCTTTAATACTTGGTTTGTTCAGAACAGCTTGTGCATAGATATCTTCGGGAAGTGAAAGCAGAGTGAAATTATCCTCTACACGGGGAGATACTACTCCAAATCCGTCAGGAGTCGGAAGTTCCAACAGTTGGCTCAGTTCTAACAAAGCTAACTGATAGTTATTGTCAGCCTGTACTGCTGACATTTCGTCTTGGGCGACACGTGTGCGGGCTTCGTAGACTTCGGCTTCAGATGCTTTCCCATTTTTGAAATAAGCTTCTTTCAATTCCAGCTGTTCCCGGCTTAACTCTACTTGGTTGTGAGCTACTTTTGCTAATTCTTCATTAAAAAGAATTTGTAGATAGGCAGAGGTGACAGAAATGCTGATATCTTCTTTGGCCTTGTTCAAGTCCTCTATAGCTGCTTTCAGGTTTAGTTTGCTGAGAGCGATGTTGTTCGGTATTCGCAATCCTGTAAATAAAGGGATGCTGGTACTGAGTGAGAAGTTGGTATTTTTGGTATTACGGTCGCCATACGTATTGTCTGCCTGTAAGGCACGGCCGAAGTTAAATGACTGTCCCACATTACCGTTCAGATTAGGCAGACGGCTGTATTTAGCAGTATTCAAATCCACTGCATTTTGATCTCTTGCTGCTTCCTGTTGCTTGATGCTCAGGTTGTGTTCTATAGCATAATCAATGCATTTACGTAAATCCCATTTTTCTTGGGAAACGGCCGGTAATGCAGTCAGGGTGGCCAAGGCTATAATGATTTGTTTCTTCATAATGATATTCTGTTATTTCTTTTCTGCTCCGCGTACTTTTTCATTGACATTCAGACCGTTCTTTATTTCAATCTGGATACCGTCACTCATACCTGTAATAACGGCACGACGGCTGAATTTTTGTGAAGGTACACTATCAGTCAATACATATACAAAAGTAGAGTCGTTTTTAAACTCAACAGTACTTTCGGGTACTGCCAGTACCTTGCTGGCACGTGCCAGAACGATTTCCGCATTTGCGCTATATCCGGAACGATGGTAATACTGTCGGGGACTGTGATGGCTGCTTTGATCTCAAATTGGTTAGCACCATTTTCTTCTACACCTTTGGGGGATATATATTCTAGTTGTGCATCAAATTCCATGTTTTGTAAGGCTCCTAAAGTTATTTTTACCGGCATGCCTTCGTGTATGCGTCCTACTTCCGTTTCATCAATATTGCCGCGGAAAATCAGATCATTCATGTTAGCTACGGTGGCGATAGTGGTTCCGTCATTGAATGTGTTGCTCATTATGACGGAGTTACCGGCTTTTACGGGCACATCTAAAATCAATCCGTCAATAGTAGATCGGATAAGGGTACTACTGAATGAAGCTTTGTTTTTAGTGATACCTTCTTTGACTATTTCCAGATTGTCTTTGGCTGTTTGTAATTCTTCACGTGCTTGTTTTACAGCTACTTCACTCTTTTCGTATTCTTCACTGCTGATAAGTTTGCTTTCGAACAGTTTTTCATGCGGGCAAAGTCCGTTTCCCCTTGTCTGGCATTGATTTCTGCCAGCCTTACACGGCTTTCTGCTGAGTTTAGTTGTCCCAGTTCGGGGATCACCTTTACTTTGGCAATCACTTCTCCTTTCTTTATTTTTTGTCCGGCTTCCTTATATACCTCGTCAATGATACCTGAAATCTGTGGCTTAATCAGAATCTCGTCACGTGGTTCTATTTTTCCAGTAGCTACAGTGGTCTTTTTCAGATCGGTGATTTCTGCGTTTAATATAGTATACACGCTGGCTTTGGGTTGTGATTTTTGATAGAGAAATACAAATGTTCCGATGAATATCAGTGCAACGATGACTAATAGTGCAATTTTTACATACTTTTTCATATCTGTTTGTTTTATTATTTTTTATTCTTGTTTGTTCTTGCATGGAAACTTTATCCGTTACGTCGGATGGTTTTATTCGTCTCTTATAGCCTCAATTGGTTTGATGGCCATAGCGCGATAGGCCGGTGCTAATCCGGCCAGCATACCTAAGACCATCAATAAAATGCAAGCCCCGACGGCCATCCAGAAGCTGATTTGAAAATGAGCCTCTGTACCCGAAGCTGCCGTTCCTACTTCTAATCCTTGTAAGATCAAGACTCCGAAACTAATCCCCATTAACCCTGCAAAAGTTGTCAATACCATGCTTTCAGAAAGAATTTGGTTTAGAATATCTTTAGGGCGTGCGCCAATGGCTCGGCGGATGCCGATTTCGGTTGTACGTTCTTTCACGGTAACCATCATAATATTGCTTACTCCGATAGCTCCTGCCAGTAATGTTCCCAAACCTACCATCCATGCCAAAATTTTGATGCCTGTGAACAGATTGTCAATCATGCTGAACATTGCTTCTGCATTGACCATGATCACCGCTTGTTTGTCGTCCGGGTGGATATAGTGCGCTTTCTTGATTACTTGTTCTATTTTGTCGGCTATACTGGTAACAGTTACTCCCGGTTTTACGGTAATACAGACTAAATCAATGCGCTTTCCAAAGTTGTATGCTTTTTGCATGGTAGTAAATGGAAGAGTTACACTATCCTCTGTTCCGGCATTGATATTCATGTTACTGGTTGATAAGCTAACACCTACAATCTGATAATAAATACCATCCACACGCAAATATTGTCCGCATGGGTTTCCTCCTTGGGGAAACAGTTCGTCGTATACACGTTTTCCTATGGTACAGACTTTCCGGTTTTCCAGTATGTCTACGTCATTGATAAAGCGCCCCATTGTAATATTTTGAGCTTCTATCTTTTCATAATCAGGCTGCAATCCTCTGACGGCACAGGAGCTTTTCTTGTCTCCGAAAATAGCAGTAGAGCCCCATCGGCTGATATTGGGAGTGATAACTTCTACTTCCGGTACGGCTTGGCGGATACGTTCCACATCGTTAAATTCCATATCCCAATAACGTCCTTTTCTAAATCCTTTATAGGCTTCACTGGTTTTATTACTTCCGAAAAAAACGGAATTGGTGGCGAATCCTTTAAAGTTGGCCGACATCATATCTTGTAGTCCTTGGCCACCCCCCATAAGGGCCACCAGCATGAATATGCCCCAAAAAACACCAAAAGCGGTCAATAGGCTACGTGTCTTGTTTCTGGTAATGGTGATGAATATTTCTTCCCACCTGTCTAAATCTATTCTCATAATTTTAATCTGCTCTAAGTGCTTCGATTGGTCGGATCATGACGGCCTTACGAGCAGGAAAGAAGCCTGCCAGTGTACCGGCTATCACCAATGTCATGGTTGCTTGTATGGCTATACTGATATCTACTGTGGGATTGAGGAAAACTGTTTCGGTGAAAACGCCTGCGTCTACAGTTTGGTTTCCTGCCACTGTATTCATGTATTCTGTGGCAGCGATACCTGCCACCATTCCTATATACCGAAAAAGGTGGTAATTGTTACGCTTTCGGCTATAATTAGCCATAAGATAGATATAGGTTTGGCACCTAACGCTTTGCGGATACCAAATTCACGGGTCCGTTCTTTTACTGTGATCAGCATGATATTACTTACACCTACGATGCCACTCAGCAAAGTGAATATGCCTATTACCCAAATGGCTATAGTCAGAATGCGCATACCTTTTTCTTGTTGCAGGAATTGAGTGAAACGGTTCCACATCCAGATAGCGCCTTTGTCATCAGCTGTAAACCGGTGGTGTATGCCGATAGCTTTGCGGTACTCCTTTTCAAAGATTTCATTTTTTTCTTCTGTATCGAGTCCTCGTGTCATAAATATCAAATTGTTCAGCTTGTCACCTTTATTATATATGAGTTGTAAGGTGGTGAATGGGATGAAGGCATTAGGTTGGAAACTTCCCTTGTCGGTAAATAGGCCTACTACTTGATATACTACTCCATTGGCGTTGACAAATTTTCCGATAGCTTTGTCTGCGTCTTTTTTAAAGAGCATTTCTGCGGTTTTTGTATGAAGAATGATTACTTTTCGCCGTTGACGGATATCAATGTCATTGATAAATCGCCCCCTGCAGGTTTTACTCTTTCTACATCTTTATGATTAGGGTATACTCCTTCCAGTGTGGTGGATACATAGTCTTGCCCGTATGTTAAAGTCACATTACTCTGACGTACGGTAGCTCCTACACTGATGACATTTTGGAGGAAATCGGTTTCGGTTATCCGATAGTCTTTATTGTCCAGTTCAATGCGGCGTCCTTCTTTTAATCCATCGTATGCTTTGGAAGTCCAGCCTGGAAATACTTTGATGGAATTCATAGCCATATCTGCAGATGAGCTTTCGAAAGCATGGATTAGTCCGTTGCCTGCCCCCAGCAGTACGATCAACATGAAGATACCCCAAGCTACGGCAAAGCCGGTGAGGAACGTGCGTAATTTATTGCGCTTTATTGTTCCGAATATTTCTTGAATAAGATCAATCATGTGTGTCAGTTATTTCATGAATCCGTTCTTGCCGAAAGGAGAGGCATTATGGTCTATGTTTTCTTCAATTCGTTCAATCAGTCCGTCCTTAATATGGATGATTTTGTCCGTTTGGTTTGCTACTCCACTTTCATGAGTGACGACAACAATTGTCAGTCCCTCGTTTTTATGCAGTTCTTTCAGAATATTCATCACTTCCACGGATGTTTTGCTGTCCAGGGCTCCGGTAGGTTCATCGGCGAGGATGATTTGCGGTTTGGATATCAAGGCACGTGCTATGGCTACACGTTGTTTTTGTCCGCCGGACAATTCATTGGGCATATGATGCGCCCATTCTTTAAGACCTAGTTTGTCAAGGTATTCTAATGCCATTTGATTCCTTTTTTTTCGGCTCACTCCTTGATAGAAGAGGGGAAGAGCTACATTTTCTACCGCATTTTTAAAAGAAATCAGGTTGAAAGACTGAAAGATAAATCCTATCATCCGGTTTCTGTATTCGGCAGAGCGGGTTTCACTCAGATTCTTGATTAATACATCGTTCAAATAATATTCTCCCGAATCGTAATTGTCCAAGATGCCTAAAATATTCAATAAAGTGGACTTTCCGGAACCCGAAGCTCCCATAATAGAAACAAACTCACCTCGTTCTATGTCGAGGTTGATACCTTTCAAAACATGTAGCGGAGCTCCGTTATGATAGGTTTTGTTGATATTCTCTAAATGTATCATTACCGATGAATTTAACTTGTGTTTGTCTGGTTAGACGTGCCGAAGATACAAAAAGTTGCAATGCTATATGAAATAATTGAAAAAAAATTTGCTCTCTTTTTTCGCATTGTGTACATTTGCTCAAAATAACTAACCCTAAATAATAATATATCATGGTAACAGGCATGGAAAAACCCTACGTAGTAGGTATGGACATTGGCGGAACTAATACAGTTTTTGGCATTGTAGATTCGCGTGGTAACGTATTGGCTACCGATTCAGTTAAGACACAATCATTTTCTAAAATAGAGGATTATGTAGAGGCGGTCAGTTCAAAGTTGCGTCCGTTGATTGAATCGTTCGGTGGCGTAGAAAAAATTAAAGGTATGGGGTAGGTGCTCCTAATGGAAACTACTATAACGGTACCATTGAATTTGCTCCAAATCTTCCTTGGAAAGGGGTGATTCCCTTGGCTGCTTTGTTTGAAGAAGCAATAGGTGTTCCTACTGCTTTGACAAATGATGCTAATGCTGCCGCCATCGGCGAAATGACTTATGGTGCGGCTCGTGGCATGAAAGACTTTATTATGATTACTCTTGGAACCGGTGTTGGTAGTGGTATTGTAATAAATGGACAACTGGTTTACGGACACGATGGTTTTGCCGGAGAATTGGGACATGTGATAGTTCGTCGTGACGGACGTCAGTGTGGTTGTGGTCGTAAGGGCTGTTTGGAAACTTATTGTTCGGCTACAGGTGTGGCACGCACGGCACGTGAATTTCTAGTTGCCCGTCCCGAACCTAGTTTGTTAAGAGACATCCCGGCTGAAGATATTGTATCTAAAGATGTTTTTGACGCGGCTGTAAGAGGGGATAAATTAGCACAAGATATCTTTGAATATACAGGACGTATTTTGGGTGAGGCTTTGGCGGATTTCATTGCTTTCTCCAGTCCGGAAGCGATTATTCTGTTTGGTGGATTAGCAAAATCCGGTGATTATATCATGAAGCCGATTCGTAAAGCTATAGATGATAATATCTTGAAAATTTACGAAGGTAAGACTAAATTGTTGATTTCTGAATTGAAGGATGCTGATGCCGCCGTGTTGGGAGCTAGTGCATTAGGTTGGGAAGTAAGAGAATAATGGAAAACAAAAAGCAAGGATATAAAGTTCGGAAATATCAGGGACCGGTAAAACGTTATTGCCAGATGTTGAATCTGAAAAACGATGCGGCCTTGATAGCCGAGTATAGAAAGCGCCATTCGGAAGGCAAGGTTTGGCCGGAAACATTGGCAGCTATTCGTGAAGTCGGTATTTTGGAAATGGAAATTTATATCCTGGGGACTAATTTGTTTATGATAGTGGAAACTCCTCTCGATTTTGATTGGGATACGGCCATGGCAGAATGGCTACGTTGCCTCGCCAGGCAGAATGGGAAGAGTATATGTCTGTCTTTCAACAGGCAGAGCCGGGAGCGTCTTCGGCTGAAAAATGGCAGTTGATGGATAGAATGTTTTATCTATATGAATAACTTTCATTCTAGATAATAATAAGAAAAGGATATGATAAAAATCATATCCTTTTCTTATATTATAAAATTATAAACTTGTGTTCTTTATGGTAAAGCTCATCAGGCATTCGCCTGTTGGCTCATTAATTTCTGAAGCTTGTATTGCAAAGATTGGCAAGCAGCTCCTTTTCTCATTGCTTTGTATCTTCTTAACTGATACTGCAACATCTCGATTGTGTCATTTGTTCTTTTCATAATTACATCTTTTTTATGTTCTCCCGTTTGGAGAACTGGTTATTCCTAAAAACCTTTTGTTTTCTCTTTTACTACTGCAAAGATAACACCAAAATTCCTATTTATGTTTTAAAACATAGTGTTAACCTGCTTTATTTAACTTTTAATGTGTATTTTATCTTATTGTTTAGTATACGTTAAGAAATATAGCTGTAAAAATGTCACTTATAATCTGACAGGGAAATGTTCATTAACACAAGTGGTGGATCTCCTTAAATCATGTTAGAGAACATAATTTTCTTTTTGTTGAATTTGCAAATTTCAATAATGTTCGTACCTTTGCATTGTGTTTTCATAGTATTAGATTTAAGGTTAACAAAGGTTGGAGCAAGGCGTTGCTCCTTTTTTTATGTCTATATCTCTGCATAAAAGTTTCCTTTTTACAAATTGTTTTGTTACATTCGCACCATACTATTGATATTAAACTACTATTATGAAACACTTATTTATCACAATTCTACTCTTATTACCATTGTGCCGCATGCTGGCACAGGAGAGAGAATACGTAATTGTTGTTCATGGAGGTGCCGGTGCTATGGAAAACCTTGAGGACGATAAGGAGAAATCAACCTTGTATTATGCGGCTTTAGATTCAGCTTTGAGTATCGGAAATGCTATATTGGATGCTGGTGGTGAAGGACCTGAAGCGGTAATGGCAGTTGTTAACTATTTTGAGAATAACCCCTTGTTTAATGCTGGTAAAGGGGCTACTTGTACCAGTACCGGTACTTTTGAACTGGATGCTTCTATTATGGAAGGTAAGGATTTGACAGCAGGAGCTGTCGCCGGGTTGAAAACGGTGAAGAATCCGATTAATGCAGCCTATGCGGTAAAAAATAAAACACCTCATGTGATGCTGGCAGGTGAGGGGGCCGACCGGTTTGCAAAGTCACAAGGGCTGGAAATTGTAGATAATATGTATTTTGCTACTCCTAAGACATTGAAGTGGATAGAGGATTTGAAAAAGGAGAGCAAGAAGAATGGAACTGTGGGCTGTGTGGTACTGGACAAGCAAGGTAACCTGACAGCGGGAACAAGTACCGGTGGTATGTTCAAGAAGCAATGGGGCCGTGTGGGAGATTCTCCGGTGATTGGCGCAGGTACTTATGCGGATAATGAAGGTTGCGCTGTGTCATGCACCGGGCATGGGGAGTATTTTATCCGTCATGTTGTAGCTTATAATCTTTCTACTCGTGTGAAGTTGCTGCACCAGCCTGTTGGGGAGGCTGCCGATTATATTATCCATCAGGAACTGAATACCAAGGAGGGAAATGGTGGATTGATTGCAGTGGACAAGAAAGGTAATTTTGCCATGCCGTTTAATAGTGGAGGCATGTTCCGTGGCTACTTGTATAAGGAAAAAGGAACAGGCAAAATTTCTAAAGCAGTGGGCATAGGGAAGAAGATGAAAACTTTATAATTTTAGTTCCTGTTTGAATTTTCCTCCCACCTGCAACAGAGTTTTGCAAAACTGCTACCCACTACTACCACCCTCTTTCGTAAACACCCATGAACAGGGCGTTTCAAAGGTGGTGGTAGTAGCATGAAAAAACATCTGCTACCACCACTTTTTATCTGTTATCACTTCCCTTTCCTCTGATAGTTTGGGAATTCCTGTCACATTTTGTCTTAGCTTCGTTACCCCTTGGAATAGACAAAACCGTTTGAAAGCTATAGGTTGTATGTAACGACACGGACAGTTGGTATGCTTATCGGGAACCGGTACGGATGATATCTTGACTATTCACTGACGGAGAAGTTTTGGAGCAGTAGAATTTTAGCGGGGCTTTCATCCGTAAGAAAAAGGCATCCGCAAAAGACTTTGGCATCAGATTCGTCCTTAAAGGATCTCATCCGTATCCCTAACCCTTTCCTGACGTATGGTTAAGGTTTTTCTACCTGTTTGTCTTATCTCCGCAAAGCCTTTGGAGTTAACTCCATAACCTTGGGAGATAACTCCAAACTTATGGAGATAACTCCAAAGGCTATGGAGATAGAATACATCCGTATAAAAAGGCTTAACCTGAAGAAAGAAAAGGCTTATGCTATAGGGTAGGGAGTGATATACATTCAATTGAGGCTTGACTACTCCTACAGCCATGATGTTTGAAGCGATGCTGGATATCCTGCCGGTTCGCTGATGCGGCTGTAACCGGAATATAATATGCAGCAGGCTGGTAATGATCAGACGCTTAGGAACGTTTGGATACTATCCGTAAATAGGCCGCTTTGCTATAAAATGCTGTCTCGCTGCGGCTTGATCGGTTGCAGGTGCCTCACTGAGTATGAGGTAAAAACATTGGCGGAATTAATTCAGTCTTTCAAATACAGTCTGGATTAACTCCGCCAATAGGCTGCCACTATCGGATATCTTATTTATAAGTAACCGGTATCAACCTTACACTACCATTTAATCCCGATGGCAATGGCTGCCAATCAGTATAAGGTACCGGTTTGTATTGCAGATTCACCACATTGATTTCATTGAAGATACGCCATTTCTCACCCCGACGATCCATATCCGCAATGCGGTTGGCAGGCAGATTGGTCACTTCTATTTCTATCTTGTTATCTCCCGGTTTCAGCCATTTGCCTACTTTCAACTGAAAAGGTACGGCCCATGCTGTTCCGGCATCTTGTCCGTTGATGCGCACACGGGCACTTTCCCGCACATCACCCAAATCCAGTATCCAGTCATCGGCGGGAATATGGGGAACAGTGATGATATTAGTATATACTCCCGTCGCCATGGTAATCGGAGCGTTGGGGTGAGCAATTTCAGTCCACGAAGACGGAGTATCGATATCAAATGTACCTTCTATCTGGGGAGTACTTTTTGCAAAATGAAGTTTCCAGCCGTGATCAAGGCTGAGGCTGACAGGTTGTTCTTGAACGTATTTCCATTCGGCAACGTCTGTCAGGGCATGGTTGAAAGTTTGCAGGATGACACTTTCGCCGGAATGTAGCTGGAGGCGTACTTGGGTTTTGCCTTCTTGCTTGCGGGTTTGTGCTTTCCCTTTTTCTCCCGTCATCGGATTGAACAGCATGACACTTTCTGCGGGAACGGCTAAGGTTATCCAGTCGTTTACTCCTTTTTCCTGCAATGAGGAGATGAAATAATGATGTCCATCGGCATGGGAGCGGCGGATACATTGTAAGCATACCGCGTTTTCATCTCTTCGGGAACAACACCGCTTTTTTCCAAGGCAGATTGATAGTTATTTCCTGTAATGATGATCCCTTTTTGATAAGGAGTTGCTACCGTCTCATCGAAAGAAGCAATTTCCGGAAGTTGCTTTTGTAATTGCGCAAAGCCTTTCCGGCGTGCTTCCAGTTTTCCATAACCGGGTACATCCTGCGGATAGTTTTCGGTAAAGATGATAGTAGCTCCGGCTTGTGCCAGCTTTAGTAAATGGCCGAGTACCTCGGACGGCATTAATTTTACAGCAGGAATGATGATGGCTTTATAGGAAGTTCCTCCTTTGGTCAGTAATTTGCCATTTACGCAACGGGTACTTTTCACAAAGTTGTCAGAGATATAATCCATGTCATAGCCGCAATTGCTGATGGTATGAACGGTCTCTATAAACTTGGGAGCACGTTTTGCCATATCATGGATGCTGAACAGCAAAAGACGGCCCGGCTGTTCCTGCCACATATCATATACAGGCAGATAAACAAGAAAATCATTGTCCGGTTTCCCCATTTGCAGGAAAGACTGGCAACGGGTGATATATTCAAAGAAAGCAGGAGCATCCTGCCAAATGTTATTGGTAGGAGACATATCAATAGAGGCATAAAACTTCCATCCCGGCCATTTGGCTTCTTTAGGACTGTAGGGGGTTCCATGGAAAAACATGTGGTTTACACCTGATACGAACATCAAATCCATATCCGGTTTGCACTGGGAAAGTGAGGTACGGAAATGTTCTGTCAGCCAGGTGAATGTTTCTGAAGACGTGTAGGGCTTTCCGGCGATATGGGCAGCGGAAGAAGCATACTTCAGCATGGAAAGGTCTGAGTCATTCTTACGGGTCAGGGAATCTTGGCGCAATCCTTTAATATGGAATTGCGACAGGCCGAATCCTTCGCATTCGGGAATATCCACAGAGGCATAGGTATCTATCAGATTGGCAGGGGAACCATGTGCTTGGTTACGGGTGATGCTGCCATGACCGTGTGCCCAGTTAGTCCATTGGGTACTGAAATTCTCAATCAATAAATCGGAGATTGTTTCGCGATAGTCACTGACTATGCGGGCGGTGGTTTCATTACGATCCTGAGCTATAAATTCAGGGAAGTGTTCTTCCAGTTTATAGCCACGACGACGGGCGAATTGTTCCAGGAAATCAGGAGTCCAGTCAGCACCATATACTTCGTAAGAGTCATTGAAAAAAGTATGTGGAAAATTGGTCTTGTTTTCTTTAAAGGCTTTGTCAAAGTTGGCAAAATAGCGTTTTACGGCTCCTTTATCCAAGTGGTTCATTACATAGCCTTCTCCACCGGGAGCGGCACGTTTCACTTTTTGGAATGTTTTACCTATATATAAGGTAATAATATGCCAATGACCTGCCGGAGCTTTCCATTGTAATTGTCCGTTCTTCGCTTTGGAAGTGAGATTAAGACATTGCTTATTGTCCGCATTATAGGCCATAACCCGGCTTAAAGTGGCTACAGGGCGTTGTTTTTCTTCTTCTACTTTCAAATCTAGCGTAATTTCTTTTCCACCCTCTACTTGATAAGATTGAAAAATAGCTTTGGTAGCAGCATCTGTCATACTCACGTGAGGACCGCCGAAGGGCCATCCGGTACCGGTGTTCATATCTACTTCAATACCGATGCGTTTTCCTTCAGTTTCAGTATGTTGCAACATATTCATCCATTGCGGGCTGAGGAAAGGGAGGTTATTCTTATCGTTGCCTTGAACACCATAAATAGGAGTGATTTCAACACCTCCCAGTCCGGCTTTGGCATATTCCTCCAGATTGTAGGTCAGATTGGTTGCATCGACAGCACTTCCCAGCCACCACCAGCGGGTAGCCGGACGGGTTTCGGGGTGTACTGCCGGCCATTCTTGTGCATAAAGGCTGCTTCCGGTCAGTAATAGGCTGAACAATAAATATTTTCTCTTCATTCTATTTGTTTTTTATAAGTTTGCTGCATTGAATTCTTTTCCATCCACTGTGATGTTCCTGTATCTGATATCATTGGCATCCTCTGTGACAAACAAGGGACGTCCGTCCGCTTTCTCGTAATGGAAATTTACATTGTCCAAGGTGATGTTGCGTGCATGGCGGATGTAGAAACCTTTGGCGGGAATCGTTCCGAACATCCACGGTTCAGGATATACTTTCTCTTGTTCGGGAGGAGTCAGAAGTCCGTCGGCTTCTGTATATCCTCCTTGGTGATAGATATGAATATCGCTCAGTGTCACATTTTCAATAAGGGCTCCCGGTATTCCGCTGATAATGGAGGAGTAGCGCGAGTCGGCATTAAATACATTGACGTGGCTGATGAGGATGCGTTTCATTGTGCCCACGGGCGTTCCTTGCGGGCTGCGCATCCGGGCTCCTAACCGCAGGAAGACAGGGGCGTTGACAATATCGCGCATCGTGATGTTGCTGATGACGATATCTTCCAGTTTTCCCCCGTCTACCGTTTCCAGGGCAAGACCTCGGCAACGTTCGAATATGCAATTGGTAATGGCTATGTTTTTAAAATCGCCACTGGATTCTGTTCCTAGTTTGATACGTCCGGTTACAAACCCGTGATCCGGTGCTTGGGGTTCGTCTCGTTGCCAGGTACAATCCAATACACTGCCACGGTCGTATCCGCTGACAAAACAATCGGAGATGGTTACATTTTCCGTATCCTTGAAATAGCCTAATCCGTAGGACGCTTTAAGCACGATAGCATCATCCCAGGGAGCGTTGACTGTACAATGACTGATGCGGACATTTTTGCAGCAGTCTATGTCAAAACCGTCCCGGTTGGTATCTACTTTCACGTTCAGAATGCTGAGATTATCTACTCCTGTAGCCAGCAGACCAAAATGACCACAATGCAACAAAGAGAAGTCTTTCAGTGTCACGTTCTTGCAGAGTTTCAAGCTGATGGCTTTGTTGCCTACACCGGGCAGGCGGCTTTCCTCACGGGTGAGTCCTTTGCCATAAATCAGTCCCGGTCCGCTGATGGTGATGTCTTCCAGACCGATTCCCCAAATAAGTGAGTTCTTCCAATGACTGTGCCCGAAATCCTGGAATTGGGTGTGTTCATTCGGTTCTGCCAGGTCATAACCTTCCGTTGCTGATGGGAAGCGCCTACAATTTGTGCTCCTTGTTCTATGTACAAATGTATATGACTGGCCAGACGTATGGAATAGCACGCGTATTCTCCGGCGGGGAAGTAAATGGTTCCTCCACCCTGAGAGGCAGCTTCTTCAATAGCTCGATTTATGGCAGGGGTGTCAATGGTAGTACCATCGGCTTTCGCTCCGTAATCTTTTACATTGTATATCTTTGCCTGTGCTGTCCATGTGCTGAGGCATAAAAGGAAGAGTATGAGTTGTTTCATGGTCTGTCTTTGCTTTTACTGAATGGGCATTAGTTTGAATTTGTGTAAATAAGATGCATTGTCATACATGGTATGTTCATCGGATAAATTCCAGAATCCGTCTTTGGAGGTAGGGTGGGCATCCCAGTCAATCACTGCCCAGCATAATCCGATTTCATTTCCTTCTTTTAATAAAGTAGGGCGAGATAGTTCGGGACCATCGGCATCCGCATGGTCAAAGGGAGTGATATAAAATTCCAATGTCAGCTTACCCGGTTCACCCTCCTTGAAAGAGTACTGATAGGCATAATCAGCGTATGGCTTTTGTTTCAGCCATACTTGAGGACCCCATAACATACACCAGTCATTGCCGTGAGCCGGGGTGAAGATGTGATAGTTCTGGGCATGGCATCCGTGAAATTTGAACCAAGCCTGCCATACGTCTTTGGGAGCTGTGGGATGAAAACGGTCGATGAACGGTCCCCCTGAACAATCGCCATCCACCACTACTTCAAAAATATCCGTGTTCAAGGAGTTCTCACTGAACCGCCAATAATTATCGTATGCTTCATATAGAAAATACAACTTCTGAGTTTCTGCACACCAACCTACTTTGACACTGACTTTCAAGGTGGTGGTATCTGGCTGTGCATGTTTTCCCTCGTCTTCCTTTAAAGCTGTTTCCGTTATCTTATAATCAGCCGGAACGCAATCCCAGTCGTGGGTATTGCCATCTATGGCAGGAACCTTATCTGCCGGAAATTGGTACACCTTGAATTCCTGTGCCTGGGCAGACAGGCATAGGAAAAGGAAGAACAGGTATAGATACAATCGTTTCATTTTGATCGGGTTTTATGTTCTTTCTCGAATAATCCGGGTAGCATGAAATAATTATAATCTGCTCGTTGGTAGAAACAAAAGTAGAGCTTTTCTTGCGGTTTCCACGGGTATAGGGCAGAGATGACAGGGGCATCTGTCTTTTTACCGGAGTTGAATAAAGCAAGCGGGGATGCTTGTTTATGTCCGTCGGACAGACGAATATCGGAACCGATGGGAGATACCCCATGAACCGTTCTCAGTTTCATGCTTTCACCATAATAGGTAGTAAAAGCGTTTCCTTCTATACTGAATACATTATGGAAGCAGGAGGCTGCCGGAATACTGTTGTCTGTTACGGCAGGGTCGTCTGCACCGTCGCATGCACCGAAAGCCCAGCAAAGTTTGAGCTCTTCGGGTAATCGCTCACCGGAAATCTCCATGATAAAACCATTACTATCTGTCAATGGACATACAATCAGCTTTATTTCACCTTCTTTCCATAATTTATCTTTAATGGTATAAGCCTGTCCCTTTTTCTTGACACTGCATTGGTCCAGCCAGCAACTTTCATTGCCGCAAACCACTCCCAGACGGAAAGTTCCCGCACCTTTGGATAAGCGGAAGGGAAGGGTCTGGGCGTTGTTGCTAAAGACAGACAACAGCATACAGAGAAAGAACGGAAGTAGCCACCGGCTATAATTCCATGTTGTTTTCATAGCTGATATTGATTTGTGCGTTCTTATTGTTTTTTTCTTCCACACGGCTGCCGTCTTCTACTTGTAACCGGACATCTTCCAAGTGGAAGTCTTCGGTAAAGATAATGCTTCCTGCTTTATTTACCTTGGCTTTTATGCCGGAAATATGGAAATTCTGCAAAGGCAGTTCCTCATTCCAGCCTGCAGCGGTGATAAAGGTTTGCACATTAGTAGCTTTTACATCGCTGAGCCATACATTACGGAAATGCGGATACCCTTTTTCTTTAGGTGTGACAGGAGTCAGCATAACCTTCCAATGTTCGGGAATCTCTTTTCCTTCATATTCAGCCGGTAAGGTAGAATAACTATAGCTGGGGTTCCAGTTAAGGTCCGCTGCCAGTACATGGCGGACATTGTCTGCTGTTACTTGGGTCATGTAGATATTTTCTACGGTTCCACCGCGGTTCATGGCAGATTTCAGACGGAGGGTGGAAGAGGTTCCGTATGCTTGAAGGTTATATCCCAAGACATTTCGGATGCAGCCTGAAGTTTCGCTGCCGCAGGTAATAAGTCCCGCACCTTTACGTGCAATGCATCCACGAACAATGATATTTTCGGTGGGACGGTTTACACGCAGGCCGTCGGCATCCCGTCCGGCTTTCAGGCAGATATTGTCATCGTTGCAATCTACTTCACAGTTTTCAATCAGGATATTGGTGCTGGAATCAATGTCAATACCATCCGTACTGGGACCATGCCCCCCTACGTTATTATTGATTTTCAGTCCGTTCAAGGTACATTGGTCGGAATACAGCACTTGGCAACCCCAAAATCCGGTACGCATCAAGGTAAAGTCTTTTAGTGTTATATGGCGGCTGTTCGAGATGAGCATTCCTCTTACTCGTTTGCAGTCGTAGTCCACGATCCACCGCAGTTTGCGTTTCTCGTAATCCTTCCGCATGGTCCAATATTTATCCCAAAATATTTTTCCACGACAATCCAACGTACCTGCTCCGCTGATAGCTGCGTTTTCTGCATCCAGAATATTGATGACTGCCGAGGGCCATACCATTTCGATACCTGCCACGCGGGAGCGCATTTCGGGGTATAAATCTATATCCTCGCTGGCTATCAGCGTCGTACCTTGGTTGAGGTGGAGGTTTACATTACTTTTCAGGTAGATGGCACCAATCCGGTAGTATCCTGGGGCTACTTCCACTGTTCCTCCTCCGGAACGGTGGCATTCGTCAATAGCTTTCTGCAGGGCGGCAGTGCTTAACTGGGTACTGTCATTTTTCAATCCGTAATCGGCTGCTTGGAATATTTTTCCCTCAGGATAGGTTTTGGCTCCTACTTGGGCAGTCCACGAAAGGTCAGGAGTTCCCATCCCTTTTCCCCATTGGAATCCGGAGAGGGATTGGGCATTGGTAAAGAGGGTACCTAAGGTAAATGATAGGGTTAATAATAATGTTTTGTTATTCATTTGTTCTTACTTTTAAATTAATTGCCGTCCGGCTTTTCAATTTCTGTAAACGGGCTGTCATTCCATTTGAAACTGTCCAAAGCATCCGGATGTGCAGGATTGTAACCGGAATAGTCGCTGCGCAAATAGTTAGAGATAGGTAATCCCGCTTTCTTTATCCCTTCAATGATACATTTGGAGATTTGATAAGCTCCGTAAGGATTGAAATGAGTATTATCTGCCAATACCCTGTTTTGTCCCGGATAGGTTCCGGCAGGATAATGTACGAATGCCTTTTTGGAAGGTTCCACTCCCATTGCTTCATAGAGGGTACGGGTCATTTCGTTGAGATCGATCAAAGGAACGTTTTCTTTGGCAGCTAGCCAACGCATTGCTTCGGGATAATCTTCGTGAGTATCTCTGATTTTCCCGTTTTCATCGAAACTGCGGCGTTGTGTCGGGGTTACCAGTACAGGATAAGCTCCTCGTGCCCTTGCCTCATCAATGAATGTTTTCAAGCTGGTCATAAATGAATAATAAGCTCCTTTACCGGGACCTTTTTGCTTTTGGTCGTTATGACCGAATTCCATAAAAATATAATCTCCGGGTTTCATTTGTGTCAATGCCTTTTTCAGTCGTCCTGCACCGATAAAAGTATTGGCGCTTTCGCCGGATTCTGCATAATTGGCAAAACAAATGCTGTCATTGAAGAAGCGGGGAATCATTTGTCCCCAGCTTGCCCAAGGTTCATTGTCCTGGTCTACTACGGTAGAGTTACCGCATAGGAATACTGTGGGTACATTATTTACTTTCTCAATAATCAGTTCGGACAATTGGGGGGCATCCCCGTTGAATTCCAAAGTTAGTTTGTCATCCCAGTTCAATTTTTGGCGTTCACGCGGTTTGATGCGTACATTTTCTTTTTCCGAAATATGTGTGTTGCGCTTGTTGATCACAAATGTACAAGGTTTTAACTCCCCTTTTTTTGTCTTCACATTTTCGAAGAAAAGGCGGCGTGATTCTCCTCGCACTGTTGTTTCTCCGGCAGCGCGTTTGTTTCCTATCACGACTGTGACGTGGTAGTTGCCATCGGGTACCGTAATAGAGAAAAAGAATGGGGCTGTACTTTTACCTTCCGGAGAGGGCTGTCTGTCATATCCGTATCCCTTTTCCTCCGAGTATCTGTCGGCGGGAGTTATTTTGGTATAACCGTCTTTAGTTTTTTTACCTGTGGTAAAATCGAATTTGTAAGTTTGTGCTTCGACTCCTAATGTCGCTAAAAGTCCAAGAGCTAATAGGGCTATCTGTTTCATGATTGATATAGATTGTTATTAATTGATTTTCGGTTTTAGTTCATCCGGAGAGTCATTGGTATAAGATTTTATGTCACCGGCTGTTTTTGTGAACAACTCACTGATTTGTTGAGGTGTTACAGTAAATTGCGGACGGAACTGGTCCGAATTCATATAATCCAAAATGGCTTTATGCATCTGACGAGCTACAATGCGTTTCTCTGGCTGGGAGGTAATGTCCATGCTTGTCATGAGCACTTTCCCATTTAATACATTGGCTTCGAATAACATACCTATCTTGTGGCTTATGAACCAAGTGTCAATGCTTTGAACCGTAGGTTGGAAAGCGGGTGGAAAGTGGGTGAATTGCATCACTTGAGCATGATTCAGCAGTTCCCACCATTGCAGATTGCTGTGATATTCTGTCGGAAACTGACGGAATAACGGGTGTTTGGGGTTCACTAAGATACCTGTGGTATGAGGAGGACGCATTTTGAACCAGGAGGTGTTCCAGAATACAGGAGTGAATTGCTGAACCACTTCTTTACCATAACTCACTTTGCCCGCAGCTGTAATAAGCACATTTCCACCATGCTGAAGAATTTCCAAGGCTTTCGAATCCAAGGTATCGGTAGTGTATACTTTTCCTTCGGCTATTGTCACTTGAGCGGGATAAACCCAGAAATTCCAGTCATTTACAGCTTCTGTTCCTGTAATGCGTATTTCCAGATTCAGCTTTTTAGCCTCTTGGATATCAGTAAGCGGAAACTCAAGGCTACCAGTGTGATTTAAATTTCCGATAGGGATGTCTTGTGTTGCCAATGTGCCTTGCGCATATACTTTGCCATATTCGTCTTTTAACGTATATACAATTTCTGCTTGTTTTAATGTCTTGGCACCAAAATGAGCAACTTCAATATCCGCCTTTAAAATCTCATTGTTATTATATACAAATTTATCTGTACGCATCAGTGGAACAGTAGGTGAGCAAAAACGTCTCCATTCTGCAGAGTTGATATATCCTTTTTCTTCAAAGAAAACATCAAGAACACCTACTAGTGCAGTTCCCTGACCCGAATAATCGTTCAGTGCCAATAATTGGAAACCGGCATAATCAGGCGTGCGGAGTGTCTTTTCTATTTCATATTTATAACAAAGGGCTTGCAACTTTCCGCTGGCCATCATAAATAGATGGGCTTGGTCGCTCATGTGGTTATCAGCCAGAATGTCTTTGAAAATTTCGAAGTTCTTAGCTTTATTAACACCTGTATATTTACGTATTTCATTGAAATTAGGGAAAGCACACCATTGACCTGTTTCATGGGATACATAAGGTTGTTTCACTGTGTCAAGATGATTCTGGAAACGATAATCGTCTTGGGTGGATGGCTGTCTTCTAGACCAGGTCAGGCCACGTGCCCCTGCCTTTACATGATATTGGTTGCGGGGTTGCCATTGCCATCCGTTGCCTACCGATGCTCCGGTATATACATGTCTGGGATCCTTCTTTTCCCAATATTCTACGAACTTGGTCACCCATTCTACCCAGCGTCCGCTAGGTTCGTTTCCGCATGCCAACATGCAATAAGAGGCATAGTTGCCATATTCTTTGGTTAATGCGATGGTTTCGTTCATCAAATAGGTGTCAATAGGTTGTCCCAAACCTAATTTAGGACCATGATTGGGCCAGCTCGGACCTTCGGGTTGCAGATAGAATCCTACCCGGTCGGCAGCTATAAAAGCGGCTTCGGGAGGACAGAATGAATGGAAACGCATGTGATTCAGTCCATAACTGCGACAGATACGGAATACTCGTTCCCAACTTTCTACATCCATCGGGGCGTAACCGGTCAACGGGAAGTCACAGTTCTCAACTGTTCCGCGAAGCTGAGTTTTACGCCCGTTTACATAAAACCATTTACCTTTGATTTCAAATCGGCGCATACCGAATTGTATTTCTTTTATCTCAGTTTTTTTCCCATTGGTGACTTCTGCTTTCAGTTTGTACAGGGCCGGATGAAATTCATCCCATAGCAGCATATCATTCCCCATAGGTAATACCATTTCTGTTTCCGTTACTCCTTTGTTAAGTTTGATTTCTTGTTGTATGGCGGGAACTATATGCTTTTTATCCGTATTGAAACTCTCCGCTGATAATTTTATTTTTGTAATGCCTGCACCTTTGATGACGACTTTGACACGTGCCAGTTTTTGTTCCGGTTCCGGATATATTTGAATATCATCGAAATATGTTTTCGGAGTCGTTTGCAGACAGATGCGTCCTACAATACCGTTCCAGTTTCCTTGAGTTTGGTCGGTTATGCTGTGTGAATCCGGTCCAACATTGATTTCTTTGATACGATTATCCACTCGGATGGTGATAGTACATTTTCCGGGACGGACATAACGGGTTATATCATATTGATGGGGAACGCAAAGACTATTCTGCATTCCTGTCTTTTGTCTGTTTACCCATACAGTTGTTTCTATATGGGGACGTTCCAGAAACAACAAAATACGTTCACCTTTCCAGTCGGCAGGTATATTCACCTCTTTCTGATACCAAGCAGCTCCTACATAATGTTTGTCAGGAGTCAGAAAGAATGGAAATTTAATATTACCTTCTTTACGGTATTTTTCCATGTATGGATTATAATAGTAAGAACTGTCATAGAGACTGCCTGTCCATTGGGTCTTTGCGGTGACCTCATCACCTTTCAGTTTCTCGGGCATGGAGCCGGGCAGGTTGATGCAGTCATTCAATGTGTGGCTGAACCATTTTTCTTTTTCTCCATTATCCTGACGGTCTATACTGAATGACCATTTTCCGGATAAGTCAATAATTTTTTGTGCACTTAACGAGAAGCACATCCATGTTAGGCAGATTGTCAATAACGTTTTTTTCATAGTATCTTTTTACTTTGAATTTGATGTTGCTAAATTAAGGTCTTTTCATTTGCATGTAAATAGAAAGAAGTACATATAGATGGAAATTCGTATAAAATAAGGGTAATGTGCGATATATTTGTACGATTTTACATGGATATGCCTTGTATGTGCAGAAAAAAGTCCAAATCTCTTTTTATCTTTGTATGCTCACAATTAAATCATTGTATACATGAAAAAACGATTATTCAGTTTGCTCTGCTTGTTAGGGGCAGTTTCCGGATTATTTGCCGGTGATACGGCTTATTTGTTCTCTTATTTCATTAATGACAGTCGGGACGGTCTTCATTTGGCTTATAGTTTGGATGGGCTGACATGGACTCCCCTGAATCATGGAAAATCATTCTTGATACCCACGGTCGGGAAGAACCGTCTGATGCGTGACCCTAGTATTTGTCAGGCGCCGGACGGAACCTTTCACATGGTGTGGACTTCCAGTTGGACAGACCGGATTATAGGTTACGCTTCTTCTCCCGATTTAATCCATTGGAGTGAGCAGCGTTCTATTCCGGTAATGATGCATGAGCCTGCTGCACATAATTGCTGGGCACCTGAATTGTTTTATGATGAACCTTCGCAAACTTATTATATTTTTTGGGCAACGACCATTCCCGGACGTCACAAGGAAGTGCCGGTCATTGAGAGTGAGAAAGTTGAACCATCGTATTTACTATGTTACGACGAAGGATTTTAATACATTTTCTGAAACCAAACTGTTCTTTAATCCTGATTTTAGTGTGATTGATGCAGCTATTGTACGCGATCCGGTGATGAAAGACTTGATTATGGTGGTGAAGAATGAAAACTCGTTGCCGGCAGAGAAGAATTTGAGAATAACACGGACAACACGAATAGAGGATGGATTTCCTACTACTGTTTCTCCTTCTATTACAGGAGATTATTGGTGCGAGGGACCTGCGCCACTTTTTGTAGATGATGTTCTTTATGTCTATTTTGATAAATACCGTAATCATCAATATGGAGCAGTTTGCAGTCGTGATCATGGAAAGACGTGGGAAGATGTGTCTGATCGTGTATCTTTTCCAAAAGGAATCCGTCACGGAACCGCTTTTACCGTAGAGAAGGCTGTACTTGATAAATTGCTTCGTATCCATAACTTTAATCCTCTTGTTCCGGATAATATTGCTGATCCTTCTTTATCCAAATTTGGTGATACTTATTATCTTTATGGTACTACTGATATTGATAAAGGGTTGTCACAAGCAGGTACTCCTGTGGTATGGAAATCTAAAGATTTTGTAAACTGGAGTTTTGACGGGTCACATATTGTGGGATTCGATTGGCATAAAGGACATGAATATGTCAATGCTAAAGGAGAGAAAAAGACGGGATATTTTCGTTATTGGGCACCCGGTAGAGTAGTGGAGAAGAATGGTGAATATTATCTTTATACCACTTTTGTAAAACCGGATGAGAATGCACGTACCTATGTGCTGAAGTCCGACCGTCCCGAAGGTCCTTTCCTTTTTGCCGGACGTAATTCTATATCTTCTCATTCTTTGGATGGGTTTGATCAATCTTGTATTGCTCCGGATATAGATGGGGAACCTTTTGTGGATGATGATGGAACTGCTTATTTATTCTGGCGCCGCCGGATGGCTGCCGTATGACTGACGATTGGCAGCATTTAACCGGTGATACTATTGTGATGAGTACAGCTCGTCAAGGGTATTCGGAAGGGCCGGTTATGTTTAAACGTAAAGGTATTTATTATTACATTTATACTTTGAGAGGGAATCAGAATTATGTAAATGCTTACATGATGAGCCGGCAGTCCCCTTTGTCGGGCTTTGAAAAGCCCGAAGGCAATGATATTTTTCTTTTTTCATCCATTGCCAATAATGTTTGGGGGCCGGGACATGGAAATGTATTTTATAATGAAGAAACAGACGATTATATTTTCGTATATTTGGAGTACGGTGACGGAGGAACTACCCGCCAAGTATATGCTAATCGGATGGAATTTAATGAGGATGGCACTATAAAGACACTTGTTCCTGATGAAAAGGGAGTTGGTTACTTGGCTGTCAGCCAGGAACAGCGCGAAAATAAGGCGCTGAAAGCTTCTTTCAGTGCATCCAGCGTACGTTCTCCCCGTACTTCTAAGGTTGAAATAGAAACTCAGCCTAATCGTCCTTTGGCTGATAAAACTTCGCTTGTCAAGGTGGAACGCACACATATATATCACCCTGGAAATGCAGGCGACCAGTCTAATGGAACACGCTGGATGGCAGAAACAAATGATGATCATCCTTGGCTGATGGTGGATTTGGGTGAAGCCATGCAAGTAACGGAGTGTCAATTTGCCTTTGTACACCCTGCTGAAGGTCATGCCTGGCATCTCGAAAAATCCAATGATGGCACTAATTGGCAACCTTGTGCCGAAGTAAAAGAGGTGAAGGCATGTTCACCTCATGTGGCAACGGTGGGAGATAAAGTACGTTATTTGCGTTTGCACATAGATAAAGGTGCAGCCGGATTATGGGAATGGAAAATCTATTAAATTACTATTTTATCATGAAAAAACGATTTGTGACCGTTCTTTTGGCTTGTTCTTTGGCCGGAGGACTTTTTGCACAACAGCCTTGGTTTAAAGACAAGGATTTGACCTTGACCGGTGCTTATTATTATCCTGAGCATTGGGATGAGAGTCAATGGGAGAGAGATTTTAAACAGATGCACGATTTGGGTTTTGAATTCACCCATTTCGCGGAATTTGCTTGGGCGCAATTGGAACCGGAAGAGGGAAAATATGATTTTTCCTGGTTGGATAAAGCGGTGGCTTTGGCTGCCAAATATGATTTGAAAGTCATTATGTGTACTTCTACGGCAACTCCACCGGTATGGCTGAGCCGTAAATACCCTGAAATTTTGATTAAAAATGAAAATGGTACCGTGCTTGATCACGGAGCACGTCAACATGCTTCTTTTGCTTCTCCCGTTTATAGAGAACTGGCTTATAAAATGATAGAGAAGTTAGCTCAGCATTATGGAAATGATTCCAGAATAATCGGCTGGCAGCTCGATAATGAGCCGGCCATACAATTTGATTATAATCCGAAAGCCGAACTGGCTTTCCTGGATTTTTTGCGTGAAAAATATCATCATGACATTAAAGCATTGAATGATGCCTGGGGAACGGCTTTTTGGAGTGAGGTTTATTCTTCTTTTGATGAAATAACTCTTCCTAAAACTGCCCAGATGTTTATGAATCATCATCAGATTTTGGATTACCGCCGTTTCGCTGCCAGTCAGACAAACGACTTTTTGAATGAACAATGTTTGTTGATAAAAAAATATGCAAAGAACCAATGGGTGACTACTAACTATATTCCTAATTATGAGGAAGGACATATAGGTGGCAGCCCTGCACTTGATTTTCAAAGTTATACTCGCTATATGGTGTATGGAGACAATGAAGGTATTGGTCGCCGCGGATATCGAGTAGGAAATCCGTTGCGTATTGCTTTTGCCAATGACTTTTTCAGACCCATACAAGGTACTTATGGAGTAATGGAACTTCAGCCAGGACAGGTGAATTGGGGGAGTATCAATCCTCAACCGCTGCCCGGAGCTGTCCGTTTATGGATGTGGAGCGTATTTGCCGGTGGAGGCGACTTTATCTGTACTTATCGTTATCGCCAGCCTCTGTATGGCACGGAACAATATCACTATGGCATTGTAGGTACAGACGGAACAACGGTAACTCCCGGTGGACGTGAATATGAGCAGTTCATGAAAGAAATCAGACAGCTGCGGGGACAGGTTGCTGCTCGTGAGGTGAAACCGGCCGATTATTTGGCGCGTCGTACTGCCATTCTTTTTAATCATGAAAATTCATGGAGCATTGAGCGCCAGAAGCAAAATCGTACATGGAATACATTGGGGCATATTGAGAAATATTATCGCACGTTGAAATCTTTTGGTGCGCCTGTAGATTTTATCAATGAAAGCAAGGAGTTTTCCTCTTATCCTGTGGTCATAGCTCCGGCTTATCAATTGGCTGACAAGGCATTGGTAGATAGATGGACTGATTATGTAAAGAAGGGTGGTAATTTGGTCTTAACTTGCCGTACAGCCCAAAAAGATCGCCATGGACGTTTACCCGAAGCTCCTTTTGGTTCCATGATTAATGAACTGACCGGTAATGAAATGGAGTTTTATGATTTATTACTTCCTGAAGAACCTGGCAAATTACGGATGGATGGAAAAGAATATACATGGAATACTTGGGGGAGATATTGAAACCGGGTAAGGATTCACAAGTATGGGCTACTTATACACAGGAATTTTATGAAGGAAAACCGGCAGTCACTACTCATAAGTTGGGAAAAGGTACTGTTACTTACGTGGGAGTGGATAGTACGGACGGATTATTGGAGAAAGATATTTTGAAGAAACTATATGCGCAATTGAATATTCCTGTGATGGATTTACCATATGGTGTTACTTTAGAGTACCGCAATGGTATGGGGATTGTATTGAATTATACAGATAAACCTTATAAATTCGTACTTCCCTCGGGAGCCAAAGTGTTGATAGGAGAGCCGGTAATTCCTACAGCAGGAGTATTGGTATTTTCTATTACTGATTGAAAACGTATGATTGATAGAACAAAAAGGAGCGGCTTCACAGTCGCTCCTTTTTACTTAACCTAAATCTAACCTTTAAATCATAGTCTATGAAAAATCGATTCACTAACCAATCATATTATTAATTTAATTTGTAAACTTCACTTCCGGCAAGCAGGAAACATCCTACTCCAAAATCTTCAAAATCGGGTACTTTGTCGTATGTGACAGGTTGACTGTCTTTCGGTTCTTTTCCGGTTCCTTGTACAAGTCCTAGGAAGCCGTTAGGGTGAACGGCATCTTTCACCATAGCATTCCATGCTTCCAACAAGACTGGCAGGTATTCTTTTCTGTCCAACAGTCCGTTACGTACCCCCCATGCCATGCCATATACAAATAAAGCGGTGCCACTGGTTTCTTTACCTCCGAAGTTTGATTCGTCATGCATACTTACATTCCAAAAACCATCTGTGCGTTGGCAATTTTTGATAGCTTTACTCATGGTCAGGAAATCATTGATATAGTCGGCACGATGTTTTTCATTAGTAGGAATTTCATCCAGTACACGTACCAGTGCTGCATATACCCATCCATTGCCACGACTCCAATAGCAATTCTTACCGTTAGGTTCTTTGTAGGGGGGATCAAAGTCTTGGTCCCTCCACCACAGACCTTCTTTTTGGTTGTACATGCCATTCTCGCCATGTTTGTTACGGGTATATTCATACATATCCCACATCTTGTCGAAATATTTTTGTTCTCCGGTCAATTTTCCAAGTTTGGCAAATACAGGCATTCCCATCTGGATGGCGTCAATCCACCACCAATCATTTACTTGAGGAGTGTTAACCAGCATATCTATATTAGCTTTGACCTTACGGATTCTTTCCGGATCGGGACAAATGTTATATAAATCAATGTAAGTCTGGCTGGCACAGTAATCATCAGCATTGCGAGTGGTGGTACCGTTGCGAAATCCCCATTCGTGGTAATTTGACCAATCGACAGCATATTTATAATATTCATCGCGTGGATAAACGGAGTAAAGAGCCATTAATCCTTCATAATATACTCGCGTGTCCAGATATTACTAGGACGCGTTACATTTTTTACAAAAGAAGGAGTACGATAATCGGCATACTTCTTCATGAAGTAATTATTGACTTTTATAACAGTCTTCAACGTTTCTTTTTTGTCCGGCAAGTCTTGTGCTTTTACAACTCCAAAACCTAATGCGACAAAAAGAATGATAGTATTAATTTTTTCTTCATCATGTTGTTTTAGTGTTTTAATGGTAGCGCAAAAATAGGATGGTCTGGGATTTTCTACAATGGAAATGTGTACATCTTCCTTGAATATTATGCATGTGTACGCATTTCGAGTGTGTTTTTTATTTATCAGTGTTCTTATTGGGCTATTTGTCTTTATTTGCAGATCGTTCATAAATCTTTTCCCCTTCTTTTATCTCTAGTTCCAAACCTTTAAAATTAACATTGGCCACATTTGAGATACTTAATCCTTTTTGAGCTTTGATATGGCAATTCTCAAAAAAGAATGTATCATTTCCGAATGGAGCCTCTTTAAAACCATACATGGTTCCTGCTGATTGTGCTTCTCCATTTATATTCTTGAAATGGATATTGCGCAAACAGGTCAGTGGATAATGTGCAGGTAGAAGCGGAGGAACCATACGCCATTCCATATTGATATCAAAGATACTGCGTGCTCCTTTGATGATAATATCTTCAAAAGTGATATTTTCCACAGTTCCGCCACGGCTGGGCTGGCTTTTAAAACGTAAGGGACTCCAGTTTTCGTTATCCATCAGGCAGGAACGTATGGTCACATTGCGTATGTCGCCTGATATTTCACTGCCCATAGCCACTCCACCATGACCGTATGCGAAATGACAGTTCTCTATCAGAATGTTTTCACTGGGACGTCCTACTCTGCGTCCGTCCTCGTCTCGTCCGGATTTGATGGAGATACAATCATCATGTGCCTCAATGCGGGTGGAAGTAATCAATATATCATTGGACGAATCGATATCTATGCCATCGGAACTGGGTATATATTCCAATGCACGGATATCGATTCCATCTATAGTGAATCCGTTTGTGTAAAGTACATGAAGACACCATGAGGCCTGATTTATCATTTTTAAACCGGAAATCTTACCTCCCGGGCAATCTGTGAAACATACCAGTCTGGGGCGTCCGGAGTTTCCGAATGGAATTTTTTTCCATTCTACTCCTTTACCATCAATAACTCCTTCACCATAAACTTTAACTCCGTCTGAATGGTCGAAATTCAAGAAAGCACATCGCCACCTTTTTTCTATGCCTTCAAAACGGGTAGGGATGACAGGAAATTCATTGGGGTCGACAGTGCTGATTAGTTTGGCGTTTTTTTCTATACGTAAATCTACACCACGTGGGAAGAATAGAGCGCCGCTTAGATACTCCCCGGCAGGAATAACTATCGTTCCGCTCCATTGTGAGCTGCTTCATTAATGATACGTTGTAAAGTGGCTGTTTCCGAATAGCCATTTCCTTTTACGCCATATTCTTTAATGTTATATTCTCTGTTATTTTTTCCGATAGATATGAGCTTGCTTTCCCATGCTTCCAGTTGAATAGTCAGACGGGTGCGATTATTGACAATTGTTGCATTTATCGGTTGGAGTGTGCCATCTGTTGCATTCCATTCTTTTACAACTCCTACTTTATCAAAGTCTGCTGTAAATTCTGTAGCTTTATTCCCTTCATTGAATATGAAGTAGAGGTCGCCATCGGGCATTACTCTGCGTGTGTAGCGGATAGAATCATTGTCAGGTGAAATGATTTTCATTTCTGGTTCCGGAAGGGAAGAGCTTACATGTGCTGTCCATCTGGTGGATGGCTCAATCCTGCTGTTGGTTAAATCTGATAGGGAACCAGGAGCAGTGAAATTTTTGTCAATGAAAGAAGCGGGCTTCTTTCCCCAAAACAGGACTTTTCCTCCACGTGAGGAAAATGTTTCTATTACTTTCCAGGCAGATACGGAAATAACATCTGATGATGGGATAATCAATGTTTCATATCTTTGGCTGCTTTTATTTTCCAGATAGCCGGGACCTATGGTCAGTGCTTCCGTAAAAGCATCATCGTTTATGTAGTCAAAATCTCGTTGATGAGTTAACAGCTGTTGGGTAAGAGTGACGATATCCTTATAAACTTCATTGTTACCCAGCCACATAGTAGATGTGGGGTAATACATGGCAATCCGTGCTCCCGGCTTCCCTTGGCTCATCAGGTAAGTAGTGCGATTTGTATATTCATTCAGGCCTTTCATACCAGGATCACTCATCCAATTGCGATGTTTGGATCCTGCCAGCCAGAACATGAATTCAAAGAAGTTAATCCCTCGGGCAATCTGATGATCTACAACAAATTTGGCTTGGGGAATGGTAGGAGAGATGTGGTAAGCTGCAAAACTTTCGCTGAATGCTCTAGGTTTTCCATAAACATGAGCTACAGATGAGGCTAGTTTGGGGAAATCATTAAGGGTACTGGGCCATATTTGGTTCCAGATTGCATCTACTCCGGGTATTTGAACTTTACTTAAGGCTCGAAAATAGTCTCCTTCAGCTTTTACACATGCGGGCATTTCATGTTCTTTGTTAAGATGGGTAATATGGGCTACTCCATTGGCTGCACACCAATCGGCTTGTAATTTGAAAAAGTGGGTGGCAAACAAGCTGGACCAGACATCCCAATAATCGGCTTTTACTCTTTGTTCCTGTATGGTAGGCGAAGCGGTAAAAAAGGAGGCTAGATAGGGAGTCGGATCGTACCCTTTTGTATCTTTGAATGTTTGGACAATGGAAGGAGTCCAAGGTAAATGTGCATAATCGGGTTCATCTCCCCGGAAACCAAGTACGGTGTACCCAGCTCTTTACCAAGATATTTTTTATACTGTTTGTGTGTCCAATCAATGAATTGTTGTACGGCAACAGGGTTCAGATAATCACACAGAGAATTAGTGGCATCTTTACCGCCATTGGGATTATTAACGGCTCGGGTTACAGCCGTCCGAAAGTCGCTTTTGACTAATAGGATCTTCCAGTCATCCAGCCCGGCGTTGAAACTTATTTTTCCATTATTAATTTCTATAGTTCTGTTAGGAGCGCCGGATGTACTGACGGCTACCGCACTGATGATTTCCGGTGCTATTTTATGGTTTGTCATTACTTCTCCCCGTTTTATCTGTATGGTATCACCTATCACAAGAGCTTGCATTCTCAAATCGGGACGTTCCTGTGAGAATTTTCCTCCTGCAAATCCGCTGGGATATTTTCCTTCATCAATAATCCAGACTTTCATGTCTCGTTTTTTGGCTTCAACTACTCCGGTGCGAATTGCTTTAAACCATTCTTCGGAAAGATATTTGAAAGGTAGTTTGTAACCTGCTTCAAATATTACGGCACGGAATCCTTTCTTTTTGATAGAATCCAAGTCATTGCAAATAGTCTTTTTATCCATTTTCCCTTCCCAACCCCATATTACATGGTTGGCAAATTCCACAGGAGGTTCTGCAAATTGTTGTTCTAGACGGGAAAGGGGTGTTTCATGAATGCCTTGCCAGGATTTTATTTCATTTTTTGAAAATAAGAAGTTGAAATAAAAAAGGGAAGCAATAAATAATAGTATCTTTTGCATGATGTTTATGATTAGAGTTGAGTTTTATATGCATAAGGGCGCATCAAAGCGCCCCTACAACAAAAGGATATCCGTTACAGTTTTTAGAGGAATCCTTCATACTAATCTTAATATTATTCTCCTAAATAATAGGAGGGGACAGGAGCTTGTGGGTATCCCATGGAACGATGAGCTACATAGCTTCTATATATTCCGTCCTGCATCAATGTGGTACGACGGTCTTTTGCCGGAAGATTGGTTGTGTAGATACGTATTTCACCGGGTAATGCGGTTATTATTTCTTCACGCCAGTCTCCATATAAGTCTGCAATCATTAAGATATCACCTTCAATATCTTGTGTTAGTGTTTCTCCTTTCCATTTTACAATACTTAGTGAACGACCGTTTGAAGAGGAACTTGCCCCCATCGGTTATCATCTCCTTTAAATGTTTCACGCAATAAGTCACCGTCCCACCAGGCCCAATTACGGCAGGAGGGCACTTCCTCATTTTTACCTAAGGGTTTACCGTCAGCCGAAAGTAGATATTTGTCTGTGCTGCTTCCTTTACGGTCTTCGCTGGCAAAACATTCCAGACCTTTATGGACCGGATCAAAATCAGCAACCATCCCATCGCCTACATGGAATGTCTTATGACCGATATTCCATACCGGTTGTCCTGTTCTGGCATCCACAACACAAACGCCACGTCCGTTCTCGTGCCAAGGTTCCAGACAAAGGAACACTTCCATACCCGGACGATCCGGGTCGATATCAGCCAGATAGATTTTATCAGGGTGTCCTAATCCGGTAGACCATAGTAAAGTCCCGTTATCATCAAGCATGCATGAGCCTAATAGAATTTCATCTTTTCCATCTCCATCCACATCACCACATACCATATTATGGGAACCCATGCTTCTTACTACGGGATTTTCTTCATCACCGTCCCATCGCCATGCACGTTCCAGTTTGTTATCTTTCAGTTGCCATGCATCTACAGTCATCAGTTTGTAAGTGCCACGACATGCCAATATATAAGGAGTCTTGCCGTCCAGATAGGCCATTCCTATTTGTTACGGTTTTGCCGGACCAGATTTCCATACCTGTCATTCCGTTCAGGCCAGTCCACGCGGGCAATTTCTTTTCCGGTCATTCCATCCCATACACTTAGATATTCTTCACCGGAGTCTACCCGTCCTTTTTCATTTCGTTTGGTCGTTTCCGGAGCTGTTTTTAAGGCAATTTCTGCTTTGCCATCTCCATTGAAGTCGTATGCGATGAAAGGGGAGTACCAAACACCGGGCTCAATACCTTGTCCTAAATCTTTAGACCATAAAAAAGTGCCGTCACTTAAATAAGCCTCAATTTGGTAAGTTGAACCATCCAGAGTGCCGGGCATTCCGGGATCCACATTTTTTCTGGGGTACGAATGATATAATCGTAAATACCATCCCCGTTCAAATCAGCAACGGCTATTTTGCCTGCTTTTATATTACGGTTCAATTTAATGGATTGATAGTTTTTCAATAAAGAACAGTCCACATCCAATTTGGAAGATGTGTTAATCACTTTTTTCTTTTTATCTAATGCACAGATCCAATAGGTTGCTTTTCCGGCAACGGGAGTTTGGTCAACAAAGTCACAGGTGTTTTTAATTGGATTTTTTGATAGGCGCTGTGTCTTGCCGTTTGCAGAACGGTAGAGGTGGAAGGGAGTGTCTGTTTTATCTTGTTCCAATAGCCTCCAACTGAGGTAGATACCTTTCCCGTCTACAGATGAGGTGGCCGTTAACCCTCTGTCTAAGTTCTCTTTTACTCTTTCTGTTGCAAAACCTTTGATTTTCGGTTTGGGCTCATGGCGTGGTTCTAGTATTTCATAATAATATGTACGTTCACGCGAGTCCTGAGCTGTCATGTTTATTGATATGCTAAGCAACAGCAGTACCGAGCATAATCCTATAAGTAGGTTCTTGTTTTTCATCATTGATTTATATATTAATTATTTGTTTTTAAAATATTTGTCAGCAAAACGAAGAAATTGTTCCCAATCGTATGGAAGAATAGCGTGAGGCCCTTTGCGATTGTGGTATGCGATAGAGCCATTCATGTAAGGTGTATCCACAGGAGGCATTTCTTCACAACCTATTCCGTTTAAGCCATAGAGGGCATATACAGGTTCAGCTCCTTTACCTCCTAGAAATTCACCTTTTTGGTCGGACCAGTTGTCTTCTTCTGCACTGGCGATATATATAGGTCTTGGAGCAATCAGGGCAACGAGTTCGTGCTGGTCGAAAGGCAAGTATTTTTCCCGGTCGTTAAATTGTTTATAATTACCGCAGAACCAATGAGGAAAACGTACATTCATGGCTTCTACAGTCTCACCAAAACAACGACGTGAGATGGCAACTCCACAACATCCTGAATTCCCGGATATGACTAAAGCAAAACGCGGATCGGAGGCTCCGGCCCAGACAGCGGTTTTGCCAAGACGAGAATGACCTATCACGGCGATTTTTTGGGCATCCACTTTTTTGTCTGTTTCCAGATAATCCATGCACGGCTCATGCCCCATGCCCAAGCTGCAATGGAACCCCATTGATCCGGATCTGGGAAATTCTGCCCTTTCTCATAATAATAAGGATGCACACCATTTTGGAAGTCATCGTCAAAATCGGGATCCACATCATTATAACAGAAAGTGGCCAGACCATATCCGTGTTCCAAAATTTTATCAAGCTGCCAGGATTTGTCCATTGATCCCCTGAAAGATCTTTTCTTCATTTTTTCATCTGTTATTTCGGGGACAGATAAATCGGGATCATCATATATCGTGTAATTGGGCATGAAGCTGATACCTAGAAAAACCGGAATTTTTCCTGATACATGATTAGGAAGATACAGTTGCAAGTTAATGTGGGGACCCTGTGGATCGTCTGTTAATTGGATGGTTATTTCTTTCCGGGTGGCACGTCCGTTCAGAGCTTTTTCATTGATCCGACTGACTGTACAAGGCAGTTTGTGTTTTAATACAGGTGCTTTGCCAAACATGTAAGTCGTGAACAGGTTTAAAATTTCGGGGCGGCGTTTTTGCTCCCATTGTTCCTTGGTCTGAACCATTTCTCCGTCGTGACACATTAATACGGAAGGTAAGGTATATTGCGGAACCTTACTTTCATCATAATTAGCTAATTTGGCATAGTCTTTTCTAGGAGACTTCCCATTTTGGGCGTCAGTATAAGTTATACCCAAGAGGAGCATAATCCATATCATTATGTTTTTCATAAGATCCAGTTTTTATAGAAGTTTGATAACGATTTCTTATAATTAAATTTGTTTTACACCTTTCGGAAGTTTCACTTTGGTTGCGATTTTACCATCGGCTTTCTTCTCGTGGCTGACTTCTATCACGCCCCAAGGGGTGGGATAAGTGCCTTTAGCCCATTCTAATTTACCTAGGTGTGGCTCAATACTGATCTGCTTGCGTTCCACGTTCACGATTTTTATACCTAATACATGATCTGACAGCCATGTGGTAGGTCCTGAGGACCACCCGTGGCAAAGGCTGTGACGGAATCCGGGATAGCAATAGGCGCCGAAATCGCCATGTATGTCTTTTTTTCCGGCTGGAACAGGTTCGTCTATAGGAGCGGCATTAGGAATCCAGTCCAGATTGAAATCTTCCCAAAACGTGGTTGCTCCCAAATCCAGCATGGCCCCCCAGAAAGTGTTAATGATATCTATTGCTTTCTCATACTCACCTGCTTTGGCTAATGTTTCCAGCATATAATACCCGTAAAAAGTGGAAAAACCTTTTCCACCACCTACAGAGACAACTTCATCGCAAGCCTGTTGGGGATCCATCAATCCAGCGATGGCCATTAATGAAGCTGCCTGTTTCAGATTGTTGTGAGGTAATATCTTTTTTTTCATCCGGTTGATAATGTCCAGACATAATTGAGCATCAGAAGTGTTACCAAGTTTTAAAGACAATTGATGTGCATCTTGCATAGCCCATACGATCAGTGCGCGATAGCCTGCCTCAACTCCGGCTTTATTTCCGCTGGATGGCCAGTCCAAAAAGCGGGCAGGTGCTAACGTTTCATTTCCCGCATCATCCACTTTCTCATTTATCAGATGGATTAATCCGCTGATATAGTCGGAATGTTTCTTTAAAAAATCAATATCACCAGTCTGGTGATACCATTCATATTGGTTGATCAGATACCATAGGCTGTATGCACTCATGCCATTCATCCAATTGGGTAACGGAAATTGTTTGCAGGCCAGGTCCAGACTGTTGGGAATTACCTCATTGTATCCGAAAACACGGCTGACAGCCATTAATTCAGGATGCATATCGCCCAGCCAGACTACCCGGTCACGTTTGATGCCATCCCATAAAAACTCCTGCATATTCAAGTGGACAGTATAGGCTCCGGTAATCCATATTTTGTTTAAACGTTGGTCGTTGCATTCAAAAGATCCCAGATAAGGAATATCACGGTAGCGCAGGATAGCTGAAATTTCTTTTAAAGAGATAGTGGCGTTGTTTTGCAGCAAGTCGAGGCGGACAAAGCGGAAACCGGTATTACCTATTTCAATCATGCCGTCACGGGGAATTTCCATGATGATATCACGTTTGGCATGATCGTCTGTTGAAAATCCCACTTTCCATTCGGAATTTGAAGTGGTACTGTTGGCTTCTCCAACAGATTCTCCGAAACGTATTCTTACCAAAGAAGGCTCCCTACGGTTGGAACTGCCCATGACGAGCTTTAATCCTCCATGCAGTTCACTGCCGAAATCCAGTAATAAGGATGCCTTCTCTGTTTCAGTAGAGGTCATTATGCAACATTTTTTTCTGTTCATTTCCGATTGGCCGTTTCCACGCTCTAACAAATAGTGTTCGTTTTTTATTAGATTATTCTTACATCCTGCATATTTGGTAACAATACGTTTGGGGGTGATGTAAGCGCGGTCCATGATATCTTTGGTCATTCTTTGTGAGGCATCGCTTTGTAGGGTGGGAGGGATACCTGCATATAGAAGTGCGGGTAACAGAGCGAATGCAATTATGCTTTTTCTGATTGCTGGTAATAGTTCCATAGTATCTTTGATTTTTGATTTATGCAAATATAGACGAAGAAGGTGTCTTACCTATGGAATTTTATTCATTTACATGGAATATTGTTCATCTTCTTTCTGTTCTTTTTTCATATACGGATAACAATCTTTATTCGTCGTGTTGGATTTGTATTGGATTTAGTTATTGATTGGGGGGACTGACAGATAGATTCTTTATATGAAAAGAAATGAGTAAATGAACTGTACAGAACTTGTTGATATCACTTTTCTTTTATAATCCATATTCCTTCAAAAAAAGGAGCCTCACCTCGTAGCTTTCCTTCTTCTGTTTTATATAGCCGTGCGCTTACTATATCGTTGATTTGTATTATATAAATATCTCCTTTTTTTGTGTAGTGGCTTGTTAGAACCAATGGTCCTGGTGCGACAAATCGGCATAGCGTGTCGTTCAGGAAATCTATGTAATCTATTTGTGGATTGCCATCTACAAGTTCATAGCGTATAGTTTTTTGTTGTTTGCATCCCGCTATTAACAAGAATAGTATAGTGAAGCATATAAACCGACCGATTTTTTTCATTATAAAATAAGTATTTATGGTGTGGAAAATAGGGGAGTGCTGAATTCGGCACTCCCCTTTATTAATTATTGACTGCAAAAATCTAGTCTGTTAATAGCCAGGATTTTGCATTGCGGCTTTTTCTTCATCACTTAAATTCGTACCGTCTTCATGTTGAAGTTGGTCTAAGAATGTTTGTGGAATAGGACGAAGCAAATGTTTGTCTGCTATATTGGCAGCTGCTTCCGGATTGAATAATTTAGCACGTTGAACCAAAGTCTTGGTACGGCTCAATTCTTCCCATCGGTTCCATTCACCTAAGCATTCACGGGTACGTTCGTTTAAAATGAAATTGATCAAACGGTCTTTGTCCCCATTTACGCCCATAGCTGATAGAATAGCTTCATCCTCGGCTGGTAATGATGAATAACTTGAAATTTGCAGACTGGAAGCATCTGTTGTGCGTTCTATACCAGTTGAAAGATAGTAAGTGTTCTTTTGAAGGAAAGAAGCCTTGAATGCCTCTGTGTTATTGATCTTGGTACCATTGGCATCTTTGCATTTGCCTAAAGTGCTTAGTGCGGTTGAATTATCTTCGTCACCGCCTGCGCTTTTCAAGAAAGCCATAGAACCATCGGTGTAGTATTCGCGGTCTTCACCATTTTTCCATTCGGCACGTGCACGGAGCTGGTTGATGGTAGAGATAGCATCCTGGAAGTTACCGGAACGTACTTGAGCTTCCGCTTTTATCAGATAAGTTTCGCCTGTACGGGCCATAATGACATCACGATGTGCGTCACCTTTCTCTGCTGTACGCGATCCGTCGTCAGTCTTATTGATACCACAGAATACATTGGACTGTGCTGGATTTCCGCTAACACCATAGGTGTTCAATACATATTGACCACCGGCATATATAGGGAATACATTCGGCACCCATTTATTTGTTTCGGGGTTTACAAAGGAGTGGGCTATACCACCACGACCTACTGTTCCATAATCGGAGTTTGTGGCGTCTTTAAAACGGTTGTCACTTTTTTTATTAAGAATAAAGATGATGCCTTGGTCGCCTAGTGTTGGAACCTGATCGGCTGTAATACCGTTTGTAGCCACTACATCATCTGCTTTCGATGCAATATTATTCAATCCGTAGACAGTTTTGAATGTTTTCCACATACGTGAGTCATTCACATTGTCGAAGATAGCATAAGCGTATTCTGTAGGGCGGCAACGTTGGAAGTCCATACCACCGATATATTGACCACGTTGTGTCCAACCACCGGAGAAGTTGGAGAATTGTGGGTTGAAGTAATTATAAGTACGGTTTCCGAAACGTCCGGTTGCCGAAGAAGTGTGTTGGCATGACATTAATATTTCATTAGATTCTTCGGCTTTGCAGTCTATACCAGTCCATTTGGCGTAAAGGTTATTATAATCACTTTCTAACGGACATTTTGAGATGACTTCATCACATAATGTAATCGCTTTTTTCAAATCAGCATCAGCAGGATAACTTGAGTTCCAGTCGCTGCAACGTTCAGACTGACGGTACAGCAAAGCTTTTGCCAGGAAGTGTGCTGCTGTGTATTTAGTCCATGTACCTGTACCACGCCATCTATCTGTAGGCAGTTTGTCGTAAGCGTTCTGCAAGTCATCAATCACTTGGTTTAATGTTTCTTCTGCAGAAGCGCGAGTAAAGGTTCTGACCACACCTTCAGTAACTTGGGTTTGCAGAACCACACCACCATATTGTGCGAAAAGACGATAGTAGTTATATCCACGTAGGAAATAAGCTTCCCCTAGGCATTTTTCACGGACTTCCGCATCAGTAACATAGTCAGCTGATGCGATAACTTGATTTGCAGAGGCGATGCCGTAATACATCTGATCCCAAAGAGCCGATACACCCGGACAGTTGTTGTTGGCGGCACCGTTCGCCGTTGTACAGTCCAACGGGTTCAGACGGCTGTCATAAGTGTTCCATGGTTCTGCAGTCAGGTCAGAGCCGTTTGTAAATTCATCGGTGCCGTAAAGGGTAATACCATACGCCCATTCATAACCGAAATGCCAACGGATGTTACCGTACAGTGCGGTAGCCAGATCTTGAATGCCCTGTGACGTTTTGAAATAGTCAGTGGTATAGGATGACTTGTTTTTTTCATCTAGGAAACTATCGCTACAAGAACTGAAACTAGCAGTCATTGCGACAGACAGGGCGGCTGTGAATAATGTATATTTTAAATTTTTCATTTTAAAAACAGTTTAATGTGTTATTATCAAATTAGAAACCAACTTGTAAACCGAAAGTAAAGCCTCTATTGTAATAAGTAGTGCCTAAGTCCAAATCCATAAAATCTACTGAAGAATAGAGGTTGCCTATATTCTTAGCTTGTGCATATAATTTAAGAGAACTGATTCCGATGTTCTTTAATGCTTTGGAATTAAAGTTATAACCCAGAGAAATGTTACGGATCTTGATGAATGAAGCGTCTTTAAAGCCTAGCAGACTTGAATAAGCATCACCACCCGCTGTACTGTAAATTGGTTTTTGATAATCAGCACCAGTATTGTCTGGAGTCCAATAGTTTATTTCACGTTGGTTATACATACCGTTTTGGCCTTCACCACCCGTATCAACTATATAACCAAATCGTCCGTTCAGCTCGATACCTAGTTCAAGACCTTTATAGTTGAATGTATTGCTCCATCCCAGCACCCATTTAGGATTTTTATTGCCAAGAATAATACGGTCATTACTGTCAATAATATAGTTGCCATCCTGATCAACAGGTTTCACCATGCCTGCTTCAAATTTATGTCCATTAGCATTAAATTTAGCCATCTCTGCCGCATCGCTTTCCTGCCACAGACCATCGTTGGCAATACCATAGTAAACATTGATTGACTCACCAATGAACCAGGCATTGGAAATGTCATCCTGCTTACCGTTAGCAAGTTCTAAGATTTCATCTTTTTGATAGGCTGCATTGATAGTGGAACTCCATTCAAAGTCTTTAGTTTGTATGGGAACCAGGTTCAAAGATAAGTCAACACCGAAGTTTTTTGTTTTACCTACATTGGCATAAGTAGAATTAAAGCCAGTTAAGGTTGGAATAGTCATGCTTAATAATAAGTCATTGGTGTTAGAGTGATAAATATCCATTGAACCGCTGATACGTCCATTCAAGAAACTGAAATCTATACCATAGTTATATTGTGTTGTCTTTTCCCAACCTAAATTTTTATTTGCCATTTTTACTTGAGAAGAAGTGTAATAAGGTTCATTAGTAGCATAAGCAGGGGTCAGAGTAGAGCCAAAAGGTACATAGAATGACTGGATGTTACCTAATGTAGAATATGCACTTACAGCTGAGTTACCAGTTGTTCCCAAACCGAAACGAAGTTTTAACTGGTTTATCCAAGAAATATCTTTCATGAAGTCTTCTTGGTCAATGCGCCAGCCCAAGGCGGCAGAAGGGAAGAAACTCCATTTGTGCCCGTCTGCTAATACGGAAGAACCGTCATAACGTCCGGATACAGTCAATAAATAACGGTCGTTGTATGCGTAGTTTACACGTGCCATGTACGATGCCAGCTGATTCTCAGACATACCAGTACTCATACCAGCACCATAAGTTGCTGCATCAGTAATATCTACACTGCCCATGTTGTACCATTCAAAATTTTCATTAGGGATGGCGTTAGCACTTTCGGAACCACTTTCTTTATTATATTTGGAAGCTGATTGCAATAAGGTTACGCCTAAGTTATGTTTGCCGAATGTCTTGTTATAGTTGATCTGATTATCCAGTGTCCATGACAAGTAACGATCTGTTGCATATTTAGCATAGTTTTTTGAGCCCATTTTCACGGCAGAGTCTTTGCTGATAAAAATACCTTGACGATAGTGGCGGAAATCAGGACCGAAAGAGATTTTATAGCTTAGTCCCTCTAGAGGTGCCCATATTTTCCCAAAATCAAATTGTCCGTAAAAGCTGCCTAGTGCACGGAAAGTTTGGCGGTTATCGGTTGACTTATTCCATTCGTCAATTACAGTATAAACATTGGTGGTGGAGCCACAGGGGTTGGTAATGATATTTCCTTCTTCATCATAAGGAACACCAAAGCGTGGAATAGCTTTTGCCGCGCTATATATATCAACAGGGCCCGAGCCTGAAGATTGTCCGGTACGGGAATAACCATAGTCTTGAACCGCCCATGAACCGTTGATAGATCCGCCCATTTTAAACCAAGGTTTTACTTGTAAATCGACAGACATTGAAAAATTATAACGTTCATATTCCTGTCCTTTCTGAGTTCCTTGATTATTCAGGTAACCAACAGAGAAGAAAGCTTGCGCAGTTTCGTTACCGCCACTACCACTGATGGTGTGTTCATGAGTGATACCTGTTTGGGTCACTATGTCTGCCCAGTCGGTATCTGTTACTTTACTTTCATCCCAAGTACCGTTACTCCAACCTTTATTTACATTTGCCAAAGCTGCGGGATCACCTGATGCTGCGAAATAAATTTGGTCTTTATCGTAGTTAGGTTGGTCACCGCGAGGATTGTTTACCGGATCTGAGTTATAATAAGCCCAACGGCGCCAGGTAATATAATCGCTTGCACTCATGGCAGGTGATTTGTCTTTTAGGTTTTCTAATGTGACAGAACCTGAGTAGTTTAAAGCGAGTCTACCCGCTTTACCGCGTTTGGTAGTTATCAATATGACACCATTGGCACCGCGAGAACCGTAAATAGCTGTAGAAGAGGCATCCTTTAAGATATCAATGGATTCTATGTCACGCGGATTGATCGTTTCAATTCCTCCAGCACTCAAAGGAACTCCATCTACTACATACAGAGGGTCTGATGATGCACTGATAGATCGGTTACCACGAATACGGATTGATCCTACAGTACCCGGACGTTCACTTGAGGTGATATCTACACCGGCAGCTTTGCCTTGTAAGGCTTCAAAAGCATTGTTCACAGGTCTTGTATTCAATTCTTCAGAACCAACACGTGCCATAGCACCAGTCACATCACTTTTTTTCTGAACACCATAACCTACTACCACAACCTCATCCAGTGTTTCAGTATCCTCCTCCAAGATTACCTTAACGGTAGATTGTCCTTTCACCTGGATATCTACGGTCTTGTATCCCACGAAACTTACTTGGATAGTTCCATTATCAGGAACATTTTGAAGTGTGAACTTACCATCAAAGTCAGTAATTGTACCATTGGTAGTACCTTTCACCACCACACTGGCACCGATTACAGACTCACCTGTCTTGTCAAGGACAGTACCCGAAACGGTTTTGCTCTGTGCAAAGGCCCCTACAGCCAATACGGATAACAAAGCAACGAAGAACAGCCGCTGGAACTTGTCCAGGCGACCCAACAGACTTGAATTCTTTCTGTCTTTCATACTTTAATTATTAAGTTAAACAAAAGTTAGAAAGCAGTTTTTTTATAGGATTATTATATTGATAAACAGTGAGTTATATTTTTCAACGACTCATATATTGAATAAAAATTAAATCTATGTTTTCTTTTTAATCACACATATTCTCAATCTATATTCTTATTAATCAAGTATATATAAATTAATATTCTCATACTATTATTATTAATAGCATATTTTATTTCCTTTTTGTTGTATTCAATATCGTGACTTATCTAATTAATATCATTCATATAAACAATATATACTACTTACTTCTTTGATAAAAACTTGCTATGGATTTTAAAATCATCTATAACAGATGATTGACGATAGTTTGACATTACATCGATTTTTTTTTAATAACTTTAAAGCATAGGAAAGACGGGAATGCGACCCTTAAAAATATTTTTATTTTTCAAGTATGAATATACAAAATGACAGCGGAAATAAAAAACTAAAAACTTTATGATGACTCTTTACTATAGTTCTTCTTTTAAAATAGAATATCCTTTATAAAAACAGGAAGAATTTTGGTCCAAACTATGATTCGACATGATTGAGAACTAAAACTCAATCATCAGATTTGTATACTTAATCAACAGATGCTTGATGCTTATTGGAAATTTAAAGAGTGTATAAATCTATAAATAAAAAAAGAAGAATATTTTCCGTATTACCATGTTATTGACTGAACGTCTTGACATATTCCCATATGTACTTTTTAATAATAATGAAACCTATAAGTTCCTGTATTATCCCAATAATGGCCTTTATTAGATGAATGGTGCCTACATCATAAATAATAATTATACCAAGAACTTCAGACCAGAGACTATTAACCTTATAAAAAAAGATGTGACTTTAAAAAAATACTAATATATGGATTTCTCAAATTGCTTTTAATTGAAAGATCCATATATCAGTATTTCATTTCCCTAGTTTTGTATAATATTTTTTTTGATAGGCTAAGCCTTTATCGTTTTTATCGGTAAAATTTCTGCAAATGCAATGAAGAATCCAATGTTTTAAGGAAGCATAAAATCTTTTAAAGCCATTTTACAATGTATTTGTTCTTGACCGGAAACGGTTTCAGAATTCAAATATACATCGATAAGATCGTCATCATTCATGCCTTTATCTTGAAATTTATAATAAATTTCTCCAGGCATTTCAAGACTTATAAACGAAGAAATTGAGTTATTACTACTTTGTATACTATTATTAAAATACAAATTTAGATTCAACTTATTATTAGAAATATCTATATCTTTTTCGCCATCATAGTATAATAAAAAGAAAACTGGCTTATATAAATCATACTCAAAAGTTGGAACAATATTCATATAACCATTTTTTATATAGAATGCTCCGGCCGTTTTATCTAATGAATAAATACTCTTATTTTTTAGATGGATAGAGTCTTGGCCGGATATTTGATACTCTTCACTTAAAGTGTCAACATGAACTGTAAAAGTAGGAATCTGTTGGCTCATTCCATTCGTACTGTTTAATATAATATCATAAGTTTTTCCATCCTCCAATTGAGTTATATTTTCATTTTCCTCCAATAGATTAAAACTAACTATGGCACGTTGTACTTCTTTTAACCAAGGTATACGATTAAGACTTTCTTCTGTTGGAACTAAAATTGCACCAAAATCCGTGTATAACTTGTAGCCACGAATATTGTCTCCACTAACCGTAACATATACACCATTAAATTTAGACCATTGCGCATCATCGTCATTACTGAGACATGAGCAAAATAGCCCGATACAAACTACAAAAACTACAAAGAAAAAGAGAATATAAAATCTAGATTGTTTCATGTCATTTTTATAAATTATAATTTAAAGGTAAAAGAGGATGCTTTATACATATTGATGCATCCTCTTATTGTATATTTATTCTATTACCATCCTGCGTTTTGAGACAAATTAGGATTTTTCATACGTTCCGATTGTGGAATTGGGAAGAGATACATTTTATCATTCCAAACACGATTGACAACGTTTCGTTTATAAGTGATAGTACCATCCTCATTTTTTGTAAGTTTCATTTCTATGATGCTCTTTAATTTATCACCGTCTTTCCATCTTCTCAGATCATAAAAACGATGTCCCTCAAAAGCCAATTCTACCATGCGCTCATTCTGATATTTATTCCAAAAAGCATCTGCCGACAAACCTGTTGGAAATTCCGGCATTTTGACATCAGTACGATTACGTATGATATTTACCGCTTCACAAGCTGTCATCCCGAATTCGCCAGCATTATCAGCAGAACCCGTATATTGGAATATGGCTTCTGCATAGTTTAAGTAAAATTCTCCTAAACGATAAGTGATCCATGAATGGCGGCTGGTTTTTGTAGTACTATTGGCACTCAGATCAATGGCTGAATCCAAATATTTTTTCAAATAATATCCGGTAGGAGTTGCACCTGAAAGAGGTTCAGCATTCAAACCTCCATAAAAAGTTTCAATAGGATTGGTATTCTTTGATGGCCATTTTGTATCGCCATTCTTCACAATAGTCATATCGAAGCGTGGATCACGTCCGACATATGGATTAGAAGCGTCATAACCACTTCCTGTTTCATTCCACATTTTTCCAGTAGCTTTCATTTCATAGGCATCAACCATATTTTGTGTTGGACAATTACCGGAATTTCCACCTGGTACTCCCATTGGAAAATTATATTCTTCCAATGTGCTGATGTTACCATTATATCGACGAACAAAAATCATTTCATTATTTGACCAGTTGTTAGGTCCCCACAATTCTGAGTACTTACTTAATTTAAAACCGTTAGCCGTACAAGTTTCAATCACTTCTTTATTAGCTTCAGCTGCTCTGCGCCACAAATCTTTGTTATTTTCCGGATTAAACAATGGACTGGCAGCATATAAAGCAGCACGTGCTTTTAATGCCAAAGCCGCATAACAAGTAACACGACCGTTCTCTGCTGGGGCAATTCCGTCCAGTCCAAGTTTTGTGTAGTCTGCAGGTAATTCAGTAGATAATTTGTCACATTCTGCTATAATGGCATTAAAAATTTCCTGTGCAGGGGTGCGTGTTAGACTGTTTACTTGATCCGTAGTTACCATTTCTGTAAAATATGGAACATCCCCATAAGCACGTACTAAATTAAAGTAAAAATATGCACGCAAAAAACGAGCTTCCTTGAAACTGTTGGTATAACGGAACATTTGTGCACGATAGTCATCATTTAATTTTAATTCATCAAATGTCAATCCTTGAAATTCAGCCAGATACTGATTACATATCTGAATTGCTTTATAGCTGCTAGTCCAGATATTAGACATTGGATTAGCCGGACTCCAAGATCCGTTTACAAAATCACATATATCATTGTTTGTATAGGCATATTCAGCTTCATCACAAGCGGATGCCAGCATTCCACCTTTATATGTTTGACCAAAGTCATAGTCTAATATGGAATAAACATTGGTAATCATACCAATTACATTTTCATAACTTTCATCTATATAGTCTTTTCCGTAATTGGCATATTCGTGATAATCCAGGTTACATGCAGCCAAAGTTACCATACATGCCATTCCGCTCACTATTTTTTTGATTTTCATAATCATGTTTTTAATTTAAGTTCAACAATTAAAAGCCGATAGTTAATCCAGCCACTACACTACGAGTTAAAGGATAAGTCGCTCCATAAACTTCGGGATCGGCAATATTAATCTTATCAAAACACAAAAGGTCAATACCTCTCACATAAATCTTTGCATTGCTTAATATTTTGCTTTTTTTCACCCATGTTTGTGGAAACTTGTAATACAACTCTATTGAACGAAGTTTCAAAAATGAGCGGTCTGCCAACCACAAGGTATTGGTCTGATAATTGTTCTCATTACTTTGAGAGCTCAAACGAGGATATTTAGCGTCTTGATTTTCCGGAGTCCACCGGTTATCATAATATTCCTGTGAAATCGTTGTATTATTTATTAATGGCCAGTATAAACTCTTCGTATTTAATACAGCAGAATATCTTCCTGTTCCTTGGAACATGGCATCAAAGCCTAATCCTTTCCATTCCGCGCCCAAATTGAATGAATAGTAAATTTCAGGAGCAGTCGTACTATACCCTATAGCAACTTTATCATTCGCATCAATGATATTGTCACCATTGACATCCTTATATTTTATATCACCAGGTTTTACATCACCAAATGACTGCTTAGGACTATTCTCAATGTCAGCTTGATCTTTAAAATATCCGATAACTTCCATACCATAAGTTTGCTTCAGAGGGTTACCTGTAGTTATAAGATTGTCATACATACGCGGTTCTTCCATTTGCTCGATAATCTCATTTTTGGCTAAAGCAAAATTAGCTCCTATATTTAAAGTAATGTCAGCAATTTTTTTGTGGTAATTAGCACCAATTTCAACTCCCCAACTATCTACAATGCCACCATTTTCATAAGGAGCAGTAAATCCTAAGACACTTGAATAATGGCCGCTTGAAGACACCCAAATATCTGAACGTCTTTCATAATAAGCATCAAAAGATACATCCAACCCATTGAACATACTGGCATCTAAACCGAAATTATATTTATATGCTTTTTCATGAGTAGAATTCAAAGAAGCCAGACGACCTAATGACCAACTTTGCGTTCCTACAGAATAATTTGTGTCAAATGGATAATAACCACCGCCACCATATGTTTGTTCCCAATAGTTAGTAACCTCGTTGTCATCATCCAACGGAAGACGGTCGGTATTAATGACGCCAAACGAAGCTCGCAGTTTTATAAAATTAATCCAAGAAATATCTTTTATGAAATTTTCTTTTGACATGACCCAAGCTAAACCAACAGTGGGAGATATAGACCATTGATGTCCTGGTGCCAATTTATTAGACGCTGAAGCAACTACACTCAAATCAGCAAAATATTTATCTTTGTATCCATAATGAGTATAGAAAGAGGCATTCTGACGATACCAAGTCTGATCAGTCCCTTTGGTATTACGGTATTCATAGTCCCATTTTAATTGACTATAAATCTTATTGTCTTTATTTATTTGTTTGTCATAAAATAAAGTTGCTGCAAAATTGAATACCCGTGTAAATGCAATACATTTAGCATCACTACTCATCGCACTTTCTTTACCATCAGTATAATAAGTCGTACTTGAGGGTACGCCATTTTCCCATGCAGTTACCGAATTACTACCATAAACAAAAGTTTTAGAATGATTTTCCCAATATTGGGCATAGTTATCATAAGATAACATACCGCTTGCTCCTAGTCCTGGGGTTATAGATGATAAATCTTGGGTAAGAGTCATATCAGCGAACAATGTACGTTCGTGGAACTTTGTGTAAGCCGCCGCTTGTGATACAGCTAAAGGATTTTTGGTTCCAGCCCAAGTCGCACTACCTCCCCATGTACCATTTTCCAAACGAGCGGGAAAAGCAGCGGAAGGTAAAGTATAAATCATATCCCATAAATTAGCACCTCCCTGATCGTCCGCTCCCGGAGTCCTAGTTTCTGACAGGATACCTAATACATTTAATTTCAATTTTGTTTTTTCTGTTAGATCAATATCCAGATTAGTACGTAAATTGGCTCTGGAGTATTGGTCCTGTGTAGAATATCCATCATTCATATAAGGATTGGCAATAAATCCTTTATTAGTAGTCAAGTTAGCCATGGCATAATAACGGAATTTGCTTGCCCCACCTCGGAAACTTATATTATATATATTGGTGGCATCCATATCACGATAAGTTTCTCCAAGCCAATCCACATTAGCATAAAGATATGGATATTGACCACTACGAAATGCGTTCAGCTCATCTTGTGTATAACGTGTTGTTAACCCGTCATTTACCAATGCTTCATTCATGGCATTTGCATAAGAATAACTGTCTACAAACTTGGGTTTGCGTGCCTGCCAACCGAAACCATGATCATAAGTAAACTTGATTTCACGTGTATTATAAATACCACGTTTGGTAGTGATATTAACTACACCATTAATACCTTTATGTCCGTAAATAGCTACTGCAGCAGCATCTTTCAATATAGTGACAGTTTCTACCTCTTCAGGAGTAACATCTGTAATATCACGTTCAATACCATCCACCAATATCAACGGATTATTGGTAGATAAACTTTGTAGACCACGAATAAAAAATGTAGGTTCAGCATCTGCATATCGTCCGCTACCTTGTAAAGTAGTCAAGCCTGTACCATATCCAAAAAGCGAATTAGCTATATTTTTAGCACTACGCTTATTGAAATCTTCATTATATACGGTAGAGATTGATGAGGTAGATTCTTCCAGACGTTGAGCTTTATGATATCCGATTTCTACAACTTCATCGGAATATTTTGCCGGTTTACCGGAAGTTATACTATCATTGAGTTCCTGTGCATACCCCTGCATACTCAAAAAAGTAAGGAGTGCCGGAATAATTAATCTATTTTTCTCATAATAATTAATTCAAATTGTAATTGAAGTATTCATTAGTTATTACCATCCGGGATTTTGAACAAGCCCGTATCCTTTATTAACTTCTGTTGACGGAAATGGAGAAAGATACCATTTAGGGTCAAATCCATTTGTCCACCAATAACGAGTAGGGTTATTCAATTCAAATTTTTCATATTCAAAATGGGTTGGATAAGCCATCTTCCCTTCATCGTTTCCACGCCAAGGCAAATCTCTTCGTACTCCGTTGTCATCTAAACGATAAATGAAAAGTCCATGCAATTGCTTTTCAAATACATCTGCTCGTTTATAGCGAATCAAGTCAAAGAAGCGTGCATCTTCCATACCTAGTTCGCAAGCACGTTCACGAAGAAGTTCTTCAATAAAAGCATCTTTATTACTTTGTAAATTTTTATCTGGATTACATTCTGCCAATCCTTTCATTCCTACACGTGCGCGTACAATATCTACTTGAGCTATAGCTTTATCCATACTGCCTCGTGAACTTTGACACAATGCTTCCGCATAAATTAAATGCAGTTCAGCTATACGGATACAAGGCCAATGTACATATCTACGCAACATATCGTTTCCCATTAAGAATTTGATGGGTGCATATCCCGTAGCGAATGAACCTGTTTGACTGGTAGGACCATTGCCGGCACTCTTTCCGCCCAACCACGATTCAAAGCAATACCCCGACATATTTCCTGTAGTCCAATCCAAAGATTCTTGCTGGCCATTTACAATGATTTCTTCATACATACGCGGGTCACGGGTCAATTCTATATTTATTAGTCCGTCACTGGCTGTGCCCGTTCCTTTCAAAAACATTTCATCCAGTTTTCCTTCACTTTTAGTCTTATCCCAATCAAACGGCATACCATCTTTCCAAGGAAACATTTCCATATATTCTTGTGTAGGACTGTAACCACGATGAATGCTCATAAGAGGATCTCCCATTGGTGCCAATTATAATGACTTGATTTGAATGCATCAATATCAATTACACGTGTGTTTATCAATACTTCCGGGCTATCCAAATTAGCATAGCCTGCACGATATGCCAAACGATAATCTTCTGGACGAGTACCTTTCGCCCGCTGTAAACTATATCCACCTTTAGAAGCCAGTTCATTAAAGAATTGTTCACACGCTTCCAGACAGCGATCCCATAGTTCCGGTTTATAACCACCATACCAAATAGCAGGATTGCCTGTCGCTCCCGGGTAATAAGGCTGGTCGGAATTAAATAAAGGTGAGGCTGCAAATTGAAGAATACGACATTTATAAGCTAAAGCTGCTGCTCTAGTCCAGCGTCCGGATTCAGATGCAGGTGTTTCTACAGTCCAAGGAAGTACAGCAGCAGCTTCATCCAGCAATTGTACCATATAATTCACTGTTTCTTCCACACTGTTACGGGGCATTTCATAGCTTGTATCTGTCCCACTGAATGTACCTTTAATTAAAGGAATGCCACCATAATGACGAAATACATCAAAATAACGGGAGGCAAGAATACATTTCGCTTGTGCCACCATAGAAACTTTTTCATCTTCCCCTAACCCCGGTACATTATCAATATTCTCAATCAACATCCATACTCCACGTACAGCTTCCCAGATATTATTCCTTAAATAATCAAATTTATCAGAACGTTTACCATAATTAGCTGTATGAGTACCTTGATAATAAGGTCCGGTGATACCGGCTGATGGATAAGTATATATATAAAGATCTGTCAATGCCTCCGGTTGCCACGTAATTATTAGAACTTTCCTGATTAGCTACATTTTTATAAGGAAGCCCATAATATTGCATACCATAAGATTAGTCAGAAACTGTCTGGTATCATTCA